>Ga0134079_10000182_pt1 | contig 15719 bp, 15 predicted proteins | sample 15_taG_2_FD_119770 | JGI IMG/M metagenome (GOLD analysis project Ga0134079, IMG submission 119770) | Grasslands soil microbial communities from the Angelo Coastal Reserve, California, USA - 15_D_Rain_40cm_2_09182015 | ecosystem: Environmental > Terrestrial > Soil > Grasslands ...
CCGCGGACAGCGAGACGGTGCGCGTCGCCTTCGACGGGCGCCCGCGCTACGTCTTCCCCGCCCGCGACTGCGTCATCCTCCCGATCCCCAACACCACCGTCGAGATGCTGTCGCAGTATCTGGCGGGGCGCGTGCGAAACGAGCTCGCGGCGGTGAACCTGACCGCGATAGAAATCGAAGTGGAGGAGAACTTCGGGCAGTCGGCGAGCTATCGCGAAACTCTCGATTAGGACTTCCGCATGACGAAGCCAACGTCGCTCTCCCCCGCCGAAATCACCGACCGTCTCAAGACACTCCCCGCATGGCGCTTCGAGGGTGGAGCGTTGGTGCGCGAGTATCAGACCGACGGGTGGCCGACGACGCTGATGCTGGTGAACGCCATCGGGTTCTTCGCCGAAGCCGCCGACCACCACCCGGATCTCGCCGTGAGCTGGGGCAAGGTGGGCGTGAAGTTGTGGACACATAGCGCGGGGGGCGTGACGGCGAGCGACGTCGAGCTGGCGCGCCTCATCGAGCAGACCGCGCTGTGGCGGCCGCCCGCCGGGAGTTCGTTCCGGGGCACGCCCAAGAAGTTCGTCTCGTAGCCTACTTCCCCACGCAAAACGTCGAGAACACCCGGTCCAGCACGTCGTCCGGCGTCACGACACCAATGAGGTCTTCGAGCGCGGCGACGGCCGCCCGCAGGTGTGTCGCTGCCGCGGCCGCATCCACACCTGAAGCGCGTGCCGTCCAGAACGCCTCGAGCTCCGCCAGCGCCGTCTCGAGCGCCGCGCGGTGCCGGGCCCGCGTGACCACCGGCTCCACGTCGCCCAACGCCAGCAGCTGACCGAACGCCACCGCAGCGAGCCGCTTGCGGAGGCTGTCGAGCCCGGCGCCGCTGACCACCGAGACGCCCTCGCCTCCAGACAGATCGATTTTCGTGCGCACCACCACCACGGGGGCACTCACCTGGGCGAGGAACGCGGCGCGCGCGGGATCATCTGACTCGTCGCAGAACAGCACCAGGTCCGCCGCCGCGAGGTACTTGCGGCTCACCTCGATGCCCAGCTTCTCGACGCGCTCCTCACTCTCGCGCAAGCCGGCGGTGTCCACCAACCGAAACGGGAACCCTTCGATGACCGCGTGTGCCTCGATGGCGTCGCGCGTGGTGCCCGGGATCTCGGTGACGATGGCCCGGTCGCTGCCGAGCAGCGCATTGAAAAGCGATGATTTGCCGGCGTTGGGGCGGCCCGCGATCACGAGCAGCGCGCCCTCGCGCAGGCGCTCGCCCTCGGGAGCGGTGGCGAGGAGTTTGGCGACGGCGTCGCGCGCCAGGCGCCACGCGCGCTCGAGGCGTGCCGGGCTCACCGGTCCCTCGTCCTCTTCCGGGAAATCGATGTCGTACGCGATCAGCCCCTCGAGGTCCAGCACTTCTTGTCGCAGGGCAGTGAGCCGGTCCGACAACCCACGGTCGAGCTGCTGCAGCGCGCGGCGGCGTTGCGCCGGCGAGCCCGCGTCGATGAGGTCCGCGGTCGCTTCGGCCTGCAGCAAGTCCATCTTGCCGTTGAGCACCGCGCGCCGGGTGAACTCTCCCGCCTCGGCGGGACGGGCGCCCGCCGCCACGAGCGCCGCGATCGCGGCCGCCGGCACCACGAGTCCGCCGTGCGTCGAGATCTCGACGATGTCCTCACCGCTGTAGGAGCGCGGAGCCGGATAGCAGGCCACGAGCACCTCGTCGACCGGCTCGCCAGTGCCCGGATGCGCAAGCCGCGCCCGGAACACGGTGCGCGGTGGATCGGCGTGGAACGGATGGAGGCAGCCGGCGGCGAGGGCGAACGCACCGGCGCCCGAGACCCGGATCAGGGCGAGGGCGCCGCGGCCGGGGGGCGTCGCCAGCGCGACGATCGGATCGGAGAGCAGCCTAGGTCTTCGCGGGCGCGCGAGCGACCGGCGCCTCCCGCAGGCGGCGCTTCGCGATCATGTACTGCTGCGGGATGCTGAAGAGGTTCTGCGCCGCGTAGTAGAGGTTCAACCCCGAGGCGAAATTCAAGAACAGCATCGTCATCATCACCGGCATGAAGTAGACCATCATCTTGGTCTGCGGATTCGGCGGCACGCCGATCTGTCCCACCCTCGACAAGCCGAACATCGACAGGCCCATCACGACCGGAATGATGAACAACGGGTCGTGGCGCGACAGGTCGGGGAGCCACAGGAACGGCACGCCGCGGAACTCGATCGTGTTCGCGAACACAAAGAAGAGCGCGAGCAACACCGGCATCGGCAACAACATCGGCAGGCAGCCGCCAAACGGATTGACCTTATGCTCTTTGTAGATCCGCAGCATCTCGCGCTGCAGCCGCTCCGGGTCGTTCTTGTAGCGCTCCTGGATCTCCTTGATCAGCGGCGCGACGGCCTGCATCCGGATCCCCGACTCCATCGCCTTCTGGTTGAGCGGCCACAGCAGCAGGCGGATCACCACGCCGAACAGGATCAGCACCCATCCGTACGCAAGCGATAGATGCCCGTGGATCCAGACGAGCACGTTGACCACGAAGATCGATACGGGATGGATGACGCCGCGGAGGAATCCGCCGTACGGATTCGCGTCGTCGAGCCCGTGCCCGAGCGCCGCGAGGCGCTGATGGTCGAGCGGTCCGAGGTACAGGCCGTAGCGGAATTCGCCGGCGGGCGGCACCGGCAGCGTGAGCACGACGGTGGCGCGCGCGACGCGCTTGTTGGTGCGCGGTAACCCCACCGCGATCGCGCCGCCGAACTTGGATTGGTTCTCGTCGAAGGCGAGGGCGGCGGCAAAGAAGTATTTCGACTTGACGCCCGCCCACTCGAATGGTCCGTCCAGCAGGCGCCGCTGGCCGGCGTCGAGGGACGAGAAGTCGGTGCGGTTCGCCTTCGAGGACTTGGTGACCAGCGCGTAGTGGCGATAGTCGTCGAGGGAATCGGCCTCGACCGACCGCAAGCCGTCGGAGAGTCCCACCACCAGCACGGCGCCGCTGCCTCCCAGGCCGGTCACGCTGCCATGCACGTCGAAGTGGTATTGGTCGGGCCGGAAGCGATACTCGATCGTCACGTGGGCGCCGCCCTGGTCCGCTTCGAAACTCAGCGTCGCCGAGTCGCGCACCGTCACGCTGGGGGCGCTGGGCCGGAACGACCAATCGGCGAGGGACACCGTATCGCCGCCGCCCGTCGGCACGAGCTGCTGCGCGAGGAGTGGACGCTCGATGGGGACGAGCTGCGCGCGCTGCGCCGAATCTCCCGCCGCAAACGACTGGTATTGCAAGAGTTGAGCGGAGACGAGTGCGCCGCCGCGAGTGCTGAAGCCGAGCCGATAGAGCGGCGACGTAACCCAGACGGTCTCGGCCGGCTCAACAGACGGCCTGACGGCCGGATGGCCAGACGGGCCGGTTGGTGCCGCAGCCGTGACTGTTTCGGCCGCGGCGGGGCGAGACGCCAAGCTGTCCGTCGGGCCGCCAGGCCGTCCGGCCGTCCTTTTCGGCGGCCAGAGCACGCTGGGGGCGATCGCGACGATCATCATCAGGACGATCGCCAGTATGACGCGACGTTCCACTTAGTGGTCCTTAGTCTAGGGCACCGGGTCGTAACCGCCCGGGTGAAACGGATGGCACCGCAGGATGCGACGGATCCCCAGCCATGAGCCTTTGAGCGCACCGTACCGCTCGACGGCCACATGCGTATAACGCGAACACGACGGCACGAAGCGACACTGTGTGAATACCAGATGCGACAGTGTGAGCTGGTAGCCGCGAATGAGCGCCATCACGATACGTCGCGGCACCTGACCGAGTGTCATGTGAGCGTGCTCACGACATCCGTCAATTCGGCGCGCAGGGCTGCAAATGGGGCGGCATACGTCGCGCGCGTCGCCCGGATGACCACGTCGATCGGCGGCAGCTGGTGGAAGGGGAGCACGTCGCGTCTGAGGATCTCTCTCAGCCGGCGCCGTAAACGATTACGGGCCACGGCGGAGGACTGAAACAGGGGAACGATGATCCCCATCCGCGCATGGCCCGTCGCATTGGGCCGCCAAGCCAACTCGAGGTGCGGGGTGCGCCGACGGCGGCCCGCCTCCCAGCAGGATGTAATGTCCGAACCGCGCGTCAGCCGGGCGCGGCGCGGGAACCGCTCGCTCGTTACCGGCTCCGGTGCTTCGACGGCAGGCGCACGGTGAGGCGCTTACGCCCCTTTTTCCGGCGACGCGAGAGCGTGGCACGCCCCCACACAGTCGACATGCGCGCGCGGAACCCATGCTTATTGATGCGCCGCCGATTGCGCGGCCGGTACGTCGGACCCATACATTTCCTCGAAGTAAAGCGAAGTAAGGCCGGGAAACTTACCCCGGGGCCCGAGCGGCGGTCAAGGTTGACTTTTCCACATAGGGCCCGTACTTTCGGGCCGCCCTTGCAACACGTCCTTCCTAATTCTGAAATCGTAATGGAGCAGTCAGCCAAAGAAGCCTGGAAGCGCCTCCTCGATGAGGCGCGGCGTGAACTTCCGGAAGCGACGGTGCGGACCTGGCTCGAGCCGGCCGAACCGATCGCTCTCGATGACGGCCGCCTGATCCTGGGCGCGCCCGATCAATTCGCCGCGGAATGGAACGAGTCGAAACATGCCGGACTCCTGGCCCGCGCCGCTGAGCGCGTGCTCGGCCGGCCGACGACCGTCGTCTTCCGCGTGACCGAAGACCGCCAGCAGCGCCCGCAGATGGACTTCTTCGTCGCCCCGCGCGAAAGCGCGGCGACGGCGACAGCCGCTGCCGTCGCGACGACGCCCCTCAACGAGCGCTACACGTTCCAGACGTTCGTCATCGGGAAGTCGAACGAGCTGGCGGCCGCGGCGGCGCACGCCATCGCCGAAGCGCCGGGCAAGACCTACAACCCTCTGTTCATCTACGGCGCCACAGGGCTCGGCAAGACGCACCTGATGCAGGCGATCGCGCACGCCGTGCTCCAGAAGAACCCGGGGACGCGGCTGCAGTACTTCGGCGCCGAGCAGTTCATCAACGACGTCATCGAATCGATTCACGCGCGCACGATGCCCGAGTTCCGGCGCCGCTACCGCAACGACGTGGACCTCCTCCTGGTGGACGACGTCCATTTCCTCGAAGGCAAGGAAATGACGCAGGAAGAGTTCTTCCACACGTTCAACGCGCTGTTCGAGGCGCACAAGCAGATCGTGTTGACGTCGGACCGGCCCCCCAAGGAGATCCCGGGTCTCGAGGACCGGCTCATCTCCCGCTTCGAGTGGGGCATGGTGGCCGACATCGGGCACCCCGACCTCGAGCACCGTATCGCAATCCTGCGCAAGAAAGCCGAGCAGGATCATCTCGAGCTGACGATTCCGGACGACGTGCTCCGCTTCATCGCCGAGCACATCCGCTCGAGCGTGCGGGAGCTGGAAGGCTGCATCATCAAGCTGCTGCTCTTCGCCTCCCTCAAGAACCGGGAAGTGACGATCGAGCTGGCCCGCGAAGCGCTGTCGGACAAGATCCGCCAGGGCGAAGAGGGCGCCGGGTACGGCAACCAGTCCACGCCGAGCATCGACCGGGTGCAAGAAGTGGTGGCGCGTCGTTGGGGTGTCACGCCGGAGGGGCTGCGCTCCAAGGCCCGCACCAAGACGCTCACGATCCCCCGCCAGGTGGCGATGTACCTCGCGCGGGACATGCTGGGCATGCAGCTGGTGGAGATCGGTCAGGCGTTCGGGGGCCGCGACCATTCCACGGTCATCCACAGCGTGGACAAGGTCGAACGGCAAATGATGCGCGACCGGACGTTCAAAGAGCGCGTGGAAATGGCGCGCCAGGAATTGTCCGCACTGTAACTAACATGGGACGTGGGAAAAGCCGCGGGGATGTGGGTTGTGGGGGAAACAACGTTGCGTATCCGCAACGAGCCAACAAACCCCACAACATGCCAACACGATGTTCGTGACGCAGAGGCTGTGGGAGTTGCGAGTTACGCAGGCTGCCCACATATCCCCGCTGTCTACTACTACTACTAGTCTTATATATAGAGGAGAAGCAGTAAGACTTTCCCCCATTGGGAGACGGATTCAGTACCAATGAAGTTCACGATCACGCGCGAACAACTGCAGGAAGGCCTGGCGGCGGTTGCGGCAGCCATCCCTGCCAAGACGACGCTACCCGTCCTCGCCAACGTTCTGGTCGAAGCGACCAAGCAGGGCTTGCGGCTGTCGGGGACCGACCTGGACATCGCCGTCAGCACGACGGTACCGGCCGATGTGGATGCCGATGGTGCGGTGACCCTCCCAGCCAAGAAGCTGGTGGATATCGCCCGCGAGCTGCCCGCAGGGCCGGTGCGCGTAACGGCGGCCGGCGAAGCCCGCGTCTCGATCGAGTCGGGACGGTCCAAGTTCAAGTTGCTGGGCTTGCCGAAGGAGGAGTTTCCGTCCTTCCCCACGGTGAAATTCGATAAAGCCTGGAAGGCGGCAGCAGGGGTCGTGCACAAGCTGGTAGGCCACGTGGCCTTCGCGGCCTCCACCGAGGAAAGCCGGCCGATCCTGAACGGCGTCCTGTGGGAGCTGCGGCCCGACCGCATGCGCATGGTGGCGACGAACGGCCACCGCCTCGCCAAGATGGACGTGCCGGCGACGGGCGGGCAGGCGGCGGACCTCATCGTGCCCCCCAAGGCGCTGGAGCAGATCCGCCGGCTCTACGCCGCCGATGCGGAGATCGAAATCGCCAAGAGCGACAACCACATCGGGTTCCGGGCCGGGGGAACCCATGTCTTCTCACGTTTGATCGAAGGGCCGTACCCGAACTACGAGCAGGTCATCCCGCGGGAGAACGACAAGCAGGCGACCGTCGACAAGGTGGCGCTGGCCGGTGCCCTGCGGCGCATGAGCGTGGTGGCGAGCGACCAGACGCACCGCATTCGCCTGGCCTTCTCGGGCGGAGCGGTGAAGTTCTCGGTGCAGACGCCCGATCTCGGCGAAGCCCAGGACGAGCTGGCCGTGACCTACGAAGGGGAGCCGCTCGAAATCGGCTTCAACGCGATGTACCTGCTGGAGATCCTCAAGTACATGCCGACCGACGAGGTGCGCATGACCTTCAAGGCCCCGGAGCGCGCCTCGACGGTGGAGCCCGTCGGGTGGAGCGACCCCGCCGCCTACATGGCGCTCGTGATGCCCCTACGGCTCGTGGACTAACGACGTATCCCGAGTCGTGTCCCGCGTCGTGTCGGGCACGACCCTGAGCGAATCCATCAGCGTGTCGATGACCACCGGGATCAGGGGCATGTCGATCGGCGGAATCACGGGCGGTGGAATCTCGATCTCATCGATCTCATCGAGGGGCGGAATGTAGACATCGGCCCCGTGGTAGCGGGCCAGGATCAGATCGCGACGCGCGAGCATGCGCGCCGGCCGCAGGACCGGATTGGAGCTGAGTGGGAACGGCAGCGTCGCAGCGAGCGCGCCGGCTTGCGACTCGGACAGCAGCGATGGCGGGACCCCGAAGTACTCCTCACTTGCCGTAGTCACCCCCCACACACCCGCACCCCACTCGGCGACGTTCAAGTACAGCTCGAGAATCCGATCCTTGGAGAGCGCGAGCTCGAGGCGCCACGCGGTCACCGCCTCCTTGATCTTCCGCAACGGGTTGCGAGACGGGGAGAGATAGAGGTTCTTGGCGAGCTGCTGCGTGATCGTACTGGCGCCGCGCAGCCGGTCACGATGGCGCCAGGCGGCGCGCGCGGTTTCCCACACGCCACGCCCCGACTCGACGCCGAGTGCGTCACCGATTTCCGCGAAGTCGACGCCGTGGTGCGTCCGGAAACGCCAGTCCTCGCCGACGATCACGAGGCGCGGCACGATCGGCGCAACGGCCTCGAGTTTCGTCCATGTGAGACGCGGACAAACCGGCGCGTGCAGGCGCATCATGGCCGTGCAGCGCGGTGTGTGATCGCGCCACCAGATCGGTGGCGGCCACACGCCGAACACCCAGACCGCGGCGAGCGCCGCTGTCCCTAGCACAACGCGCCGTGCAATCCTAGCTTTCGCGACCGCCATGGATCTCGCAGCTCTCCAGGAGCGCCTGCAACAGGCCCTGGGTCAGGAATTTACCGTCGGGCCGCTCCTCGGGCAGGGCGGCTTCGCGGCCGTGTTCCGCGTACGCGATACGACGTTGAACCGCGACGTCGCGGTGAAGGTCCTCGATCTCGACCTCGCGCCCTCCCCCACGCTCGCCGAGCGGTTTCTCCGCGAAGCGCAAACCATCGCCCGGCTCGAGCACCCGCACATCGTGCCGATCTACAAGGTGGGCCGGCACAAGGTGGGCAAGCAGCAAGAAGTCCTCTACATCATCATGCGCTGCATCGACGGCCCGTCGCTGCGGCAGCTGCTCGGCACGCACAAACGGCTCTCGGTCGGCGACGCAGCGCGCATCGTACGGCAGGTCGCCGACGCCCTCGCCTACGCGCACAGCCACGACATCGTCCACCGCGACATCAAGCCCGACAACATCCTGCTCGACCGCAGCGGCCACGTCCTGGTCACCGACTTCGGCATCGCCAAGGCGGCGCAGGCCGCGACCGCGCAGCAGCTGACCACCGAAGGGATGATCATCGGGACGCCGCAGTACATGAGTCCCGAGCAGGCGGCCGGAGACAAGGTCGACGGCCGCTCCGACATCTACTCCCTGGGCATCGTGTTGTACCAGATGCTGTCGGGGGAGCCTCCGTTCGACGGCGACTCGTCGGCCTCGATCCTCGCCAAGCAACTCACGCAGGCGCCAACGCCGATCCGCCGCAGCCGGTCCGACGTGCCCGAGGAGCTGAGCTTCGTACTCGAGCGGATGCTCGAAAAGAGTCCGGCGCGCCGGATGCAGTCCGCCGCGCTGCTGAGCCGCGCGCTGGTCGACGCCCTGCCGACCGCGGCACGCGACCGCGTGCGTATGCCGTTCCGCCGCCGGCTCGCCTCCATGGCGATGAAATCCCTCATCGGCCTGGGCGTTGCGGGGTGCCTGGCGTTCATTGCGTTCGTGGCGGGAGCCGCGGTGGTCGCCTACACCGTGTTCAGCAAGCCGCCCAAGGTCGTGGCGACCTATCCGATCCCCGACAGCCTCGCCCGCGTGCTGCGCGAGCGTCGCGCCCTGGGCACCGGGGACACCGCCGACTACGCCTTCCAGCCGGGTGGCCAGGAGGACACCACGCTGCTCCTCCTCACCCGCCGGCGCGCGGTGGTGTTGACCCCGCACCAGGTGCGGTCGTACGCGCGCGACAGCGTGCGGCCGGGGCTCGATCTGGATTTTCGCGGTGGGTTCTTCTTTCGGTTTGTGCTGCGCCACAGTCCCCAGCCCCCCGACACCGTGTTTCGCGCGTTGTCATTTCGGGATTTTCTCGAGCTGGGACCGCGTCTCGACAAACTGTTTCCGGAAGAGACTCGCGGCGGCATCCACGTGCGGCGGAGTCGCAGTGGCGTTCGCGTCGGGCCGCGCTAGCGGCGCGTCGTCTTCGGCTGCCGCGTCGAGAGTCCCCACAAACTGACGGCGTTCACCCCGGAGAGATCGCCGGGTGCCGAGGCCACCACGCCCACCCGGTCGGGCCCGCCGAGGCTGAGTCCCAACGAGAAAGCGCCGCGGCGGAGACCGCCGTCGGTGTCGAGTCGCGCGAGCACGGCGAGCGGCCACCCGCCGCCCGATCCCTGCCAGCTCAAGCCGAAGGCATAGCCCATCACCGAGTCGGACGTGAGCCGCGCGTGGATCGACACGGCCGACGCGGGTCCCAGGGGCCGCCACGTCGCCCCGGGAATGAACGTCAGGCGCTGCCGCAGGCCCCGGACCACGGGCTGCCCGATGTTGGCGATGACGCCACCCACCGTCAGAGCGGCTGGGCCTTCGATCGAGTAAGTGACGCCGACGTCCCACCCTGTCCCCTTGGTGTCGCCACGATAGAGAGCCATCGCGGCCCCACCGGAGAGCCCCTGCGCTGCGCCCGCGAGTCCCACGCGGTAGGTGTGTCCGCGCCGGCCGCCGTCGAAGACATCACGCTGGTATGCGAAGGCCAGCCCGCGCGAGTTGAACCCCGCGCTGATCTGCCGCAGCCGGCCCTTACTGCCCGGGTCTTGAACGTCGAAGTCTGCATAGACCGACGCGTCGCGTAGTATGGCGAGCCCAGCCGGGTTGACCCACACGGCTCGGGCGTCGCGCACGTCGGTGGGATGGAGGTACTCGGTGGCCCGATTCTGGGCTACTTCCTGTGCCGCGGCGCACACGGGCACCGCGAGGATGGCGGCGAGCGCCGCGATCCGCACTACGGCAGCACCGTGACGGTCGAGTGCGTGATCTGGCGGACCGGCACCGTCATACCTTGCATCGGCAGCCCGACGGTAATGGACGAGCTGTCGTGCGCCTCACCACCCAGGTACCGCCCATCCACGGCGACGAACTGCACACCGTTGCGCGTTCCGGTTCCCGTCACCTGTAATGGCTGGCCGCCCTGATCGCCCGATCCGGCGACGCTGTACGAGGACGTGACCTCGACACGCAGGCAGCGCGAGCCGTTCCGCTGATCCCACGCGGCCGCGCGCGAGTGCGCGATGGCCTTGACGGTGACCTCGATCCCTGCGCGGTCGTTGGTCGTGCTCGTGTCGGTCCACTCGGCCCCGAGCGTAAGGCCGGCGGGTGGGAGGCGGGGAAAGAAGTTGCGCAACGATCCCACGATCTGCGTGAAGGACTGCGCGAGCCCGGAGTCCGATGTCGCCGTCTGCCGGAACTCTCCAGTCGGCTTCACGTGGCCGATGTAGCGCAGGCCCCGCGCGGCGCCGAGGTTCACAGTCGGCGGAAGGACCGACCCAGAGTCCGGGACAATCGAGTCTACCGTCACCGTGACCGGGTAGCCCACGCTGTCCGCGGGACCCACGATCGTGGCGGCAATGAACACCTTGATGCCGCGATCGATGGTCTGCGTCTGGCCCTGGAACTGCTGCTCGACGTGGAAGGACTGGTGCACCACATAGCGCAACGCGCTCGGCCCCAGGCGCACGACGTCGCCGCCACCGCGCGTGATCGGCGCGGTGACGACGGGAGGAGCGACTGGACCGGTGGTGGGCGTGGGCGTCGGCGTGACGGTGCCCGGCGACGCCAGCGTCCCACTCTTCGGTCCGCACGCGGTCAAGACGCCAATCGCTGCGGCAGACAGAACGCGAAGCTGCATCGGTCTCCTAGGGGACGGAGGGGCGGTCGGTCTTGGTGCGGCCAAAGATCGCGACCATTTCGGGCCCATCGCTCGACACGCGCAGCAGTTTCCAGCCACGCTTGCGCATATCGGCCCGCCACCCCAAGAGTTTCTCCCACTCTTCGTTGGTGGTGCGGAACACGCGGAGGTCGGCCACGGCCTCCCAGTGAGCGGGATAAGGCTTGCTGCTCGTCACTGGGAGGGAAGCGGTGGGGCCATAAGCCGAGTTCTGTTTACTCGCTGGTGCGAGCAGATGGTCATCTCTCTGGGATGGCTGTCGCCAGCCACCTCGTGCGGCCTACCCGCAGCTCAAATGACCCGGGCCGGGTCTCGCTGCTTACTTGGCCTTGCTCCGACCGGGGGTTGCCGTGCCACGCCTGTTACCAGGCGCGCGGTGGGCTCTTACCCCACCTTTTCACCCTTACCCTTTGGATACAAGGGCGGTCTGTTCTCTGTGGCCCTGTCCGTCGCCTTTCGGCGCCCAGGCGTTACCTGGCGGTCTACCCTGTGGAGCTCGGACTTTCCTCGGGTGGCCCCTTCAGCCGGCCACTCGCGACCATCGCACCCCACCACTTTCCTCTAGGCGAAAGCTACCGGCCGCCGACCCTCCCGGGCAAGACTCACCGCGCCAGACGCCGTATCAGGCGACCCAGGCTGTCGGCACGCACGCCGGAAAGCCAGAAACCGTCGTGTTCCACGAAGGCCACGCGTCGCAGCCGTGGCCAATCGATCGTGGCGGCGCGCTCCGGGGTGAGCCCCATGGCCGACAGCGCATAGATGCCGCGCGCCCGATACTGCGCCAGCAGGTCCCGGACGCGCGGTTCACGCGTCCACAACAGGACGGGCGAATCGGGCGCGGACAGTCCCCGGAGCAATCCGAGGGAGAACCAGTCACTCGGCACCTGAGCCGAGCGGAAGGCGAACCGCAGATCCGGATTAACGCGACGTACCTCCGCGCGTAACGCTTGAGCTCGCTGCGCGACGAGCGCTTCGAGCGCCGCCTCGTATCGTCCGAGGAGTCCACTCTCGAGCAAGGCTTCGTAGCGCGCGCCTCCCGACGCCGGCACGCTGTCCAAGCGGCTCGCCTCCGTGCTATCGAGCCCGAGCGCCCCGAGCCCCTCACGGTAGTCGGCGTCGCAGAATCCCGCCGCGGCGTATCCGTCCTGAGGCACGTCGAGGTCGAGGGCGACGCCGGCGACCAGGTCCGCCGTCTTGTCGCCCCCCAGCCGCGCGAGCGCGCGATAGGCGGGCCGCAACGCGCCTCGCCAGAAGAGAGAATCGAGTCCGCACCACGCGCTGGAGGTATCGCCGTGGACGTCGATCTCGCGGGTCGCGGGGTCGCCCTGCATCCGGAGGTCGGCAAGTGTGATCGCGGGGAACCACCGCAGGCTCGTCGCTTCCAGACGCAGCGCCGTCGGCCGCCAGAAATTGCGCAAGCCGAGCGAATCGGTTCGAGCCGGGGACGACACCTCGGTCGCGAGCACATTCAGCGCACTCACGTCGACGAACGCGAGCAGTGAGTCGAGTCCGCGCTGCGTGCCGAGGGCGCGGGTCCACGCGACGCGCATTCCCTGGCGGTTGATCCACGCCGGCACCCCGGCGCGCGTCGCAGCGTCACGCGCGGCAGGCGGCTGCGGGAGGGTGACGACCGCGGCGCTCTCCGGCGGCGCCAGACGCGGCGGACGGGGCAGCACCGCGTGGGGAGCATTCGCCAACACGAGGGGACCATGACCGGCGGCAGGTGCCACCGACGCCCACTCAGCGGGACGCAGGGTCCAGCGCGCCAGCGCGTCGAGAAACTCACGACGGCGCATGGCGTCGGCCGAGCCGCTGATGGGAGAGAACGTGCTCGGCCGGAGGTCGGTGCCGAGCGACGCGAGCGCGTGGCGGCTGAGCACGAGGACGAGACCTTCCCGTATGCGAGCCGCGGCGACGACCGCGGCGCGCGGCCGCGCTCCCGGCCCCTCGCGTGGTGGCCGGACAAACGCCGTCGGGCTGGTGCGCGCCAGCGCCTGACTCTCGCGTTGCACGAGCACGACGTGGTTGCGTCCGGCGGCGAAGGGCTCGAAACCGGCGCCGTGCAGAGCGGATTGGGGCAACGGGAAGATGCTCGGTTGCGGCTCGGCCACTCCCCCGGCCGGCGCGACGGAATCCTCGAGTGGGAAATCTCCGATCACAAGCCCCGTGCCCAGCGCTCCCAGCCAGCGGTTCATGATCCAGCGATCGAGGAAACCTTCGCCGTCACCCGCGTAGCCGAAGACGACGACCCCGCCCTGCTGCGTCCATTCCGTGAGTAGCGCGATATCGCCCAACGTCAGCGCGTCGGATGGGGCCTCGGGCTCACGGCCACCGAGCAGGACGACCGTGCGATAGCGAGCCAAGTCGGCCCGCGTGAGGTGCGGATAGAAGCGGCGATACTCGACGGTGTAGCCGACCTCGTGCCACGGGGCGGCCGTCGCGTCCAGCACGACGGGGTCGGACAACGCGAGATCGAGCAACAGCAGGCGGCGGGCCTGCGGCTGGCACGCCGCGACGGCGAGCAGGGCGGCGAGGAGCGGGACCCGCCTCATCGCGGCGGTTCCGCCAGGCGGTTGTACTTGCGCAGGGCCGCCCGCAGGCGGTCGTGCGGCAACGCGTAGACCCGGAGGCCGTCGGCGCCGGTCATCGTCTCGGCGGCCACCATCGCATTGACGATCGCCTCCTCGGTCGCTTGGATCGTGGCCTCGAAGAGTGGCGAGATGCGCTCGTTGGGGAGCATGGTCAGGGCGCGGGTGCTGTCCGGCTTGGCCGCTCCCGGATTCGCGGTCGAAAACGCGATGAAGATATCACCCGATGTATTCCCACCTGTTCCGCCCAGCCGCCCGACGCCGAGGGACGCGCGCTTGGCGATGCGCTTGAGCTGGTGCGGCAGGAGCGGCGCATCGGTCGCGATGACGATGATGATCGACCCTCGCTCGGTCGGGATGGTGTCACGCGTCGGCAGCAGGTCGGGAATCTCCTGCCCGATCGGCACGCCGGCGATGGACAACCGTGCCCGCAACCCGTAGTTGCACTGCACCAACACACCAACGGTGTATCCGCCGCGGGCGGCGCTGAGCCGGCGCGAGGCCGTGCCGATGCCGCCTTTGAACTGATTGCAGATCATGCCGGTGCCGCCGCCGACGTTGCCCTCGGCGACGGGCCCGCCGCGTGCGCTGTCGAGTGCCTGGAAGACGTGTTGCTTCGTCACGTGGAAGCCGTTGATGTCGTTCAACGAGCCGTCCCACGTTTCGGCGACGACGGGCAACGACCAATCGAAGTCGAACCCCTTGGCGACCAGCCACTCGATCACCGCGTCGCGCGCGATGCCGACGCTGTGGGTGTTGGTGATCAGGACGGGCCCCGCGAGGAACCCCGATTCCTCGATCCACGTGGTGCCCGTCATCTCGCCGTTGCCGTTCAGCGTGAACCATCCACTGAAGACGGGATCACCGTTCGTCTTGCCGCGCGGGAAGATGGCGGTGACGCCGGTGCGAATGGGGCCCTGCCCCACGACGAGCTTGCCCTGTCCCGCGACGATCGTCGTGTGACCAACCGTGACTCCGGCGACGTCGGTGATGGCGTTGAGGGGTCCGGGCGTGCCGTCGAAGGGGACGCCGAGGTCGCGGGCGCGGGGGCGGGGGCGCCCTTGAGCCTGAAGGGTCGATCCAACCAGGAGGAGTGCTGCCAGGAATCGCATCGATCAGGTCGCCAACACAAAAGGGAGCAGCGCCAGCCGCATCTCGGACGCCGTTTGCCAGCGTGCCTCGCGCGACTTTGTCAGGGCCTTCATCACGGCTTCGCTCAGCGGCTTCGGCACGTCGCGCCGGATGCCGCGCAGGTCGGGCGGGGCGTGGTGTTGCTGCATGTCGAGCACGGCGGCGGCGCTCGCGGCCGAGAAAGGCGGCCGCCCCGTGAGCGCTTCGAACAGCACGACACCGAGCGAATAGATGTCCGTCCGGCCGTCGATGTCGGGGGAGCCGCTCGCCTGCTCGGGGCTCATGTATTCCTCCGTCCCCACCACGAAGCCGCTCCGCGTTACGCGATCCTCCCCCGACGAGGCGATCGCCCGGGCGATCCCGAAATCCACCAGCATGGCGCCCCCGGGGGAGCAAACCACGTTGTCGGGCTTGATGTCGCGGTGCGCGAGCCCGCGACTGTGTGCGTGCTCCAACGCGTCGAGGATCTCGGTCGCGACCCGGACGGCGCGGTCGATGGGGAGGCGGCGGTCGCGCCGCAGCACCTGACGCAGCGTGTCGCCGGCGACGAAGGGCATCACGAACCAGAGCAAGTAGTCGGTCTCGCCCGAATCGACGAGCGGGGCGATGTGCGCGTGGTCGAGCTGCGAAGCGTACCGGATCTCGCGAAGAAAACGGTCGGCGGCCACGGATACCGCGAGCTCGGGATGGAGGACCTTGATGGCGACCTTCTGGCCCTGGGCGTCGAAGGCGCCAAACAGGGTGGCGTTCCCGCCGCGACCCACCGCCGTGATCA
>Ga0134079_10000183_pt1 | contig 15703 bp, 10 predicted proteins | sample 15_taG_2_FD_119770 | JGI IMG/M metagenome (GOLD analysis project Ga0134079, IMG submission 119770) | Grasslands soil microbial communities from the Angelo Coastal Reserve, California, USA - 15_D_Rain_40cm_2_09182015 | ecosystem: Environmental > Terrestrial > Soil > Grasslands ...
CCCCAACCATCCGCGCCCCTACCCCCACAACGATCCGCGTCCCTACCCCAGCCGGCAGGAGGCCTGAGCCTTCACCCCCAGGGCTGGCCACACCCCCGAGTGTGCAATTTCAGTCGGCGAAAGTGTGCAATTCAAATCGGCGTTGACACCGCGAACTCATGCGAACATGCAGGGATACCTAACAAACCCGTCCCCCCCCCAAAAAGAAGTAGGGGCGCAGCATGCTGCGCCCCTACCAACACCCACTACCTATGCGTCGCTACGCGCTCTTTTTCGTCGGCCGCTCCTCCGACCGCCGCTCCTCGCGCAGGTGGCTCACGGCCGTCCGAACGTTGTCCGTGATCTCGCGCTCTTGCCGCAGCGCCGCAATCACATTCTCGGCCTGCTTGGTGTGGAACTCGAGCGCGCTTGCCTGCGTGACGGCCTGATCGAGCAACGCCTTCTGGCCTGACAGGCGCTCCATCCCCGTCTGCACGTCGGCCAGCATCGCTTCGGCGCGCGCGAGCCGCTCCTCGGCCTGCTCCACCTGCCGCTTCTTGTGATCGAGCGAGTTCACCGCGTCGTGAACGTGCGACACCATGCTCAGCACGCTCTCGAGCATCGTACGCGTCTCACCGACCTCTTCCCGCGCGCCCGCGATGGAGCGCACGTCGTCGGTCGTCTTCTCGGCCACCTCGTACAGGCGATGCATGTCCGCCTGCATCGCATCGACGGTCGCCTGACGCTGGTTCATCTGCTCGAGCGCGCGCGTGAGCTGCGATTCGACCGCCTCCCACTTGGCCAGCCGCTCCTCGAACTGCGCCATGCGCTTCTGCGCAAAACGCAGCGCGCCAGCGCGATTGTCCAGCTCGTCGAGCGTCGCCGTCAGCTCGAGCAACCGGTTGCCGGCCGTGGTGACCGCGGTGCCCAGCTGTGACGAGCGTTCTTCGAGCTGCTGGGCGGCAGTAGCCGCTTGCTCGCGCAGCTGGGCCACCCGGTCCAGATGCTCGGTGGCCTTGTCCAGTGATGCCTGCTTGAGCTCGAGCTCCTGCGCCAGCGCGCGGGTGCGCTCGGACAGGTTCTCGAGGTTGTTGGCGCGTGATGCGAGCGCCGTGACGTTGGTGTCGATTTCGCCGACGCGCTTTTCGGCGCGCTCGACCGTCGCCACCGCCGCGGGTACCAGCTTCTCGATCCGCGCTGCTTCGTCGGCGCGCGCGTTCAACGAGGCGAAGCGCTCGTCGGCGCCCGCCATACGACTCACCAACTCGCGGCTGCGCTCATCGAGTTGCGTGCCGAGGGCGGTGAGATCGGTGAGACGCTTGTTGAGGTCCTCCACCATGCGGCCGCGCGCGTCGATCTGGCCCATCGCCTGTGATACGCGATCGGCTTCACCGCGCACCGATTCGACCGTCGGCTTCAGCTCTTCGATTGTGGCCAGCTCACCACGCAGCGACTTGATCTGCTCGGTCACGCCGGAGAGCCACGCCTTGGTCTCTGACTGCTGTTCGAGCACGCGTGCCATCTCGTCGGCGGCACCTTCCACGTGCTCGAGCGCGCCCCGGACCGATTCGTGCGTGCCCCGGAGCGAGGCGACGTCCTCGAGTGCGGCCTTCACGGCCGGATGCGACTTCTCGAGCTGCAACACTCGCTGGGTCATCTCTTCGACGGTGCTGCCCAAACGGCCCGTGCTCGCCTCCATCGCGCGCACGCGCTCCGCCTGGGTGCCCAATGTCGCGACGCTCTCGGCGATCCCTTCGAGCTGCGTCTGAAGGCCGTCGGCCTTGGAGTTGACGTCCGTAATCGAGCGGCTGGATTCCTCCAGCAGCTTGAAGCGCCCTTCCATCGCGGTGAGGCCACCGCGCAGATCGACGATACGCTGTCCGACCGCCTCGAGGCCCTGATTCTCGAGCTCGAACCGCTTCACGGCGCGCTGCACATCGTCGCGCAGCCCCGTGAGCCGGGCGCGCAGCTCGTCGTCCGCCTGCTTCACGGCCGCGTGATTGGCCGTGATCTCCGTGGAACGCTCGAGCACCTCGGCGTGGAGCCCTTTCAGCTCGGCGACTCTCGCCTCGAGGTCCTTCAGCCCCTTCGCGCTTTCTTCGTGACGCCGAATCTTGGCTTCGACGTCGCGCATCAGCTCGTGGAGCTTGCCGACCTCAGAGGTCGCGCGCTCGACCACCTCGCGCTGCCCCTCCAGCGCCGTGACCTTCTCGGTCACGGCGTCAGCCAGCGTCTTGAGCGTCGTGAGCTGCCGTTTGGTCTGTACCGCTTCGGCGGCGGCTGCCGACAGATCCTTCAGCGTCTGACCTACGGCCGTGGCGCGCGATTCGGTCTCGTTGACGCTCCGCTGCGCACCGACCTGCCGTTCTTCGAAAGCGCCAAACCGCGTCGCGATGGATTCGCTCGACTTGCGCAGCTCCTCTTGGCGCGCGCGGACCTGGTCGAAGCCCTGCGACAGCTCGCGCACCGCGCCGCTCAACGTGTCGGCGTCCATGCGCAGCGCCTTGAACCCGCCGCCCAGCTCGAGGAAGCCGGCGACGTCGTTCTTGAGGGTGAGCGCCTGCTCCAGCACGCCGCGCAGCTCGTCGATCTCACCGCGCAGCTGCTTCGCGTTCTCCGAGTTCTGCGTGAGCTGCGTCTCGGTACGGCGCTGACTCTTGGAGACGTTTTCGGTCTGTTCGTCGAGGGTCGCCAGGACCGGCACCAGCCGCTCGAGCGACTTGATGCGCGACTGCAGCTCAGCGATGACCTTTTGGGCCTCGGTCAGCGGCTGCAGCGTCTGTGAGAGATTCTGCCCGGACTCGCGAGCAGCAGTCGTCAGGTTCTCAAATGCGACGCGCTCGCGCTTCATCTCGGCGAGAATCGCGCGCAGCTCGGCGGGCAGCTGCTCGGGGGTGGTATCGCGCCCAAAGACATTCCAGGCCATATGTCAGCCCCCTCGTCTAGGAGGGGCTCCAAAGCGGGTCTGGCACTGTGATGCTGCAGTGAGGGTCGGGGGGCGCAGTTCCCGTCCGGGGACTACTTTAGTGCCGCAGTCAATGTAGGGAGAGACATGCAGAGCGCAACGTGACGGGCCTCACGAGCCATCTGGGACGCTCGAAGTCCCGAAATGTCACTTCCCGATCTCCAAGCGCATCTAGTGACTCAAGCGATCACCAGCCTGGTTCCACAGAAGCCTCCGCCAGCATCCAACGGCGCGAGCCTTCCATTCGTACTCCCTTCGCTGCACGATTCCAGCACTCACCCACACTGATTGAGGACCGTCATGTTTCAGCGCCTGTGGGCGGCTGCCGCCGTCCTCGCCGTCGTGGCAACACCCCTCGTTTCTCAGAATCCCCCTGCACCACCGCCAGCTCCAAGTCCGCTTCCCCGTCCCCAGCAACAGCCACCGAAAGTCACGGTGACGACGGGCGTGCAGAGTCCGTCCGGTGGCGGTGGAATCATGCTCGACTCGACGCTGCTCGCCGGCTTCCGCTGGCGCAACATCGGCCCGGCGAACATGGGCGGCCGCGTGTCGAGCGTCACTGGCATCCCGAGCCCGTCCAAGACGTTCTTCGTCGCGGCGGCAGCGGGCGGAATCTGGAAGACGACCAACGCCGGCACGACGTTCCGGCCGGTGTTCGATAATGAGAAGTGCGTGGCGATGGGCGAAGTGGCGATCGCGCCGTCCGACACGATGCAGGTGTGGGCCGGCACCGGCGAAGAGGACTCGCGCAACACGATCTCGCCGGGGTGCGGCCTCTTCAAGTCCACCGATGGCGGGCTCACCTGGAAGCGCGTCGGATTGGAGAAGTCGGGCGCGATCGGCCGCATCGTCGTGCACCCGACCAACCCCAACATCGTCTACGTCGCGGCCCTCGGCCAAGCCTGGTCGGCCAACCCCGAGCGCGGCCTCTACAAGACCACCGATGGCGGTCAGACCTGGCAGCTCGTGAAGTTCATCTCGCCGCAAGCGGGGTTCATCGACGTGGCGATGGATCCGTCGAATCCCGAAGTGCTGTTCGCGGCCAGCTGGCAGCGCGTGCGCGGGCCCTACTTCCTCAATAGTGGGGGTCCCGGCAGCGCTCTCTGGAAGACCACCGACGGCGGCAAGACGTGGACCGAAGTAAAGGGCGGCGGCCTCCCCGAGACCACCAAGGGCCGCATCGGCATCGCCATCGCCGCGTCCAATCCCAAGGTCGTCTATCTGATGGTGGAAGCCGACACGAACAAAAATGCGCAAGGCGGCGCGGGTAAGGCGGCACAGACACGGCCGTCTGGTCTGTATCGCTCGCAGGACGGCGGCGCGACGTGGGAAAAGATGAACGGCATCAACGTGCGCCCGTTCTACTATTCACAGGTCCGCGTCGATCCCAAGGACCCGAATCGCGTCTACTTCTCCTCGACGCCCTTGAACTATTCGAGCGACGGTGGCAAGACGGTCGGCAACACCACCGTCGGCATTCACGTCGATCACCACGCCATGTGGATCGATCCGAACGATCCCAACCACATCGTCACCGGCAACGACGGCGGCGTGGCGCAGACGTGGGACAAGGGTGGCAACTGGGAGTTCCTGAACACGTTCCCGATCGGCCAACCCTACATCGTCAGCTACGACATGGCCTTTCCTTATAATGTGTGCGCCGGCTACCAGGACAACGGGTCCTGGTGCGGCCCGTCGCGGCGGCGCGGCGGCGAGCTGACGAACGCCGACTGGACGACGGTGGGCGGCGGCGACGGCTTCTACACGGCGCAGGATCCGACCGACCCCAACACGATCTACGTCGAGTCGCAGGGCGGCAACATGTCGCGCCTGAACTTCGCGACCGGCGACCGCGTCGTGCTGCAGAAGCCGAACTGGCGGCCGCGCTACTCGATCTATGAGGACTCGATCGTGATCGAGCGCCCCGATACGGCCAAGCCCGAGACCGCGGCGCAGAAGAAGCGGATCGCGGACCTCCGCCAGCGCCAGAAGTCCGACTCGAACGAGATCGATCTGCGCTGGAACTGGAACACGCCGTTCCTCATCTCGGCGCACAACCCCGAGATCTTCTACGCCGGCGCGAACAAGGTGATGAAATCCACGCGCCGCGGCGAAGATCTCTATCCGATCTCGGCCGATCTCACGACCAAGGATTCGATGAAGATCCGCGTGAGCACGCGCACGACCGGCGGCGTCACGCCGGACGTGACGGGCGCGGAGACGTTTTGCACGATCGTGTCGCTGTCGGAGTCGCCGATCCGGCCGGGTCTGCTGTACGCCGGGACGGACGACGGCAAAGTCTGGCTCACACGCAATGATGGCGGCAGCTGGGAAGACCTCACCGGCCGCTTCCCCGGCGTTCCCGCCGGCTCCTACGTCAGCCGCATCGAGCCGTCGCGCTTCGACTCGGCGACGTTCTACATCACGTTCGATAACCACCGCACCGGGGATTACGCGCCGTACGTCTACGTCACGACGGATTTCGGGAAGTCGTTCCGCTCGATCGCCAGCAACCTGCCGAAGGGCGACGACGGTCCGGGCTACGTGCACGTGATCCGCGAGGACCTCGCGAACCGGGACCTGCTGTTCCTGGGGACCGATGTCGGCGCGTACGTCTCGTTCAACCGCGGCGCGTCGTGGCAGCGCTTCATGAGCGGCTTGCCGACGGTGCCGGTGCACGATCTCAAGATCCATCCGCGCGACCGCGACCTGATTGCGGCGACGCACGGCCGCGCGTTGTGGATCGTGAACATCGCGCCGCTCGAACAGCTCAACGACAGCGCGATCGCCGCCGACGCCTATCTGTTCCAGCCGACGACCGCGTATCAGTACGGCCAGGCGCCGCTCGGCGGGGGCAGCAGTGGACAAAAGTCGTTCCGCGCGGCGAGTCCCCCGTACGGCGCGGAGATCGTTTACCGGCTGGCCAAGGGCACCAGCGACCGCCGCGCGCGCACCACGGTCGTGATCCGCGACGTGCGCGGCGACACCGTGCGCACGGTTCAGGGTCCGGCGGGTGCGGGGCTGCATCGTGTCGTCTGGAATTTCCAGGGGAAGACGCCTCCACCGGTTGCGCTCTCGCCGTCGCAAAAGCGCGACAGCGCCTGGCTGGTGCAGCGGATCAACGTGGTGTTCGACTCGATGACCAAAGCCGGCGGTAATGCGCAGATGCTCGAGCCGATAAAGACCGCTCTGCTCGCGGGTGACGTCCAGGGCTTGGCGGCCCGCTTCGGATTTGGCGGAGGAGGCGGCGGCGGCGGTGGTGGTGGTGGCGGCGGTAACGTGTTCAACGCGCAGGGCCGGTTCAACGACCGTCCCGGCGAGACGACGCCCCGCGCGCAAGGCGCTGGCGCCGCGGCGGCACCCGTGGCTGGTGGTGGAGAAAGCGGCGGCGAAGGCGACGCGGCACCGGATGCGAGCATGCTGCAGACGCTCGGCAACCTGCTGCGCCGGCCTGGGCAAGGTGGCGGCGGCGGCGGGGGCGGAGGCGGCTTCGGCGCACTCGGCTTCGTGGCGCAGGCGTTCGGTCGCGCGCCGGCAGGAGGTGGAGGGTTTGGTGGATTCGGCGGCGCGGTAAACCAGGTCACGACCGGCGACTATCTCGTCACGATCTCGGTTGACGGGAAGACGCTGAGTCGCGTGCTGCGCGTCGAGCGAGGACGCTAGCCCATCGCCCGCCGCTCGTCGGTTGCGTTTCTCGATACCAAGCACCAGCGCGCCGCGTTCATCGTCTTTGCGTTGGGCGCGGCGCTGCTGTGGGCGCTGGGGCCGTATGCCACCGGGATCATCGGCATTCCGGTGCTCGCTGTCTTGTTCGCGCCGGTGCACAACTGGCTGGTGCGACATGGCGCGCATTCAACCCTCGCGGCGATCGTCGTCACACTCTTCAGTGCCGTGCTGCTGATCGTGCCGGGGCTGCTGATCGCCGGATTGCTCATTAACCAGGCGCAGGAGATCACGCAGACCGCGCTCCAGAGCACGATCATCGAGCGGCTGCGCGGTCTGCAGATTCGGGGCATTCCAGTCGGGCCCCGGCTGGCCGAGGCGGGCGGCCGAATCGTGGGGGCGATCGGCGCGAGCGCGTTCGGGCTCGTCGGAACCGCGACACGGATGACGCTGAACCTGACGATTTCGTTTTTTGGTCTCTACTACACGCTCAAGCACCCGGGCGATGTCTGGCTCGATGCGCGTCCGTACGTCCCCTTCTCACCTGAGAACACCGACACGCTCGGCCGCCGCTTCAGGGACGTGACCGTATCCACAGTGATCGGCACGGGAGTGGTGGCGGCAGCCCAGGGTGCCTTGCTCGGCATCGCCTTCTGGATCGCGGGCCTGCCGAACGCGCTGTTCTGGAGCGTGGTCACGATGGCGTTGGCGATCTTGCCGGTCGTGGGCTCCGGGATGGTGTGGGGCCCGGCGGCAGTCGTGCTGATCACGCAGGGACGGCCGGTCGCGGGTATCATGCTCATCGTGTGGGGCGTCGTCGTGGTCGGCAGCGTGGACAACTTCCTTCGCCCGCTCATCTACCGGCGGTTCTCAGCCATTCACCCGCTGATTACGCTGATCGGCGCGATCGGCGGGGTGAGCTATTTCGGGTTGTTGGGCCTGCTGATCGGGCCACTCGCCTTGAGCTACTTCTTCGAGCTGATTCGCATGTACCGTGAGGAATACCTCGATCTGGAGACGGCGCTCACCTCGTAACGCCGGATGTGACCCCTCCGGGCGCTCGGCCGGTATACTCACGATGATGCGTCTGTGTGTGCTCCCCCCTCGCGCGGGCCGAGGTTACACAGTCCGTCTCCAACGCCTGCGTGCGCATCGCGTACTCGGACGCGCTCCGCACCGACACCAGCGGGGTGGCGCTCCACGCGCGGCGTGCGACCCCCGACACGTTGCACCTCGACATCACGGCTCCCTAGGGCGCCATCTTGCCGAGTTTCGCCCACCGGACGTATATGCAAGACGTATCCGTCCGGGAGCTCCGTTGAACAAACTCCTGCTGCTCATCGCCGTCCAGCAGCAGCCCTATCCGCATCGCCACGAGCCTATCGGCACGGTACGCCAGATCTACGACGGCGTGCTCTCGCCGGACCTGGCAATCAACACTTTTCGTAACATCGACCGGCTGTTTCCATCGCGAATCGTGCCGCACGCCGCGCGGCCGGTGCCATTGCCGCCAGCCGCGACCCCGCTCCGTGACGTGCACTTCACGGCGGCAGGCAAAGCGTACGATCTCGACGATTATCTCGAGCTGAACCGTATCGCCGCGCTGCTCGTCCTCCAGGACGGCCGAGTAAAGCTCGAGCGTTACCGGTTCGGCAACACGCCGCGGACGCGCTGGATGTCGATGTCGGTCGCGAAGTCGATCACATCGACGCTCGTCGGCGCGGCGCTCAGACAGGGCTACATCCGCAGCCTCTCCGACTCGGTCACGCACTACGTACCGGCACTGCGTGGAACGGCATATGACGGCGTACAGCTGCGCGACGTCCTCATGATGGCGTCCGGCGTCCGCTGGAATGAGACATACACCGATCCGACGTCCGACCGGCGCCGGCTGCTCGACGCGCAGATCTCGCAGCAGCGTGGCGCGGCGCTCGCGGTGATGGAGAGTCTGCCGCGCGCCGCCGAGCCCGGGACGACGTTCAACTACAACACGGGCGAAACGCAGGTGATCGCCGAAGTGCTGCGCGCCGCGGTGGGGCGACCACTCGCGACCTATTTGTCCGAGCGCATCTGGCAGCCGTTCGGCATGGAAGCCGACGCGACGTGGTGGCTCGACTCGCCAAACGGGACCGAGATCGGCGGTAGCGGCTTCACGGCGACGCTCCGCGACTATGGCCGCTTCGGACTGTTCATCCTCGGTGATGGGGTGGCGGGGGTGGCGGGCACAGACTCGATCTTGCCGGCCGGCTGGGTACACGAGGCAACCACGCCCAAAACGCTGCGCGGCGGTGCAGCAGTCGAGTATGGCTACCTGTGGTGGCCCGGGCATGACGGGGGGGGCGCGTTCATGGCGATGGGGATTCACGGCCAATACATCTATGTGAATCCCGCCGCCCGCGTCGTGATCGTCGCGTGGGGCGCGCGGCCACACCCGACCGAGGGTCAGGTCATCGATGACTGGGTGTTCTGTGATGCAGTGACGGGAGCATTGATCGGCCGCTAACTTTGTCGCTGTCATGACGCGACCAGCTACGCGCCTCAAGACGCGACGCACGACAGCGGCACTGCCAGAACGGAACCCCAGCGGTCCCGTCCTGCCCAGCCTCTACAGCAGCGAGACCGGCCGGACCTACCGGCTCGACCGGCTGATCGGCAAAGGCGGCTTCGGCGAGATCTACCTGGCGACCCCGACGCTCGCCGGTTCTCTCCCATCACAGGTTTGCGTGAAGATCAGCTACCGGCTGACAGGCTGGCTGCGCGAGGCGTACTTCGCCGAGCTGCTGGCGCGCCAACCGCGCGCGCTGCGCGTGTTCGACCGCTTCGTGCACATGGAGCCGACGAGCACGCGCTATTGCCTCGTCATGGAATACGCCGAGCACGGCGACCTCAGCACGTGGCTGGCCACCACGGGAGCGCAGCCGGAGCGGTTCGTGCGCCAGGAGATCGCCGCGATTCTGGAGACGCTCAATGTCCTCCATCGCGGCCAGGCGCTGCATCGCGACCTCACGCCCTTCAACGTCTTCGTCTGCGAGAACGAGTGCCTGAAGCTCGGCGACTTCGGCATCGCGACGCATCAGGCGAGCCGCCGCGGCGTGACCGCCGATGCGTTCAACCCTCTGGGCGCTCCCACCGAAATCGCGTGGGGGAAAGTCCGCAAGTGGCAGCAGCGCGACGACGTGTATCAGGTCGGCCAGCTCATCGCCATGCTGCTCCGCGGCGACGTGCACAGCCCCATGCACAGCCGCGACGTCCGCCGGCTCCCCTGCAGCGATCATCTCAAAGAAGTGATCCATCGCTGCCTCGGCGCGCGCGGCAAACGCTATGAGTCCGCCGGGGAAATGATCGAGGCGTTGAAGAATGCGCCGAAACAGCTCCGCAAAGGCCAGGTCAAGAGTCTCGAGGGACAGCGGGTCTCGTTCACGGGATTCTTGAATCGGCCGCGCCGGGACGCGATCGCTGCAGCCAAGCGCTCCGGGGCGATCTTCCAGGCGAGTCCAGGACCCTCGACGGACGTTCTCGTGCGCGGCCGGCCGAATGCGTTGCAGGTGGCGGGCAAGGACGGCGGACTCAAGCTGATGGAGATCAAGCGCCTCGCCGCCAAGGGGCATCGCGTGATCGTGATCGGGGAGACCCAATTCTGGAAACTCGTCCGCGGGCGGCGTCCGGTCAGGCGCTGACCGCCTCGAACGTCGCCCAGCGCCGGCACCAGCGTCAGGAGCACGGTGCGCTTCATGTGCGTCTCCGCCAATAGAGGAACGCCGGGATGCCGAGCGCGATCAACCCGGCGCCGATTGCGGCGTTCTTGGGATTCGAAATGATCGCGCTGAAGACGACGAATCCAGCCGCGAGCACGAACAGTGCCGGAGTTACCGGATACCCTGGGACGCCGAAGCCGGATCTCGGGCTCCCCACCTGGTCGCGTGCGCGGTACACGTATAACCCGGCAACGCACGATCCAAAAAAGATCCAGTCGCCGAAGGTCACGTACTCCACCAACTCCCTGAACGTGCCGGTCAGCGTGAGCGCGACGGCAACAACGGCCAACGCCACAATCGCGGCGGTAGGCGTCTGATAGACCGGGTGCAGCACCGCAAGCCGGCGAAAGAACACGCCGTCCGCCGCCATCGCCTGCAGGACGCGCGGCGTGACCAGGATGACAAGGTTCAGAAACCCGAACGTCGAGAGTGCGATGCCGGCGGCGATAACCTTGCCGCCGACCGGACCGAGCACGGCCTGCATGGTATCGGCCGCCGGAGCCGTGCTCGCGGCCAATCCCTCGATGCCGAGCACGCGGAGGTAGGCAAAGTTGGCCAGGAGGTACACGGCCACCACGATGGTGACCCCGATGATCAGCGCCCTGGGCAGGTTTCGCTCAGGCTCGACGATTTCCTCGGCGATGAAGTTCGTCTGCTGCCAGCCGCCGTACGTAAAAAGGATGGGTACGAGCGCGGAACCCAGGGCGGCGAGGTGAGACGGCGGCGAAGGGGCGGCGAGGGGCGGCGAAGGAACAGCGAGGAGGAGGCCGGCACCGATGAGCACCACGAGCGCGACGAGCTTCAGCACGGTGAAGATGTTTTGCGTGATCGCCGCGGGACGGACGCCTACGTAGTTGATGCCCGTGTGGAAGACGATCGCCGCGACGGCGAGCGGCACCGAGTACCGATGCGGCAGCCCGAGCAGCGCGAGGGTATAGTCGGCGAACGTCACGGCCACGGCGGCGATCGCCCCGGTGGCAATGACAAGCACCAGGGTCCAGCCGTAGAGAAACGCCGGCAACGGCCCGAACGTCTCGCGCAGGTAGACGTACCCGCCCCCGGCGCGCGGCCGTCGCTGCCCCAATTCGCCAAAACAGAACGCGCCGATCAACGCAACAATCCCGCCGATCACCCACGCGAGCAGCACCAGGCTGGTCGAGTGCAATCGCTCGGCGACGGTGGCCGGCGTGCGGAAGATGCCGCCGCCGATGATCCCGCCGACGACCGCCATCGTGCCGGAGAACAGACCTAGACGTCTGGCGTAGGTGGTCATTTTGAGACGGGGAATAATGTAGGGGCGGAGCATGCTGCGCCCCTACCCCGCGCCTAGCGTCTTTCCGTCCCATCCGCCACGTTTCACCTACCTTACCTCCGAGAGGGCTCATGCCTGCGTATTCCCTCCTCGTGAATGGCCGGCGCCGGACCGTCGAAGTCGCCGCAAACACTCCCCTGCTGTGGGTCCTGCGCGACAGCCTCGGTCTCACCGGCACAAAGTTCGGTTGCGGCATCGCGCAATGCGGCGCCTGCACCGTGCACCTCGGCAACCAAGCCGTGCGCTCGTGCGTGTTGCCCGTATCGGCGGTCGGCACGCAGTCCATTACCACCATCGAGGGACTGAGCGCCACATCGACGCACCGCGTGCAGAAGGCGTGGGTCGCCGAGGACGTGCCGCAGTGCGGCTACTGCCAGTCCGGCCAGATTATGGCCGCCACGGCCTTGCTGCAGCGAACCGCCGATCCGAGCGACGCCGATATCGACACGGCGATGACGAACATCTGCCGCTGCGGCACCTACCAGCGCATCCGGGCCGCGATTCATCGCGCGGCAAAGGAGGCCTGATGCTTCGCCGGGACTTTTTGAGGGTGACCGGAGCTGCGAGTGCAGGTCTGCTGATTGCGTTCCGCCTTCCGGACCGCCATGGCGTCGCGCCGTTTGCGCCCAATGCCTGGCTGCGAATCGACCCCGACGGCAGCGTGACCCTGACGATCGACAAGTCGGAAATGGGCGAAGGCAATCACACTGCGCTCGCGATGATCGTGGCCGAGGAGCTGGATGCGGATTGGTCGAAGGTGAAGATCGGGCCGGTGCCGGAGAACCCGGCGGGCTGGTCGCGACGGATGTCCACCGGCGGCAGCACGAGCGTGCGCACGTCGTGGGACATCCTGCGCAAGGCCGGCGCGACAGCGCGGGCGATGCTGGTCGCCGCCGCTGCACAGACCTGGGGCGCCGATCCCGCCGCCTGCAGCACCGAGAACGGCGTGGTCGCGCACACGGGGACAAGCCACCGGTTGACATACGGCGAGCTGGCCCAGAAGGCAGCCGCGCTACCCGTTCCCGCGAACCCGCCGCTCAAGGATCCGAAAGACTTCCGCCTGCTCGGCCACCGCACGCACCGCCTCGACACGCCGTCCAAGGTGAACGGGACCGCACAGTTCGGCATCGACGTCCGCATGCCGGGCATGCTCATCGCCAGTGTCGAGCGGTCGCCCGTGTTTGGTGGCAAGGTGCGGAGCTTCGATGCGACCCGCACCAAAGGGATGCCAGGCGTACGGCACGTCGTGCAGCTCGAGAGCACGCCGTGGCTCGGGACGGGAGCCTGGGGCGTCGGCAGCGTGAGCGGAGTCGCGGTCATCGCCGACACGTACTGGCAGGCCGTGGAAGGCCGGCGTGCACTCCAAATCACGTGGGACGAGGGACCCAACGCGTCGCTCGGCGACATTCCGGGCAAGCTCGCGGCGCTCGCCAATCAAGCGGGCGTGCAGGCGCGCAAGGATGGCGACGCGGCCGCCGCGCTGGCTACAGCGGCAAAGAAGATCGACGCCGTGTACACGGTGCCGTTCCTGCATCATGCCACGATGGAGCCGATGAATTGCACCGCCCACGTCCGCACCGACGCATGCGAGGTGTGGGCTCCGACCCAAAATCAGACGCGGGCGCAGGAGGTCGCCGCGGAGGCGGCCGGGATCCCCAAGGAGAAGGTCCGCATCCACACGACGTTGCTGGGTGGCGGATTCGGGCGCCGGCTCGAGTCCGATTTCGTAGCGGAAGCGGTGCAGCTGTCCAAGGCAGCGAAGGCGCCGGTCAAAGTCATCTGGTCGCGTGAGGACGACGTGAAGCACGGCTTCTATCGTCCCGCGACATACAATCGGCTCACCGCCGGTCTCGATGTCCAAAACCAGCCGGTGGCGTGGACCCATCACATCGTGGCGCCGCCGATCCTCCTCAAGTTCGGGCCGTTGCAAGACGGCATCGATAGAACACTGATCGACGGTGCGTCGGGCATTCCGTACGCGATCCCCAACGTGTTCGTGGATCAACTGGCGGCTGATCTGCCCGCCATTCCACTCGGCTTCTGGCGCTCGGTGGGCGCGTCGCAGAATGCGTTTGTCGTCGAATCATTCATGGATGAGCTGGCCACCGCGGCCGGCCGCGATCCTTACGAGTTCCGGCGCGCGCTCCTGCAGGACCCCGCCAAGGCGCGCCACCTCCGCACGCTGGAGCTCGCCGCGACCAAGGCCGGCTGGGGAACGCCGCTGCCCGCCGGCCGTGCGCGGGGCATCGCGATCGCCGAATGGCCACCCACGACATGCGCCGAGGTGGCGGAAGTGTCCGTGGCGCCGGACGGCACGGTACGCGTGCACCGGGTCGTCTGCGCGGTCGATTGCGGTCCGGTGGTGAATCCCGACACCCTCGAGGCGCAGATGCAGGGCGGCGTTGTGTTCGGATTATCGGCCGCACTGTATGGCGAGATCACGATCGAGAACGGCCGCGTGAAACAGAGCAACTTCAACGACTATCCGGTGCTGCGGATTCCCGAGATGCCGGTCGTCGAAGTGTACACGGTGAACAGCACCGATGCGTTGGGCGGGATCGGTGAGCCGTCGGTGCCGCCCACGGCGCCGGCAGTGTGTAATGCGATTTTTGCGGCGACCGGGAAGCGGATTCGGAGCTTGCCGATTGGGAAGGTGACCTAACCCGATCCGTTTTATCCGTGCGCTGAAGCGCCGGCTCGGCCAATACGCGCGCCCTTAAGGGCGTGTGCACTCGCCGAGCCGGCCCTTTAGGGCACGGATTACCGCAGCGCCGCCACTAACCCTGCATGATCCGACGGCCAGATCGCGTACGCCGGTCCGGCGAGCCGATCCGCCGGCACGTCACCGAAACGGTCGATGCGGCCCTGAATCGTTCCGTTGTCTCGCGCGAAGCCGCGCGTCCAGACGTAATCGATGCGCTGATCGAAGTTCGTGACCTGGTCCGATAGATCCGCGGCGTGGCAGCAGCTCAGCCCGTCGGCGCCGTCGCCCGGGTGCATCGCGGTCCACGTATCGGCGAAGCCCGTGCTCGCGAGCACGTTGTACATCGGCGAGCCCGGAACGTCGTTCAGGTCTCCCATCAGCACGACTGGCTCGCTCGTACCGAGCGTAGCGACCATTTCGCCGACCTGCGCCGCGCGGATTTGCTCCAGCAGTCCTGCGGGCGCGCCGGCGAGGTTCGCTTCGGTATGCGCGCTCGCGAAGGTGACCGCACGGCCATCGATCGTGGTGCGCGCGAATACCCAGCCGCGAATCAGGACGACCCCGGGCGCGACCGGTCCCAGATTGAGCGAGAAGTTCTGGCCGCTCGCCGCATTGATCGACACGCGATCGGCATCGACGAGCAACGCGTCGTGATCAACGAGACTCACCAGGCCACCCACGAGGCTCACGTTGATGTTGTCGGACGTCGCTGCCACCTCGTAGTCGAGACCCCGCTCCGCTAATGCAGCCTGGATCAGCGCGAGAAAGTCCTGGTCCACGACCAACGGGACGCCGAGCGGGCGCAGGTCGATGTTGATCCGCGAAACTTCCTGGAGTCCCACGGCATGCGGGCGCCGGCGCGCGATCTGGTCGGCGATGGCCTGCGCGCGGGCGGGAAAATCGGTCTTGCCGACCGTCTCGATCGCGAACAGGAGCGCCGGGAAATCGTCACTCGGATCGGGTGTGCCGAGCGCACGGATGACGGCATCGACATCGGCGCCGACGTACAGGTTCTGCGTCATCACGGTGATGTCGGACGCCGCGGCGGGGACGGCCACGCGCTGTTCGGACGGCCTATTCCCCAAACCCGGTGAGATCGAGACCGGCTCCTTGCACGCGGTGGCCAGCACAATGACGGCGGCGGCGGCGAGTGGATACTGCAGGTTCATGACCGGCTCCTGGTTGAGTGCGGTACGGGGTGACTGGACGTACCAGCATCTCGGGAGACCGTCAAGAAAGCATCAAGCGTTCACACGCTGAGCTACCGGGCGAGCCCCGTACGAGGGTCGATCTCGCGAACGCCGCGCAAGATCATGAGCCGGAAG
>Ga0134079_10000184_pt1 | contig 15689 bp, 11 predicted proteins | sample 15_taG_2_FD_119770 | JGI IMG/M metagenome (GOLD analysis project Ga0134079, IMG submission 119770) | Grasslands soil microbial communities from the Angelo Coastal Reserve, California, USA - 15_D_Rain_40cm_2_09182015 | ecosystem: Environmental > Terrestrial > Soil > Grasslands ...
CGATCGTCTGCCTCGATCTCGGCAAGTGATTCCTCTGCGCGGTTCGAGGTGCCTTGCCTGGATGGCGGCGCTGAGCGTCGCGGCGCCGCTGCTCGCGGCTGACAATGCCGGGCGGGTCGTGGGCTTGGCGTTTACGGGGCGCCTCGTCGCGAACCTCGATCAATCGGTCGTGTTCTATTCGGCGCTCGGCTTCGAGCGCGATCCGGCTGCGCCCTCGGCGTGGGGCGGGGACGAGGCCATAAGGCGCTTGTACGGCGTGCGCGGGATCGAGACGCGCGTGGCCAAGATGTCCATCAACAGCAACGTCTCGAGCGGAAGGTTCGTCGTCTACCTGCGGGAGATTCGCGGCATCGCGCGCAACAATCTTTCCGTGCATGCCGCCTGGGAGCCGGGCGCCACGCATTTCGGCATCGTCGTTCCGGATGCCCACGCACTGTGGGCTCGGCTGCAGCAGGCCGGCCTATTGCGGGCGCGATCATGGGGCGAGGCGCTCGTGGCGCCTCCGGGCGTCACGACCGGGCAGATGGCCTACGTGACCGATCCTGATGGCCTCGACGTCGAGATCATCGATCAGTCCCCGGCCATACCGGCGCACGACGGTAACCCCGCGAGCCCAGCGGTCCCGCCAGGCATAAGCCACGTGGGCCTCATCGTGTTGGATTCGGACAAGGCGCGGGCCTTCTACGGCAAGCTTTTCGGCGGTGTTTGGCAAGCCGCGGAAGCGCCGTGGATGCAGGGGGATTTCTTCGATTCAGCAGTGGGCGGGCACGGGAACATCCTCAGGTTTTTCAATCTCGCCTTCCCGGAGGCCTACGCGCCGGACGCACGCCTGAATCTCGAGCTCGTGGAGTTTCAGAATCGCAAGAAGCCACTGCTTCGGCGCAACATCACCGACATCGGAGCCGCCTATTTCGGCTTCGAGGTGAAAAACCTCGACGCGTTCTTAGGAAGCGCGCTCGCGGCGGGCGCGACGCCGGTCGCCGACAAGAGGATCGTCACGATGCCCAGCGGCACGCGCGAGATCATGCTCCGCGATCCGGATACCGGCGCGTTCGTGCTGCTATTCGAATCGCCGAGATAGCGGGCAGTCTCGAGAGCTCAACTGGATTTGCGGGCACTGCCGCGTGCCAGCAGCAAATCCAGCCACCGGTTGGAAAGCTTTTCCTGGACGGAGTTCTGGCGCAAGCGCGCGCTCAGGTTCTCGAAGTCGACGCGATCGAGCTCCTGGTCTTGGTTGTAGCAGGAATACACGAAGTACTCTTCGCCGGTCTCCGGGTCTATCTGTTTGCAGAGACACTGCGCGCAGATACCTTTCATCATGCATTGCATCGGCGAGTTGATGGAACCAATCGCTGTGTGCCCGGACTTCAAGTACGGCTTTAGGCGCCCATGACGCGCTTCTTTCACGGCCGCCATCATGCGGTCGGAGCCGATCGCGATCAGATGATCGACTTCACTGAGCCGAATCGGCTGCGGCCCGAGCTCTCCCTTCGCGTACGCCTCCATCGCGTCGAGAATGTTACCCACGCAGCTCGAGTCCTGCGGCCGATGCGTCGCGAGGGGCCGCACGCCGGGCGCTGGATCGACGGACCAGACGACGACGTCCGACGCTGCCTCGACCTCCTCGACTTTGAACAGACCTCCGGCGTCGCGGTAGCCCGCGAAGTAGATGACGCGGTTGCCGGCCGCGCGCATCGCTTTGCCGATCGAGAACAGCACGGCGTTGCCGAGGCCACCGCCGGCGAGCAGCACGGTCTTGCCCGACGGAATCTCGGTCGGTGCGCCCGTCGCCCCCATTACGATGATGCGATCGCCGGGCCGCCAGTCAGCGCATAGTCGCGACGAGGTTCCCATCTCGAGCGCGACCAGTGAAATCAGGCCCCGCTCCTTGTCGACCCATGCGCCGGTCAGGGCAAGCCCCTCGGTCACGAGGACCGTATCGTCGATCCGCGGCGCGCTGCTCTCGAAGCTCTGAACTCGGTAGAAGCGCCCTGGAGCGAAGCCTTTCGCGGCCGTCGGAGCGCGAGCAACGACTTCGACGATCGTCGGCGTCAGTCGATTGACGGCGACGACGGTCGCGACGAGCAGATAGTCCAGTCGGGAAAAGAGCGCGCGCAACGAGGCATCGCGATCTCGCTGCCGATCCGGATCGGCGGCGCTGATTTTGGCCTGGTGCAGCTTGACGACCGAGGGATAACCGTCCTTGGCGCTAGCCATCGCCTTGACGACGTTGCCGGCATAGACGGGATGGTTATCGCCGTAGATGCTGATGAATTTCCCGTCCTTGCGATAGGACGTCAGCGGCGCCGGTCTGCCGATCTTGGGCCAGCGTGTGTCGTGCATGGGCTCGAGCGCCACCTCGCTATCGATCCAGCGCGGCTCGTAGCGCTGGAAGAACTTGCCATCCATGTTGAACGTGCCCGGGTGCTCCTGCTCGTAGATCGTGTTCGGCGACGTCCCGGCCGCGACGAATAGGCTGCGCAGCGGCACGTCGATTTGCTCGCCGGTGCCGGTCCCGCTCTCGCCCGACGTCGTCAGTTTCTCGAATCGCATCGCGCGCAGATGGCCGTGCTCGTCTGCGACGGCCACGAGTGGGCTCATGCCTTCGGCCAAGCCGATCCCTTCCTCCAGGGCTTTGACGATTTCTTCGTGATTCTGGCGATAGGCGGGCGCTTGATCGATGCCTTTGCGGTAGAAAAGCGTGACGCCGCCCCAGCGATCGATCAGCGGCTGGAAGTTCGGCTCTGCACCGCACGCCGCGGCCCGCCGACGTTCCTCGCGAATCTCGCGTCCATGCGCGAGGAATTCATCGAGGATCTCCGCTTCTTCCTCATCGAAACCTTCGCGCAGCTGCGCTTCGTCGCACGCTGCGCGGATCAGCTCGTAGCGATTCAGCAGTTTTTCGACTTGGATCGGATAGTAGGCCATGAGCTCAGTGGCCGTATCGACGGCCGTCAAGCCGCCACCGATGACGCCGGCTGGCAGGCGTACTTGCAGATTGGCCAGCGACGACACCTTTGCGGCACCGGTCAACTGCAGCGCCATCAGAAAGTCCGACGCCTTGCGGATACCGCGAATTAGATTGTTCTTGAGCTCGATGATCGTCGGCTTGCCCGCGCCCGTCGCGATTGCGATGTGATCGAAGCCGAGCTCCCACGCGTCCTCGATCGTCACGGTGCCGCCGAAGCGCACGCCGCCGTAGCAGCGGAAGCTCGCCCGCCGGGCGAGAACGAGGTAGATGACCTTGAGGAAATTCTTGTCCCAGCGAACCGTGATGCCGTACTCGGCGACGCCGCCGAATCCGGCGAGCGTGCGCTTGTCGAGATCCTCGTAGAGCTCCTTGAAATCCTTTATCGGCTTTGCAGCGTGCTCGCCGTCGCCGAGGAGATCAGCCGGCAACGGCTCGATCTTCAGCGCGTCGACGCCGACGACGCCGAACCCTTCGTTCAAGAGATAGTGCGCGAGCGTGTACCCCGCTGGCCCGAGACCGACGACCAGCGCGTTCGTGCCGTGATACGGCAGCGCGTACGGACGGCGCACGTTCAGCGGATTCCAGCGCGTGAGCAGACTGTAGATCTCAAACCCATAGGGCATGAACAGCACATCCGTGAGAACGCTGGTTTCGATCTGCGGGATGTCGACGGGCTCGGTCTTCTGGTAGATGCAACCCTTCATGCAGTCGTTGCAGATCCGGTGCCCGGTTCCGGCGCACATCGGGTTGTCGATCACGATCAACGCGAGCGCGCCGATGCTGTCGCCCTGGCGCTTGACCAAGTGCATCTCGGAGATCTTCTCTTCGAGCGGACAGCCGGTGATGTTCACGCCGAGCGGATTGACCTTGTAGCTGCCGTCCTTGCGGTTGCGCATGCCCTTCGAGCAGGAATCGGTGTCGCGATCGTGGCAATAGATGCAGTGGTCGATCTCGTAGAGGATGTGCCGCTCGTCGTGGCGGTTGTCCGTCAACGCGAAGCCGTCGCGGCGACGGCGCGTTTGTGCACGCCCCTTCCAGACGGAGTACCCCGCGCGCGTTTCGACATCGTGGGGGACGAGCGCGTCGAAATCCCGCTTCTCGGGCTCTTTGAAGCTCACCCAGGCGGCGACGGACTTCTTGAGCTGCGCGTCGACTCGGGCGAGATAAGCCCAGCGACGGACGTGCTCGATCAGCGCCTCGACGAATTCGCGCTCGTCGGTCCGCAAGCTCGCGTCCGCGAACACGGTGGACGCGCGCTCGTCGGCGTTCAGTCTCGAGCGTAGCGCGTGAACGGCCGCGCGCGCGTCGCCGCCGGCCTCGGTCGCGAGCGCGTTCGACCAGCCGAGAAGCCGCGCGGCCACCGTCGCCGTGCGCCGCTCCTGGTCGGAATCGCGGGACGCATCAGGAAACCCGCTCTGGATCAGGAGCTCGAGCGCAGATCGCGTGGCGGACGCGTCCCAGTCGCGCGTCTCGACGCCTTTGAAGTGCTTCTCGACCTTCGCGACGATTTCCGTTCGAAACACAAAGACGGTATCGAGCTCCCTTTGAACCGCTGCGCGCTGACGCTCACGCTCCGCCGCTACGCCGAATAGCCGCGCCACGAAAGCGCCGACGTGGGGCGCGAGTCGCACCAGCAGATCGGACACGACGGCCGGCGCCACGCCCTCGCCGAGGCTGCTGCGATAGCCCTGATACTCGCGGTGCAGGTCGGCGTGGCGCTCCGCGAGCTCGCCGACGAACGTGTCGTGCAGCCGCTTCAGGCCCTCGGGCTCGTGCAGGTCCTCGTACCGAAATCCCGGGATGCCGAGCGTCAGGCGTTTTGGTTCGCTATGGTGCACCATTCATCCATGCCAGCTTCCCCTCCAGCGATCACTCGCGGCGAACGGCGAAGCGCGGCGCTCGGCCGAGCGGAAAGAGTCGGTGCGTCTTGGCTCCGAAGTCAAGCTGCTTGGTTCGCCGATGAACGCCCGCGCGAGGGTGGCCGATGACTCGGCCGCGCACCAAGTTTCGCTCATTGCGCGTCACGCCCGAGTTTCGCGACTTCGTGCTCGATCAGCTCGCACGTGTGCCGCAGCTCGAGCACAAGACGATGTTCGGCGGCATCGGCCTCTACTCGGCGGAGCGATTCTTCGCGATCGTCGCCGCCGACGAGCTGTTCTTCAAGGTCGACGACACGAACCGAGCCGCGTATGAAGCCGCCGGCAGCGTACCGTTTCGACCCGTCGTCGACCGGCCGGTCTCGATGTCGTACTGGCGCGTGCCGATCGAGGTGCTCGAGGATCCGGCCGAGCTCGGCGTTTGGGCGAAGGACGCGATCCGTGCGGCGACGGCGGCAGCGACCAAGCCGCGCCGGAAGCCGCGCATCAAACGGCGCCACGCCTAGGCGGCTCCGCTGAGGGCTAGGCCGTTGCCGCGATCGGCGCGGCCTCTTCCAACTCTTCGTCCAGCGGCGGAGGCCCGAAGTGATCGTCCTCGGGCCGCAGCTTCGAGACCCGGCAGAGCAGCGCGCGCAGCTGGTAGGTGCCCATCTGCGGGTCGAACGGCCCGCGGTTGTCGGTCAGCAGGTTCGCGTTCGACTCCCAGATGCCGTAGTCGGGGCCCTCCCTCTCGGGAAACCACCAGCCGTGCTCGCAGTGGATCACGCGCGGATCGATCTTCGTGGTCACGTTCGCCTTCTGCTTGATGCGTCCGCGACGGGTCTCGATCAGCACCCAATCGTCTTGCTCGATGCCGAGCTTCGCGGCCGTGTCCGGGTGGATATCGCAGAGCGGCTCCGGATGGCCCTTGCGGCACAGCGGCAGCTGGCGATGCTCGGAGTTGAAGAAGACCGGTATGCGGGCGCCGGTCGTGAGCACGAGCGGATATTCGGCGGAGATTTCGGGCGTGCTGAGCGGGCTCTCGGGCGGCTCCTCGTAGTATGGCAGCGGCGCGTAGCCCATCTTCTCGAAACGCGTCGAGTAGAGCTCGAGCTTGCCGGTCGGCGTCTTGAAGCCCTGCGTCTCGTACTTGCGGTACTTCTGCGGGACGTGAATCCAGCCTTGCTCGGTGAGGCCCCTGAAGTTCACCGTCTGCTTGCCGTTCTTGAGCATTTGATCGAGCACGTCCTCGACGGATTCCGTGCAGACCGGCAGCTTCATCCGGCGCGCGAGCTCGACGAAGATCTCCTCGTCCGACTTGCACTCGGCGATCCGCACGACCTTCTGGTTGCTCATCACGACGTTGCCGGCGATCGTCGGCAGCGCGCAGATCTGGTTGAGCTCGGGCCACGAGGCCGCCGGCAACACGATGTCGGCGAGCTGCGCGCTCGGCGTCATGAAGAGATCCGCGCAGACCAGGAAGTCGAGCTTCATGAGCGCCTTGTAGACCAAGTTCGTGTTCGCGTACGTCGTCAGCGTGTTGTTGCCGAACACGAGGAACGCGCGCACGCGATACGGCTCGCCGTAGAGCATCGCGTCGATCAGCGACGGGATGTGGCACGCCGGCAGATCGGCGCCCTCGGCGCAGAGCATCTTGTACTTGTCGTAGCCGAGCCTCTTCTTCTCTACCTCCGGGTCGAGGTTCTCGATGAGGCTCGGGAAGCGGCCCGCGCCCTTCATGCCGAAGATCCAGCCGCCGGGCACGTCGATGTTGCCCGTGATCGCCGGGATCATCGACAGCGCACGGATCGTCTGGATGCACTTCGGCGTGTGCTCGATCGCGCAGCCCCACTCGAGCATCGCGGGTTTCGTTTGCGCGAAGAGCCGCGCGGCCGCGCGAATCTTGTCGGCCGGCACCCACGTGATCGGCTCTGCCCACTCCGGCGTGAACTTGTGCACGTGCTCCGCGAGCTCTTTGAAGCCGTACGTGTACTTCTCGCAGAAATCGTGATCGTAGAGGTCTTCCTCGATGATCACGTTGAGAAACGCGAGCCCGAGCGCGTCGTCGGTGCCCGGCCGAATCTGTAGCCAGATCTCCGACTTCTTCGCGCAGACCGTTTCGCGCGGGTCGATCGTGATGAGTCGTGGTTTGCTCAACAACGACTCGCGGACGTTGAACCGCGTCTCGCCGTCGGGGCCCGAATGCGGCGGATTGTGTCCCCAGTACATGATCAGCGCCGGGGGCGTGCCGCCCGTGAAATCGCAGACAGGCAAGTCGCCCATCGTCTGAATGCAGGTGTTGACGCGCGGGTGGAAGCACTGGGCGAAGCCGGGCTCGCACCAGTTCGGTGTGCCGAGCGCGTTACCGAAGCGCGACACCCAGCGAATGTGATGCCGTCCCGTGCCCGTGCCCATCGCGATCGACTCGGGCCCGGTTTCCGCGCGGATCTTGAGCACTTTCTCGCTGATCTCGTCGAGGGCCTCGTCCCACGAGATGCGCTCCCACTTGCCCGAGCCGCGCGGACCGATGCGCCGCTGCGGGTACTTCAGGCGGTCGGGATGGTAGACGAGCTGCGTGGTCGCCGCGCCGATCGGGCAGAGATAGCCGTGATTGAGTGGGCCTTCGGGGTCGCCCTCGACTTTGACGAGCTTGCCGTCCTTGAGGTGCATCAGCGTGCTGCAACCGCCGTGGCAGCTGCGGCAGACGCTCTTCAAGACCTTCTCGCTTGCCGCCGGTATCTCTACTGCGCTCACGTTCGCTTCCCCGCCTCTTCGTAGAGGCCGCCGTGCATGGATTTCACGGAGCTTATCAGAACGTTATCGGGCTAGCGATCGATCGGGCTCGCGCCTTATCATGATCGGCCGGAATCGCGACCGGGACCCACCGAGCCTCGTGCCGCGACGACGGCTTTAACAGAAGAACGTGACCGACGACGTAGGCGGTCGCGATCGCAAAATTCGGATCGGTACCAAAGGGAAGGCTCAGCCTGATGGACAGACTCAGCACGCTCGCGTTTTCGACGCTGCTCTACGGCGTCGCGATCGCGATGAAATACACCGCCTGGCGGCACCCGGCTTTCCGTGCCCGGCTCAAGGAGCAGGACCTCGTCGGTCAGATCCGCGTGAAGGCGGGCACCGGGCGGTACTACATCATAAAGAACGGCAGGGTCTCCTCTCGACACGGCATTCACCCGAATCCCGACGTCGTCGTGACGGTCAAGAGCGCGCAGCTGGGCTTAAGAATCTTCACGCATCCGGACGACCAGCTCGGACGGATCAATGCGGCCAAGTCTTTCAGCATGACGCTCGACGGACCGCAGGACAAAGCCATTTGGTTCATGTTCACGCTCGAAGCGATGATGCAGGCCGGCTGGCGCTACGGCGTCGACGCGGGCTCGGGCGAGACGCGCTACGTGAACATGGCGAACGGCGGGCCGCTGTTCGTGTACGTCAAGGACGGCAAGATCGTGCGCATGACGCCGATCGATTTCGACGAGAACGACCCGCAGCCGTGGACCATCAAAGCCAAAGGCAAGGAGTTCACGCCGCCGCGCAGGACGTCGCTCGCGCCGCACGGCCAAACCGTCAAGTCGACCATCTATTCGCCCGATCGGATTCTTTATCCGATGAAGCGAGTCGACTTCGATCCGAACGGCGAGAGGAACCCCGAGAACCGCGGCGTCTCCGGTTACGAGCGCATCGGCTGGGAGGAGGCGCTCGACATCGTCGCCAACGAGATCAAGCGCCAGAAGACCGTCCACGGCAACGGCGCGATCGCGTGCAGCCACCCGTCCCATCACGCCTGGGGCAACATCGGCTATTACCTCTCCGCGCTGCGCAAGTTCGAGAACGCGGTCGGCATGACCGAGGTCCACCACAACCCTGACAGCTGGGAAGGCTGGTATTGGGGCGCGACGCATCACTGGGGCGGCTCGATGCGCGTCGGTCAGTCGGAGACCTACGGCACCGTCGAGGACTGTCTCAAGGAAGCCGAGATGGTCGTGTTCTGGTCGAGCAACCCGGAGTCGAACAGCGGCGCCTACGGTGCCCTCGAGGGCACGATCCGCCGGCAGTGGCTCAAGGAAGCCGGCATCAAGCTCGTGCACATCGACCCTTACTACAACGACTCGATCCAGCTCTTGGGCGGTAAGTGGATCGCGCCGCGGCCGACCTCGAGCCCGGCGCTCGCGCTCGCGATCGCGTATGTCTGGATCACCGAGGGCACGTACGACAAGAAGTACGTCGAGACGCGCACGCACGGCTTCGAGAAGTGGCGCGACTACGTGCTTGGGAAATCCGACGGCGTCGCGAAGTCTCCCGAGTGGCAGGAGGCGGAGACCTCCGTGCCCGCGAGCGACGTGCGCGCGCTCGCGCGCGAATGGGCGAGCAAGAAGACCTACCTCGGCGCCGGAGCCTGGGGCAACGGCCACGGCGGCGCGTGCCGCAACGCGACCGGCATCCAGTGGGCCCGCACGATGGTGTGCCTCATCGCGATGCAGGGGCTCGGCAAGCCCGGCGTGAACATGGGCAACCTCCAGTGGGGCACGCCGCTCGATTTCAACTTTTATTTCCCGGGCTACGCCGAAGGCGGCATGTCGGGCGACTTCAGCCACACCGCGATGGGCGTCGTGCTCTACCAGCGCATGCCGCAATTGCCTTCGATCAACACGAACACGCAGGTCATTCCGCGGATGCAATTGCCCGAAGCGATCATGGAAGGCAAAGCGGAAGGCTACATGTGGAACGGCTCGAGCATCGAAGCGCAGTTCCAGAAGATCACGTATCCGAAGCCGGGGTTCTCGCCCGTCCACATGCTCTGGAAGTACGGCGGCTCGCTGATCGCCTCGATGCCGAACAGCAGTCGCTACATCAACATGTTCCGGCACCCGAATCTCGAGTTCCTCGTGAGCCAGAACATCTGGCTGCAGGGCGACACCAAGTTCGCGGACATCATCCTGCCCGCCTGCACGAACTTCGAGCGCTACGACATCAGCGAATGGGCGGGCTTGGGCGGCTACGCGCATCACGGCGAGCAGCAGCTCAACCACCGGGTCATCACGTTTCAACACAAGTGCATCGAGCCGCTCGGCGAGTCGAGGTCGGATTTCTGGATCTTCCAGAAGCTCTGCGAGCGGCTCGGGCTCGCGGCCTACTTCACGGAAGGCGTCGGCGAGCTCGGCTGGGTGAAGCGGCAATTCGACGGGTCGGATCTGCCGAAGCACATCTCGTGGAAGGAGTTCATTCGCAAGGGCTACTTCGTCGTCCCGACGGAGAAAGAGGAGCTGCGCGCGCCGCTCTCGTGGAACTGGTTCTACGAGGGCAGGAAGAAAGACGTGCCCGAGCCGATGCCGTTACCCTCCGACTACTCGCAGGGATACCTCGAGGGGCTGCAGACGCAGACCGGCAAGATCGAGTTCGACTGCGAGAGCCTGAAGCGCTTCGATCCCAATAGCGAGGATCGGCCGAGCATCGCGAAGTACCAGCGCCCCGCCGAGAGCCCGAACGGGAAGGGCTTCGAGGACTTCCCGCTGCAGCTCATCTCGCCGCATCCGCGGTTCTCGTTCCACACGCAGATGGACGGCAAGGACAGCTTCCTGAACGACATCCCCGATCATCGCGTGCTCGTCGACGGCTACTACTACTGGGTGCTGCGCATCCATCCCGAGGACGCGAAGGCGCGCGGGGTCCGCGACAACGATCTCGTTCGTTTGTACAACGCGCGCGGCTCGGTCGTCTGCGCCGCGAAGGTCACGCATCGGATGCTCAAGGGCGTCGTGCACGCGTACGGCTCCTCCGGCGTCTACGACCCCGTCGGCGAGCCGGGGAACTCGACCGACCGCGGCGGCTGCGTGAACCTGCTGTCGTCGAGCAAGTCGCAGATCAGCAAGGGCCACTCGATGAGCGCGAGCTGTTGCCTGATCGAGGTCGAGAGATGGAAAGTCGGCGAGATGTCCTTGCCGGCCGAGCAGGAAAGACCCGAACGAGAAAAACGAGCAGCGGTTGCGTGACGGCGACGGAACACACCGCATGAAGAAATGGAATCTGATCGTCGACGTCGCGAAGTGCACGAACTGCAATCTGTGCACGCTCGCGAACCAGGACGAGCACGTCGGCAACGAGTTCGAGGGCTATTCGGCGCCGATGCCCCGCCACCAACATCGTTGGATCGACATCCGCAGCCGCGAGCGCGGCTCGGGTCCTTTGACGGACGTCGCGTACCTGCCGGTGCTCTGCCAGCACTGCGACGACGCGCCGTGCATCAAGGCGGCGAAGAACGGCGCCGTGACCAAGCGCGCTGATGGGATCGTGCTGATCCATCCGGTCAAGGCCAAGGGCCAGAAAGCGATCGCCGACGCCTGCCCGTACGGCGCGGTTCGCTGGAACGAAGAGCTCCAGCTCCCGCAACATTGGTTCTTCGACGCCCACTTGCTCGACCGCGGCTTCAAGGAGCCGCGCTGCGCGCAGGTGTGCGCGACCGGCGCGCTCAAAGCGATCAAGGTCAGCGACGAGGAGATGGCCGAGATCAAGACTCGCGAGGGGCTTCGCGAGCTGCAGCCGGAAGCGGCGACGAAGCCGCGGGTCCACTACAAGAATCTCTATCGGTACACGCACGAGTTCGTCGGCGGCACGATCGTGAATACCGTCGCCGCGGTGACCGACTGCGTCGCGAACGCGAGCGTCAGGCTCGAACGCTCGGGAGCCGTCATCGGCGAGACCACCACGGACGCGTTCGGCGAGTTCAAGATCGACGGCTTGGAGCCCGACAGCGGGCGCTATCGCGTCGTCATCGAGGTCGACGGCCGCGTGACGAAGCGGCTCGACGTCGACCTCGGCAAGAGCGTTTACCTCGGCAGAATCGACCTCGCGGCTTGACGCAACCATGAAGCTCCGCTTGCTCGATGACTCGATCCGGTTGCGGCTGTCGCGCAGCGAGGTGACCGCCGCGCACGAGCGAGGCATCGTCGAAAGTCAGACGCGATTCGCGGACGGCTCCAAGTTCACGTACGCGCTCGAGGCGGCGAAGAGCGCCAAGGGTGCGAGCGCCGTCTACGAGCGCGATCGCATGGTCGTGAAGCTGCCCGCTCGGGAGATCTCGGCCTGGGCGAACGACGACGCCGCGGTCTCCTTGCGCGCCGAGGTGCGTCTGCCCGACGGCGGGCAGCTCAAGGTGCTCGTCGAGAAAGACTTCAAGTGCGTGTCGCCCCGCGGCGACGAAGACCAGTCGGATCTGTTTCAGAACCGCGAGCCGACCGCCTGCTAGCCGCGCGCTCGCGCGCGCGCGCCGAGCGGCGAAGTCCTGCAGCGAGTACAATCCGCAGTCGCGATTTTGGCCGAGGCGGCGTCTCGCGCCCGGCGGATCGCGAACCGACGGAGCTTCAGCCGATGACCCAGTCGATCTTTCGCGCCGGCGCCCGCGCCTCGTTGCTGCTCGCCGTCGCTGCGCCGTGCCTCGCGGCCGCTCCTTCGTTCAACGCGGCCGGCGAGCTCGAGCGGCCCGCGGACTACCGCGAATGGATCTACCTCACGACCGGCCTCGACATGTTCTACGGCCCGGCCGCGAACGCGGCGCGCGGCGAGCGCGGCTCCGTGTTCACGAACGTCTACGTGACCCCCGACGCGTATCGCGAGTTCATGCGCTCGGGCAAGTGGCCCGACAAGACGATGTTCATCCTCGAGGCGCGCCGCGCCGAGACCGCCGCGTCGATCGACAACGTCGGCAAGTCGCAGGGCGCGCTGCTCGCGATCGAGTCGGCCGTGAAAGACACCGCGCGCTTCGGCGCGAACTCAGGCAGCAACGGCTGGGGCTATTTCACGTTCGACGGGCCGGGCGGCCTGCAAGGTTCGGCCCGCGCGCTGCCGACGAGCGCGGCGTGCTACGAGTGTCACGCGGCGAATACCGCCGTCGACAACACGTTCGTGCAGTACTACCCGACGCTGTTCGAGGTCGCGAAGCGCCTCGGAACCGTGAAGCCGACCTACGACCCGGTGCACAAGCTCTAGCGCGCGATCAAGCCAGGCTCCGCCCTCTGCCACGTTCTCGGCGAATGTCGAATCCCTCCCATGAGTGAGCAACGCTCTTTGGCGCGCGCGACCATCGGCGCGCTCGGCGTCGTCTACGGCGACATCGGCACGAGCCCGCTGTACGCGCTCAAGGAGGCGACCGCCGCGGCCGGCGGCGCGACCGACGCCGCGACCGTGCTGGGCGTGCTGTCGTTGATCTTTTGGAGCCTGTTTCTCGTCATCACGCTGAAGTACATCACGCTGATCCTGCGCTCCGACAACGCGGGCGAGGGCGGCGTGCTGTCGCTGCTCGCGCTCGTGCAGCAGAAGATCGGCACGACGAGCGTCTGGGCGGGCCGGTTCGTTGCGATCGCGGCGGCGGGCACCGCGCTCTTTTACTGCGACGCGTTGATCACGCCCGCGATCTCGGTGCTCTCCGCAGTCGAGGGACTCGAGATCTTGGACGCCGATCTGCAGCGTGCGGTGCTGCCGGTGACCGTGCTGATCCTCGCGGCCCTGTTCGTGTTCCAGCGTCGCGGCACGGCGAGCGTCGGCGGCATGTTCGGGCCCATCATGGTGATCTGGTTCGCCACGCTCGGCGTGCTCGGCGTGATCGCGATCGCCCGCGAGCCGCGCGTGCTCGAGGCGCTGTTCCCGGGCTTTGGGCTGGAACTGCTCGCCGCTCACCCCTCGCTCGCGCTTGGGATCCTCGGCGCCGTGTTCCTCGTCGTCACGGGCGGCGAGGCGCTTTACGCCGACATGGGCCACTTCGGCAAGACGCCCGTTCGCCTCGCCTGGTTCACGCTCGTCTGGCCGGGGTTGCTGCTCAGTTACTTCGGCCAAGGCGCGTTGCTGCTCGGTGCCGGCAGCCCGATCGTGAATCCGTTCTTCGCGCTCGCGACAGGATCGGCCTTGCCGTTCCTCGTGATCCTCGCGACGGCGGCGACGGTCATCGCGTCGCAGGCCAACATCTCGGGCGCGTTCTCGCTCACGCGTCAAGCGGTCCAGCTCGACCTGCTGCCGCGCGTGACGATCCTCCAGACGTCCTCGGACGAGCGCGGCCAGATCTACGTGCCGGTCGTGAACGCGCTGATGTTCGTCGCGGTGCTCGGCTTCGTGCTCGCGTTCCGGTCCTCGGACGCGCTGTCCGCGGCCTACGGCGCGGCAGTGATCGGCACGATGGCGATCACGACGGCGCTCGGCGCCGTCGTCGCTCGGACGTCGTGGCAATGGTCGGCGTGGCGGATCGCGGTGTCGTTCGGCGTGTTCATGGCCATCGACCTCGCGTTCATCGCCGGTAACGCGACCAAGATTCCTAGCGGCGGCTGGGTGCCGCTGCTGCTCGCCGCGATCATGTTCCTGGGCTTCGAGACATGGCGCGACGGCCGCGCGCGGCTCCGCCGCGCGCTCCAGCGCCGCGCGGTGCCATGGACCGAGCTCCCGAAGCTCCTGGACGGCGCGACCAAGGTGCCGGGCACCGCCGTGTTCCTCGTGAGCCACGCGGGCTTCGTGCCGACCGCACTCCTGCGCAACCTCGAGCACAACCACGTCTATCACGAGCAGATCATCATCTTGAATCTCGAGGTGCTCAGGAGCCCGCGCCACGACCGAGCGTCGCGCGCGTGGGTCGAGGAGCTCATGCCGAACGTGCACGCGGTGCGCGCGCGCTTCGGCTTCATGGAGACGCCCGACGTGAACGAGGCGCTGCGCGGCGCGCGCCAACGCGGCCTGCGCGTCCTCGAGGCCGACTGCACGTTCTTCTTGGGCTGGCACCTCGTGCGCGCGAGCCCGCGGCCGGGGCTCGCGGGCTTGCGCGCGCACGCGTTCGCGTACTTGCAGCGGCGCGGCGCCCAGGCGGCCGAGTTCTTCCGCATGCCGACGCGGCGCGTCGTCGTGCTCGCCACCGAGATCGAGATCTGACACCGCAGAAACGGGGACATTCCGCTTTCCCCGGGCATGCCAAAAGCGCTCCGAACCGCTACGCTAGCGCGCATGACGAAGACTCCGACGGCCGAGCTCTGGATCAAGGTGAGCCTGCCCGGCGTCGGTCAGATCGGGCCCGGCAAGATCAACCTGCTGCGCGAGATTCGCACGCAGGAGTCGATCTCGGGCGCGGCGCGCGCGATGAAGATGTCGTATCGGCGCGCGTGGCTGCTCGTGGACGAGCTCAACAAGCTGTTCGCGAAACCGCTCGTCGCAACTTGGGCCGGCGGCAAGTCGCGCGGCGGCGCCTCGCTCACGAAGCTCGGCGAGCAGCTGATCGAGAACTACGACACCGTCGTCGAGCGCGCGATGCGCGCGAACCAAGCGGTGCTCGGCGAGATCGCCCGTAACGTGAGCGACGCCGACGCGGAGCCCTGAGCGACGCGCACATCGAGTGTGCGACAACGAATTCGAGAGGAACGTCATGCTCTACATCGTGCAGTTCGAAGACAAGCCGAACGTCAAGGAGACCCGCGAAAAGCTGTTCGCCGCGCACCTGAAGTTTCTCGACGACAACAAGGACCGCGTGCTCGTGCCCGGGTCGCTGCGCGAGCTCCCGAGCGACCGGCCGCTCGGCGGCCTGTGGATCATCGAGGCGAAGGACGAGGCCGAGGTGCGCGAGATCTTCAAGGATGACCCGTTCTGGACGAACGGGATGCGCGCCAGCGTGAAGATCAACCGCTGGCAGAAGGCGTTCCCGGAGCGCAAGGTCCCGATCTGACGCGCACGCGCGCCGGGAACCCGCCGCGAGGACCGCACTTCCGATCCGCCCGAGGCCGAACGCGATGCAGCAGATACTCGTCTACAGCGACTCGCTCTCGTGGGGCATCGTCCCGAACACTCGCGAGCGCTTGAGCTTCGCGGAGCGCTGGCCCGGA
>Ga0134079_10000186_pt1 | contig 15643 bp, 14 predicted proteins | sample 15_taG_2_FD_119770 | JGI IMG/M metagenome (GOLD analysis project Ga0134079, IMG submission 119770) | Grasslands soil microbial communities from the Angelo Coastal Reserve, California, USA - 15_D_Rain_40cm_2_09182015 | ecosystem: Environmental > Terrestrial > Soil > Grasslands ...
ACGGCGGACAAGCCGGTCGGCACGGTCTGGTTCGCGTGGGCGAGCGGGAGGCAGACGACGGCCGCGCGCGAGCTCTTCGCCGGGGATCGCGAGGCCGTGCGCCGGCAATGCGTCGCGCTCGCGCTGCGGCGGCTCATCGAGATCGCGCAGGCGCGATGAGCGGTGCGCCGGAGCCTCCGCCCGCCGTCGGACCGGACGCCGCGCCGGACACGGTGCCGCGCGAGACCCGGCGCATGTTCTTCGCGCTTTGGCCGGACGACGCGACGCGCAAGCTCGTCGCGCGCGCGACGAAGGACGCCGTGCGCCGCTCGGGCGGCCGGCCGATCGCGAAGGAACGCCTGCACGTGACCGTCGCGTTCCTCGGCAGCCTGACGCCCGCGGGCCTTACGATCGCGAGCACGGTGCCGCCCGTCGTGGTCGGCCCGTTCACGCTCACGCTCGACACGATCGGCGCGTTCGACTCCACTCTATGGTTCGGCGCGCGCTCGGTGCCGACGCCGCTCACGGAGCTCGAGCGACGGCTCTGGGAAGCGCTCGAGGCGCGGGGCTTCATGCGCGAGCCGCGGATCTACCGGCCGCACTTGACGCTCGCGCGCCGCGCGCGCCGCGTCGACGCCGAGGTGGAGCCGGTCGAGTGGCCGGTCGCCGAGCTCGCGCTCGTCGAGTCGCTGCCGGCCGGCCGCAACGTGCACTACGAGGTGCTCCAGACCTGGCCGCTCTGATCGCGCGGCCGTGGCTGGGGACGCGCAAGCAGGCCGTGCGAGCGCACCGTTTCCCCACGGACGCGGCGAAAATCGTGCGCTGCCGCTCGCCGGGAACTGTGGAATAATGCCGCCCAGTCGCGCCGCGAGCGGCGCGCTCGAATCACCACCCGTTCACCTCACAGGCAACCCGAATGGACGAAAACCGCAAGAAGGCGCTGTCCGCAGCGCTGAGCCAAATCGAGAAGCAGTTCGGCAAGGGCTCCGTGATGCGCTTGGGCGACGCGATCGCCGCGCGCGACATCGACACCGTCTCGACCGGCTCGCTCGGGCTCGACGTCGCGCTCGGCATCGGCGGCTTGCCGCGCGGCCGCGTCGTCGAGATCTACGGGCCGGAGTCGTCGGGCAAGACGACGCTCACGCTGCAGGTCGTCGCCGAGATCCAGAAGCTCGGCGGCACGGCGGCGTTCGTCGACGCCGAGCACGCGCTCGATCCCATCTACGCGCAGAAGGTCGGCGTGAAGGTCGAGGACCTTTTGATCTCGCAGCCCGACACGGGCGAGCAGGCGCTCGAGATCACCGACATGCTCGTGCGCTCGGGCGCGGTCGACGTGATCGTCGTCGACTCGGTCGCGGCGCTCACGCCGAAGGCCGAGATCGAGGGCGAGATGGGCGACCAGCACATGGGCTTGCAGGCGCGGCTCATGTCCCAGGCCCTGCGCAAGCTCACGGGCAACATCAAGCGCTCGAACAGCCTCGTGATCTTCATCAACCAGATCCGGATGAAGATCGGCGTGATGTTCGGTAACCCCGAGACCACGACCGGCGGCAACGCGCTGAAGTTCTACGCGTCCGTGCGGCTCGACATCCGCCGCGTCGGCTCGATCAAGAAGGGCGAGGAAGTGATCGGCAGCGAGACGCGCGTGAAAGTCGTCAAGAACAAGGTCGCGCCGCCGTTCAAGACCGCGGACTTCGAGATCCTCTACGGCCACGGCATCTCGCGCGAAGGCGAGATCGCCGACCTCGGCGTGAAGCAGGGCGTCATCGAGAAATCGGGCGCGTGGTTCAGCTACAAGGGCGACCGGATCGGTCAGGGCAAGGAGAACGCACGCGACTTCTTGCTCGCGAACAAGGACATCGCGGCCGCCATCGAGAAAGAGATCCGCGCCCAGCTGCTGCCGAAGAAGGGCCCGATCGAGGTCGTCGAGGCGGAGGGTGCGGCGCTCCAAGCCTGAGGTCACGGACCCCGTCGCCTGCGAGCGCGCGGCGCTCGATCTGCTCGCGCGCCGCGAGCACAGCCGGCGCGAGCTCGAGCGCAAGCTCGGCACCCGGGGCTTTCCAGACGAAATGATCGCGTCGACGCTCGACGCGCTCGAGCAGTCGGGCGAGCTCGCCGCGGCGCGCTTCACCGAGAGCTTCATCCGCGCGCGCGCCGCGAAAGGCCAGGGGCCCGCGAGGATTCGCGCCGAGCTCGCCGAGCGCGGGATCGATCGTGAGCAGGCCACGCAGCTCCTGCGCGCCGCGGGCATCGATTGGACCGCAGTCGCGAGCTCGGTCCGCGACAAGCGCTTCGGCACGCGCCGGCCGACCGACTTCAAGGAACGCGCGCGCCAGGCGCGGTTCCTCGAGTATCGGGGCTTCGACCGCGATCAGATCGGTTCGGCGCTCAGGTCCGGCGACGACCTCGATTGAGGCCGCGCGTGCCGGGTGCGCGCGACGTCGATCGATCCCTGTCGCGCCGGCGCGTGCGCCGGCTCAGCGCCGACCGCCGAACAGGCGCAAGATCATCAGGAACAGGTTCACGAAGTCGAGATACAGCGCGAGCGCGCCGCTGATCGCGTACGAGCCCACCTGCGGCCCCTCGACGGCGAGCGCCATTCCTTTGAGCCGCTGCGCGTCGTACGCGGTCAGGCCCGTGAACACGATGACGCCGGCCGCGCAGATCAGAAACTGCAGCGCGTCGTTCTGCCAGAAGAGCCCGACGACCGACGCGATCACGATCCCGACGAGGCCCATGAACGCGAACTGGCCGAGACCGACGAGACTGCGCTTCGTGAGCGTCCCGTAGAGCGCGAGCGCGCCGAACATACCGGCCGTCGTGAGAAACGCCGACGCAATCGACTCGCCCGTGAACGCGAGCAGGATCAGCGAGAACGTGATCCCGTTCGTGGCCGAGTAGACGAGGAACAATGCGGCGGACATCGACGGGCTCAGCGATCCGGCGCGCGCCGAGATCCAGTACACGAGGCCGAGCTGCGCAATCACGAGCGCGAGGAACAGGAAGCGCATCGTCGCGATCGTCTGCACGAGCGCGGGCTGGCTCGCGACGAACAGCGCGACGCCGGCCGTGACCAATAGGCCGACGAACATCCAGCCATAGACGGCCTTGAGGAAGCTCGTGATTCGCTCGTCGGCGACCGTCGCGGGCGTTCGCGCGGCTTGCAGGTGTCTAAAGTCGGCCATGGCTCACTCCTTGAAAGACGTATTGGCTCCGCAGTGTACCAGCGGCGACGGCGTCCGGCTGTTATCCTAAGCGGCCGCCGCTCTGCCCTTGGGAATTCAATGAGCTCCAGCAGTCACTCACTCCGCCGTGCGTTCCTCGACTATTTCGCGAAGAACGGGCACGAGATCGTCGCGAGCTCTTCGTTGCTTCCGGCGAACGATCCGACGCTGTTGTTCACGAACGCCGGGATGGTGCAGTTCAAGGACGTCTTCTTGGGACGCGAGAAGCGCGCGATCGCGCGCGCCGCGAGCGCGCAGCGCTGCGTGCGCGCGGGCGGCAAGCACAACGACCTCGAGAACGTCGGCTACACCGCGCGCCATCTCACGTTCTTCGAGATGCTCGGCAACTTCAGCTTCGGCGATTACTTCAAGCGCGACGCGATCCGCTTCGCGTGGGAGCTCCTGACCAAGGAGCTCGAGCTGCCGCCGGAGCGGCTCTGGTGCACGGTCTACGAGGACGATGACGAGGCGGCGGCGATCTGGCTCGACGACATCGGCGTGAGCAAGGGCCGGTTCGCGCGGCTCGGGATGTCCGACAACTTCTGGGCGATGGGCGACACGGGCCCGTGCGGCCCGTGCAGCGAGATCTTCTACGACCACGGCCCGGGCGTCGAAGGCGGGCCGCCCGGCACGGCGAATAGCGGCGGGGACCGTTACGTCGAGATCTGGAACCTCGTGTTCATGCAATTCGAGCGCGGCGCCGACGGCACGACGACGAAGTTGCCGAAGCCCTCGGTCGACACCGGGATGGGGCTCGAGCGTCTCTCGGCTGTGATGCAGGGCGTGCACTCGGTCTACGAGATCGACGTGTTCGCGAAGCTGATCGCGGCGGCCGCCGCGCTCACACATACCTCCGACCTCGCCGACAAGTCGCTGCGGGTGATCGCGGATCACATCCGCTCGTGCTCGTTCCTGATCGCCGACGGAGTGATTCCGGGCAACGAGGGCCGCGGCTACGTGCTGCGGCGGATCATCCGCCGCGCGATCCGGCACGGCTACAAGCTCGGCGTCGAGGAGCCGTTCTTCTACAAGCTCGCGAAGGATGTCGAGAAGGAGATGGGCGCCGTTTATCCCGAGCTCGTCAAGGCGCGCGCTCACGTCGAGAAGGTGCTGCGCCAAGAGGAGCAGCGCTTCGCGGAGACGCTGTTGCGCGGCATGCGGCTCTTCGACGACGCGATCGCGAAGCTTGGGCTACGCGGCACGCTCCCGGGCGACACGATCTTCAAGCTCTACGACACGTACGGCTTTCCGGAGGACCTCACCGCCGACATCGCGCGCGAGCGCGGCTACGACGTCGATCGCGCGGGCTTCGAGCGCCTCATGGAAGGCCAGCGCGAGCAGAGCCAGAAGGCGAGCAAGTTCACGATGGCCGCGGGCGGTAAACCATCGTTCGATCGCGCGACCGAGTTTCGTGGCTACGAGACGCTGGCCGACCAAGCGCCGGTCGTCGCGCTGCTCGACGCGGACGGCCGCGCGGTCGAGGCGCTGAAGCGCGGACAGAACGGCACGGTCGTGCTCGAGCGCACGCCGTTCTACGCGGAGAGCGGCGGGCAGGTCGGCGACACCGGCGTGCTCGAGGGACGCGGCACTCGCTTCGCGGTCGCGGACACGCAGAAGCTCGGCCTCGCGTTCGGCCACCTCGGCACGGTCGAGTCCGGCGCGATCGCGCTCGGCGACCGGCTCGAGGCGCGCGTAGACGCGGAGCGGCGCAACGCGATCGTCCTGAACCACTCGGCCACGCATCTGCTGCACGCCGCACTGCGCCGCGTGCTCGGCGAGCACGTGCAGCAGAAGGGCTCGCTCGTCGCGCCCGACCGGCTGCGCTTCGACTTCTCGCACTACGAGCCCGTGAGCCCGCAGCAGCTCCGCGAGATCGAGGCGCTCGTCAACGAGCAGATTCGGTCGAATTACGACGCGGACATTCGCGTGCTGCCGTACGAGGAGGCGATCGCGGCCGGCGCGCTCGCGTTCTTCGGCGACAAGTACGGCGACCGCGTGCGCGTGCTCAAGCTCGGCGACTTCTCGACGGAGCTCTGCGGCGGCACGCACGTGAGCCGGGCGGGCGACATCGGCCTGTTCAAGATCGTCGGCGAGAGCGGGATCGCGGCCGGCGTCCGCCGTATCGAGGCGGTCTCGGGCGGCGGCGCGCTCGAGTGGGTCAACGCGAACGAGGCTCGGCTGCGCGACGTCGCGGCGCTCGTGAAGGCCGGGCGCGAGGACGTCGCGGACAAGGTCACGCAGCTCGTCGAGCGCGCGCGCTCTCTCGAGCGCGAGGTGCAGAACCTGCGCCGCAAGCTCGCGACCGGCGGCGGCCGCGATCTGCTCGATGCCGCGCAGATCGTGAGCGGCGTCAAGGTGCTCGCGGCGAAAGTCGACGGCGCGGACGCGAAGTCGCTTCGCGACACGGCCGATCAGCTCAAGGACCGGCTCGGTACGGGCATCGTCGTGCTCGGCGCGGTCGAGGCCGACAAGGTTCATCTCGTCGCGACGATCAGCAAGGACCTCACGCCGCGGCTCAAGGCGGGCGACGTGATCAAGCCCATCGCGGAGCTCGTCGGCGGCCGCGGCGGCGGGCGGGCCGACTTCGCGCAGGCCGGCGGCAGCCGGCCCGACAAGGTCGACGAAGCGCTCGCGCTCGTGCCCGGGATCGTCGCGAAGCTCGCGGCCGCGGCGTCTTAGAGTGGGTCTAACATCGCCGCCCGCGCAAAAATCTTCACGCGGGCGAGAAATGCATTACCATGTGGCACAGTCGCGGTTTGGCGACAACCCGCGAATTCAGGGGGAACCGGCCAAAACGCAGTGGAAGGGAAACGGCCGGAAGTAGCCACGGATGTGCTCGAGCGCGGCGCGAGCGTCGCACGTTCGGGATACGGGGCGAAGAGCCGAGCCCGACGAAGAACAAGCTGCAATGGGCAGGTTGCAGCGATAGGGAACGGCCCAGACGCCTAGAAGGAGTTTGGCAATGTTGATCTTGACCCGGCGAGTGGGGGAAACGGTGGTCATCGGCAACGACGTCACCGTCACTGTGCTAGGTGTGAAAGGGAACCAGGTGCGGATCGGGGTTAACGCACCGCGCGAAGTGACAGTGCATCGCGAAGAGATTTTCGAACGAATAAAGCGCGAGCAAGCCGAAGAGAAAGCGCAGCGGCCGGCGCAAGTCGTCGACGCTGTGCATCCGTAGTCGAATTCGACCGATCCCGTCTGCGCTCCGGCGGCGCCGTGAGCGGGGGTCTCGTCTTTTCTCCGCGCACGTCGCCATTCTCGTGGCGCGCCAGTAGAATCCCGAACCTTGCGACGAGAGTCCGCGCACGGAGAGGTGGCCGAGTGGTCGAAGGCGCACCCCTGCTAAGGGTGTAAGGGCCAAAAGCCCTTCGAGGGTTCGAATCCCTCCCTCTCCGCCAACTCGCTCGCGGAACTACTTCTTGTCGAGGCTCGCGAGCCACGCGTCGTCGGAGCCCGCGTCGATGTCGTCGAAGAGATACGTGCCGAGGTAGCGCTCGCCGGTGTCGGGCAGCATCGCGAGCAGCACTGAGCCCGGCGCTGCCTTCTCCGCGGCCTTGAGCGCGGCCGCGAGCGTCGCGCCGGCCGAGATGCCGACGAAGATTCCTTCTTCGCGACCCAAGCGCCGCGCCGTCTGCTTGCCTTCCTCGTCGGTGACCGGCACGAGCTGATCGAACACTTTCGGATTCAGCACGTCGGGCAAGAAGTCCGGCGTCCAACCCTGGATCTTGTGCGGCGCCCACGCCTTGCCGCCGAGCAGCGACGCGCCGGCCGGCTCGGTCGCGACGATCTTCACCTCGGGGCGCGCGAGCTTGATCATCTCGCCGGCGCCCGTGAGCGTGCCGCCCGTGCCCCAGCCCGTGACCCAGTAGTCGAGCCGCCGCGCCGCGAAGTCCTTCAAGATCTCGGGGCCCGTCGTCTGGCGATGGAACGCGGGGTTCGCGGGGTTTTGGAATTGCCGCGCGAGGAACCAGCCGTGCTTCTCCGCGAGCGCGGCCGCGAGCCGGACCATGCCCGAGCCGCGCTCGGCCGCGGGCGTCAAGATCACCTTCGCGCCGAGCGCGCGCATGATCTTGCGCCGCTCGACCGAGAACGTCTCGGTCATCGTCGCGACGAACGGGTAGCCTTTCGCGGCGCAGACCATCGCGAGCGCGATGCCTGTATTTCCCGACGTCGCCTCGATGACGGTTTGCCCTGGCTTGATCGTGCCGCGCCGCTCGGCGTCGTCGACGATCGCGAGCGCCAACCTATCCTTCACGGAGGAGAGCGGATTGAACGCCTCGATCTTCACGTAGATCGTGACGTGCTTGGGCGGAATGCGGTGGAGCTTGACGACCGGCGTATTGCCGATCGTGTCGAGGATACTTTCGTAGATCATTCTCGTCGCCTGGGGGGAAATGACTCAGTAGCTTACACGAGCTCGCGCCTGCGCCGATTCGTCCTCGAAAAATTCGACGCGGCTCGGCTCGAACCAGCTGTAGCGCTCCGCGAAGCGCGCGGTCTCGCCGACGATCAGGAGCGCGGGTGGCGCGATCTCGAGCGCGGCTTGCGCGCGCGCGAGGCTCCCGAGCGCCGTGCGGATGACGCGTTGCCGCTCCGTCGTGCCGTTCTCGACGACGGCCACCGGTGTCGCCGGATCGTGGCCGCCCGCGATCAGTGCGGCGGCGAGCTCGGCGTATTGTGCGACGCCCATGTAGAGCGCGAGCGTCTGCCCGGGCCGAAAGTCGGTCGGCGCCGCCGTGCCCGCGTCGTGCGTGCGGCCCGTCGTGAACAGCACGGCGTGCGCAACGCCGCGCAGCGTGAGCGGCACACCGGCGTACGCGGCGCACCCCTCCGCGGCCGAGACGCCGGGCACGATTTGGAACTTGAGCCCCGCCTCGGCGAGCGCCTCGAGCTCCTCGCCGCCGCGGCCGAAGATCATCGGGTCGCCGCCCTTGAGCCGGCAAACCCGCTTGCCGGCCTGCACGAGCTGCACGAGCAGCCGGTTCAACTGCTTCTGCGTGATCGAGGGGCGGCGCGGCGTCTTGCCGACGCAGATGAGCTCGGCGTCGCGGCGCGCGTAGCTCAAGACGCCCGGGCTCACGAGCCGGTCGTAGAGCACGACGTCCGCGTTCGCGAGGAGCTGCCGGCCGCGGATCGTGATCAAGTCGGCGCCGCCCGGCCCGGCGCCGACGAGATACGCTTCGCCGGTCCGGCGCCGATCGTCGCGCGCCCACGTCTCGAGCCCGCCGCGCAGCGCGTCCTCGGCCTCGCGCTCGCGTCCGGCGAACGCATGCGCGGCGACGTCGCCGCTCACGACCCGTTCCCAGAACCGGCGCCGCTCGTCGGCGTCCGGGATCGCGACCCGCACGCGCTCGCGCCACCGGCCCGCGAGTGCTGCGAGGACGCCGAGCCGCTCGGGGAGCAACGTCTCGAGCAGACCCTTGATCCAGCGCGTGAGCACGGGCGACAGCCCGCTGCTGCCGATCGCGATCGTCACGGGCGAGCGATCGACGATCGCGGGCATCACGAACGAGCAGAGCTCGGGATCGTCGACGACGTTGCAGAGCCGGCGCGCGGCGTTCGCGTCCGCGGCGATGCGCGCGTTGAGCGTGCGATCGTCCGTGGCCGCGATCACGAGCCAGTAGTCCTCGAGCCGTTCGTTTTCATAGGGGCGCGCGTGGCGGGTCACGCGGCCGTCGGCCGCGAGCTCGGCGAGCGTCTCGGAGAGCTCCGGCGCGACGAGGTGGACGTTCGCGCCCGCTTCGATCAGCAGCAGCGCGCGTCGCTCGGCGACCGAGCCGCCGCCGACGACGAGGCAATCGCGCCCGCGGAGGTCTGCAAAGAGGGGTAAATGCTGCATGGTGGGTTCGTGGCCGGGAACGATAACCTGGCGTTCAAACGCCGAACAATAAGTTGTTCTCCTGGTTTTATAGCGCGATGAAATAACCGAGCGGAGGCCCGGGCGCGTGCAGAATCGCGGCCCGGAGCCCGTCGCCGCGTCGGTTGACACTCCGATCTAACCGATGGTTATATACGCGCCCTGAGGCCGCCGACTCTACCGAGGACGCGGCTTTTTCATCCGCGGGGGCCGCGTGACGCTCAAGCAGCTCAAGTACCTCGTAGGCATCGCCGACAGCGGGCTCAACATCACCTCCGCGGCCGAGCGCCTGTACACGAGCCAGCCCGGCATCAGCAAGCAGCTCAAGCAGCTCGAGGCCGAGCTCGGGGTGCAGCTGTTCACGCGCAAGGGCAAGAGCCTCGCGGCGATCACTCCGGCGGGCCGCGAGGTCATCGCGCGCGCGCGCAAGATCCTCCGCGAGGTCGGCAACATCACGAGCCTCGCGAGCGACCTCACGGCCGAGCTCGACGGCACGCTCTCGATCGCGACGACGCACACGCAGGCGCGCTACGTCTTGCCCGAGGTCATCCGCGCGTTTCGCGAGCGCTACCCGCGCGTCGACCTCGAGCTGCACCAGGGAACCTCCGAGCAGATCGTCGAGCTCGTGAGCACCAACAAGGTCGACTTCGCGATCGCGACGGGATCGCAGGAGCTGTTCCCGCACCTCACGATGCTGCCGATCTACAACTGGCATCGGATCGTGCTCGTGCCGAAAGAGCACCCGCTCGCGAAACAGGCAAAGCCGCTCGATCTTCAAACGCTCGCCGAGTACCCGCTCGTGACTTACGTGTTCAGCGGCACCGGCGACTCGTCGTTCAAGCGCGCGTTCCGCGAGCACGGGCTCGAGCCGCGCGTGGTGTTCACCGCGCGTGACGCGGACATCATCAAGACCTACGTGCGGATGGGGATGGGCGTCGGCGTGATCGCGTCGATGGCGTTCGAGTGCATCGACCGCGAAGACCTCGTTGCGATCGACGCGAAGGACCTGTTCCCGATGGTCACGACCTGGCTCGGCTTCCCGCGCGACATGGTGCTCCGCGGTTACATGGTCGACTTCGTCCACTTGTTCGCTCCGCATTATTCGACGCGCCTGATCCGCGACGTCGCGCGCGCGCAAGACCGCGAGCACGCGGACGAGCTGCTGAAAGGCATCGGCTTGCCGCTACGCGGCGGCTGCGAGCAGCAGGAAGCGGTGACTAGCTGATCGGCGGACTCGGCGGCCGTGATCAGAGGTCGGCGAGGTCGATCTCGTGGATCCCGCACTCGCGCTTCAGGCCGAAGAACCGCGTCTGATCCTCCGTCGCGACGTCTTGAATCGGGCGCGTGCTGTGATGGTCGCCTATGGACACGTAGCCCTTCTCCCAGAGAGGGTGATAGGGCAGGCCGTGCTTCGTGAGGTAGCGATGCACGTCGCGGTCGGTCCAGTCGGCGATCGGATGCACCTTCCAGCGGCCGCCGGCCCATTCGAGGTGCTCGATCTTCGCGCGGCTCTCGGTCTGATTGCGGCGTAGGCCCGCGAACCACGTGTTCACTCCGAGCTCGCGCAGCGCGCGGCGCATCGGCTCGACCTTGTTCTCCTGGTTGTAGGCGTCGATGCCCTCGATCCCACGACTCCAGCGCTGGCCGTAGCGCGCCTCTTGCCAGGCCGGCGACAGCTCGGCGCGGTAGACCATGAGGTTGATTTTGAGCCGCGCGGTGAGCTCGTCGACGAAGCGGTAGGTCTCGGGGAATAGATAGCCCGTGTCGACGAGCACGACCGGGATGTCGGGGCGCACCTGCGTGACGAGGTGCAGCGACACGGCCGACTGGGCGCCGAAGCTCGACGTGAGCACGTGGTTGCCGGGAAGGTTCTCGAGCGCCCATTCGACGCGGGCCGCGGCGTCGAGGGTCGCGAACTTGCGGTTGCAATGCTCGATCGCGTGGCCGCGGCTCGCTTCCTCGCCGTAAGCCTTCACGTCGGCCGCGCCGGGAGGCGTTTCCGGCGAAGCCGCTGCTCGCGATGCAGTCTTCAGCATTGCGTTCATCGTGGCTCTCGAAGCGCGGCGCACCGGACGCGCCGGCGGGCCAAGCCAAGTCTTCCGATTCGAAGGGGGCTACCTTAAGAGCGGGCCCCGCAAACTTGAACGGTTAAGTTCTCATGCCGCCATAGCGAAAGCGCATAAGAACGCGGGCGCTGCAACGGTTCGATCAGCCGGCGGCGAGGATCTCCGTCGCGGCGCGCTCGCCCGACTCCATCGCGCCCTCCATGCCGCGGTTCGCGAGCGCGAGGTGCTCGCCGCAGAAGTGCACGCGGCCGTGCGAGCGGCCGATTATGCCTGCGTAGCGCGTCACGTCGCCCGGGCGGAAATAGGCCCACGCGCCGGCCGCGAACGGGTCGGCCCCCCATGACTGCACGCCGATCAGCTCGAGCCGGCCCACGGCCGCGGGCCTGATCCGCTCGAGCGCTTCGATCACGGCAAGGCCGGCGTCCTCGGGCGCCAGGCGATCGAGCGCCGCGGCTTCCTCGCCCATGACCCAGGCCGTGAGACTCGTGACCTCGGTCGGCTTGAACCGATCGCGCGCGGCCGCGACCATGCCCGCGCGCGAGTCCGTGAAGAGACTCGGCGCGAAGCCGTCGGCTTCCCAGAACCGGCTCCTCGGTCGGAGATGGACCTGCGTGAGCGGTTGCGACGGCAAGCTCGCGAGCGCGGTCGCCTGCTCGCTCGGCAGCGGCGGGTCGATCGCGATCTTGCGCAGCACGCCCGGTGGGACGGCCGCGACCACGCGCGGGGCGCGAAAGTGCGAGCCGCTCGAGCAGCGCACCTCGAGCAGGGTCGCCCTCTCCGCGATCGCGACGACCTCGCAGCCGAGCTCGACACGGCCGCGCAACGCGCGCGCCATCGCCTCGGGAATTCGCTGCACGCCATCGCGAGCGGTGAAGCCGATGCTGTCCTTCGGTGCGTGCGCGCGCTGCATGCGCGAGAAGGCGCCGCGAAAGAGCAGCAGGAGCGCCGACACGTCGTGCGCGTTGCGGCCGAAGCTCGGGTTGATGCCGTACGCGATCTCGATCGCGTCGTCGCTCAAGCCGAGGCCCTTGAGCCACGCGTGCGCCGAGACGTCGAGCGCCGCGTGCCGCGGATCGAGCCACTCTTCCGGTGCGCCGAGCGGGTTGTCGCGCATCGCGAGCACGCGATGGTAGTTCCACGGCATGTGCTCCCTGTCGCCGCCCGGAAACGGGTTCCTCCGATGCGTCGGCCAGTCGCGCTGGCGGATGATCTCCCGCCCGAGCACGAGGTCCTGCTCGCGGAAGAACTGAAGAAGCGGCGTCACGTCGATGAGCTCCACGCCGTAACGCTCGGCCGCAGAGATCACGCGCGTGTAGCCCGCGCCGATGTACGTGCCGCCGGCCTCCGTCGTGCCGCCGAGCTCGCGCATGGAATGAATGCGGCCGCCGATGCGTTGCTGCGCCTCGAGCACGCGCACGCTAAGGCCCGCGGCCTCGAGCGTGAGCGCCGCTTGCAGCCCCGCGAGGCCCGCGCCGATCACGATCACCTCGTCGGCCATCGGCTCCTCAGGCTCGCGCCGCCGACGGATCGTCGGTGCCGCAGAGCGAAGGCTTCCGCGGCCCTGGGCGGCCCGACAGGCAGCAGTCGGGCTCACAGCGGTCGTGGCTCGGCCCGAGCGCGCCGAGCGCCGGGCGCGGCGCGTTCGGCGTGAGCCGCTCGACCACGAGCTCGCGAACCATGCCGACGTAGGCTGGGTGCGTGTTGACCGTCGCGGCCCGCAGCATGTTGACGCCGATCTCGCGCGCGACGACCGCGAGCTTCACGTCGAGGTCGAGCACGGTCTCCATGTGCTCACAGACGAAGCCGATCGGCGCGACGACGACCGACGCGGCACCGGCGGCCTTCGCCTCGCGTAGCGCGACCGCGATGTCGGGCCCGAGCCACGTCTCGGGCCCGTACGACGCGTTGTTGCTCTGAAACACGAGCCGCCAGCGCTGGTGCTCGAGCGCGTCGCCGACGAGCGCGCAGCTCTCGCGCAGCTGCGCCTCGTAGCGCGACGCGCGCGCCATCGGCTCCGGCAGGCTGTGGGCCGTGAACAGGATCGGCGTCGCGGCGCGCTCGGCGGCCGGCAGGCGCTCGAGCTCGGCCGCGACGCGGTCCGCCATCGCGCGGATGAATCCGGGATGGTTGAAGCCGACGCGCAGCTTGTCGATTCGCGGCGCGTCGGCGAGCCCGTCGACGGCCTCGTACAAGTCCTCGCGGTACTTGCGGCAGCCGCTGTACGAGCTGAACGTGCTCGTGACGTACGCGAGCGCGCGGCGCACGCCCGCCTGCGCCATCTGCGCGAGCGTGTCCTTCAATAGCGGGTGCCAGTTGCGGTTGCCCCAGTAGATCGGCAGCGCGGGTCCATGCGTGTCGATCTCGCGCTGCAGCGCCTTGATGAACTCGCGCGTCTGCGCGTTGATCGGGCTCACGCCGCCGAACGGCTCGTAGCGCTTCGCGACCTGCGCCTTCGTCTCGGGCGAGACGCTTAAGGCCCGGAACACGTTGTCGAGGAACGGCCCGACGTCGTCGGGGCCCTCCGGGCCGCCGAACGACACGATCAACAGCGCGTCGTAATCGCGCGCGCCGCCGGGCGAAGTCATGCCGCGCTCTGCCAGACCGTCTTGCCGACGAAGAATGGCCCCAGGCTGTCGAGGTACTGCGAGGTCTGCTCGGTCTTGCGCATCTCCTGCACGATCGCGGAGAGCGGATGCAGCCGCGCGCCGAGCAAGCCGACGATGAAGTCGTTGTCGTTCTTGTCGAGACCGTGGCATGCGAGCCGCACGTCGGCCGCGTGGCCCGCGTAGCGGTGCGCGAGCGTGCCGTGCTCGGCGAGGATCTTACGTTGGTGCTCGGGCGGCAGCGTCTGGAATTTCTTCGCGCGCTGCAGCGGGTACCAGATCGCCCAGACGTGCTTCGGGTCGAGGAGCTTGCGCAGCGGCCGCTCGAGCAGCGTCTCCTCGAGGTCGGGCTCGTAGCCGATCGAGTAGGTGCGGCCGAGCATGTCGAGCTCGGGCTTGGGCACGAAGTCCGCGTACGGCCGATGGCTGAACAGCGCGCGGAGGTTCGTGACGAAGTAGTCGGGATCCTCGGCCGCGACCATCACGCCGATGCCTTGAGGATCGTTCACGTCGAGGTAGAGCGCGCCCTGCGCGCCGTCCTCGGCGAGCGCCTTCGCGGCCGCGTGCAGATCGAGGCAGCGGCCGAACGCCGTGAACTTCATGAACAGCCGCCGGTCGAGCGAGATCACTCGGCCGTCGCGCCGGCCTTTCTCTGCGAGGTCGAGCGGCGCAGTCTCCTCGGGCGCGGCCGGCCGTCCGGACGTCTTGTCTTCGCTCATGAGAGCACCTCCGAGTGCACGGTTTCGATCAACGCCTCGACGCTCGCGATCGGCGTCTGCGGCAGGATCCCGTGGCCGAGATTCACGATGTGGCCGCGCGGCGCGGTCGACGCGAGCAGCTCGCGCGCGGCGGCGCGCGTCGCGTCGGCGCCCGCGAGCAGGGCCGCGGGCTCGAGGTTGCCCTGCACCGCGCGCTCGGGGTAGCGGCGCTGCAGGTCGGCGAGCTCGACGCGCCAGTCGACGCCGAGCACCTCCGCGCTCAAGCTCGCGTACGCGTCGACGAGATGCGGCGCGTTCTGCACGAACAGGATCCGCGGGATCCGCGAGCGGCCCGCGGCCTCGAGCAGCGTCGTCAGATGCGGCCGGATCAGCTTCTCCCAGCTCGCGCGCGACAGGAGCCCGGCCCACGAGTCGAAGATCTGCACGGCGTCGGCGCCCGCCTCCGCCTGCCGGCGCAGATAGTCGATTTGTAAATTTGTGAGCCGCGCGAGCAGGCGATCGAGCAAGAGAGGCTCGGCCGCCGCGAACGCGCGCAGCGTCGGGAAGTCCTTCGTGCCGCGTCCCTCGACGAGATACGCGGCGAGCGTCCACGGCGCGCCGCAGAAACCGAGCAGCGCCGTGTCCCTCGGCAGGGCGGCGCGCGTGAGCTTCAGCGCCTCGATGACCTCGGGCGCGATCTCCTCGGGCTCGGGATCGCGCAACCGCTCGAGCGCGTGCGCGTCGCGGATCGGATTCGCGACCACGGGTCCCGGCGCGAAGTCGAACTCGACTCCGAGCGCGGGCAGCGGGCTCATGATGTCGGCGAACACGATCGCCGCGTCGAGCGCGAAGCGCTTGAGCGGCATCAGCGTGACCTCGGCCGCGAGCGCGGGATCGGCCGCGAGCTCCTTGAACGCGTGCCGCTCGCGGAACGCGCGGTACTCGGGCAGGTAGCGGCCGGCCTGGCGCATGATCCAGAGCGGCCGGCGCGCGACGGGCTCGCGCCGGATCGCCTTGAGCAACAGGCCCCCGTCGGTCATTCGCCCGCGGCCTCCGCCGCCTGCGGCTCCACGGTGAAGCGGTAGCCGACGCCGCGCACCGTATGGAAGTGTGAAGGCTGCTCGGGGTTGCGCTCGAAGCGCTTGCGCAGGCGCACGATGAAGTTGTCGATCGTGCGTGTCGAAGGGAACACCTCGTAGCCCCAGACCTGATA
>Ga0134079_10000187_pt1 | contig 15588 bp, 17 predicted proteins | sample 15_taG_2_FD_119770 | JGI IMG/M metagenome (GOLD analysis project Ga0134079, IMG submission 119770) | Grasslands soil microbial communities from the Angelo Coastal Reserve, California, USA - 15_D_Rain_40cm_2_09182015 | ecosystem: Environmental > Terrestrial > Soil > Grasslands ...
CTTGTGGAGGCCATATGTCTCGCCGGATTCGCATCTTGATCGCACTGTTCCTCGTTTCCTTCGCCCTCACCGCCTCGGCCTGTGCCGATGCGTCGGGTCCGACGAGCAACGCCTGCGACAACAACAACCCCAATACCTGCCGCTAGCTTAACGTCCCGAGCGTCGCTAGTGAGGCCGATACCTCCCTAAGCGACTCGCTCGGGTAGGCAGGTGCCGGCGCGGCGCTTTCGACTTCGTCGGGAGCGCCGCACTGCGTAGCGCCGCTCAGAATGGGCTCGATGCGGAAGACGAGCTCATGCAACTCGTGCGCAGCGGCAATCTCAAGCGATCGGCGGAGTTCCGTTTGGCCCCGCCGGAGATTGCCAAACCGCAAGAACCCGATCCCAGCTTTCAAGCTGTGGTCGGCCCGAATGTTCGGAGGGGCGTTGTGCATCTGCTCTCCGGCTCTCTCACGCCAGCGCTCGAAGCTCACGCGATCCCGGCGGTACGAGGCGCAATTCATCAATTCGATCAGCGCATTTGTCAGGCATTCGCCGACGTGTTCGTGACGCACAACCTCGTTGAGCGCCCGCTCGGCCGCTTCCACATGTCCTAAGCGAAGCAGCACGATGCCGAGGTCGGTAAGAACTCGCATCTGCGAGATCTGATCCTCGTAGAGTTCGTATGCACGCCAGAGATGGGGGGCTCCGTTGTGCGGCTGGCTGCGAAGGTTCAGCAGGTTGCCAAGGCCGTGCTCCGCTTCGGCGACAATGCGCTGGTGCGAAGTACCTTCGGCGTCCGCGAGAATGGAGCGCCATCCTCGCTCGGCTTCCGCGAGGTTGCCCCGGAAGTACACAACGTTGCAGCGGCCGATCCGACTGAGAAAAACCGATTCCGTGTCATCGAGACTGGCCGCGATTCGACCTCCCTCGACGTAGGCCGCATCCGCACGATCAAAGTCCGCCTGCTTGCGTCGCACGCGACCAAGCCGCAGCCACGCGGACACGGTGTCGGATGCCTGCAAGCGTCCGGCGCCAACGTTGATCATGGTCTGCAGGGCATCGTCCGCCTCCTCGAACTGAGATTCCTGTTCGAGGTACATCGCGTACGCGAAGAGAGCCGGCGCAACGTGACTGATCTCGCCGCTCGCGTGTGCCTCACCAGCCGCCCGCACAATGCAGCTCAAATGCGATGCCTCGGTCCCCTCGCCCGCGAGCTCGGCACAATAGCGCTCGGTCGCGGCCCACTGGTACCGGAACACATCCGGCGCGGGAGGCTCACGATCTGGTGCGAGTAAGTCGACGAAGCGGAGTGTGAGAAAGGCGCCTTGGCCCAGACGAACCTCTGGGGAAGTGGCCGGCTCATCCGCCACGCGTTGCAGGAAGACGGCATGAGGCAGCCCGGCGCCGCGAGACCGGAGTTCAGTGCTCACGTGACGTACCCAAAGCAGCAGCCATGCCGAACGGCAAGACCATCACGGACACGAACATAGCTCCCGGCGCCCCGGTGCGTTAGACCGCAAATGGCGCGTTTTCTGGCTTTTCGCAGCGCTTTTACGGTCGCTCGCAGGGTTTCGCTGACAGTATAAATGCTGCATGACCAAAGGGTTCACCCTTCTCGAATTGATCGTCGTCGTAGCGATTGCAGGGCTTCTGCTGGGCCTCTGGCTGCCGCGGGCCGCGCGGCTCCGGGACTGGCTCGAGACAGAACGCGCCGCCCGCGACGTGACAACCGCGTTGGCGGTCGGGCGGAACGGCGCGGTTCTACAATCCACGCGCGCGCGAATCGAGATCGCGGCGGATACGTTGCGGATCGATCGGCTCGGCGCGCGTGGCTGGGAGCCCTGGTGGCGAGTGCCAGGCCCGGCGAGTCACGACGTGACGCTCGAGGTTTCGAACCCAATCGTGACATTCGGTCCCACCGGCATGGGATGGGGAGTCTCCAACACCCGCATCGTGCTACGCCGGGGGTCTCAAGCCGAAACAATCACCCTGTCGCGGGTTGGAAGAGTCAAGCGCTGGTAGATGCAACCGTTCAGCGGATGGGCGCATCTAATCGTATGAAACCAGGACGCAGGTCAACACGTTGTTCAAGGGTCGCGGCTGAAGTGTGACGGCCACTTCACCCGACCGCCAACCCCGGGGAGCTTTTCGCCCCGGGTTTGGTCTTTTATAGCGCCGGCCCGACGTCTTCGTCGAGAAAGACGAGCGTTCCCCGTCGCCCCACAATTTTCACCAGCGCTTCGTACACCTTGGGGTCGAGCACCGTCCCGGAGAGATCCGCCATTCGCTCGACCGCCTCCTCTGGCGTCAACTTGTCCTGGTAGGGCCGCGCAGTCGTCAGCGCGTCATAGACCTCCGCCGCTGCGATGACACGTCCGCCTTGCGGGATCTCCTCGCCGCGCAGTCCGTCCGGATAGCCCGTCCCATCGAAGCGTTCATGATGGCTCTTCACCATCGCGACGATATCGCCGAGGTGCGCGAGCGGCGCGAGGATCTGCGCGCCGATGATGACGTGCTGCTTCACGTGCTCGAACTGCTCGGCGGTCAGCGGCCCTTCCTTATTAACAACCGCGTCCCGCGTCCCGATCTTGCCGAGGTCGTGCAGCCGCCCCGCCATGCGGACCCGCTCGACCTCCTCTTCGGCAAGTCCCATTTCCGTCGCCACGTTGGCCGAAAGATCCGCTACGCGGGCCGAATGGCCGCGGAGATAGGGGTCCTTGGCCTCGAGCGCATTGACCAGCGCCTCGAGCGTGGCGGTGGAAATGCGCTCCATCCGGTGTTGCTGGCGGTGCAGCTCGGCGGTGCGGGTCGTCACCTCTTCCTTGAGCCACTGATTGAGATGACGGTTCTCGACGAGCGTCTCGCGGCGCTTGAGCGCCCGCTGCACGGCGCGGCCGAGGTCGACGAGCTCGATCGGCTTCGTGAGATAGTCCATCGCGCCGCGCTGCATGCAGAGCGCCGCACTGGTCGCGTCGTTGACGGCGGTAAGCATGAGGATCGCGAGCTCGGGCTCGATTTCCAGCGCCTGCGGTACGAGGTCCACGCCACTCGTTCCGGGCATCCGGATATCGGATAACATCAGCGAGATCTTGTGGAGCCGCAGCTGCTGCAGCGCCTCCTCGGCGGAGCTTGCCGCGTGCACCTCGAATTGCTGCTGCTTGAGGAATTTCCGCAGCGCGTTCCGGATTGGCTCTTCGTCGTCGACCACCAACACCGTGACGATGCCTGCGGGAGCGGTCAAGCCGATTCTCCTTGAGGAAGCAACGCCAAACTAGGAATCGGCTGTGATGAAAGCCAGAGCTACGGGAGTAGGAATGATGCGGGCAGCATGCGCACGCGCAAGCAATTCTGTCACGGCGCGGCGACCCACCGCGCCATAGTCCACGGTGTAGGCGTTCACGTACATGCCCACGAAGCGGTCGGTACGGTCCGCGTCGAGCCCGCGACTGAAGCCTTGCGCGTGCCGCAGAGCCTCGGCGCGATGCGCCAGGCCGTACTCGATGCTCGCCTTGAGATCGCGGGCGATCGCCTGCATCAGCTCCTCGCCCAAATCGCGGCGGACCACGTTGCCGCCGAGTGGGAGGGGCAATCCGGTCTCCTGATACCACCACTCGCCCATGTCGGCCCAGAGGTTCAAGCCCCGATCGGCGAACGTCAGTTGGCCCTCGTGAATCAACAGTCCCGCATCCGCGTTGCCGGCGGCCACGTAGTCCTCGATGCGATCGAACGGCACGACGACGTGGCGAGCTGCGGGTTGGTAGAGACGCAATGCCAGGAACGCGGTCGTCAACTCTCCCGGCACGGCAACGACGCGGCCGGCGAGCGCCTGGCGGGGATCCGCCGGAGCGTTCTCGCGCGACACGATTCGCGGGCCGTAGCGGTCGACGATGCTCGCGCCATGCGCGAGGAGCGCGTAGCGGTCGGCGAGATAGGCATAGGCGTGCAGCGAGACGGCAGTCACTTCCAGCTCGCCCGCCAAAGCGCGCTGGTTGAGGCTTTCGATGTCGCCCAACTCGTGGACGTAGCGGCGGCCGCCCGTGTCGATCTTGCCGGCCGCCATTGCCCAAAACATGAACGCATCATCCGCGTCCGGGCTGTGCGCGACGTGGATGGTCCGCGTGGACGTCGCTCCCCCCGTCATGACGACGGTTTCCGCGGATTTTGTGCCTGCCGCAGCGCTGTAGTATGGAAATTCGTCAGCGACTCGCGATGGTCGTCGTATTCCGCGCGCTTGAGCGCCAACTCCGCCTGCTCATGACGCAGGAAGTCCGCGTAGGCGCGCTGCTCTTGCGCCGTATTACCCTGCGCCTGATACGCGTGGGCCCGGAGTACATAGATGAACAGGTGGTTGGGTACGGTGCGCTGAATCGTGTCGGCCTGGGCGAGCGCCGCCGCGACATCTCCGCCCGCGAGGTGCAACAAGCCGAGGTGATAGCGCGCGTCGGGGTCCAATGCGCCGAGCTGGCTGTAGGCTGCCAGCGCCATCGGCAAGAAGAACTGCACGCTATCCTGCTTGCCGCCTTCGGCCAGAATCATGACACGATTGAACAAGCGGTTGGCGCGCTCCTCGGGCGACATCTGGCTGATATCGGGAGCAGGGAGCAGGGAGCGGGGAGCGGGGGCTTCGGCGCTCTGCTCCCGGCTCCCGGCTCCCCGCATCGCGACGACGGCTACGAGGGCGCCAAGCGCGGCACCGGCCAGCGCCCAAGGGATCCCGACGCGCCATCCTGACGGCGTGGCGGTGGCAACGGCGGCGCCGCACTTGTGACAGAAGCGGGCGGTTGCGGAGAGCTGGGCGCCGCACGCGTGACAGATCATAGAGCGGGGAATGTAACCCGGCCCCGGGCTGGCGGCCCTCTGGAAAGCCGGTAGTGTAGGGCGCATGGCGGCCACCGAGTATGGCAAGCACATGGGGGAGCTGAAGCGCGGGGACCAGCGCTGGGACGTCTACCTCGAGGGCCAGACCGATACCTCCCTCGGCGCCGTGCGGGGTCGGATTCATTTTGTCGGCGGGGGGGGCCAGCTGCACAAAGTGACCGGCTGGATCTTCCTGGAGTGGCAAGAGAAGGATATCCACGAGCGGTTCGGCGAGTTTTCGGCGGTCGAACTGTTACACTTTGTGGAGTCGTTGTAGCGCATTTGTTGCACATTTGGGGAAACACTTTGCACATTTCCACATCACAAACCGTCGGATCTCCATTTTTTCGTGCATTTCGTGCGCGGTTTCTTGACACTCTGCAGTAGGCCCTCTACCTTCCCTTATGGCTCGCCGCTTGCAAAGCCCGTCACCGACTCGGGAAGGAGACCCCTTTCAATGACAGCAACGTTGGAACCATCCGCCACCACGGGCGGGAAAGCTGCTGCCGGCACTTCGCCGGCAGATGTGATCCGCCGTGCCAAGGAGGCGGGGGTGCAAGTCGTGGACGTCCGGTTCACCGATTTGCCCGGTACCTGGCAGCATTTCTCGCTTCCGCTGAAGGAGCTCGAGGAAGCCACTTTTACCGACGGTTTGGGATTCGACGGTTCGTCGATTCGCGGCTTCCAAGCGATCAACGAGAGCGACATGCTGCTGCTCCCCGATCCGGCGAGCGCCTTCGTCGATCCGTGCCTCGAGGTGCCGACGCTTTCGCTCACGTGCGACATCGTCGACCCGATCACGCGCGAGCCGTACTCGCGTGACCCTCGGTACGTGGCGCGTAAGGCCGAAGCGTTCTTGAAGAAGAGCGGCGTTGCCACGACCGCATACTTCGGGCCCGAAGCTGAGTTCTACATCTTCAACTCCGTGCGCTTCGACCAGAACGCGCACGAGGGCTATTACCACATCGATTCCGAAGAAGGCATCTGGAACTCCGGCACGAACGGCACGGCCAACCTGGGCCACCGGCCGCGCCACAAGGAGGGCTACTTCCCGGTGCCGCCGACCGACCGCCTGCAGGACCTGCGGTCGAGGATCATGCTCGCGATGATCGCGTCGGGGATCGAGGTGGAAGTGCACCACCACGAGGTCGGGACCGCGGGCCAGACCGAAATCGATATGCGCTACAACACGCTGACGCGCATGGCCGATCAGATCATGATGTACAAGTACATCGTCAAAAACGTGTGCGCGAAGCACGGCTACACGGCGACGTTCATGCCCAAGCCGATGTTCGGCGACAATGGCTCGGGGATGCACGTGCACATGAGCCTGTGGAACGGGACGAACAACCTGTTCTACGACAAGAACGGCTACGCGCTGATCTCCGATAGCGCGCGCTGGTACATCGGCGGGCTGATCAAGCACGCCGCGGCACTGCTCGCGTTCGCGGCCCCGACGACGAATAGCTATCGCCGGCTCGTCCCGGGCTATGAGGCGCCGATCAACCTGATTTACTCGCAGCGCAACCGCTCGGCGATCTGCCGCATTCCGATGTACTCGACGTCGCCGAAGGCCAAGCGGCTCGAGTTCCGGGCGCCGGATCCGTCGTCCAACCCGTATCTCACGTTCGCGGCGCTGCTCATGGCCGGTCTCGACGGCATCAAGAACAAGATCGAGCCGCCGAAGCCGATGGACGTGGATCTGTACGAGCTGGAGCCGGAGGAGCGGAAGCACGTGAAGAACACGCCGGGAAGCCTGCAGGAATCGTTGGCGGCGCTGGAAGCCGACCATGCGTTCCTGCTCGACGGCGGAGTCTTCACGCAGGACTTGATCGACACCTGGCTGACGATGAAGAAGGTCAAGGATGTCGACGCGGTGGCACTCAGGCCGCATCCGTATGAGTTCTTCCTGTATTACGACGTCTGACAACTGGCGGTAGGGGTTGTAGGGGGCGGTAGGTGGCGGTATGAGGCGGAAACGCCTACCGCCCCCTACCGCCTCTTTACCGCCCCCTACTCTCAATGCCAACCAAACGCGAAATCCTCGAGATCGCAAAGAAGCAAGACGTATCCTCGCTCAGGCTCCAGTTCACAGACATCCTCGGCGTCAACAAAAATGTCGAGGTGCCCGAGAGCCAGTTCGAGAAGGCGCTCGAGGGCGACATCATGTTCGACGGCTCGTCGATCGAGGGGTTCGTGCGGATCGAGGAGTCCGACATGGTGCTCCGGCCCGATCTGGAGACCTTCCGCGTGCTGCCCGACGGAGACGCGGCCGGCAGAGTCGCCCGGGTGATCTGCGACATCTACAACCCGGATGGCTCGGCGTTCGCCGGCTGCACGCGGCAGGCGTTGCAGCGGCAAATCGCCAAGGCCAAAACCCTCGGGTATGAAATGATGGCGGGCGTCTAGGCCGAGTTCTTCATCTTCCAATTGGATTCGGAAGGTGAGCCGACGACGATTACACACGATCACGGCGGCTACTTCGACCAGACGCCGGTCGATCGTGCAGAAGAGATTCGCCGGCTAATCGTGAAGGATCTGGTGGCCATGGGGTTTGAGGTCGAGGCGGGCCATCACGAAGTGGCGCCGGGGCAGCACGAAATCGATTTTCGCTATGCTGAGGCGCTCGCGACGGCTGACAACCTCGCCACGTTTCGGTTCATCGTCAGGAACGTCGCGTACCGCCACGGCTTCCTGGCGACGTTCATGCCCAAGCCGATCTTCGGCCAGAACGGCTCCGGGATGCACACGCACCAGTCACTGTTCCGCAAAGGGACCAACGCGTTCCACGATCCCAAGGCGAAATGGGAGCTGTCCGCGGTGGCGCTGCAGTACATCGCGGGACTCCTCACGCACGCCCGTGGCTTCTGCGCCGTCACGAATCCGCTCGTGAACAGCTATAAACGGCTGGTTCCAGGTTACGAGGCCCCCACCAACGTGGCGTGGTCGATGCGCAACCGGTCCCCGCTCGTTCGCATCCCCGACCGCCGCGGCATCGGCACGCGCTGCGAGTTGCGGATGCCCGATCCATCGGCGAATCCCTATCTGGCTCTCGCCGTACAGCTCGCGGCCGGGCTGGACGGCATCGAGCGCAAGCTCACCCCCCCCGATCCGGTGAACAAGAACATCTTCGAGATGAGCTTCCGCGAGCGGCGGAAATACCGCATCGACGAGCTGCCGCGCGACCTCCACGAGGCGTTGGACATGCTCGACAAGGACGACGTGATACGTGAGGCCCTGGGGCCGCACATCTACGAGCGGTTCGTCGAAGCCAAGCGTGAGGAATGGCAGGAGTACATCGGCCGCGTAAGCGAATGGGAGGTCGAGCGCTACCTGGCCCAGTACTAACCCCCGGCGGACGCCCGCTCCCTCCCCCCTTTTACCGCGCAACTGTTGTTCTCTTTCCTCCACTAGCAGTGTGGCTCGTTTTGTGCATATCATGCAGCTCAGCACGATCATAATGCAGGTATCATGGGTGTGCTATTGCAGAGTGTAAGCAAATCTGTGCATATTATGCACGAATCGACTGACACCGCTAACAACCCGAGGGGGATATGGAAGCCAACACCGTTGCCATCAACTTCGTTTGGACACTGGTCGCCGGGTTCCTCGTGATGTTCATGCAGGCCGGCTTCGCGCTGGTCGAGACCGGCTTCACGCGCGCGAAGAACGCCGCACACACCATGACGATGAACTTCATGGTGTACGGCATCGCGATGCTCGCGTACTGGGCCGTGGGCTTCGCCCTGCAGGCGGGTGGCGTGGGGCCGCTGGGGACGCTGGGCGGCTACGATCAGTTGTCGCACGAGGTGTCGGTGACGATCGGCGGGAAGTCGTGGGGGCTGTTCGGAGGAACGGGGTTCTTTCTGACCGGCGTCGCGTACACCGCACCGGTCTTCGTCTACTTCCTGTTCCAGATGGTCTTCATGGACACCGCCGCGACGATCCCGACCGGGGCGCTGGCCGAGCGGTGGAAATTCGCCGCGTTCGTTGTCTTCAGCGTGTTCGTCGGCGCCGTCATTTATCCGGTCTACGCCAACTGGACCTGGGGCGGCGGCTGGCTCGCGATGCTTGGCAAGAACCTCGGGCTGGGCCACGGCCACGTCGACTTCGCCGGATCGTCCGTCGTGCACATGACGGGCGGAGTCATGGCGTTCGTCACCGCGATCCTCCTCGGCCCGCGGCGTGGCAAATACAACCGCGATGGGACGCCGAATGCGATCCCGGGCCACAACATCCCGATGGCGTTAGTCGGCACGTTTATCCTGGCCTTCGGGTGGTTCGGATTCAACGCCGGATCGACACTCGCGGGCTCTGACCTGCGCATCGGTGTCATTGCAACGAACACGATGCTGGCTGGGGCGGCTGGAGGGCTGACGGCGATGCTGTATGTGTGGCGCAAGTACGGTAAGCCCGATCCGTCGATGCTGGCGAACGGGACACTCGCCGGACTGGTCGCCATCACGGCGCCGTGCGCCTTCGTGACGGCCCCATCGGCGGTCTTGATCGGCGGCGTGGCGGGAGTGCTGGTGTGCGCGTCGGTGCTGTTCGTCGAGCGCTCCTTGAAGATCGACGATCCCGTCGGAGCCATCTCGGTCCATGGAGTGTGCGGGTTGTGGGGAATTCTCGCCGTGGGGCTGCTCGCCGACGGCACCTATGGCGCCGGCTGGAACGGGGTCGACGGGGCGGTGCGTGGACTGTTCTACGGCGATCCGTCGCAACTCCTCGCGCAGCTCGTGGGCGGCGTGACCAATTTCGTCGCCGTCGGCGCGATGGCGTACGGGGCGTATAAGGTCACCGGTCTCGTGGTGGGGGGCCATCGCGTCTCGGCTGAAGTCGAGGAGCTCGGGCTCGATGTGCCGGAGATGGGTGTGGAGGCGTACCCAAGCACGCCCGAAGCATCGACCGTGATCATCATGAGCGAACCGGCCGACTCATCGCTCGAGCCGGCGGCTCGGCTCGCGACGCAGCCGGAACCAGTCTGATGCGCCGTATCGTATTGGCCGGCGTGCTGCTCGCGCCGGCTTGGGCGGCGGCGCAAACCGCGCCACCGCCGCCACGGCTCAAGCTCAGCGGCTTCGCGGAAGCATCCTACGCGTATTCCGGGCACACTGGCGGCGACACGATCATCGTGGGGCGACTGTACGACCGCCTCCAGAACCGCTTCACCCTGAACGCGTTGGGCATCGTGTTGGACCAGCCGTATGACCCTGCGAAGCGCAGCGCCGGGTTCCACGCGGAGGTCCTGTTCGGTCAAAACGCGACCGTGATCAAGTCCAACGGGTTCGACCTCGGCACCCAGGGCGATATCCCGCACCTGTACGTCACGCTGAACCTGCCAACCGCAAACGGGAGCGGAGTGCAGTTCAAGGCGGGACGCATCCCGACCCTGCTCGGCCTGGAGGTGATCGAAGCCCACAGCAATCCGAACTGGTCGGAGGGAAACCAATTCGTCTACGTCGAGAACTTCACTGGGCTCGGTGTGAGCGTCGAGACGAAGCTCAATCAGTATCTCGACGTGCAGCTGCGCGTGATCAACGGGTGGGACCAGGTTTCCGACAACAACAAGCGCAAATCGCTGATGGGACGCGTGGGGATCTCGCCTGATGCACGCACCTCGATCGGCGTCACGGGGTTCTGGGGCCCCGAGCAGACGGGCAACGACAACGCGAATCGCTACGGTGTCGAGGCACTCGTTTGGCGGAAGCTGGGCGCGATACAACTCTGGGTACAGGGTGACTACGGCCGGGAGCAGGCGAACGCCGCCCTCCCGACCGCAACCCAGGATGCGCAGTGGTGGGCGTTGGGCGGCTGGATGACGTACGATGTCAGCACGTTGCTCGGCCTGGCGCTGCGGGGCGACTATGTGAACGACGAGAACGGCGCGCGCACGAGCGGATCGTTCGGCTTTCCTGCGAACGTCGGCCACAAGTTGGGCAGCGCCACGGCGACGCTGAACGTCCATGCCTGGCCGAATGCCATCGTCCGCCCGGAGATCAGGTACGACCGGTCCACGTTGGCGGCGTTCGGTGGACAACAGACTCAGGTGACTTTCGCCCTGGCGGTGACGTACCTCTACTAACCGCGGTCGCTCTGGCCGCGGTGTATATCTTTGCTGTACCTGATGACCGCGCTGCGCATATTGGCCCTGATCGCCGGGGTGACCTCGGCGTGCGATATCCTGCCGCGGCCGGGCGACACAGAAGGACTGCAGCAGGCGGGACGGTGGGAGCAGCACGGCCGCATCATCGTTGAACCCGACCCGCGCTACACCATTGTCCACCTGCGCGTGGATACCAACGTCGTCGAGCGGCACGACGTCGTGCTCGCGCGGTTCGACTTCGACCCCAGTGAGGCTGTCGGAGACGAATATGCCCTGACGCTCGCGCTCGATCTCGGCGATGCGCGTCAGCTGTCGGCCAACCATCCCTATTCGCTCGGCGGCTCCATCCCCGCATACGGGACCGTGACATGCTTGTGCCGGCCCCTGCGCCCCGATTCCGTGCGCGGGACGTACGTGATGCAAACGCGAGGGTCGCGCCAGATCGCCGGACGCATCGATGCGACGTTCTACTTCACGGAGTGGAACGGCTCGCGGCACGCGCGCTATCGCTTACAACAGCGGCTTCACGGGGTGAGACCCTGATGCGCGGATTGCAGGATGGGCGGATGGGCCGTTTCCTGCTGGCGCTGCTCCTTGCGCTTGCCGGTCCCCTAGCCCGCCTTGCGGCGCAAACAGACCATCCGCCGATCCGCCCATCCGCCCAACCGACGATCGACACCATCATCATCGACAACCACAACATCTTCGACGGCAATGATGCGTCTCCCGACTGGGTGGCGAACCTCGCGAATAAGCTTCACATGCGTACGCGGCAATCGGTCATCCGGCGGCGGCTGCTGCTCAACCGCGGCGACCCCTTCGATTCTGCCCGCGTGGAGGAAAGCGAGCGTGCGCTGCGGAATCTCGGCGTGTTCCGGTCGGTGCGCCTGGACACGGTGCGCCTCGGGGACCAGCTCGCGCTGCGTGCCCTCACCGCGGATGGCTGGAGCACGCAACCCCAGGCGAGCTTCACGAGCGCCGGCGGCGACAACACGTGGGAAGCCGGGTTGACGGAGCGCAACTTCCTCGGGACGGCGACGGAGGTGGCGCTCGCGTACGGTCGCGACCCCGACCGCTCGCATTTCGATCTCGAGTTCATCAACCCGCACTTCTTCAGCCGTCGCACGCTCGTCACGGTGCGCCACCACGATCTCTCCGACGGCCAGCGCAGCGAGTGGCGAGTCGGTCTGCCGTTCCACGAGACCGCTGCACCGCATTCGGTCGAAACGTATGGCGAGGTCGCGAACGAGCGCGTGCTGCGATTTCGCAACGGCGCGAAGATCGACAGCAGCCACCATGAGCTGGTTCGGGTCGGGCTGACCGGTGGCGTTGCCGTGTCCGCCACCAGCCATCGCTACACGCGGTTGTGGGGCGGGTGGGAATGGCGGCGCGAGGACTTCGCTCCGATGAATGTCGCACCGCTGCCGTACTCCGTGTTCACCGCCGTGCGCGCCGGGATCGACGTCGGGTGGGTGCGGTTCCGCGTCCTGGAGCATTTCAACACCTACGCGCGTCGCGAGGACGTGGATCTCTCGCCCACGTTCCGGGCCGCCATCGTCCTGCAGTCGGGAATCGGCTATGAAGTGAGTGGCCAAACTTCGGCGGTCTGGACGCGCGGCTTCGCCGTGTTACGTGTGGCGGCGAATGGGCTGGATACCACGCGGACGCTGGCCCAGGTGACCGTCGTGAGCCAAAACGTCCCACGCCATACCTTGATTGCGCATGCCGAAGCCGGAATCGTGACGAATCCCAACTTTGGCGCCGAGTTCGATCCGTGGATCTTTCAGCGCGGTCCGCGGCTGTTCGGCATTCACGATTTTACGGGGACGCGCACGACCTGGTTTGTGCTGGAGGACCGGGTCCTCGTGGCGGACAATATCCTCGGGCTGTTCGCGTTCGGTCTAGCGCCATTCGTCGATTACGGCGGCGCGTGGTACGACAATCAGTCGCCGCGGCAGGGCGGGAACGCCGGCATGTCGCTCAGGTTCGGACCCACGCGCGCCGTGCGCGGTGATGTGGCAGAGTTCGCGTTCGGGTATCGGTGGGCACCGGGCGTGCAGGGCTGGGCGCTGGCGCTGCGAAAGGGATTCTCGTTTTGACAGGGGGGGAGGGGGGGGCCACGCCCATGGAGCCGGCTCAGGAGATCTTCGACGTCGTCCGGGCGGGGGACACGGGACGCCTGCAGCAGTTACTCGACGGCGATCCCCGGCTTGCCACCGTGCGCAACGAGCGCGGCCATACACCCGTCCTGATCGCGCAATACCACCACCAGCACGAGGCCGTGGCGGTGCTGCTGCGTGCGGAACCCGAGCTCGACATCTTCGACGCCGCGTCGGTGGGGCGCGCGCCGCGCGTGGCCGAATGGCTGGATCGCGATCCGGCGCTGCTCGAGGCCCGCTCGAGCGACGGGTTTTCTCCGCTGGGGCTCGCGGCGTTCTTTGGTCACGCGGATACGGTGAAGCTGCTGCTTGCGCGCGGCGCCGATGCCAAGGAGGCGATCGGCCTGGCTGCCACGAAGGGAAATATCGAAATCCTCAAGCTCCTCAAGGGACAGGCATGAGCACCGACTGGATCGGATGGCTGGCGACGGCTGTGTTTCTCGTATCGTACTACACGAAGGGCCCCATCGGTCTGCGCCGTGTACAGGGCATCGCGGCCGGATTGTGGGCGTTGTATGGCGTGCTGATCCATTCTCTCCCCGTGATCGTCGCGAATATTCTCGTCGCCGGCGTGGCGGTGATCTCGTCGTTCAGGAAGCCTTCCGCTTTGGCTTCTCCTCCATGAGCGCGAGCGGGTTGTTGTCGGGGTCGTGAAAGAACGCCATCCATAGCTCGTAGTCGGGCGCGTCGTGCACACGGTGCGGCGTGCCGATGAACTGCACGCCCTTTCCCACGAGCGTGCGATGCACGCTCTCGATGTCCTTCACGCGCAAATACAGTACCGAGCCGGGATGATCCTGCTCGGCATTCTCCGGCGGCGACAGCATCAAGCGCACCGCGCCGATCTGGAAGAATGCGAGTGAGGGCGGCGCCTGGAACAGCAACGGAATACCGAGGGTGTCGCGGTGGAATCTCACGGCGCGGTCTAGGTCATGGACCACGTTAGTCACCTGGGCGAGCTCCATTGCTCCTCCACGAGAAAGGGTGCAAACGGCGTCAATCCATCGGGAGGCTCAAGCGGGCTTCGCAACCGGGACCGGTCACTCGGTTGGACAACGTCACCGCGCCACCGTGCGCCTCGGCGATCTGACGCGAGAGCGCGAGACCGATCCCTGAGCCGTCTGGTTTGGTCGTGTAGAATGGGACGAACAAGTTGGCGGTGTCGGCGAGGCCGGCGCCCTCGTCACGCACCCACACATCGAGCTGGCCGTTTCGCTTTTCCCAACCTACTTCCACCGCCCCATTCCCTTCAAGCGTGGCATCCACCGCGTTGCGCACGAGGTTGATCAAGAGCTGATCGAGCTGTCCGCCATCCGCCTGGATCGTTACGTCGGGACCGGGATGTATCGCGACTGGACGGCGCGTCTCCAATGCCACAACGCGTCGCACCCAATCCTCAATTGCGACAGTCTCGAGCCGTGGTGGCGGCAGCCGCGCCAGTCGCGCATACGCCGCCATCAGGCGGCTGAGGGACTCCGAACGGGTTGCGATCACGCCGAGTCCCTTGCGCAGGTCCTCGCGCTGGTCGGGTGGCACCGGCTCGCGGGTGATGAGCGCAAGCAGGCTGTCGGCGATCGACTTGATGGGCGCCAGCGAGTTATTGAGCTCGTGGCTCAGCACGCGGATCAGCCGCTTCCACGCCTGTCGTTCCTCGTCGCTGAGCGCTCGACTCACGTCGGTGAGCACCAGCAGCTGGTGCGGCAGGCCGCCCTGCCGAAACGTGCCGCGTCGCACTTCCCAGCGGCCCGCGCGGCCGGGAAAAGTCAGCGTATCGACGCGCGGTGCGTCGCCGGAGAGCGACCCGGCGAGACCGAGGCTCGATGCGTCGCGGCCCAGCAGCTGTTCCGGCGCGCGGCCGAGCAGCGCCGCGCCGCTGCGGTTCACGAGCCGGAGCGCGTGCGTGGCGTCGAACGCGAAGATGGCGACGTCGATCTCTTCCATGACGCGGCGGAGCAGCGCGGTTGCTTCCAGGGCGTCGAGCCGCTGTGCGCGCAGATCGTCGCCAAGACTGTTCAGCTCGAGGAGCAGCAATCCGAGCGCGTCTTCGGGATTCGAGCCCCGGGCGCGCAGCGTGTAATCACGTTCGCGCAGCGCCGCGAGCACGTTCGAGACGGTCTGCAGCGGCCGGACGACATGCTCCCGCACGATGGCAGCGCACGCGAGCCAGAAGCCCGCGACCAGCAGCGTGAGCGTCCATTGTGTGCGGGGAGTGAAGTCACCGAACCAGAGGAGTCCAAGCGCAACCGCGACAGCCGGAAAGCCGCCGAGCAACGCGAGCCAGAATACACGCCGCTCGTGACGGAGAGTGGGAGGGGGCTTAGAGGCCATGCCGTTTGAGCCGGCGGTACAGCGCGCTACGCGACAGGCCGAGTGCCTTGGCCGCATCGCTCACGTTGCCCGCCGCGCGTGTAAGCGCTTTCTGAATCAGCACGCGCGGCGGGCAACGTGAGCGATGCGGCCAAGGCACTCGGCCTGTCGCGTAGCGCGC
>Ga0134079_10000188_pt1 | contig 15577 bp, 15 predicted proteins | sample 15_taG_2_FD_119770 | JGI IMG/M metagenome (GOLD analysis project Ga0134079, IMG submission 119770) | Grasslands soil microbial communities from the Angelo Coastal Reserve, California, USA - 15_D_Rain_40cm_2_09182015 | ecosystem: Environmental > Terrestrial > Soil > Grasslands ...
GACGTGCACAACGTTGCTGTCGTCGAAACAGCGCACGACGTGCGCGATCGCGTCGGTTTCGCGAATATTGGCCAGGAATTGATTGCCGAGCCCTTCGCCCTTGGACGCACCGGCGACGAGCCCCGCGATGTCGACGAACTCGACGACCGTCGGCACGACCTTTTCAGGCCTCACGATCGCGGCGATCGCGTCGAGCCTCGGGTCGGGAACAGCGACGACGCCCACGTTCGGGTCGATCGTGCAGAACGGGTAGTTCTCGGCCGGGATCTCCGACGCGGTGAGCGCGTTGAACAGCGTCGACTTGCCGACGTTCGGCAGCCCGACGATGCCGCACTTGATGCCCATGCGTTACTCGCTTTCCTTGTCGCTCGCGGCCGGCGCCGCGGCCTTCTTCCGATGCAGGCGATTCTTCACCCGCTCCGCGCCTTGCTCGATGATCGCGGGCACGAGCTTCACCGCATCGCCGATCGCCTCGAGGATCAGCGCCTCCTCCTCGGGCGTGGCGCGCTCGAGCACGTGGTCGATGACCTCGCGCCGCCCGCGCTCGGGCGCGCGGTCGCGCGGATGCCCCACGCCGAAGCGCAGCCGCCAGAAGTTCGGCCCCGAGTGCTCGATCACGCTGCCGACGCCGTTGTGTCCGGCGGCACTGCCGTCGAACTTCAGCTGCACGCGGCCGGGCGGGAGGTCGATCTCGTCGTACGCGACGAGCACGCGCTCGACCGGGATCTTGTAGTAGCTCACGGCGGCCTGCACGGACTCCCCACTCAAGTTCATCTGCGTCAGCGGCTTGAGCAGCCGCACCCGCCGGCCCGCGATCCGCACGTCGGCGACGTCGCCCTTGAGCTTGCGCTCGGCGGCGAACCGTCCGCCGTGCTCGCGAGCGAGCAGGTCCGCGAACCAAAACCCCGCGTTGTGCCGCGTCGTTTGGTACTCGGGCCCGGGGTTGCCGAGCCCGACGATCAGATCGATCTCGGTGCCCATGGTCGCTCTTCGCTAGCCTGACAACGGAAAGGCCGCCATCAGGCGGCCTTTCGAAACTCCGGTCCGTGACTTCGGGCGCCGCGGCTCAGCCCTTCTCCTTCTTGTCCGCTTTCTTGGCTTCCTTGTCTTTGTCTTTGTCCTTGGCGCCTTCCTTCTCTTTTTCTTTGTCCTCGCCTTCCGCCGCTGCCTCGGGCGCGGCCTGCGCGGTCGCGGGTACCTCGCCGGCCGCCACTTCGGCCGCCTCGACCGGCACGTCGATTTCCTCTTCGCGCGGCGGGTTCACCGCGACGAGCGGCTTGTCCTGGCCACGCTTGAGGTCGACGAGCGCCACGCCCTCCGGCAGCTTGATGTCGGAGAGGTGATAGAGCTGGTTGAGCTCGAGCGCGGTCACGTCGATCTCGAGATACTTGGGCAAGTAACGCGGCAAGCAGACGACCTCGACCTCCGTCAGCAGGTGGTCGACGACGCCGCCTTGGTCTTTGACGCCCTTCGCTTCGGCCTCGTTCAAGAAGTGGACCGGAACGCTGAGCGTGATTTCTACGTCCTCGCGGATCCGCTGGAAGTCGAGGTGCATGATCTGGGGCTTAACCGGATGTCGCTGCACGTCCTTGACGACGACCTGCTGCGACTTCGTGCCGATCTTCAGCGTGAGAACGCTCGTGAAGAACGCCTCACTCGTCATCTTGCGCGCGAGCGCGTTGTGGTCGACGAGCATCGACTCGGGCGGCTCGCCGCCGCCGTAAAGAATCGCGGGGACCTTGCCGGTCTTGCGCAGCCTGCGGTTGCCGGTGCGGCCGACCTGCGCGCGCGGCTCGACGACGAGCTCGAAGACGGTTTTGACGTTCACGGGCCTGGTACCTCGAGGAAGCCGCGCATGATAGCAAAACGACCTAGTCGAGGTACAGCGAACTCACGGACTCGGCCTCGTTGATCCGGCGCAACGTCTCGGCGAGCAGCTCCGCGACGCTGAGCTGGCGGATCCGCGGACAGGCCTTCGCCGCGTCGCTGAGCGGGATCGTGTCGGTCACGACGATCTCGTCGAGCACGGAGTTCTGGATCCGCTGGACCGCAGGGCCCGACAAGACCGGGTGGGTGATGTACGCGACGACGCGGACCGCGCCGCGTTGCTTCAAGATGCCGGCGGCTTGGCAGAGCGTGCCCGCGGTGTCGACCATGTCGTCGATCAGCACGCAAGTCTTGTTCGCGACCTCGCCGATCACGTTCATGACCTCGGCCTGGTTCGGCTGCGGGCGGCGTTTGTCGATGATCGCGAGGCCCGCATCGTCGAGGCGCTTCGCGAGCGCACGCGCGCGCTCGACGCCGCCGACGTCGGGCGACACGACAACGATGTCCGGGTACTTCTGTTTCCACGCGTCGCCGAGCAGCACCGGCGACGCGTAGACGTTGTCGACCGGAATGTCGAAGAAGCCCTGAATCTGGTCCGCGTGCACGTCGACCGTGAGCACGCGGTCGATGCCCGACTGCGCGATCATGTTCGCGACGAGCTTCGCGGTGATCGGCACGCGCGCCGCGCGGCGGCGGCGGTCTTGGCGGCCGTAGCCGAAGTAGGGGATCACCGCCGTGATCCGGCTCGCCGACGCGCGCTGGCAGGCGTCCGCGATGATCAAAAGCTCCATCAAGTGCTCGTTCACGGGCGGGCAGGTGGGCTGGATGATGAACACGTCGCGGCCGCGCACGTTCTCCATGATCTCGACGCTGACCTCGCCGTCGCTGAAGCGGCCGACGGTGATGCGCCCGAGCGGCAAGTTCAGGTGATAGGCGATGTCGCGCGCGAGGGCTGGATGCGCGTTGCCTGCGAAGATCGTAGTGGAGATCGGATCCAAGGCGTGCTCTCCCCGTGTCGCGCGTCTGGCTGGGGTGGTAGGAATCGAACCTACGTATGGCGGGATCAAAACCCGCTGCCTTACCGCTTGGCTACACCCCAGCCTTCATTGTAGCCCGGCGTTCAGCGCGGCGCTCAGGGCGCGGCCGCAGCGTGCCAGTCGTCGATCGTGAGACGCAAGTGGATCGCGCCGTGCGTGAGCTCGATGCGCCGCGGGACGAGCAGCCGCGACTCGGCGCCGGTCTTCGCGGGCGCGAGCTGATAGCTCGCGAACGCGACTCGCCAGAGCCGCTGTTCGAGCGTGGCGAGCGTGCCGTCGTTCTTGAGCTCGGTCGACGCCTTGAACGTGGGATCGGGCAGACCGAGCAACCACGCGTGCAGGCTGCCGACCGGCAACCACCAACCGAGCAGCTCCGAGAGCTGCGTCTCGGGGTCCTCGAGCACGCGCGTGTCGCCGCGCGCCGTCACCTTGAGCGCGCTCGGCGTGCCGTTCACCTCGAGGACGCCCGCGCCGAGCGGGCTGCGAACCGCGAGGTCGAGCGCGTCGGCGCGCTGCTGCCAGCTGAACCGGCCCTGGAACGCGTCGTCGCCGGTCTGGACCGCGAGCCGGCCGCGCATCTCCCACGCGCCGACCGCCTCGAGGCGCGTGCGCCGTTGCTCGTAGCTCAGCCCGTCGTCGCCGACGGGCAGATGCGCGCACGCCGCGAGCAGCGCGGCGGTCAGGGTTGCGCCGGAGAGCGGCGCGAGCCCGCGCGTCATGGATGGAGCCGTCCGCTGAGCTCTTTGAGGTGGCGGTCGTCGGGGTTGCGCTCGAGCGCCGTGCGCAGCAGCTCGAGCGCCTCGTCGTGTTCGCCGAGCGCCCAGCGCACGTCCACGAGGTGCGCCGCGATCTCGGGATCCTGCTCGAGGCGATAGGCGCGCTCGAGGTAATCGCGCGCGGCGCCGTAGTCGCCGAGCTTGTAGAGCACCCAGCCCATGCTGTCGATGATCGCCGGACTGTCCGGGTTCATCGCGAGCGCCTTCTGAATGTAGCCGCGGGCTTCCGCGTGCCGGTCGAATTGGTCGGTCAAGAGATATCCGAGCGCGTTCAGCACGGCGGGATCGTCGGGCTTGTCCTTCGCGAGGCCCTGGAGCACCTCGACGGCCTTCTTGTTCTTGCCCTGGTCTTCGTAGAGCAACGCCTGCGAGTAGCGCAGCGCGGTCTCGCCGCGGTAGCGCTGCAAGCCCTGGCCGAGCAGCGTCTCGGCCTCGTCGAGCGCGTGCCGGTCGACCGCGTCCTGCACGAGCAGCACGTAGAGCTGGACGTGCGCGGCGCGCAGCGTCGGATCTTCGGGCGAGGCCTTCAGCGCGTCTTCGAAGAGCTTCATCGCCTCGTTCGGCTTCTTCATCTGCACCAGGAGCTGCGCCTGCGCGACGAGCATGTCCGAGCCGAAGCGCGGATTCGCCTCGCCGAAGTCGCGCAGATGACGCACGGCGCCGTCGGGGTCGTTGAGGTCCGCGTACATGATCCGCGCGGTTCGAAGCTGCGCCTCGACCGCGTGCGTGCCGTCGGTTACGCGCTGGTAGGAACGAGTCGCCTGCAAGAAATCCTTCTCGGTCTCCGCGATGCGGCCGAGGTAGTAGAACGCCTCGGCCCGATAGGCCGCGTCGCCGCGCAGCTCGCCGAAGCGCTCCTTCGCGACGTCGAGCCGTTGCTCGGTCAGCGCGAGGAACGCGAGCGCGCGCACGGCCTCGGGCATGCCGGGCCTCTTCGCGAGTATGTCGTTCAGCCGTGCCTCGGCCTCGCGAGGCTTGCCGGCCGAGAGCAGCAGCTCGGCGTATTGCAGCTGCACCCCCACCTCGGTGTGCTTCTCGGCGAGGCTCGCGCCGATCTCGAGGCTCTCGGCGCTCCTGCCCGCGACGAGCAGGCTGCGCGCGTAGAGCAACTGCGCCTCGAGCCAGTTCGGGTCCGACTCGCTCGCGGCCTTCGCGTTCGTGAGCGCGAGCTGGAAATCGCCGGAGCGCAGCGCGAGCCGCGCGAGCGCGTACTGGCCCGCGGGCACGCCGGGGTAGGTCTGCGTGAGCGAGCGCATGATCGCGGTCGCGGCGTCGGCGTTCGGCTCGTCCGCGAGCGCCTCGAGCACGAGGGCCAGCCCGGAGCTCGGGTCGCCGAGCTCGCGAACGAAGGATTGGAATTCGGCCGTCGCGCGGTCGACGCGATGCGCGCGCGTCTCGAAGACACCCGTGAACAAGAACGCGCGCTCGTCCATCGGCGCGACCTGCTTCCAGCGCGCGGCCGCGCGCAGCCCCTGCTCCGTGAGCTCGGCCTGCTGCGCGACGCGGGTCGCACGCTCGGCGAGCGCGGGGTCGTCGGACAACAGCGCGGCGGCGAGGTACTCGCTCTCGGCGACGTCGAGTTGCTGGCGGTCGAACGCGATGTCGCCGAGCAGGCCGTGCGAGTCGACCGCGACCTGCACGTCGCCGTCGTCGTTTCTCGGATCGATCGCGCACGCGCTGAGCAGCACCGCAGCGACGCACGGCAGCAAGGCCTTCATAGCGCGCCAATATACCCCACCGGTGCTCGCGAGCGCGGTGACCCGTTCCGCCCGGCGCCGCGCCGCTTGCTTGGACAGGTGGGTGCCCGGACAATTCGCGGCCATGGAACAGCTCTGGGCAAGTGTCGCGACGTGGTTCGACCCGAATAAGCTCGGCGAGTTGCTGCTCGACTGGAGCGGGCGGGTCGCGGCCGCGCTCGCGATCTTCCTGATCGGCCGGCTCGCCGCGAGCTGGGCGAGCCGCTGGCTTACGAGCGCGATGCAGCGGGTCGGCATGGACCAGACGCTCGCGCGCTTCTTCGCCAGCCTGATCTACATCGTGCTCGTCGTGATGGTCGCGCTCACGGCCGTGAACACGCTTGGCGTGCCGACGACGAACTTCCTCGCGATCCTCGGCGCCGCGAGCCTCGCCGTCGGGCTCGCGCTCAAGGACTCGCTGTCCAACTTCTCCTCGGGCGTGATGCTCGTGTTCTTCAGGCCGTTCCGGGTCGGCGACACGATCAAGGCCGCGGGCTGCGAGGGCACGGTCGAGAGCATCGGCATGTTCAGCACCGTCGTGAAGACGGCGGACAACGCCGTGATCGTCGTGCCGAACAGCCTGATCTACGCGGGCACGATCACGAACTTCACGGCGGAGCCCACGCGCCGGATCGAGATGACGGTCGCCGTCAGCTACGAGGACTCGATCGCGGACGCGAAGGCGTTGCTCGGCGAGATCTTGCGTGCCGAGAGGCGCGTGCTCGCCAAGCCGCCTCCCGAGATCGTCGTGAACGAACTCGGCCCGAACGGCGTGAGCATCATCGCTCGCGCGTGGGTCGCGACTTCAGATCAGGGTAACGCGCGCAGCGATCTCCTCGAGCGCTTCAAGACGGCGCTCGCCGAGCGCGGCTTCAAGACGCCGTATCCGCGAATGCGCCTCGAGCAGCGCCCGCAAGGCGCAGCGTGAAGGAGTCGTTGCGCGAGAAGCTCGTGGGGCTGGTCGAGCGCTACGAGGAGGTCGGCCGCCTGCTGAGCGATCAGAAGACGATCGCCGACAAGGAGCGCTTCCGCGAGCTCTCGAAGGAATACGCGCGGCTCGCCGACGTCGCCCAAGACTTCGAGGAGTATCGCAAGCTCGAAGCGGACATCGCCGCGTCCGCGGAGCTGCGCGCGAGCGACGACTCGGAGCTGCGCAGCCTCGCCGAGGACGAGCATCGCGATCTCGTCGCGCGCCGCGATGCGCGGCTCGCGGCGCTGCTCAACCACCTCGTGCCGAGAGATCCCGACGACGACGCGAACCTGTTCCTCGAGATCCGCGCGGGCACGGGCGGCGACGAGGCCGCGATCTTCGCGGGCAATCTCTACCGCATGTATAGCCGCTACGCGGAGCGGCAGGGCTGGAGCGTCGAGGTGCTGAGCGCGAATCCGGGCGAGCACGGCGGTTACCGCGAGATCATCACGCGGGTCGTCGGCAAGGGCGCGTACGCGAAGCTCAAGTTCGAGTCGGGCGTGCATCGCGTGCAGCGCGTGCCCGAGACGGAGGCGCAGGGCCGGATCCACACCTCGACGTGCACGGTCGCGGTGTTCCCCGAGCCCGAGGACGTCGGCGAGATCGAGATCAACAAGAGCGATCTGAAGGTCGACACGTACCGCGCATCCGGCGCGGGCGGCCAGCACGTGAACAAGACCGACTCGGCGATCAGGATCACCCACCTGCCGACGGGTATCGTCGTCGAGTGCCAGGACGAGCGCTCGCAGCACAAGAACCGAGCGCGCGCGATGTCGCTGCTCCAGGCGAGGCTACGCGACGCGGAGCAGGCGAAGCGCGAGACCGAGACGGCCGAGAAGCGGCGCAGCCTCGTCGGCACGGGCGACCGCTCCGAGCGCATACGCACTTACAACTTCCCGCAGGGCCGGCTCACGGACCACCGGATCAACCTCACCCTCTACAAGCTCGACGACATCGTCGAGGGCGATCTCGACGAGGTGATCGGGCCGCTCGCGAACGAGCATCGCGCCGATCAGCTCGGCGCGCTCGGACTCGGCTGAGCGGCGCGCGGCAGATCGCGGACAACACATGTCGCGCCTCACAGAATGATCGTGCAAGGCAACTCCACCCGACCGATCGCGCAGAAGACCGCCGATACCGTCGGCGGCCTCGTCGCGTGGGCGGTGCGCGAGCTCACGGGCGTGAGCCCGTCGCCGCTGCTCGACGCGGAGCTCCTGATCGCGCACGTGACGGGACAACCGCGGAGCTCAGTCCTGGCATTCCCCGAGCGTGCGGTGCGCACGGCGCTCGGCGACGAGGTCGAGCGGCTCGTCGCGCGGCGCGCGGGCGGCGAGCCGCTCGCGTATCTCGTGCGCGCGCAGGAGTTCTATTCGCTGCCGCTGCGCGTGACTCCGGCCGTGCTGATCCCGCGTCCCGAGACCGAGCTGCTCGTCGACGAGGCGCTCGCGCATCTGCCGCGCGGCGAGCCGCGCGCGCTGCTCGACCTAGGCACCGGCAGCGGCGCGCTCGCGCTCGCGCTCAAGCGCGAGCGGCCCGAGGCGCTCGTGACGGCTTCCGATGTCAGCGCCGCGGCGCTCGCGGTCGCACGCGCGAACGCGGAGCGCCTCGGCGTCGCGGTGCGCTTGATCGAATCGGACTGGTTCGCGGCGCTCCCGGGCGAGCTCTTCGATTTGATCGTCTGCAATCCGCCGTACGTCGCGTCGGACGATCGCGCGTTCGCGGATCTCCGCTACGAGCCGCGGCTCGCGCTCGACGGTGGGGCCGACGGCCTCGACTCGCTGCGGGCGGTGCTCGGCGCCGCGCGCGAGCATCTGAGCCCGGGCGGCCTCTTGCTGCTCGAGCACGGCCACGATCAGCGCGCGGCGCTCGTGGAGCTCGCGGGGTCGCTCGGCTGGCGGCTCGTCGCGGCGCAGGTCGACCTCGCGGGGCACGCGCGCGTGCTGGTGCTCGGATGACGGCCAAACGTTACGCGCGCCAGGTCGCGCTCGCCGACGTCGGCGACAAGGGACAGGCGCGGCTCGGCGCCGGCAGCGCACTGATCGTCGGGCTCGGCGGGCTCGGCTGTCCCGCCGCGCAGTTCCTCGCGACGAGCGGCATCGGCCGCCTCGTGCTCAACGACTTCGACCGCGTCGACGAGACGAACCTGCCGCGCCAGATCCTCTACACGGCGGCGGACGTCGGCAAGCTCAAGGTCGAGGCCGCGGCCGCACGGCTGCACGCGCTGAACCCGAGCGTCGCCGTGAGGACGGTCGCAGAGCGGCTCGACGAGCGCGCGCTCGACGACGCGGTCGCGCGTGTCGACGTCGTGCTCGACGGCAGCGACAACTTCGCGACGCGCTTTGCCGTGAACCGCGCGTGCGTCGCGCGGCGCAAGCCGCTCGTCTCGGGCGCGGCCGTGCGGCTCGAAGGCCAGATCGCGGTGTTCACGAACGGCACCGGCACGCCGTGCTATTCGTGTCTCTACGACAACGAGGACGAGTGGCTCGGCGACTGCCAGGGCAACGGCGTGCTCGCGCCGGTGCCCGGCGTGATCGGCACGCTGATGGCGGCCGAGGCGCTGAAGCTGCTGCTCGGCTGGGAGTCGGCGCTGCACGGCCGCCTGCTGATCTGGGACGCGAAGCGCGGCGAGTGGCAGAGCGTCGCGCTCAAGCAAGATCCGGATTGCGAAGTGTGCCGCGGGCGCTGACGGCTCGCCCCCTTCGCGGCGACCCGACGCTGCCGAGACCGGGCCGCGCCTGTACGTCGGCGAACGGAAACGGGCTCGCCTGCCGAGAAACAGATCTTGAGGCGCGCCGCCGTTGGCAGTCGAATCCTAGCCGCACACTCTGGACTTCAACTCAAGTCGGGGGCATAGAATTGGCCGCGGGACCTGTGTCGGCGGAAACATCCATGGAAGCGCGCATCGCCCGGCTCGAGTCGGATGTCGCTCACCTGCGCTCAGACGTCGCGGAGATCAAAGTCGATCTCCGAACGCGTTTCGATAAGATGGACGCGCGCATGGATCGCTTCGACACGAAGCTGGACGCGCTGCGGAACGACGTGCAAGACGGCATCGCCGCGCTCAGGGACGAGATGACGAAAGGCAACGCCGCGCTCCGGGACGAGATGACGACAAGCAATGCCGCGCTCCGGGACGAGATGACGAAAGGCAACGCCGCCCTCAGACACGAGATGACGACAAGCAACGCCGCGCTCCGGGGCGAAATGACGAAAACCAACGCCGCGCTCAGACACGATACGACGGAAAACATCGCCGCGCTCCGGGACGAGATGACGAAGAGCATCGCGTCCGTCAAGGACAGCATCGCGTCGGCCAAGATTTGGGCTTTGTTGATCGCAGGCGGAATGCTCGGCGTCATGGCGCGCGGCTTCGGCTGGATTTGAGCGCTTTTCAATAGATCGAAACGTAGACGCGCTCGTCGAGCGGGCTACCGGTCAGCGGTCCGATCTCGTCGCGATACTGCCGCGTATGCGCGGCCGCCACGTGCGCATCGAGAGCCGCCTGGTTGCGCCAGCGCTCGATCACGGTGAAGTGATTCGCGCGCATCGCGTGCTGCACGACGTCGAAGCGCAGGTTGCCGGGCTCCTTGCGGCTCGCCTCGGCCAGACGCGTGAGCAGGCCGGCGGCTTGCGGGTTCGGTATGACGTCCACGTGCGTGACGACGTTGAACATCGAAAGCTCCGAGATGACAACCTCGGGCGCCGTCGAGAGCGCCTTGTACGGCCGCTCGTCGTAGCCGCTCACGCGCATGGACTCGAGCGCGTCGAGCAGCCGTTTCCGAGCCGCGGCGTCGCGCGCGTCGAAGGCGGCTTGGTCGCGCCACCGCTCGACGACCGCGAAATGGCCCGGTCGCCCGATTTGCTCGAAGATCTCGACGTGCGCCGAGCCCTGCTTTTGGAGCGCGTCGCGGTAGAGCTTGAAGGGGATTCGCGCGGTGCGCGCTTCCGATGCACGCACCTCGACGTACGCGACCGCGAACAGCGCCGGGTCGGCCGGCGTATGCGAGTCCTGGGCTAGCATCGGAGCTGCGAGCAGGGCGCAGAAGAGTGCGGTCGGCGCGATCCGCATTCGATCGACCTCACCTCAGTGCAATTGCGAGCTCTGGACGCTACCGCGCAGGATCGCCTGCGTCGCCTGCTCGTCGTAGCGGAACGTGCGGTTGCAGAACTCGCACGTGAGCTCGACGTGGCCCTGCTCGGCGAGCAGGCTCTTGAGCTCTTCTTCGCCTAGCATCCGTACGACGCCCGCGAGCCGCTCCGGCGTGCAGCGGCAGTCGTGCGTGACGGCGTGCGCCTTGAACAGGCGGATCTCGCTGCCCGCGAACAGCTTCGGCAGCAACTCCTCGGCCGCGAGGCCCGTGAGCTCGGCGGGGGTGACCGTCGCCGCGCTCGCGACCGCGGACTCGAACGCGTCGACCGCGCGCTCCTCTTCGCGGCCGGGCAGGATCTGCAGCAGCATGCCCGCGACGCGCTGCTCGCTGCTCTTCAAGATCAGCCGAGTCGGTAGCTGCTCGGATTGCTGGAAGTACGCCTCGAGGCATTCGTCGAGCTTGTCGCTCGTAAGCGGCACGATGCCCTGGAAGAAGCCGTTCGGCCGGCCCGTGTCGACGTTCACGACGAGCCGGCCCGCGCCGAGCAGCGGCAGCGCTTGCGGTTCGCTCGAGCAGTGCGCCATGCCGCGCACCCGCGAGCCGTCGGCACACTGGATCACGAGCAGCTTGAGCGGCCCTTCGCCCTGCAGCTGCAGCGACACGCTCGGCTTCGCCTTGATTCCGCTCGCGAGCAGCACGGTCGCCGCGATGCCCTCGCCGAGCAGCGCCCGCACCTCCGGCGCGTACTTGTGCTCGGCGATCACTTGGCGCCACGTCTCCTCGAGCCGCACGACCGCGCCGCGAACTCCGCTGCCTTCGAGGATGAATCCTTGCACCTCGTTCATGGACCGAGCTTCCTCCGCAATGCCTCGTTGACCTGCTGCGGGTTCGCCTTGCCCTTCGACGCCTTCATCACTTGGCCGACGAGGAAGCCTAACACCTGCTGCTTGCCCGCGCGGAACTGCTCAGCCTGCGTCGGGTTTGCGGCGATCACCTGCTCGACGAGCGCGTCGATGCTCGCGGCGTCGGAGATCTGCGTGAGCCCGCGCTTGTCGATGATCTCGGCGACGGTGCCTTCGCCCGACCAGAGCGCCTCGAAGACTTCCTTGGCGATCTTCCCCGAGATCGAGCCGTCCGCGATCCGGTCGAGCAGCGCGGCGAGCGCGGTCGGCGAGACGCGCGACGCGCCGATCTCGAGCCCGTCTCGGTTCAGCGCGGCCGTGAGCTCGCCGATCACCCAGTTCGCCGCGACCTTCGGCGATGCGCGCGTCGCGCCCGCGACCGCCTCGTAGTAGTCGGCGGGCGCGCGCTGCGCGGTCAGCACGCCCGCGTCGTAGGCCGAGAGACCGTATTGCTTGGCGAAGCGCTCGCGCTTCTCGTCCGGCAGCTCGGGCAGCGTCGCGCGGATCGATTCGATCGCCGCGTCGTCGATCTCGACCGGCAAGAGATCGGGATCCGGGAAGTAGCGGTAGTCGTTCGCTTCCTCTTTGCTGCGCATCGCCCGCGTCTCGTCGCGGTCGGGATCGTAGAGCCGCGTCTCCTGCACGATCGCGCCGCCGCCCTCGGCGAGCTCGATCTGCCGCGCGGCCTCGACCTCGATCGCCTTCTCGACGAAGCGGAACGAGTTCAGGTTCTTGAGCTCCGTGCGGATCCCAAGCTTCTTCTCGCCTTTGCGGCGCACCGACACGTTCGCGTCGGCGCGGAACGACCCCTCCTGCATGTTGCCGTCGCAGATCTCGAGGTAACGCACGAGCGAGTGGATCTTGCGCATGTAAATGCCGGCTTCCGCGGCGGAACGCAGGTCGGGCTGCGAGACGATCTCGAGCAGCCCCGTGCCGGCGCGGTTCAGATCGATACCCGACATGCCCGCGAAGTCCTCGTGCAGCGACTTGCCCGCGTCCTCCTCGAGGTGCGCGCGCGTGATGCCGACCGTCTTCGTCGTGCCGTCGGGCAGCTCGATCACGACGCGGCCCGAATGCACGATCGGCAGCTCGTACTGGCTGATCTGATAGCCCTTCGGCAGGTCGGGGTAGAAGTAGTTCTTGCGCGCGAACACCGAGCGGCGCGCAATCTCGCAGCGCGTCGCGAGCCCGAACTTGACCGCCATCCGCACGGCCTCGGCGTTGAGCACGGGCAGCACGCCGGGGTAGCCGAGATCGACAAGGCTCGCTTGCGTGTTCGGCGCCGCGCCGTAGCGCGTCGCGGCGCCCGAGAAGATCTTGCTCGCCGTCGCGAGCTGCGCGTGGATCTCGAGGCCGATCACGATTTCCCATTCCATCGCGGCGCGCCTCAGGCGTACTCGGACGGCACGCGCCGGTGCCAGTCCGTGACGCGTTGGAAATGGTGCGAGGCCTTCAGCAGCGGAGCTTCCGCGAGCGCCGGCGCCATGAGCTGGAGGCCGACGGGCAGGCCGCGCACGAACCCACACGGCAACGAGATCGCGGGTATGCCCGCGAGATCGGCGCCGATCGTGTAGATGTCGTTCAAGTACATCTGGATCGGGTCGTCGGTCTTCGCGCCGATCGCGAACGCGGGCGACGGCGCGGTCGGCCCGGCGACGAGGTCGACCTCGCGGAACGCGCGCGCGAAGTCGTCAGCAATCAGCTTGCGGATCTTCTGCGCCTGAAGGTAGTACGCGTCGAAATAGCCCGCCGAGAGCACGTAGGTGCCCGTGAGGATCCGGCGCTTGACCTCCTCGCCGAAGCCCTCGCCGCGCGTGCGCATGTAGAACGAGAGCAAGTCGCCGCGCGTCGCGTCGGAGGCGCGGTGCCCGAAGCGCACGCCGTCGTAGCGCGCGAGATTCGACGACGCCTCGGCCGGCGCGACGACGTAGTACGCCGGCACCGAGAGGTGAATGTAGTCGAGCTTGACGCTCTTGAGCTTCGCGCCGAGCTTCTCGAGCTCGGCGAGTGCGGCGCGCACCGCGGCCGCGACGTCCGCGTCGAGTCCCTCGTCGAAGAAGCTCTCGGGCACGCCGATCTTGATCTTCTCCCAGGGCTCCTCGACGGCCTTCGAGTAGCTCGGCACGGGCTCGTCGAGCGACGTCGAGTCGCGCTCGTCGAAGCCCGCGATCGTCTCGAGCAACAGCGCGGCGTCGGCCGCGGTCTGCGTGAGCACGCCGCCGTGATCGAGGCTCGACGCGAACGCGATCATGCCGTAGCGCGACACGCGCCCGTACGTCGGCTTGAGCCCGGTCACGCCGGAGAGCGCCGCGGGTTGGCGGATCGAGCCGCCGGTGTCCGTGCCCGTGCCTGCGGTCGCGAGCCGCGCGCTCACGGCCGCCGCCGAGCCGCCCGACGAGCCGCCGGGCACGAGCGCGCGATTCCACGGGTTGCGGACCGGGCCGTAGCAGCTCGTCTCGCTCGAGGAGCCCATCGCGAACTCGTCCATGTTGGTCTTGCCGAGCATCACAGTCCCGGCGCTCGCGAGCCTCTCGACAACCGTCGCGTCGTACGGCGCGACGAAGTCGTCGAGCATCCGCGAGCCGCACGAGGTCTTCACGCCGGCCGTGCAGAAGATGTCCTTGTGCACGATCGGGATGCCGGTCAGCGGCGTCGCGCGGCCCTGCGCGCGGCGCTTGTCGGCCGCGGCCGCCTGCGCGAGCGCCTGCTCGGCCGTGACCGTGACGAACGCGTTCAGCCCGCCGGCGAAGCGCTCGATGCGCGCGAGGAAATGCTTCGCGAGCTCGGTCGCGGACACGCGCCGAGCCGCGAGGTCGGCGGCGAGCTCCGTCAGGGTACGGCTGTGCACGGCGGCTATTCGATGACCTTCGGGACGAGATAGAGGTCGCGCTCGACGAGCGGCGCGTTGCGCTGGTAGAGCTCGTGCCGATCGGTCTCCGTGACGCGATCCTCGCGCAGCCGCTGTGCCCGATCGAGCGGGTGCGCCATCGGCGTGACGCCCTTCGTGTCGACGGCCTGGAGCTGGTCGACGAGCGCGACGATGCTCGAGAGCTTCGCCGAGACGTCGGCGATCTCGCCCGCCGTGATCTCGACGCGAGCGAGCCGGCAGAGGCGGCGGATGTCTTCCGGGGTCAACAAGCGGACTGGACCATGAGCTGCGGCGCCGCAGCGAACGACCTGAAGACGAATGATACACGATCGATCCCAACGGACCGCGCGCTCCGGCGCTGTCCCGAAGCCGGGACGCACGGTGCGCTTGCGGGACGGCCGAGGGCGCGACGCGCGCGCCGTGCAATGGCGAAACTGCATATCGTGCCACGCATGCTGGTCGTTGCGCGCCGTCCAGCCGAACTATTTGAACGGCGCTTCTTGACCGCTACGCTCAATTTTCTCTTCGCAGCGACCTTCGTCTGGGGTAGGCGCGTGAACGCGCGCGAGAGGGGGATGACGGCAGTGGAGCAGAAACGAGACCGCGAGCCGACGATCGTGCGTCCAGGGCTCGAGTCGCTTGCAGCGGCCGTGACGCTCGTGCTCTCGGCGCTTCCGGGAGTTGCGGCTGCGCAGCCCGGGGCGACGCCGGGCCCCGGCGCGGGTGTGGAGGAGGTCACCGTCACCGGCACGAGGATCACGCGCGACGGCATGAGCACGCCGACGCCGCTCACGGCCGTGACGGCCGACGACCTCGCGATGATGTCGCCCGGCAACATCATCGATTCGCTCGACTACGTCCCGGCGTTCTTCCTGAACGACTCGCCCGATACGGCGGCGAGCAAGTCGGCGTCGGCCGGCGCCGCGAACGTGAACCTGCGCGGCCTCGACGCGAAGCGCACGCTCGTGCTGCTCGACGGCCGCCGCGTGGTGCCGTCGAACCGGCTCGGCGCGGTCGACATCAATCTGTTCCCCGAGGCGATGATCGAGCGCGTCGAGGTCCTGACGGGCGGTGCGTCGGCCGCGTACGGCACCGACGCCGTCGCGGGCGTCGTGAACTTCATCCTGAAGAACGACTTCGAGGGCTTCGACGTCCACACCCAATACGGCGTCACCGACCGCTCCGACGGCCAAAATCGCGAAGCATCGATCGGTTACGGCACGAAGCTCGGCGAGCGCGGCCACTTCATGGCGACGCTCGACTGGTACGACGCCGACAAGATCGAGACGTTCAAGGGACGCGACTGGTTCAAGAGCTGGGGCCTCGTCACGAATCCCGGACCGGGTCCGCGCGATCTCGTGCGGCCGTA
>Ga0134079_10000189_pt1 | contig 15557 bp, 14 predicted proteins | sample 15_taG_2_FD_119770 | JGI IMG/M metagenome (GOLD analysis project Ga0134079, IMG submission 119770) | Grasslands soil microbial communities from the Angelo Coastal Reserve, California, USA - 15_D_Rain_40cm_2_09182015 | ecosystem: Environmental > Terrestrial > Soil > Grasslands ...
CCGTACTGGATCGCGATGACCTTGTGGTCCTGGCTCCAGATGTACTTCTCGATGAACGTCTGCGGGTCGTGCAGATGAACATCGCGGTCTGCTATTGCAACGTATGCCATGTCCGAGCTTCCTCTCGCCTACGTTCGGCGGCTCGACTTGCCGCCGCCTGGTGTGCCTTTAGACATCTTCCCCGAATACCTTACGTCAGCGCAGCGTGTCGATATAGGCCACGACGTCGTTGATCGCCGTGGGGCCCACGAGCGCGTTCGCCATCATGTTCATCTGGTCGCCGTAGATGTCCTCGGGATGGGCGCCGCGCACGCGCGCCTTGAAGTACTCGAGCTGGCGGACCAGGTACCAGTCGCTCATTCCTGCGAGCCGCGGCGCGTTCGTGCCCCAGCGGCCCTCGCCCTTGTCGCCGTGGCAGACCTGGCAGGTCTCGAACAGCCGGCGGCCGTTCTCGACGTCGCCCGCGATGGTCGCCTGGGCCGGCGTGTCCGGCAGCGTGTCGATGTACGCGAGCACGTTCTCGCGCGTCGCCGGGTCGGCCACGATATTGGCCATCGGCGCCATCTGCACGCCGTAGGTGTCGCCCGGCGTCGTGCCGCGGACCTGGTGTTGATAGTTCAGGAGCTGCCGGCGCATGTACCAGTCGCTCAAACGCGCGAGCCGCGGCGCGTTGAGCTGCTGGTTGCCTTCGCCGCGTTGACCGTGGCAGGCGGAGCAAGTCGCGTAGCTCGCGGCGCCGACCGTCGCGTTGCCGACCGGGCGCGCCTGAGTGTCCGCGAACGTCGGCTGGCTCGCGAGCCAGGTCTCATAGGCCGCGGGCTCGTCGACGACGATCTTGCCGCGCATCGCGAAATGGCCGACGCCGCAGAGCTCCTCGCAGAGCATCTCGTACGTCCCGGGCACCGTCGGCGTGAACCATTGATACGTTACGAGGCCCGGCACGAGGTCCATCTTCACGCGGAACTGCGGCACCGCGAAGTCATGGAGCACGTCGGTCGAGCGCAGCAGCGCGCGGACCGGCTTATCCACGGGCAGGTGCATCGTCGGCGCCGCGATCACGACGTCGTCCTTGCCGGCGGGATCCGAGGGGTCGATGCCGAGCGGGTCGTCGACGCTCATGAATCGCACCTCGGTGCGGCCGAACTTGCCGTCCTTGCCGGGCAGCCGATAGCTCCAGTGCCATTGCTTGCCGACGGCCTCGAAGTCCGTCGCTTCCTTGGGCACCGTGACGAAGTTGGCCCAGACGAACAGACCCGGCGTCAGCATCGCGGCGACGCCGACGGTCGTGAATACGGTCAGGATGATCTCGAGCTTCTTGCTCTCGGGCTCGTAGTGGGCCTCTCCGCGCTGGCCCTTGCGCTGGCGGAATCGCCAGACGCAGTACGCGGTGAACAGGTTCACGGCCACGAACACGATGCCGCAGACCCAGAACGTGACGTTGACCGTGAAGTCGATCGTGCCCCAGTTCGAAGCGAGCGGCGTGAAGTACCACGGGCTCGCGAAGTGGAAGATCAGCGAGCCGATCACGAGCAACACCAAGACGACGGCCAAAGCCACCATAACCGCATCTACCCCTTGAGAACGAGCGAGAGATTCGTCGCCGCGGACCCTCGAGAACGATAAAGCCCGCGCCGCGGGCTCTATTGTTTCCTATTCGATGACGAACTTCCCGTTCATCAACACGAAGTGTCCGGGGAAGGAGCAGAAGAACGTGTAGTCGCCGCCCGGTGTCAGCTTGGACATGGCGATTTTCACCGAGGCCTGTTGACCTCCGCCGATGACTCCGGTCGTCGCAATCACGCGTGTGTCGCCGGGCGGCAGGTAGTTCGGCGGTCCGGCGCCTTGGCCGGCCTGCGCGAGAGCTTGATAGTCTGCGGTCTTCGCGAGCGCCCAGTTATGACCCATCACGTTCGCGGCGAGCATGCCGACGTGCTTCAGGGTCAACGTGAACTCCTTGCAGCTCTTGCTGACTTTGATTTCCTTCTTGTTGAACTGGATCTGATCGTTGCCCTCGATCGTCTGCGAACACTCCTGGCTCCATGCGCGGCCGGTGAGCAATAGACCGGCCAATGCCACGACAACAAACCGTCCCATTGTGATTTCCACTCCTGACCGAGGCGTGCTAAGAAGCGCTGGATGGTAGCAGAAGGTCGGCGCGGCGGCATGGCCGCGGGTCCCGCGGCGACATCGGTTCGGCGCGCGTCGCGGGGCCCGCAGGTCGGCGTCAGCGACCGCGGAGCAGCGGGCGAGAAAGCGACGAGCGTTTGACCGGGCGGCGGCCCGCGGGGCGCGAGCTTTGGCGAAATCACGGGCTTACGGGGCCGTCACGCAGAGAGACGGTTTTTGCCCACTCTCGTTTCCGAAGCGCGTGTTCTGGACGGGCAGAAGTCCACGAACATAACGAGATCAACCGATTTCGTACGCCATAGCTCCACGAAGCTGAACTGGCGAGCCGATCGAAGCTGGGTGGGTTTCTAGTGGCGAAATTCGTAGAGTCTCGGTCAGAAAGTGGCATGAAGAGCACGTGATCGCGCTACTGCAGCGCGTAAGCAGGGCGGACGTCGCCGTCGCCGGCGAGGTCATCGCCGAGATCGGTCCCGGCCTCGTCGTGCTCGTCGGCGTCGCACGCGGGGACTCCGACAGCGAGGCCGAACGGCTCGCGGAACGCGTGCTGAGCTACCGGGTCTTCGCGGATGCGGCCGGGCGGATGAACCGATCCGTCCGCGACGTCGGTGGCAGCGTGCTGCTCGTGCCGCAGTTTACGCTCGCCGCGGACACGACCGGCGGCGCGCGCCCGAGCTTCTCGAGCGCGGCGCCGCCCGAGCTCGGCGGCGCGCTGTTCGAGCGTTTCGCCGCGCACGTCCGCGCGAGCGGTGTGCCGTACGCTTGCGGACGTTTCGGCGCCGACATGCAGGTCTCGCTTACGAACGACGGACCTGTCACGTTCTGGTTGGAGGCCGAGCCGCGCACGGCTTAGGGGCCGAGTGAATGGCGTATCATGCGCTTTCTTCCCAGGGACGGCCTTTCTCATGGAGCGCGGCAATGGGCTTCGGCGGAGTCAGCCCCTTAAAACTCACCATCGTTCTGTTGATCATCGTGCTGATTTTCGGCACGAAGTGGTTGAAGTCGCTCGCGGCCTACCTCGGCACCGCGAAGAGCTTGCGCGACGCGATGGGCGCCGGAGCCGCGCCGCGGCAAGCGCAGCACGAAAAGGCTGAGCCCGACCGCGAATTGAGCGAGCCGAAACAACGGAGCGGCCGCGCGTAGAGCGCGGAGCGGCAGCATGTTCGACTTCGGCTTCGGTGAGCTCGTCCTCGTGTTCATGATCGGGCTGCTCGTGCTCGGCCCGCAGCGGTTACCGAAAGTGGCCGCCGAGATCGGCAAGTGGGTCGGACGCGCGCGGCGCACCGCCACACAGCTGCGCCGCCAGCTCGAGCGCGAGATCGAGCTCGCCGACCTCGAGGCGAACAACCCGCCGCCCCCGCCGGCGCCTCCGGCAAGCACCGAGACCGCGGCGGCCCCGAACCCGAGTGTCCCGGCCGCACCCCCGACGGAGTCGGCGACGACGCGGCAAATCTCCGATGCGATCTCCGAGCACTCGGCGGCGGCCGCGCCGGTCAGCGCTCCGGCGCCGCAAGAGTCGACGGACAAGCCGCCCGCCTGATGAGCCAGCAACCCGACAACCACGAGCCCGAAGAGGAACAGCTCGCGGAAGGGACGCTCATATCTCATCTTCTCGAGCTGCGCTCGCGGCTCATGAAGGCCGTGTTCGCCGTCTTAGCCGTGCTGCTCGCGCTCACGCCGTTCAGTCGACACGTGTTCGAGTACGTGTCGGAGCCGCTGCGCAGCGTCGTGCCGGACGGCAGGCTGATCGTCACGAAGGTCGCGTCGCCGTTCCTCACGCCGTTCAAGACGACGTTCTTCGTCGCGCTGTTCATAGCGATGCCGTACGTGCTGTTCCAGGTCTGGCAATTCGTCGCGCCGGGGCTCTATCGGCGCGAGAAGCGATTCGCGTTCCCGTTGATCATCTCGAGCATCCTGCTGTTCTACGTCGGCATCGCGTTCGCGTATTTCGTCGTGTTCCGGGTCATGTTCACGTTCTTCGTGAAGGTGCTCCCGGGCGGCGTCGCGATGACGCCCGACATCGACGCGTATCTCGACTTCGTGCTCGAGATGTTCCTCGCGTTCGGGCTCGTCTTCGAGGTGCCGATCGCTACGCTGATGCTGGTCTGGAGCGGGCTCGTGTCGCTATCGACCCTGGCGAAGATCCGGCCGTACGTGCTCCTGATCGCGTTCGTGGTCGGCCTGTTCCTCGCGCCGGACGTGTTTTCGCAGACGCTGCTCGCGGTGCCGATGTATCTTCTGTACGAGGCCGGGTTGCTGCTCGCGCGGATCCTGTTGCCCGAAAAAACTCGTGTCGTCGAAAAAGAAGCCGAAACCTAGCGCGGTCACTCGCGCGGCCATCCCCGGAGGCCGGTTACGATGAGTCAGGCCGCCGCTCCCGCCGTCGCCCGGACGCAGCTCTTCGGGCATCCCCGCGGTCTCGCGACGCTGTTTCTCACGGAAATGTGGGAGCGCTTCACCTACTACGGGATGCGCGCGATCCTGATCCTGTTCATGGTCGGGGCGATCGCCGACGGAGGCCTCGGCCTCGACGACCGCACGGCGAATGCGATCTACGGCCTCTGGATGGCGGCTACGTACCTGCTCTCACTGCTCGGCGGCTGGATCGCGGATCGGCTGATCGGTCAGCAGCGCGCCGTGTTCGCGGGCGGCGTGCTGATCATGCTCGGCAATGCGCTGCTGGCCATGGGCCGTCCCACCGTGTTCTTCCTCGGCCTGACGGTGATCGTGCTCGGAGTCGGGCTGCTGAAGCCGAACGTGAGCGCCATCGTGGCCCAGCTCTACCCGGAAGGCGGCGCGCGGCGCGACGCGGGCTTCTCGATCTTCTACAGCGGCATCAACCTCGGCGCGCTCGTCGGCTCGGCGCTCGTGCCGATCGTAGCGGCCGCCTACGGTTGGGCCGCCGGGTTCGCGTTGCCCGCGTTCGGGATGGCGCTGGGGCTCTTGCAGTTCCGCACGACGAAGCACTACCTAGGCGCCGCCGGCGCGACGGCGCCCGGAGAGCGCGCGAGCTGGTGGCCCGTGGTCGTGTTCCTCGCGATCGTCGCGGGCGTAGCGTCGCTCGTGATCGCGGGCGGGCTCGAGCTCGACCCCGTCGCGATCTCCAAGGGCGCCAACTGGGTCATGATCGCGCTCGTCGCCGCCTATTTCGTCTATCTGCTGCTGTTCGCCGGCCTCGATCGCCCGGAGCGCAGCCGCGTCTGGGCGATGGTCGCCCTGTCCGTCGCGTGCGCGATGTTCTGGGCCGGTTACGAGCAGGCCGGCGCGTCGTTCAATCTATTCGCCGAGCGCTACACGGAGCTCGACCTGCTCGGCTGGGTCATGCCCGCAGGCGTGCTGCAGGCCGTGAATCCGCTGATGATCATCGTGTTCGCGCCGGTGTTCGGGGCGCTGTGGGTGAATCTCGGCCGGCGCATGCTCGAGCCTTCCGCGCCGGCCAAGTTCGGGCTCGGGCTGCTCTTCATGGGCGCGGGGTTCTTGGTCATGGTCGCGGCGGCCGGCTACGTGGTGCAGGGCGAGAAGGTGCTTTCCACCTGGCTCTTGTTGACCTATCTGCTGCACACGTTCGGCGAGCTCTGCTTGAGCCCGGTCGGCTTGAGCTCGATGACCAAGCTCGCGCCGCCGCGCTTCGTGGGCCAGATCCTCGGCGTCTGGTTCCTCGCGACCGCGATCGGCGACAATCTCGCGGGCCAGTTCTCGGGCAACATCGACCCGGAAAACGTCGCGACGATGCCGCGCCAGTTCCTCGATCTGTTCTGGTGGGGCACGATCGGGGGCGTCGTGATGCTCGGGCTCACGCCGTTCATCAAACGGCTCATGGCCGGCGTGAAGTAGGCGGCCGGCGATCCGGGGGGGCGCGATGAGCAACACGACTTCGACTGCCCCGCAACTCACGTTCCGCGCGATCTTGCTGTCGATCATCCTCGCGGTGATCCTCGCGGCGGCGAATACGTACCTCGGCCTGTTCGCGGGTCTCACGATCTCCTCGTCGATTCCGGCGGCCGTGGTCTCGATGGCCGTGCTGAAGCTCCTCGGCGGCGGGCACATCCTCGAGAACAACATCGTCCAGACGGGCGCCTCTGCGGCCGCGTCGATCGCCGCCGGCGTGATCTTCACGATTCCGGCGCTCGTGATCCTCGGCTACTGGAGCGATTTCCGTTATTCGTGGGTCCTCGCGATCGCAGGTCTCGGCGGTATCTTGGGCGTGCTGTTCTCCGTGCCGTTGCGGCGCGCGCTGATCATCGAGCAGAACCTCACGTTCCCCGAAGGCAGGTGCGCGGCCGAGGTGCTCAAGGCCGGCGAGGATCCGGCGCACGGCGTGAAGCTGCTGGCCGGCTCCGCGGTTCTTGGCGGCGTCGTCAAGCTGCTCGCGGCGAGCGGCGCGCGCCTGATTCCTGATTCGGCGGCCGCGGCGAGCTACGTCGGCAAGGGCATCGCGTACACGGGAACCAACCTCTCGCCCGCGCTGCTCGGCGTGGGCTACATCGTCGGGCTCAACATCGGGGTCGTCGTCGTGGGCGGCGGTATCATCTCGTGGAACGTCGCGATACCCGTCTACTCGGCCTTCTTCCTCGACGGCAATCCGGAGCTTGCCGCGCGGATCTCGGGCGCGGGCGCCGAGGCCGCGGCGAACGCGATCTGGTCGACACAGATTCGCTATCTCGGCGTCGGCTCCATGCTGATCGGCGGACTGTGGACGCTGGTCTCGCTGCGCAAATCGATCTTGTCGGGGGTTCGCAGCGGCCTCGCCGCGACGCGCGCCGGCGCGGCGCGCGTGCTCGATCACACCGAGCAGGACCTGCCGATGAAGCCGGTGCTGATCGGCATCGTGCTGTTCGCGCTGCCGCTGCTGTTCCTGTACCAAGCGATCGTCGCGAGCTTCATCGTCAGCGTGCCGATGACGATCATCATGATCGTCGCGGGGTTCCTGTTCTGCTCGGTGTCGGCCTACATGGCCGGCGTCGTCGGCTCATCGAACAACCCGGTGTCGGGCATCACGATCGGGACGATCCTGTTCGCGTCGCTCGTGTTGATCTTGTTGGTGGGCCGCGAGTACGCGCTCGGCCCGGTCGCGGCGATCATGATCGGCGCGGTCGTATGCTGCGCGGCCGCGGTCGCGGGCGACAACCTTCAGGACCTCAAAGCGGGCCAACTCGTCGGCGCGACGCCGTGGCGGCAGCAGGTCATGCTCGCGATCGGCGCCGTGTCGTGCGCGTTCGTCATGGCGCCGGTCCTGAACTTGCTCGAGAAGGCGTACGGCATCGGCGTGCCGACCGCGGAGCACGCGAACCCGCTGCTCGCCCCGCAGGCGACGCTGATGGCGTCCGTCTCGAAAGGAATGTTCGGCGGCGCGTTGCCTTGGGGGATGGTCTGGACCGGCGCCGCGATCGGCGCCGCGATCATCGTCCTCGACGAGATTCTCAAGGCCCGCCGCGCGCGCTACCGCGCACCCGTGCTCGCGGCGGCGGTCGGCATCTATCTGCCTCTCGAGCTCACTGTGCCGATCTTCCTCGGCGGGCTCTTGGCTCACTTCGTCGAGCGCAAGGCGGGTGTGGGCAACGACCCCGACACGCTCGAGCGCCTGCACCGCCGCGGCGTGCTCTTCGCCGCGGGACTGATCACGGGGGAGGCGCTGATGGGCATCGTGATCGCGATTCCGATCGTGACCTCGGGCAGCGCGGACGTGCTCGCGCTGCCGGAGTGGCTGCAGCCCGGCGCTTGGGGTCAATGGCTCGGGCTCGCGCTGCTGGTCGTGATCGCCGCGTTGCTCTATCGGGCGGCCCTTTCGCAGCGGCCCGCGCCGCAGGCCCGATGAAGGCGCTCGAGAGCAAGCTCCCGGCGGTCGGCACGACGATCTTCACGGTGATGTCGGCGCTCGCCGAGAAGCATCGCGCCGTGAACTTGTCGCAGGGCTTCCCGAACTTCCAGCCGCCCGCGGGGCTCGTCGAGCTCGTGGAGCAGTACCTCAAGAGCGGGCGCTTCCATCAATACGCGCCGATGCCGGGATCCGTGCCGCTGCGCGCCGCGATCGCAGAGAAGCTCGAGCGGCTCTACGGCGTGACCGCGGACCCGGACACGGAGATCACGGTCACGAGCGGCGCGACCGAGGCGATATTCGACGCGATCCAGGCGGTCGTGCGCCGCGACGACGAGGTCGTCGTGCTCGATCCGTGCTACGACTCGTATGAGCCGTCCGTCACGCTCGCGGGCGGGCGCGTCGTGCACCTGCCGCTCGCACCTCCCGAGTTCGCCATCGACTGGGATCGCCTGCGCGACGCGCTCAACTCGCGCACGCGGCTCGTGATCGTGAACACGCCGCACAATCCGGCCGGCACGGTGCTCGCGTCACGCGATCTCGACACGCTCGCCGAGCTGCTGCGGCCGCTCGATTGCTATCTCTTGAGCGACGAGGTGTACGAGCACGTCGTGTTCGACGGGCGCGCGCACGCGACGGCGCTCGCGCAAGCGGAGCTCCGCCCGCGCTCAATCGCGGTGTTCTCGTTCGGCAAGACCTATCACGCGACGGGCTGGAAGCTCGGCTACGCCGTCGCGCCGCCCGAGCTCACGGCCGAGCTGCGCCGCGTGCATCAATACGTCACGTTCGCGTCGACGTCGCCGCTGCAGCCCGCGCTCGCGGACTACATGCGCGAGCACCCGGAGCATCATCTAGGGCTGTCCGCGTTCTACGAGGAGCGCCGCGACTATTTCAACCGCTTGCTCGCGGACACGAAATTCGGGATCCGGCCCTCCGCCGGAACGTATTTCCAGCTCGCCGACTACGGCGCGATCTCGGACCTGCCGGACGTCGAGTTCGCGCGCTGGCTCACGATCGAGCACGGCGTCGCGGTGATCCCGATCTCGGTGTTCTACCGCGAGCCGCCGGCCGCAACGCTCGTGCGCTTCTGCTTCGCGAAGGAAGACGCGACGCTGGAGGAGGCCGCGCGCCGGCTCCGCGCGCTCTGACGCGTGCCGGTGCGCGCGCCGCGGCGGCCGCCGTTCGGTCCGTTGCGGGGGGCGCGAAAGCGCCGCCGGCGCTACTTGCCCGCGTGCTCCGAGGCCGCGAGCTCGCCGATCAGCGCGAAGAGCTCCTCGTAGCCGCCTGCGGTGCCGACGTCGGTCGTGTACTTGCCGTTCACGACGATCGTCGGGACGCTCGCGATCTCGTAGCGCCGGTTCAGCTCCTCCGCGCGCTGCAGCTTCGCGTGCACGCCGAACGAGTCGAAGCTGCTCGTGAACGTGGCCGCGTCGACGCCGAACTTCGCGAAGAACGCCTGGAGCTTGTCCTCGGTGTCGAGCAGGTTCCCGTTGTCGTGGATCTCGCGGAACAGAGCCGCGTGCATCTCGGCCGTCTTGCCGAGCGCTTCCTCGGTGTAGAACGCGCGCGCATGGATCTTCGCGACCGGGCTCCAGAGCGTCGGCACGCGCACGAAGCTCACGTACTCGGGCTTCTTCGCGATCCAGCTCGCGACGTACGGCTCGAACGCGAAGCAATGCGGGCAGCCGTACCAAAAGACTTCCGCGACCTCGACCTTGTCCGGCGGCGAGCTCGTCGCCTGAGTCGGCGACAGGCGGTTGTAGTGCTTGCCGAGCTGGAAGCGCGCCGAGGTCGGCGAAGCGCCGGTCTCGTTCGCGAGCTCCGCGGCGGCGGCGGAAAGCTGCGGCTTGGCCGGCTCGGTGGACGGCTCGGTTTCGTCGGGCGCGGTGCGGCCGGCCGCGATGTCTTCGGCCGCGGGCGGATTCGCGGCGCTCGGCGCCTCTTGGCCGCCGCCTCCGCAGCTCGCAAGCGCGAACGTGAAGAAGAGAATCGCCAGGGTTCTCGGAGTCATCGCTGAGCTCCTCTTGGTCCGCCGACGGCGGGCTCGTCAGTCCAAGCCTTGGACGTAGCTCGCGAGCGCGCGGATCTCATCGTCCTTGAGCAGCGAGGCGACGTTGCGCATCATCTGCTTCGCGCCGTCGGAAGCGCGCTCGCCGGCCTTGTACTCCTGCAGCGTCTTCGTGACGTATGCGGAATGCTGCCAGCCGATTCGCGGGTACGCCGCGAACGGGTTGCCGTGCCCGCCGGGCCCGTGGCACGCGATGCACGCGGGGATCCCGCGTGTCGGCACGCCGCCGCGGTAGATCTGCTGGCCGAGGCTCACGAGAGAAGGGTCCGCGCCCTTCGGTATCGGCTTCTGCCCCGAGTAATACGCCGCGACGTCGAGCACGTCCTGGTCGGAAAGCATTTGCGCGAACGGCGCCATCGTGACGTTCTTGCGCTCGCCGGTCTTGAACGCCCTGATCTGGCGTGCGATGTACTCGGGGTGCTGGCCGGCGAGGCTCGGCCAATCGGGCGTCACGCTGTTGCCGTCGACGCCGTGGCACGCGGCGCAGATCGCGGACTTCGTGCGGCCGGCGTCGATCGAGCCTTGCGGCGCGGCCGCGGCCTGCGGCGCGGTCGCCGGCTTCGGCGCGGCCGCGTTCTCTTGCGCGAGCGCGACGCCGAGGCACGCGATCGCGCCTAGCGCCGTCACGAGGGACTGGAAAGCCAAGCGTCGAAGAGTGCTTCTCACGCTCGTCGGATGCCCGTTCACGCTCGCCGATTTCCTTTTGATTTCGCTCGAAAACGGCGGCCGATTGTACACTAAGAGCCGGCTACGAACGCGCGCCGCCGCGCTTTTCCGAACGTGTCCATACCGATCTTCCTCAAGAGCGCCGCAGCGGCCGTGGATTTTCCCACCGACGACGGCCGCGAGGTCGCGTTCGTCGGTCGTTCGAACTCCGGCAAGTCGACCGCGCTGAATTCGATCGCGGGAGTGCGCAGGCTCGCGCGCGTGAGCAAGACGCCGGGGCGCACGCAGCTGATCAACTTCTTCGAAGTGGGCCCGCAGCGGCGGCTCGTCGATCTGCCGGGCTACGGTTTCGCACGCGTCGCGGACGAGACTCGGGAGCGCTGGCGCGTGCTCTGCGAGTCGTACTTGACGAGCCGCCGGTCGCTCGCCGGCGTGATCGTCACGCTCGATATTCGTCGCGGGCTCACGGCCCTCGACGAAGAGCTCCTGCGCTGGCTCGGGCCGCGCGGGATACGAATCGGGTTCCTGCTCACGAAGGCCGACCAGCTCGGCCACGGCGCGAGCCTCGACCGCGAGCGCGAGATCGCCGCGCGCCTCGGACCGATGCGCGACCTCGTGCGCTTCTCCGCGTTGAGTCGTCTCGGCGTTCCGGAGGCCCGCGCCTGGATCGACGCCTGGCTCGCGGCCGACGCGCCGCGACGCGCGGGCCCCGAAAAATAAAACACCCCGGGTGCGGGATTCAGGGGGACACACCCGGGGTGGGAAATCCCGGCGGGGTGGGCCGGGATCGAGAGACCCGCTTAGGGAGGATAGCGGGAGCACTCTTCCTGAGTGCCGATCGTTTAGTCAGGAGCCGACGCCGAGAAGTTCCCTAGTGGGCCTCGTCCCAGTTGTCGCCGACTCCGCTGTCCACGCGCAGTGGCACCGAGAGCTCGGCCGCGGACTCCATAATTCTTATGACTTCGGCGCGAACGTCGTCGACGCGCGCGAGCGGCGCCTCGACGACGAGCTCGTCGTGAACTTGCATGAGCAGTCGCGCACCGTGGCTGTCGCGCGCGAGCCACGCGTCGACCACGAGCATCGCGTGCTTGATGATGTCGGCCGCCGTGCCCTGCATCGGCGCATTGATCGCGCTGCGCTCCGCGTACTGGCGAAGCGCCGCGTTGCGCGCGTTGATGTCGGGAAGATACAGGCGGCGGCCGAACACCGTCGTCACGTAGCCGAGCTCGCGCGCGCTCTTGCGCGTCTCCTCCATGTAGCGCTTCACGCCCGGGTAGCGCTCGAAGTACAGATCGACGTAGGCCTGCGCCTGGCCGCGCTCGATGCCGAGCTGCTTCGCGAGACCGAACGCCGACATGCCGTAGATCAGGCCGAAGTTGATCACCTTCGCCGAACGGCGCTGATCCGGGGTGACCGACTCGAGCGGCGTCGCGAACACTTCCGCCGCCGTCGCGCGATGGATGTCGCTGTCGGCCGCGAATGCCGCGAGCAGGTCCGCGTCGCGCGAGAGGTGCGCCATGATCCGAAGCTCGATCTGCGAGTAGTCCGCCGCGACGAGCTTCGTGCCCGGCGCGGCGACGAACGCGGCCCGAATCCTTCGCCCCTCGGGCGTGCGGACCGGGATGTTTTGCAGATTCGGATCGGACGACGACAGCCGTCCGGTCGCGGCGACGGCTTGATGATAAGACGTGTGGATCCGGCCCGTGCGCGCGTCGATCTCCCCGGGCAGCTTGTCGGTGTAAGTCGACTTCAGCTTGCTGAGCGCGCGGTACTCGAGCACGAGCCGCGGCAGATCGAACGATTCCGCGAGCTCAACGAGCACGCTCTCGGCCGTCGACGGTTGCCCCTTCGGGGTCTTGCCCAGCACCGGCAGGTGCAGCCGGTCGTAGAGCACCTCCTGGAGCTGCTTCGGCGAGCCGAGATTGAACGGCCCGCCGGCCGCGTCGTACGCGGCGCGCTCCGCGGCCGCGATGCTCGTCGCGAGCTCTTGGCTCTGCCGGCGCAGCATCTGCGCGTCGACCATGACGCCGGCGCGCTCCATCCGTTCGAGCACGGAGCAGAGCGGCAGCTCGATCTCGGCGTAGACGCGCGCGAGCTCCGGCGTGGCGCCGAGCCGCGTCGCGAGCTCGCCGTGCAGGCGCAGCGCGAGGTCGGCTTGTCCGGCCGCGAAGGTCGTGGCCGCCGCGACGTCGAGCTGATCGAACGCGAGCTGCTTCGAGCCCTTGCCCGCGACGTCCTCGTACTTCGGCGCCGCGACGCCGAGGTAGTGCGCGGCCGCGGCCCAGAGCTCGTGGCTCGTCGCGGTCGAGTTCAAGACGTAGGACTCGAGCATCGTGTCGTGCGCGAGCCCGCCGAGAGAGAGACCGTGATTCGCGAGCACGTGCGCGGCGTATTTCAAGTCGTGCCCGACCTTCGGCGCGTCGCTGGCGAGCCAGCCGTGCAGGCGCTCGAGCACCGCGTCGCGGTCGAGCTGCGCGGGCGCGCCGGCATAGCGATGCGCGAGCGGCACGTACGCGGCTTCGCCGCTCTCGACGGCGAGCGCGAGGCCGACGAGCTCGGCGCGCAGATACCCGCCGCCCGTCGCCTGCACCGCGAGCGCGGCGCGTGGGGCGGCGGAGAGCCTCTTAAGCCAGTGCTCGAGATCGGCCTCGGTCGTCACGCTCGCGTAACGACCCGACAGCGGCTCGCCGCCGCGCGGCTCGGCGCCCGCGTCGGCCAGCGTGCGCCGCGCCGCGCCGTCGCCCGCGGTGGCGCCTCCGTCGCCGCCGAGCCGGCGCAGCAAGCGGCCGAACTCGAGCCGCGCGAACACGCCCTTGAGCCGCGCGACGTCGGGCGTGCGCAGGCGCAGGTCGTCGATCGTGAGCGGCAGCTCGACGTCGCAGCGGATCGTCGCGAGCTCCTTCGACAGATCGAGCGTGTCGAGCGCCCCGCGCAGGCGCTCGCCGATCTTGCCCGACACTTTGTCCGCGTTCGCCTTGAGCGTCGCCACGTCGGCGTACAGCTCGAGCCACTTCACCGCCGTCTTCGGGCCCACGCCGTCGATGCCGGGGATGTTGTCGATCGGGTCGCCGATCAGCGCGAGGTAGTCCACGATCTGCTCGGGCGCGACGCCGAACTTCGCCCGCACGCCCCCGCGGTCGAGCTTCGTGTTGTCCATCGTGTTCACGAGCGTCACGTGCTCGTCGACGAGCTGCGCGAGATCCTTGTCGCCGGTCGAGATCACGGTGTCGCGCCCGGCGCGAGAGGCCGCGCGCGCGAGCGTGCCGATCACGTCGTCGGCCTCGACGCCCTCGATCCGCAGCAGCGGGATGCCCATCGCGTCGATCGACTCGAGCAGCGGCTCGACCTGCGCGCGGAGCTCGTCCGGCATCGGCGGGCGGTTCGCCTTGTACGCGCTGTAGAGGTCCTTCCGGAACGTCTTGCCCGGCGCGTCGAACACGACGGCCATCTCGGTCGGCGCGTAGTCGTCGAGCAGCTTGTAGAGCATGTTCACGACGCCGAGCACGGCGTTTGTCGGCTGGCCGGCGGCCGTGGAGAGCGGCGGCAACGCGTGGAATGCGCGATAAAGATAAGAGGAGCCGTCGACGAGAACGAGCGGTTTGGCGCTCATTCGCGTTTGCGCCGCTCGTCGTCCTCCGGGCTCGGCGTGCCGTCGGCGGGCGCCGCCTCGGCCGCCGGCGGCGTCTTGCTCGGGTCGAGCCGCTCGATCGGCCGCGCGGATGCGGGCAACGTGAGGGGTCCGCGTTGGCCGCAGCCGAGGAGCACGGCGAACGCGGCGAGAGCTCCGCCAAAGCCGACGACGCATCGGGCCGCGCGGCTCATTTCTTCTTCCCGCCGTCCTCGAGCTCGGCCGCGACGCGCCGATACGCCTCGCGGAACGGCAGGCCCTCCTTCACGACGAGCTCGTTCGCGCGCGCGGCCGCGAAGAGCTCGGGCGCGAGCGCGATCTTATCCGCGCGGAAGCGGACTCCGGGCAGCGCGTGGGCCATGATCGCGAGCACGTCGTTCGCGAGGTCGATGCTACGGAAGAGCGGGCCCTTGAGGCGCTGCAGGTCGCGGTGGTAGCCCGACGTGAGCTTCGCGGTAAGCGCGAGCGTCTCGTGGAGCGCGCCGAGCGCGGTCGCGCCCGCGGCGCGCACGAGCTCGAACACGTCCGGGTTGCGCTTCTGCGGCATGATCGAGGAGCCCGTCGTCATCTCCTCCGGCAGCGTCACGTACGCGAACTCGCTCGTGTAGAACAGCAGCACGTCGGACGCGAGCCGGCCGAGATCGCCGAGCGTGAGCGCGATCTCGAAGATCAGCGCGGCTTCCGCCTTGCCGCGCGAGAGCTGCACGGCGGTCACGGGCTCGTGGTTGCGCGCGAAGCCGAGCGCGGCGCGCGTCGCCTCGCGATCGATGGTCAGATTCGGCACGCCGTAGCCCGCGGCCGAGCCGAGCGGGTTCAGATCGGCGCGCACGAGCACGCGCTCGAGCGCCGCGGCGTCGTCCGCGAGCTCGGCCGCGAAGCCGCGCGCCCAGAGAGCGACCGAGCTCGGCATCGCGGGCTGCATGTGCGTGTACCCCGGCAGGCCGATTTCGCCCTGCTCGGTCGCGATCCGCTCGAGCGCGCCGACGACGCGCGACGTCGCGGCCGCGAGCTCACGTATAGCGTCGCGCAAGTACAGCCGCAGCGCGGTGAGCACCTGGTCGTTGCGCGAGCGCCCCAAGTGCACGCGGCCGCCGGCCGCGCCGATCTTCTCTATCAGCCGCCCCTCGAGCGCGCCGTGCGCGTCCTCGTCCTTGAGCTCGATCGACCACTCGCCGGCCGCGTGCGCGGCGGCGAGCGCCGTAAGCCCCGTGCAGATAGCGGCGCAGTCCTTCTCGCCGAGCAGGCCCTGGTCAGCG
>Ga0134079_10000190_pt1 | contig 15427 bp, 13 predicted proteins | sample 15_taG_2_FD_119770 | JGI IMG/M metagenome (GOLD analysis project Ga0134079, IMG submission 119770) | Grasslands soil microbial communities from the Angelo Coastal Reserve, California, USA - 15_D_Rain_40cm_2_09182015 | ecosystem: Environmental > Terrestrial > Soil > Grasslands ...
CTGACGCCCTGATGTTCCAGAAAGTGCTGATCGCGAACCGCGGGGAGATCGCCCTGCGGGTCATCCGGGCGTGCAAGGAGCTCGGGATTGCGACGGTCGCGGTGTATTCCGAGGCCGACCGCGAGTGTCTGCACGTCCGCTTCGCCGATGACGACGTCTGCATCGGCCGGCCGCCGGGCCGCGACAGCTACCTCAACATCCCCCGTCTCATCGCCGCCGCCGAGATCACGGGCGCCGACGCGATCCATCCGGGGTACGGCTTCCTCGCCGAGAACCCGGAGTTCGCCGAGAAGGTCGCCGCCTCGAACATCACGTTCATCGGTCCCACGCCCGATCAGATCCGCCAGATGGGCGACAAGGCCACGGCCCGCAAAATCGCCCAGAAGCTCAAGGTGCCGACGGTGCCGGGGTCCCCCGGGCCCGTCGAGTCTCCCGACGAGGGGCTCAAGATCGCCGCGAAGATCGGGTTTCCGGTCATCATCAAAGCGGCCGCGGGGGGCGGCGGAAAGGGGATGCGGGTCGCGGCGGACGAGGAACAGTTCACGCAGGCTTTCAACCTCGCCACGCAGGAAGCGCTCGCGGCCTTCGGCTCCGGGGCAGTCTACCTCGAGAAGTACCTGGCGCGGCCCCGTCACATCGAATTCCAGATCATGGGCGATACGCACGGGAGGGTGATGCACCTGTGCGAGCGCGACTGCTCGGTGCAGCGCCGCCACCAGAAGCTGGTCGAAGAGGCGCCCAGCCCCGCGCTCGACCAGACGTTGCGGGAAGACATCGGCGACGCGGCGGTGAAACTGGCCGAGTCGATTGGGTATGTGGGCGCCGGGACGATCGAGTTCCTGCTCGACGAGGACGGCTCCTTCTACTTTATGGAGATGAACACGCGGATCCAGGTCGAGCATCCGGTGACGGAGATGTGCACCAACTTCGACCTCGTGAAGGAGCAGATCCGCGTCGCTGCGGGAGAGCCGCTGTCGTTCGTGATGAACGGCAACCGGCTGCGCGGCCACGCCATCGAGTGCCGGGTCAACGCCGAGGACCCGGCCCGCAACTTCCAGCCCTCCCCGGGACTGATCACCGCGTATCATCCGCCCGGCGGGCCGGGCGTCCGGGTCGACACGCACATCTACGCGGGCTACACCGTGCCGCCCTATTACGATTCGCTGCTCGCGAAGGTGATCGTCCACGGCAACACCCGGGCGGAGGCGCTGCAGCGTATGCGCCAGGCCCTCGACTCGTTTATCATTGAAGGCGTGACCACGACGATTCCGTTCCTCGGCCGGGTAATGCGTCACCCAGACTTCATCGAGGGGAAGATCGACACCAAGTTCCTCGAGCGCGAGCCGCAGCTCCTCAAAGACCCTACATGAAGATCGACGTCTATTTCACCCCACTCGGCCTGAACGCAGCTGATCTCACGGGCCGGGGGGTCGTCGTCATCGACGTGCTGCGCGCGACGAGCAGCATCGTCACGGCCCTGTCGGCGGGGGCCAAAGCGGTCGTCCCCGCCGCCACGTCCGAGGAGGCGGTCCGCCTCACGGCGAACCTCGCGAAAGACGGGATCGTGCTCGCCGGGGAGCGGCGCATGGTCAAGATCGAGGGGTTCGGCCTGGGGAACTCGCCGCGCGAGATGACGAAGGAGGCCGTCGGCGGCAAGACGGTGTATCTCGCGACCACGAACGGTACGCCGGCGCTGGTCGCGGCGCAGGGCGGCGACCCGGTGCTGGTCGCGGCCGCGCTCAACTTCAGCGCGGTCGCCGAGCGGGTCCGCGCGCTGTGGGCCGATCGCGGGGATTTGGTGATCATCTGCGCCGGCCGCGAGAAGCAGTTCGCGCTCGAGGATGCCTATACCGCCGGGCGGCTCATCAAGGCGGTGAAGAAGGGCACGCGGAAGGTGAGTCTCAACGACGCCGCGCAGGTCTCGCTCGACCTGGCGGGACAGCAAGGCGGTTGGGAAGACGCGTTCGATGCCAGCGACGCCGCGCGCCACCTCGTTGAGACGGGGCTCGGCGAGGACGTGTCGTTTTGCGCGCGGCCCGACCGGTTCACGGTCGTCCCGGTGTACGCCGACCGCCGCATCACGGCATGAATCCAAAGGCCCGCAACGAGTTGATCGGCGTCGCCGCACTGCTGCTGGGGCTGTTCTTCGGTCTCACCCTGCTGCAGCTCCCGCTGACAGGAAGCTGGGGCCGTGAGATCGGCGGCATGCTGTGGCAGATGTTCGGGCTGGGGGCGGTGGTGCTGCCGGTCCTGGGCGTCGGGTGGGCCCTCGCCGCGTTCGAGCGGCTGGGACCGCTCTCGTGGGGCCGCGCCGCGGCGCTCGGTGCCGGTCTCATCCTCCTCGTCCCGTACGGCATCGCGATCGGTCTCGGTCCCGTCTTTCCCAACGCCTACCCCCTGTGGACTGCGTCCCAGAAGTTGGTCGGCCTCTTCCCGCAATTCCTGGCGAGCGGCATCCAGGGGGCGGTGGGGACGGCCGGAGCCGTGCTGGCGGGGCTGTTCGCGCTGTCGGCGCTGGGGATCGTGACGGTGGGGTGGCATCCGCTGAGCGTGCTCAGAGCAGCGCGCAGGGAGCCGGGAGCGGTGGCCCCTCCGGGCAAGGCCAAACGTGAGTCGGCTTCGGTCACCGTCAAGGAGCCGCTCCCTGCTCCCCGCTCCCCACCCCCGAAAGAGCGGAAGTCCAAGCCCACTCCGCCCTCCAAACCGGCCCCGCCACATCCAGCCGGAGTCCTGCTCCCGCCCATCGACCTGCTGATGGAGCCGCCCGGCGCCTCCGGCGACGCCGACGCCGCGGCCATCGAGGAGATGGGGCAGCGGCTCGTCGCGACGCTCGAAACGTTCCGCGTCGGCGCGCAGATCATCCACAAGACGGTCGGTCCCGTGGTCACACGCTACGAGCTCGAACCGGGCCGCGGCGTCAAGGTCGGCCGGGTGTCGGCGCTCGCCGACGACCTCGCGCTGGCGATGCGGGCGCAGTCGCTGCGCATCGTGGCACCGATTCCGGGGAAGGCGGCCATCGGCATCGAGGTCCCGAACCCGACGCCGCGCATGGTGCACATTCGCGAGCTGATCGACACGGCGGAGTTTCGGCGCCCCACGCGGACGCTGCCGGTGGTCCTGGGCCGGAACCTCGAGGGGGACGAAGTCGTCGACGACCTGGCCAAGATGCCGCACCTCCTGATCGCCGGCGCGACCGGCTCGGGAAAATCGGTGTGCATCAATGCGATCATCACGAGCCTCGTGTACGCGCATCCACCCGAGAAGCTGCAGCTCCTGATGATCGATCCGAAGATGGTCGAGCTGTCGATGTACGCCGCGCTGCCGCATCTGGGGTTGCCGGTGGTGACGAGTCACCACAAGGCCGCGAACGTGCTCAAGTGGGCGGTGTGGGAAATGGAGCGCCGCTACAAGCTGCTGCACGCGAATCACGCACGGAACATCGCGGACTTCAATCGCAAGGTCGAAGAGAAGAAGCCGCTGAAGGGGCCACGCGAAACGCTCGCGACGCAGGCGGGGATTCAGAAGGAGCTGCCGCTCGACGGGGAATACAAGGATGGGATTCTCCCGTACATCGTTCTGATCGTGGACGAGCTGGCGGACCTGATGCTCACGGTGCAGGGCGAAATCGAGACGCCGCTCGCGGTGCTGGCGCAAAAGGCGCGTGCCATCGGGGTGCACCTGATTCTCGCGACGCAGCGTCCCTCGGTGAACGTGATCACCGGCCTCATCAAGGCGAACTTTCCCTGCCGCATCGCGTTCCGCGTCTCGGCCAAGGTCGACAGCCGCACGATTCTCGACCAGAACGGCGCCGAGACGCTGCTCGGCAACGGCGACATGCTGTTTCTCCCGCCCGGCAAGAGCGAGCCGATGCGCGTGCAGGGGGCGTTCATTTCGACCGACGAGACCGAGAAACTGATGGAGTGGTACAAGGCGCACGCGCGCGCCGCGGTCCCGGTGCCCGGCAAGCCGTCGATCGACGAGCAAGTGGCTGCGCTCGAGGAGGCGGCGAAGGCGGGGGAAGAAGGCGTTGGGGGTGGGGAGTCGGGGGAACGTGATCCGCTCTTCCGTCAGGCGGCCGAAGTGTGTATTCAGAACCAGCTCGGCTCGACGTCGCTGCTGCAGCGCCGCATGAGCATCGGCTACGGACGCGCCGCGCGCATCATCGATCAACTGGAAATGGCCGGCATTCTGGGACCGGCGAACGGTTCGAAGCCGCGGGACGTCCTGGTGGGGCTCGAGGAGCTCGACGAAATCGTCGGCGCGAGTGAATAGGACACCGCGCGCGTACATTGGGTTACCGGGCCTGAGCGGTGACGTGCTAGGTTGCCGCCGTGGACAGCGGGATTCGCAGCAACCCAGAGCAGTGGACCGACGACCGCCACAAGCGCGGCCTTGCCGGCGAGGAACGGGCGATCCGCTACCTCCAGAGTCGCGGCTGGGACATCGTGGCGCATCGCTTCCGGGTGGGGCGCGTGGAGGTCGACGTGGTAGCACGTCGAGGCCACCTGGTCGCGTTCGTCGAGGTGAAGGCCCGCCAGGGAGACGCGTTCGGCAGTCCGCTCGAGGCCGTCACGGGCGCGAAGCGGCGCGAGATCGTCAAGGCGGCGCGGGTTTGGGTCGATCGCCACGGCCGGCCCTCCGACGTCTTCCGCTTCGACTGTATCGCGTTGGTGGGGAATAAGTTAGAACATGTCGAAGACGCTTTTCGACCTGGCTGGCGGTAGAACCAGCTTCGGTATATATTCGGGCCTCATCCCTGACGAGGCCGCAACCCATGTCGAGGACAACCATGGCAGCCCCCTCTGAGAACCGCGAAACGACCAAGCTCTCCGACGACCGGCGGAAAGCCCTCACCCTGGCCATCACGCAGATCGAGAAGACGTGCGGCAAGGGCTCCATCATGCGCATGGGCTCCGACACGCCGCAGGTGCGGCTCGAAGGGATCTCCACGGGGGCGATCAACCTCGATGCCGCGATCGGTATCGGCGGCATTCCGCGCGGCCGCGTGACGGAGATCTTCGGCCCCGAGTCGAGCGGCAAGACGACCCTGGCGCTGCACGTCGTGGCCCACGCCCAGCGCACCGGCGGCGCCGCTGCCTATATCGATGCCGAGCATGCGCTCGACGTCGAGTACGCGAAGAAGCTCGGCGTGGACATCGAGAACCTGCTCGTCTCCCAGCCCGACACGGGGGAGCAGGGGCTCGAGATCTGTGAGATCCTCGTGCGCTCGGGGGCCGTCGACGTGGTCGTCGTCGATTCGGTCGCCGCGCTCGTGCCCAAGGCCGAAATCGAAGGCGACATGGGCGACTCGCTGCCCGGTCTCCAGGCGCGGCTCATGAGCCAGGCGCTGCGCAAGCTGGCCGGCGCGATCAACCGGTCGCGCACGTCGGTCATCTTCATCAATCAGCTGCGCGAGAAAATCGGCGTGATGTTCGGGAATCCCGAGACGACGAGCGGCGGCCGCGCGCTCAAGTTCTACGCCTCCGTGCGCCTTGACATGCGGCGCATCGCGCCGGTGAAGGATCGCGAGGTCGTAATCGGCAACCACGTTCGCGTGAAAGTCGTGAAGAACAAGGTGGCGCCGCCGTTCCGCCAGGCCGAGTTCGACATCATGTTCGACGAGGGCATCAGCCACGAGTCGTTGCTCGTCGACATCGCCGCTGAGGCGGGGATTATCGACAAGTCGGGCGCCTGGTACTCCTACGGCAAGGAGCGCATCGGGCAGGGTCGCGAGAATGCGAAGCTGTACCTGAAGGACCATCCCGACATGTCGGCCGAGGTCGAAGCCCGCGTGAAGGAGCACCTCGGCGTCAAAGCCGCGCCCAGTCCGGCGGCGGGTGAGGACGACGAGGCCGCCACCCCCGAAGAGTAGCATGCTGCTGACCGGGCTCGCCCCCGATCCGCGCCGGCCCGACTACCGGCTGGTCGAAGTGGATCGGGGGCGTTTTGCGTCCCTCCCGGCCGCAGATCTCGCCGAGCTCGACCTGCAGATTGGCGCGGAGATTCCCGCGCGCGTGTTCGACCGGCTCCAGGCGCTCGCGGACTTGGAGGGGGCGCACCGCGCGGGATTGCGCGCCCTCGCCCGCCGCGCCCACGCGCGCTTCGACCTGCGTCGCCGCCTGCTCCAGAAGCAGCATCCTCCCGGCGCAGTGGACGGCGCGCTCGACCGCCTCGCGGCCCAGGGCCTGCTCGATGACGCGAGCTTCGCGCGTGACTACGCGGGTGCCAAGGCGACTCGCGGTCGCGGGCCGGCGCGGCTCATCCGGGATCTCCAGTCCCAGGGTGTGGAACGCCGCGTGGCGGAGGACGCGGTCCGCACCGCGCTCGCCGATGACGGGGTCGATCCCGACGCCGTCGTGCGGGCCGTGGCGGAGAAGCGCGCCCGACAACTGGCGGGGTTACCGGCGCCCGTCCGGAAGCGGCGGCTCGTCGCGTTCCTGGCGCGGCGAGGGTTTCAGGGGGCCGAGGTTCGCTCCATCGTCGAGGCGCTGTAGCCGCCCCTAAGTCCTAGTTGCTCTTCAGGTTGCCGAAAGGCCGTGCTATATTCCGGCCCATGAAGTCCGCCGACATCCGCCGCAAATTCGTGGACTTTTTCACCGCGCCTCCGCGGTCCCACCAGGAGGTGCCCAGCTCGTCGCTCGTCCCTGCGGACGATCCCACGCTGCTCTTCACGAACGCGGGGATGGTGCAGTTCAAGCGCGTGTTTCAGGGGTTGGAACGCCGCGAGTCGAAGCGCGCCGTCACCTGCCAGAAGTGCGTCCGGGCGGGAGGTAAGCACAACGATCTGGAGCAGGTGGGGCACACGGCGCGGCACCACACCTTCTTCGAGATGCTCGGCAACTTCTCCTTCGGCGACTACTTCAAAAAAGAAGCGATCGCGTTCGCCTGGGAGTGGGTGACGGGCTCGCAGTGGCTCGGCATCGCGCCCGAGCGGCTCTTTGTCACCGTCCATCATTCCGACGACGAAGCGCGCAAGCTGTGGCGCCAGATCACGGGCATCGCCGACGAGCGCATCTTCGGCCTCTCCGACAAAGACAACTTTTGGCAGATGGGGGATACGGGGCCGTGTGGTCCCTGTTCGGAGATCCTCGTCGATATACGGAGCAGGGAGCAGGGAGCACGGAGGGTGCCAAGCCTCGATGAGTTCGAGCGGTTGAGCGAGGCGGGGCAGTTTCTGGAGATCTGGAACCTGGTATTCATGCAATTCGATCAGGGCGCCGACGGGAACCGCTCCCCGCTCCCGGCTCCCTCCGTGGATACGGGCGCGGGACTCGAGCGCATCACGTCGTTGATGCAGGGTGTGGCCACCGACTACGACACCGACGCCTTTCAACCGATCATCGCCCAGGCGGTCGAGGTCATTGGGAAGCCCTACGACCGAGGGCCCGCCGGCGCGCCGTTCCGCGTGCTCGCCGACCACGCCCGCGCCGTCGCGTTCCTCCTTGCCGATGGGGTCTATCCGTCGAACGAAGGTCGGGGCTACGTGCTGCGCCGCATCCTGCGCCGTGCGGTTCGCCACGCGTGGCTCCTGGGCCGGCGCGAACCGACCCTCGCGCCCCTCATCAAGACGGTGAGCGGCCTGATGGGGTCAGCGTATCCCGATCTCGTCCAGAAGGAGCCGCACATCGAGCGCGTCACGCGCGCCGAGGAAGAGCGCTTCCTGGAGACGATCGAGGGCGGGCTCACGCGCATCGATGAGCTCAAAGGGGGTTCGGCGATCTCGGGCGAAGACGCGTTCAAGCTGTACGACACCTACGGCTTCCCGCTCGACCTGACGCAGCTCATCGCCGGCGAACGCGGCCAGAGCGTCGACGTCGAAGGGTTCGAGCGCGCCCTCGGCGCGCAGCGCCGGCGCTCGCGCGCGTCGCGCAAAGCCGGGATGACCGCGGCGCGGGCGTCGCAAGGCGGCGAGTGGGTAGAGGTGAAGCCCAAGTCCAAGCAGCAGTGGATCGGGTACGACGCGACGAAGGCCGAGACCGAGCCCATCGCGTTCCGACAGCAAGGCGACCAGTTGGAGTTGGTGCTCGAGCGGAATCCCTTCTACGCCGAGTCGGGCGGCCAGGTGAGCGACACCGGCGTCGTGACGGGCGACGGCTGGGAGTTGACCGTCGAGGACGTGCAGAAAGTCGACGGCAAGAGCGCGGTCGTCGGCACCTTCGGCGAGAGCTTCGAGCCGACGCCCGCGACCGCGCAGGTGAACGAGGCGCGGCGGCGCAACATCGAGCGCAATCACACGGCGACGCACCTGGTGCACGCCGCCCTGCGCAAGATTCTGGGTGCGCACGTGCGGCAGGCGGGGTCCGTGGTGTCCCCCGAGCGCCTGCGCTTCGACTTCAGTCATCACGGGCCGATCGCGGACGATCAGCTCGGCGCCATCGAGGCGGAGGTGAACGCGCACATCTGGGCGAATCTCCCGATCGAGACGCGCGAAACGTCCTACAAGGAGGCCGTCGCCGCCGGCGCGATGGCGTTGTTCGGCGAGAAGTACGGCGATCGCGTGCGCGTGGTCGACGTCCGTGGCGTCTCCCTCGAGTTGTGCGGCGGGACGCACGTCCCCTCGACAGGGCACATCGCGCTGTTCCGCTTCACCCACGAGACGGGAGCGGCGGCCGGCGTGCGCCGCATCGAGGCCCTGACAGGGCCGGCGGCCTATCGATACGGGCTCGAGCTCGAACGGCGACTCGACGAGGCGGCGGGCCTGCTAAAGGCGCAGCCCGAGCACCTGGTGCGCCGCATCGAGTCGATGCTCGACGAAAACAAGAAGCTCGAGAAACGGGTCGGCGAGCTGCTCAGAGGGGGCAGTGGGACGGGGGAAGGGGGCAGCGTAGAGCGCATCGGCGATGTGGATCTGCATGTCGGCGAGAGCGACCTCGAGGATCGTACCCAGATCGGCGAGCTGATGGATGGCTTCCGGTCCAAGCACAAGCGTGCTATCTCCGTGCTGTTTACCAAGGGCGGCCGGCCCGGCATTCACGTGGCGGTCACGGACGACCTCATCGCGCAGGGCCTCAAGGCTGGGGACATCGTGAACGCCATCGCGAACAAGGCGGGCGGGAAGGGGGGCGGACGCCCGCACTTCGCGTCCGCCGGCGTTGGTGACGCCGCCCTCATGGCGGCGACTCGCGCGCAGACACCCTCGATCGTGAAGGGGTTGATCAAATCGTGACCCGCACCGACGTCCTCGCCTGGCTCGCCGCGCGCCGCCCGCTCCCGCCGCCGGCCCTGCGGGCGCAGATCGAGCAGGCGGTGACGGACGCGAAGTTGCCGCTGCCGGCTCATCTCGCGGACGTGGGTCGCCGCCTGCTCGGCAAGGTGTCGTCGCGCCCCGAGGGCGGGCGCGAGCTGGCGCTCGACCTCCTCGCGGCCGATGCCTTCATCACCTACGCGTTCGAGGCTCAAGCCGAGGAAGACGTGGGCGGTGTCGCCCACCTGGCCGAAGGCGTGAAGGCATGACGGCGCTGGGACGGGGCGGCCTGCTGGTGCTCGTGGATCCCGCGCGAACGGGGGGCGATCTGGCGGCGCGCCTCGCGCGGGAAGCGCAGGCCGCGGGCGGTGCCGGCATGCTCATCGGCTCCTCGTTCGACGGCGCGGCGCAAACGCACGTCGTCGCCCGCGCGATTCGGGATGCCGCCCCTGGCTTCCCGCTGGCGCTCTTTCCGGGCTCGGCGATGCAGTTGACCGACCAAGTGGATCTGGTGCTGTTCCTCTCGCTCGTCTCGGGTCGCAACGCACAGTACTTGATCGAGGAGCACGTGCGCGCGGTCCCCTTCCTCGAGCGTCATCCGGTCGCGACGCTGTCGACCGCGTACATCCTGATCGACGGTGGCCGGGTGACGAGCGTCGAATCGGTGAGCCAGACGCGCCCGCTCCCCGCCGACAAGCCGGAGCTGGCGGCGGCGCACGCCACCGCCGCCCAGTTGATCGGGATGCAGGCCGTGTATCTCGACGCCGGGAGCGGCGCGGAGCGGCCCGTGCCCCAGGATGTGATTCGCGCCTGTCGCGCCGCGGTGCCCCAGCGGCCCCTGTTCGTCGGCGGGGGCATCAGGACTCCCGCGCAAGCGAAAGCCGCCCGTGTTGCGGGAGCCGACTTCGTCGTGGTCGGCACGGCCGTCGAGGAGCATGGCAGTGCCGTCGGCGTGTTGGGGGCATTCGTGGAGGCGGTCCGATGAGCACGGCGCTCGAGCAGATCCGCGCGTCGCTCGAAGCCTTGGCGGGTCTCGCGGCGCGCGTCTCCGCGGATCAGGCCGAGGAGATCGCGGCTATCGCGGACCGGTACGAGGTCACGCTGCGCGGCGGCGGGACGCTCTTCTTCGCGGGGAACGGCGGCAGCGCCGCCGATGCGCAGCACCTCGCCACCGAGTACGTGGTCCGCTACCAGACCACGCGGCCCGCGATGCGCGCCATCGCCCTGACAACCGACACCTCGCTCCTCACCGCCTGCGCCAACGACCTCGGCTTCGACGAAGTGTTCTCGCGCCAGGTCGAGGCGCTGGCGGAGCCCGGCGACCTCTTGGTGCTGCACTCGACCAGCGGCGAGAGCCCCAATGTGATTCGCGCCGCGCAGGCCGCGAAGGCTCGCGGGGTGAGCGTCGTGGCGTTCGTGGGACGGGGGGGAGGGCAGCTCAAGGACCTCGCCGACGTGGCGCTCGTCATCCCCGCCGCCGACACCGCGCGCATCCAGGAGCTGCACCTGGCGATCGAGCACGTGATCTGCGATCTCGTGGAGGACCGGCTCCGGGGATGATTGACCTCGCCGGGAAGCGCGCGTTCGTGACCGGCGGGGGAAGGGGAATTGGACGCGCCACGACGCTCTTGCTCGAGCGGGCGGGCGCCCGGGTCGTCGTGGGCTACCGCGACCGCAAGCCCGGTCCCAATTCGGTCGGCGGCGACCTGGGCGATGCCGTCGTGGCGCGGCGGGTCGTCGACGACGTGGTGAAGAGCCTTGGCGGCCTCGACATCCTCGTGGTGAATCACGGCGTCTGGCCCCCCGACGACGTGCCCCTCGCCCGGATGACAGACGCGCAGTGGGAAGGGACACGCCGCGCGAATCTCGACGGCGCCCTGTACGTGTGCCGCGCCGCCATCCCGCATCTCAGCGCGGGCGGCACGATCGTGCTCGTATCCTCGACGGCCGGCCAGCGCGGCGAGGCGTTCCATGCGGACTACGCCGCGACCAAGGGCGCCATCATCGCCCTGACCAAGGCGCTCGCCGTCGAGTTGGCCCCGCAGATCACCGTGAATTGCGTGGCGCCCGGGTGGGTGGACACGGAGATGTCCGAGGCGACCCTTAGAAGCCATCCCGGCATCCCGAAAACGATCCCCCTCGGCCGAGTCGCGAGCGCGGACGACGTCGCGGGTCCCATCGTGTTCCTTTGCTCGTCCCTCGCCCGCCACATCACGGGAGAGATCCTGAATGTGAACGGGGGCTCGGTGCTCTGTGGGTAGCTTCCCGCCCCGTCTCGACATCCCGCGGGAAGTGTTGACCATCGCCAAGAAGCTCGAGGACGCCGGCTACGAGACGTGGTGCGTGGGCGGCGCGATCCGCGACGCGCTGCTCGCCAAGCCCCACAACGACTTCGACCTCACCACCGCCGCCCCGCCCCCGGAAGTCCAGAAACTCTTCAAGCGCACGGTCCCGGTGGGCATCGAGCATGGCACGGTGGCCGTGCTCGACCCGCAGAACAAGCCGCACGAGGTCACCACCTTCCGTAAGGACATCAAGACCGACGGGAGACATGCGGTGGTCGAATTCGGCGTCTCATTGATCGACGACCTCGCGCGGCGCGACTTCACGATCAACTCCATCGCCTATCATCCCCTGAAGCACGAGTGGCGCGATCCGTTCGCCGGCGCGGCCGATCTCGAAAAGAAGGTCATTCGCTCCGTGGGGGATCCGAATTGGCGCTTCCAGGAGGACTACCTGCGCATCCTGCGGGCGCTGCGATTCAGCGCCCGCTTCGAGTTCCGCATCCAGTCTCGCACGCTCGAAGCCGCGAAGGCCAACGCCCAGGGACTCGGCCAACTGTCGGCCGAGCGCGTCCGCGATGAGTGGTTCAAAGGCATCCAGACCGCGGTGCGGCTGTCGAAGCTGCTGGAGCTGTGGATGGATGTCGGCGCCGCGCGCATCTGGCTTCCCGAGATCAGCCGCGATTGGAGTAAGCTGAAGCGGCAGTTGGACAAGTTGCCGCGCGATCCGGTCTTGATCACCGCGTTCCTGGCGAGCGATCCGGCATCGCTCTTGATCCGCCTCAAGTGCGCCAACCGCGACATCGAGCGCGGACGGGCGATCGGGAAGTTCCGGGATAGCTATCCCGATACGAAGAGTGCCGCGGTGATACGCTACTGGCTGTCGCAGGTGGGGGAGTACGTCGATGATTTGCTGATGCTCGCCTCGGAGGGCGTCGTCAAGGCCGTTACGGCCATCCGCGCGACCAATCCTCCGCTCAGCCTCAAGGATCTGGCCGTCAAAGGCGACGACCTCGTCGCCGCCGGCGTACGTCCCGGACCCGACGTGGGCGAGGTCCTGAAGCGCCTGTTGGGCGAGGTGCTCGACGAGCCCGCCAGGAACACCAAGGAGTACCTCCTCTCCCGTGTCTAGCGCCCTCGTCTACGCCCTCGTCGCGGCGGTCGGCAATGTGCTGGGCGGTCTCGCGGTCGCGCGCCGGGCGACGAGCGAGCTGAGGCTCATCGAGCACTTCGTGGCGTTCGGCGCGGGGTTCATGCTGTCCGTCGCGATCGTCGAGATTCTCCCCGAGGCGCTGGTGAAGAGCGGCAGCACGGCGCCGGTGTTGGTCCTCGGCGGCTACCTCGCCGTACATCTCACCCAGCACACGGTGACGCCGCACTTCCATTTCGGAGAAGAGACGCACGCGGTCACGGCGGTGGCGGGGACGTCGGCGCTCGTCGGACTCCTGCTGCACACCTTTTTCGACGGCGTGGCGATCGCGAGCGCGTTTCTGGTCCGCATGGAGCTCGGCATCATGGTGTTCATCGCCATCTTCCTGCACAAGTTGCCGGAAGGCGTGATGATCTCGAGCCTCATGCTGGCGGGGGGGCGCTCGGCCGGGCGTGCCGTAGGGGCCGCTGCGCTGCTGGGTCTCGCGACGGTCGTCGGCGTGTTGCTCACCGATTCTCTGGGGTTCCTGAGCCTGCATGGGTTGGCGCTCTCGGCGGGCGTCACGATCTACGTCGCGGCATCGAATCTCGTCCCGGAGTTCCAGCACAAGCGGGGCTGGACGTTGCCCGCCTCCTTCTTTGCGGGCGCGGCCGTGTTCTACGCAACGAAGGTCCTGCTGGACGGCGTCTCGTGACCGATCCCACCCTCTTCCAGGGCTCCACCGAGCCGCTGGCCGCGCGGATGCGGCCTAAGACCCTCGATCAGTTCCTCGGGCAGGAGCACCTGCTCGGGCCCGGGAAGGCGCTCGGCGAGCTGATCCGTCGCGGCGAGATCGGGTCCTGCATCTTCTGGGGCCCACCGGGGTCGGGCAAGACGACACTGGCGCGCATCATCGCCAACTACACCGACCGGCACTTCGAGCCCTTCTCGGCCGTCACCGAGGGCGTGCCGCGCGTCCGCGAGATCATCAAGGAGGCCGAGGAGCGGCTCAAGTACCAGGGGCAGGGCACAATCCTGTTCTGCGATGAGATCCACCGCTTCAATCGGGCCCAGCAGGACGCGTTCCTTCCGTGGGTCGAAAACGGGATCATCACGCTGATCGGCGCGACTACCGAAAACCCCAGCTTTGAGCTCACCGGAGCCTTGCTGTCGCGGTGCCGCGTGTTCGTGCTCGAGCCACTCTCCGACGAGCACGTCCGCACGGTGCTGAACCGGGCGTTGGAGCAGGGCGCGGGGAGCAGGGAGCAGGGCGCTGCGCTGACCGACGAAGCCGTCGAGGGAATCGTGCGTCACGCGCAGGGCGATGCGCGTCGCGCGCTCAACACCCTTGAAGCGGTGCTCAAGCACATCGCGACCGCTCCCGGCTCCCAGCTCCCTGCTCCCATCGGAACGGTGCTCCAGGTGCTCGAGAAGCCGCTCCCGATCTACGACAAGTCCGGCGAGCAGCACTACAATCTGATCTCGGCGCTCCACAAAGCGGTGCGCGGCAGTGACCCGCAGGGCGCGCTCTACTGGCTGGCGCGCATGCTGGCGGGCGGCGAGGACCCGCTGTACCTGGCGCGGCGGCTGGTGCGGATTGCGTCGGAGGACGTGGGGCTCGCCGATCCGCGCGCGCTGAGCGTGGCTCTCGCCGCCAAGGACGCCTACCACTTCCTCGGGAGCCCCGAAGGAACTGGCGCTGGCAGAGGCGACGATCTACCTCGCGACGGCGCCCAAGTCGAATCGGGCCTACGCCGCGTTCGGGGAAGCGCAGGAGGCGGCCAAGACGCACCCTGCCGAGCCGGTGCCGCTCCACATTCGCAACGCGCCCACCGGTCTAATGAAGGACTTGGGCTATGGCGCGGGGTACAAGTACGCGTTCGATTCGGACCAGGCGTACCTCCCGCAGGAATACCTGCCCGAAGCGCTGCGCGGCGCGAGCTGGTATACGCCGACCGACTTCGGGTACGAAAAGACCATCAAGGAGCGCATGGAATGGTGGCAAAAACTCAAGGAATCGTCGTCGCGCTCCTCGCCCTGACCGGCTGCGCGACCCTCAGGAACGCCCTCAACTTCCAGGAACCGCAGGTCGAGCTGCAGGAGATCAACATCACGGGCATGGGGTTGACGGGCGGCACCATGGATCTCGTGTTCGACGTCTACAATCCCAACGACTACCGGTTGCGCAGCACGCGTCTGGAGGTGGGACTCGATCTCGAAGGCACACATTTCGGTGATGCCTTGATCGACCGGCCTCTGGATCTATCGCCGACCAACCATAGCCGAGTGGTGATGCCGGTGCGCTTCGAGTGGGCGGGCGTCGGGGCTGCCGCGCGGGGACTCCTGACACGGCAGGAGCTGAAGTACGGTGTGACGGGCGCCGTCCTCCTCGAAACGCCGCTTGGAGGCAAGCGGGTGCAGCTGCGCGCAGCGGGGAATGTCCCTCTAAAAAAGTTGTTTTAGTCCCGTAAAATGCACGCTTTGTGGCATAATACGGCACTAAAACCGTACAATGTGTGCTGGAATGGTCGTCGGCACACTTCCTGCCAATACCTCCCCTCTGGAAGAGGAAGTACCGCTGCTCAGAGCAAAGCCGTCGAAAGGCGGTGACGCAGAGCTAACGGGGCTACCGCGGGAGACCGCCATGCCAGCCGGGCCGCCAGCGAATCGACTCCGGTCGATTGCGGCGGCCCGCTTCTTTTTTGCCGCTGCCCTCCCTGGAGTCGCAACACAATGACCATCGCTGCTCAGAGCAAAACCGTCGAAAGGCGGTGACGCAGAGCTACGGGACTACGGCGACGCGAGTCGCTAAGTCCGCCGGGCCGCCAGCGA
>Ga0134079_10000193_pt1 | contig 15336 bp, 13 predicted proteins | sample 15_taG_2_FD_119770 | JGI IMG/M metagenome (GOLD analysis project Ga0134079, IMG submission 119770) | Grasslands soil microbial communities from the Angelo Coastal Reserve, California, USA - 15_D_Rain_40cm_2_09182015 | ecosystem: Environmental > Terrestrial > Soil > Grasslands ...
AATGAAAAAGTTCGTCAACGATCCCGCGAAGTTCGTTCCCGAGATGCTCGAGGGCATCGCGCTCGCGAATCCCGGCAAGCTCAAGTACGAGCCGAAGTACAACATCATTTACCGCGCCGACCGACCGAAGAAGGATCGCGTGTCGCTGATCCAGGGCTCCGGCAGCGGCCACGAGCCCGCGCACGTGATGGCGGTCGGCCCCGGCATGCTCGACGCCGCATCACCCGGCAACGTGTTCGCGGCGCCGCCGATGGAGTACTGCCTGGAGTGCATCAAGCTCATGAAGTCGCCGAAGGGCGTGCTCGTGCTGATCAACAACTACCAGGGCGACCGGATGAACTGGGACATGGCGATCGAGATGGCTCAGGCCGAAGGCATCGAGGTCAAGTCGTTCATCATCGACGACGACGTCGCGGTGCAGAACAGCTCCTACACGACCGGCCGCCGCGGCGTCGCCGGCAACTTCTTCGTGATCAAGGCGTGCGGCGCGGCCGCCGAGAAAGGCGCGAGCTTGGACGACCTGATCAAGCTCGCGACCAAGGTCAACGCGAACGTGCGCTCGATGGGCGTCGCGCTCACCTCGTGCACGCCGCCCGCGAAGGGCAAGCCGATCTTCGAGATCGGCGACGATGAGATGGAGGTCGGCGTCGGCATCCATGGCGAGCCGGGCCGCCGCCGCGACAAGCTCAAGCCCGCGGACAAGATCGTCGACGAGATCTTCGACGCGGTCTCGAAGGACTTGCCCTACAAGAAGGGCGACCGCGTCGCGCTGATGATCAACGGCTTGGGCGGCACGCCGCCGAGCGAGCTCTACGTGCTCTATCGTCGGGCCGCGCAGCGCAGCAAGGACTTGGGGCTCAACGTCGTGCGCAACTACGTCGGCAACTATTGCACCTCGCTCGAGATGGCCGGCGCATCGCTCACGCTGCTGAAGCTCGACAAGGAGATCGAGGACTTGCTGGCGGCCCCGGCCGAGATCGCAGTCCGGGTGTTTTGAGCCTCGGCAAGGTCAAGCTGCTCGCCGTCGACCTCGACGGCACGCTCGTCGACTCGGCTCCGGATATCGCGCACTGCCTTGGGCGCGCGCTCGAGGCCGTCGGCGTCGCCGCTCCAGGCGAGGCGCGGACGCGCGTCTGGATCGGCGACGGTCTCGAGACGTTGATCGCGCGCGCGCTCGCGGCGGACGACGACTCCGCCGGCGCCACGGGCCCGTCCGACGCGCGCGCCGCGACGCAGCGACAGCGCGCCGCGCTCGACGCGTTCCTCGCCTGCTATCGCGACAATCTCTTCACGCGCAGCCGACTGTACCCCGAAGCCGAGACGACGCTCGATGCGCTTCGTGCGCGCGGCGTTCGCCTCTGCTGCATCACGAACAAGCGCCACGCGTTCTCGGAGGCACTGCTCGAGAAGGCCGGCGTCCGCGATCGTTTCGAGCTCGTGCTCGGCGGCGACAGCCTCGCGGAGAAGAAGCCGAGCCCGCTGCCGCTCAACGTCGCGGCGCAAAAGCTCGGCGTCGCGAGCGCGGCCGCCGCGCTCGTCGGCGACTCGCACCAGGATCTTCGCGCGGCACGCGCCGCTGGCTACGCGTTCGTGTTCGCGGCCTACGGATACGGCAAGGTTGACGAAACGGAGCTCGGCCCCGCGCCGCGCATCGCGCGCTTCGCCGACCTCGCCCGCCTAATCGACTAACCAACCGAAACGCCTGCCCGAACGCGGAAACGGGGACATTCCGCTTTTCGCCGGCGCCTTCGGCGCGCGCCCTGCGCTACTCCTCGGCGCCGACGCTTCCTCGGCGCGTCGACGCGGGCGCCGCGGGAGCGCCCCCCGCGGCTTCGGCGCGCTCCTGCGCGCGCGCGGCGCTCAGCATGTTAGCGAGGCCGTAGTTGCCCTCGTGGCACGCGTACTCGTAGATCTCGTAGCCGGGCTTCGTGTCGAGATTGAGCCGCAGCGTCCACGGCTGGGTATAGATCGCAGGGTCGTTGACCGTGAGCTCGTAACGGATCGTGCCCGCGTCGACGCGCGTGAGCCGCTCGATGAGCTTCGCGTCCGCGCTCTGCACCGCTCCGAACCCGCCGACTCCGGTGCGCCCGTTCAGATTGGTCGTTTCGATCACGAGCGTGTCGCCTTCGAAGTGACCGCGCGAATCGCCCATCCATGAGCGCACGCCGGCACCGACGTGCGGACGGCGGCCGAGCGGGACCACGCGAGACTCGTGGATCATCTCGTTCTGGATGACGACGTAGCCCGGCGCTTGAACGATCCTCGTCCCGTTGCCGTAGATCGCCGGTAGGATGGACGCCGCGACGCCGCGGCTGATGCAGCGAATGTAGGTGCTAAAGTCCTGGTACGAGGCCGGCAAGCCGCGTCCGCGATTCTCACGCTGCGCCGCGGCACGCTTCTCGCCCTCGGGCGTGAGCGCCGGAATCCGGCCGTTCGGCGGGTCGACGATCAGCGAGGTCGCGTGCGACGGGTTCGCGGGCCGCTCAAGCCAGTGTCGCGGCGCGTTGTTCGCGGCCGAGTCCTCCGCGAACTCGCTTTCGGGCAGCGGATTCTTGTCCTTCGCGACCTGCACGTCGTTGGCCGAGACGCGCGCGTCGTACTCCTCGTCGGTCAGGGTCGCGCGCGCGCCGAACTGCTCGGCCCGTTGTAGCGGCACGCCGATCGAGTTGTCGGTCGTGTAGGTGCCCTGCAGGTCCGGATCGCCCCACGGCGTCCGTTTCGCGGCCGCGAACGCGGTGACGGCAGCGACTCCGAGCACGCCGCCGAAAACCGTCGCCAATACCTTGTTCATCGAGATCCCCTCAAAACGCGAGGCTCGCCAGAATAGGCCGCCGCAGCTCTTACGGCCAGCAAAGAAGTCCTTAGCGAAGCGCGTGCGACGCCGCGCGATCGGCTCATGCCCGCCCCGCGCCAGCCTGGTAGTATCGTCGCCCACAACTCGAATCGGGGGGAACCGATGCACGGGATCACCACGAACGGCCGCTCACGGCAGCGAATTTCATCGCTCGGTTGCAAGCTCGCGACGCTCGCCTCGGCGGCCTGCGCTCTTGCGGCGTGCTCGCCCGCGACGCCGTCGCAACCGACCGCGAAGGCGACGCCCGGCGCGTTCGACTTCGAAGGCTGGGATCAGAACCTCGGCGGCGTCGACTCGTCGCAGTACTCCTCTCTCGCCCAAATCGACAAGACGAACGTCGGCAGGCTCACGGTCGCGTGGACCTACCCGACCGGCGACAACTACTTGTTCAACCCTCTGATCGTCGACGGCACGATGTATGTGCTCGCGAACGAGCCCGGCACGCCGGCCCCCGGCTCGCGACCACGCCGCGCGATCCTCGCGCTCGACGCGGCGACGGGCAAAGAGATCTGGGCTCATCCGAACGACGGCGCGGTCGGCACGCGCGGGATGAGCTATTGGCACAGCGCGGACAACAAGGACCGCCGTTTGCTGTACCTCAACGGCGGCTTCTTGACCGCGATCGACGCGGCGACGGGCAACACGATCGACTCGTTCGGCGAGCACGGGCGCGTCGACTTGCGCGTCGGACTCGACGGCGACTTGAGCAACGTGCGCGCGCTGCAGACGAGCAACCCGGGCCGCGTGTTCGACGACTTGATCATCATGTCGCTGCCCGCGGGCGGCGCGGGCTACGCGTCCTCGCCGGCCGACATCCACGCGTACAACGTGAAGACGGGCGCGCTGACCTGGGTGTTCCATACCGTGCCGCGCGCGGGCGAACCCGGAGCCGAGACGTGGCCAGCCGCAGGCGTCGGCAGCTTCGGCGGCGTGCACAACTGGAGCGAGTCGACCGTCGACGTCGAGTCGGGCACGATCTACATCCCGACCGGCACCGCGCGCTACGACTTCTACGGCGCGAATCGTCAAGGCGCGAACCTGTTCGGCAACAGCTTGCTCGCGCTCGACGCGCGCACGGGCAAGCTGCGCTGGCACTTCCAAGCGATCCATCACGATCTCTGGGACTACGATTTCCCGACCGCGCCGAAGCTCCTGACCGTCGAGCACGACGGCGCGCAGGTGCCGATCGTCGCGCAGCCGAGCAAGCAAGGCTTCGTCTACGTGTTCAACCGGATCACGGGCGCGCCGCTCTGGCCGATCGTGGAGCGGCCGGTGCCGCAGAGCGACGTTCCGGGCGAGAAGAGCTGGCCGACGCAGCCGTTCCCGACCGCGCCGCCGCCGTTCGCGCGCCAGTCGTTCACGGAGAAGGACGTGAACCCGTACATCTCCGAGGAGGACCAAGCGGCGGTTCGCGAGCTGCTCAAGAGCTCGCGCAACGAAGGTTTGTTCACGCCGCCGAGCCTGCAGGGAACGATCCAGATGCCGGGGCACAACGGCGGCGCGAACTGGGGCAGCTCCGCGGTCGATCCACGCAAGGGCCGCCTGTTCGTGGTCTCGAAGGAGCTGCCGACGTACGACAAGCTGAGCGTGCCCGAGACGGTGTTCGGCGCCGGCGGCGGCCGCGGACAGGCAGGCGGCGCGGCCGGCGGAGGCAACCGTCCGCCGCCGCTGCCCCCACCGAACGCCGGCGAAGGGTTCGTCGCTTACACGGCCCCGGTCAACTTCATGATCCAGAAGAGCACCGGGCTCTCCGCGATCGGACCGCCGTGGTCGCAGATCACCGCTTACGACCTCAACAAGGGCGCGATCATCTGGCAGATACCGGACGGCGAAGTCGGCAAGCTCGCGCCCGTGACGGGCACGGGCAGCCACGCGCCGCGCGGCGGCGTCGTCGCGACGGCGGGCGGCTTGCTGTTCGTCGGCACGTCGTCGGACCGCAAGTTCCGCGCGTACGACGCGGACACCGGGACCGTGCTCTGGTCGCGCGACCTGCCGGCCGCGCAAGAGGGAGTGCCTGCCGTCTACTCCGTCGGCGGGCGCGAGTACGTCGCGATCGCCGTCGGCGGCAACGGCCTGTTCACGCAGAGCATGCAGCTGCCCGAGGCCGGACCGGGTCAATACATGGTGTTCGCGCTCGGCGAGACGCCGAAGTAGCGCGACCCGACGAGCGGACGCCACGCGACGACGAGTGGCGGCAACCCGATCGGCGGTCGCCGCGGCTCGACGATCGGCAGCAGCCGACCGAGGACACGCCCGTTACACTGGGACTGTAACGCTTTACGGAGCATGGCGATGCCACGCCAGACCACGACGAACGAAGCGCCGCGAGCCGGCGCACCGACGTCCTCGGACCAGCGCTTCCGCGACCAGGGCGAGCCGCCCGCGGGCGAAGCCGACGGCGACGCGACGACGCTCGCGTTCGAAGGGCCCATGAAGGTCTCGGGCGAAGACGGCTTCAGCGGCGATCCGTACAACCGGACCGGCAGCTTCAAGCGCAAGAACCGTTGACCGCGCGAAGCGCTGGTCTGCGCCGCGGCAGTTCGAGCGCGAGCCGCTGACGCGCCGCACGACGCGCGATCAATGCGCCGCGTGCTGTTGCCGCTCGTATGCCCTGTCGACGAACGCGACACGCGTGGGATCGGGCAGCTTCTCCGCCGCCGGGTCCGCGTCGAGGATCGCGGCATCGTCGCTCTTCCCAGGCCGATGCGCCTTCCAGGTCGGTAGGCCCGGCCCGTTCGGGTCGCCGGTCTTCGCGAAGTTCGTCCAATACGACGACATCTCGTCCGCGAGCTTCTTGTCGGGCGCCGACTTGCCCGAGATTTCCGCGACGCTGCGATCCGGGAACAGCGGCAGCTGTCCCAAGTTGTTGAACACGTACGGCACCTCGGCCGCGTGCGCCGCCGGGAACGCCGGCTGACCGTCGGGCGCCGGCGGATTCTGCGTGAAGAAATACAGATAGGCCTTGTTGCCCTTCTTCGCCTGATAATCGGCGTACAGGCGCATCAGCCAAAACACGCCGTCGCTCGAGCTCTCGATCTGCGAGCGCGCGGCCTCGGCGTCCGTCGCGTGCGGATAGAGCTTCAAGTACTCGTCCGCGAACTCGCCCCAGCGCATCTTTGCGCCGGCCACGAATCGCTCGGCCGTCGCGGGCGGGCCGAACGACAGCTCTTCCTTGTTCGAGCCGACGAGCACGTCGACCGCGTTCTGTCGGCCCGACGCGAACACCGCGGTCGGATCCTCGGGGATCACCCAGCCGTCGACGATCATGCCCGCGCCGCGCCCCAACTTCGCGGTCACGTCGGCCGCGGACATCGCACGCAGCTCGGCCGCGGTCTTTGCGCCGGCATCGGTCGCGGCCTTGAGCCCGGCTTCCTCGGCCTGTGCGCGCGTGCGCATCGGGCCCGCGAGGCCGAGCCCCATCCACGCGCCGCTCTGCGAGATCGCGCGCTTGAACAAGCCCTTCGCCTCGGGCGACGCGACGAGCGACGCGATCGCCATCGCGCCCGCCGATTGGCCGAACACGGTCACGTTGTCGGGGTCGCCGCCGAACGCGGCGATGTTGTTCTTCACCCAGCGCGCCGACGCGAGCATGTCCATGAGCCCGTAATTGCCGGACGCCTTGTGCGGCGACTCGGCCGTGAGCGCGGGATGCACGAAGAAACCGTAAGGACCGAGCCGATAGTTCATCGTTACTACGACGACGCCCTTGTTCGCGAGCGCGGTGCCGTCATAGAGCGGGACCGAACCGCCGCCCTCGGTGAACGCGCCGCCGAACCACCAGATCATCACGGCGCGCTTCTCCGTCGCCGAGGCCGCGCCCGTCCAGACGTTCAGATACAGGCAGTCCTCGCTCGTCGGCGGCGAGCCTTCCATGTTCGCGATGTTGAGCCGCGCTTGCGGGCCGCTGCTCGGGCCCGGCGGCTGAATGCAGACGTTGCCGACTTTGCTCGCGTCGCGGACGCCGCTCCACTTCGCGACCGGCCGCGGCGCCTGCCAGCGCAGCGCGCCGACCGGCGGCGCGGCGAACGGAATCCCCTTGAACGCGCGGATGCCGGGCGCGGATTCGACGCCGCCGCCGAGCAAGCCCGAGTCGAGCTTCAGCGGCTCCTCGAGCGCCGCGCTCGCCGTCGCGGAGACTGCCAAGGCACAGAACGCGCCCGCGATCGCGAGCGCGCGAACGCCGGCTCGGCCGGCACGCAAGCCATGATTCATTTCTTCTTCCCGGCGTGGGCGCGCTCGTAGCGCGACGTGACGATGTAGTTGCGGACCGCGGTGTTGTCCTCGTTGCACGCGTACTCGAAGAACTGGTAGCTCGGATCGCGCTCCATCGGATACCCGGCCGTCCACGGCTGCGTGAGCACCTCGGGATCCTCGACGTGCATGGTGTACTCCATCGAGTTCTCACCGGTGCGCGTGAAGCGCTCGGTGATCTTCATGTTTGTCGTGGTCGGAGTGTCGCCGCGCGGCGAGCCCGGGATGCCGATGTTGGTCATCCCGCCGAGCCCGTTGAAGTTCGTCGTCTCGACGACGAGTGTGTTGCCGTCCCAGTGACCGCGCGACTCGCCCATCCATTGCTTGATCGCGGGATCGAGCGGCGCGCGCCCGTCGACGGGGACGATTCGCGCCTCGTGGATCATCTCGAGGCGGATCACGACGTAGCCCGGCGCCTGCTGGATCTCTATCCCGTTGTTGTAATTGAACGGGAACATCGACGGCGGCAAACCGCGCGTGATGCAGCGATCCCAGGTATCGAAATCGGTCGGCTTGTCGAAGGTCTTGCCGGTCCAGCTGCTGCTCATCTTCGAGGCGAGCTCCTTGCCGCGCTCGGTGAGCTCCGGGAAGCGGCCGTCCGCGGGCTCGCGCAGCAGCGATGTGAGACGCGCCGCCTCGTTGTGGTGGCTCGCCTCGGCCCAATGGCCCATGCCCATCTTGTTGCTCTTGATCTCGTCTTGGTAGCGCTTGTCGCGGGCCGCGAGCGCCTCTTCGGTCTTCGCGTATTCCTCGTCGGTGAGGTACAGCCGATCGCCGTACTTCGGCGTGCCGTCCGGATTCAGCGGGCGTTGAAACTGCGTGCTGATCAGATTGATGATCGGCCACATGCCCTGGATGTCGGGATCGCCCCAGGCGGTGACCGGCTGCTTCCACGCGGCGCCGTCGGCCTTCGCGGCCGGTGCCGCATTCGCCTCGCTCGCGGCCGATGCCGAAGAAGGACCCGACTGCCCGCAAGACGCGAGCGCCAGGGTCGCAGTCACCAGCCCCAACGCGAGTATTCGCTCAGTCATCTCCATCCTCCGTCGCCGTCTTGGACGAGCGCGCCACACGGCAGCCGATGAATCGGGAGCTTGTTGTTGATGTAAGCGACGCGCGCACGCAATCGCTCGAGCCGCCCCCACCTTCGGCGAGTATACGTTGGCCGTGCCGCGCGCGGAAACGGCCGTGCGGTCGGTCGACCACGACGCTCAAGCAAAGTTAAGCCACGCGCGAGCGAGCGAAAAACACGCGGATGGCGACCGCGGTGGCCCCGGCGGTGTATCGTACGCACCCAAGACGCGGAACAGCGTCGATCGGGAGTCAAGAGATGCAGCGTAGTTCGATCCTGATCGCGGTCACCGCCGCGACCGTCGCAGCCTGCGGCCCGAGCGCGCCCGGAAGCCAAGCGCCGGCCGCCAAGGGTTCGCCCTCGAGCGCGGCTGCGCCAAACGACGGCGTCGCGGCCGGCGACTGGCCGCTGATCAACCGCAACCTCGCGGCCAATCGCTACTCGCCTCTGACCGAGATCAATGCGGGCAACGTCGCGAAGCTCGCGTCCTCGTGGACGTTCCAGCTCGGCGGCAACTCCAGCGCCGTGCCGATCGTCGTCGGCGGCATCCTGTACGTGCCGAGCCGCGACCGCGTCGTCGCGCTCGACGGCGACACGGGCGCGACGGTCTGGTCTTACCAACTGCCTGCTGCCGCGCCCGCTCCAACCGCGGGAGCAGCGCCGGCCGCGGGAGCGCCGGCCGCTCCGGCCGCGGGAGCTGCGCCCGCGCGCCCCGGCGGACCCGGCGGACCCGGTGGACCCGGCGCCGGCGGCCCGACGGTCTCGGCGCGCGGCGTGAGCTATTGGCCCGGCGACGGCACGCTCAAACCGCGGATCCTGTTCATGAGCCGCGCGAATCTGATCGCGCTCGACGCGGCGACCGGTGCGCCGGCCGCGGGCTTCGGGAACGACGGCGCCGTGGACGTCGGCGTGCCGTACGGCGGAACGCCGACGATCTATCGCAACGTCGCGATCATCGGCGCGGCGAGCGGCGAGGTGCCGCAGGGCCCGCCCGGCAATCCGCGCGCGTTCGACGTGCGCACCGGTACCAAGCTCTGGGAATTCCAAACCGTGCCGAAGGCCGGCGAGAAGTTCAACGAGACGTGGGGTGACGGGTGGGAGGGCCGCGGCGGCACGAACATGTGGGCGTTCGCGGCGCCGATCGACGCCGAGCGCGGCATCGCGTATCTGCCGATCGCGGGGCCCGCCGCGAACTACTACGGCGGCGATCGCCCCGGCAACAACGTGTTCGGAAACTCGATCGTCGCGGTCGAGGCCGCAACCGGCAAGTACCTCTGGCACTTCCAGACCGTGCACCACGACCTCTGGGACACCGACATGCCGTCGGGCGGCAGCCTGTTCGAGTTCATGCAGAACGGTGAGCGCGTCCCGGCGATCGCTCAAGTCGGCAAGTCGAGCTTCTTCTACGTTCTGAATCGCCTGACGGGCGAGCCGCTGATCCCGGTCGAGGAAAAGCCCGTGCCGAGAGGCGACGTGCCGACCGAGTGGTACTCGCCGACGCAGCCGATCCCGGTTCGCCCGCCGCCGCTCGCGCGCGTGAGCTTCACCGAGGCCGATCTCGTCACGGCCGACGACACGACGCCCGAGCACGCGGCCGCGTGCCGCGAGTTCATGAAGCGCAGCGGCGGCTTTTACAACGCGGGAGCGTTCACGCCGTTCGGCTACAAGGCGCCCGATGCGCCGCCGAAGTCGTACATCCAATTCCCGGGCGGCACGGGCGGGGTGAACTGGGGCGGCGTCGCGGCGGATCCGACGACCGGCGTGTTCTACGCGGCCTCGCACGACGGAGCGCTCGTCGGCTGGGTGCAGGACAAGGACCCGAACGTCACGTACAGCTTCGAGGCGGTCGGCTCGAAGCAACCGTACGACCGCGCGAGCATCGACGGCGTCGGACCCTTCCACACGTTCAGCGCGCCGATCTCGGGCAAGTACGACGAGCGCGGACGGCCCGTCGGCCCGAGCGCGCCGTGCCAGCGACCGCCGTGGGGGCGGCTGCTCGCCGTCAACGCGAACACGGGCGAGATCCTCTGGCAATCGACGCTCGGTATCGACGAGAGCCTGCCGCCCGGCAAGCAGCACGTCGGCAATTCGGGCAGCGCGGGCCCGAGCGTCACGGCCGGCGGCCTCGTGTTCGTCGGCTCGACGAGCGATCGGCGCTTCCGCGCCTTCGACGCCAAGACCGGCGCGGAGCTCTGGAGCGCGACGCTCTCGAACAACGCGAACGCGAATCCGATGAGCTACGCGGGCAAGAGCGGCAAGCAGCGGGTCGCGGTGGTCTCGGGCGATACGGTCAACGTGTTCGGATTGCCGTGACACGGTGACGCGCGCGACGCGCTTCACTATCATTCGCGCGGTCGGCGCGCAGCGCAGCAGAAAAATCAGGGGGACTCGCATGCAGCACGGTTTCAAAGCGGCCATCGTCTTCGGCCTGGCGGCGGTGGTGGCGCTCGCCGCGGTGCCGGGCTTCGCCCAGAGCCAGAGCGCGACGAAGCAAGCGCGTCCCGCGCGCATCGCGGGTCAGCCGAACCTCAACGGAGTCTGGCAGGCGATGGGGACGGCGTACTGGAACCTCGAAGCGCATTCGGCGCAGAAGATCGAGGGCTTCTACCGGCTCGGCTCGATCGCCGCGATCCCCGCGGGGCAGAGCGTCGTCGACGGCGACGGCAAGATCCCCTACCTGCCGGCGGCGCTCGCGAAGCGGGATGAGAATCGCAAGAACTGGCCGGAGGCGGACCCCGAGGTGAAGTGCTACCTGCCCGGGATCCCGCGCGCGACGTACATGCCGTTTCCGTTCCAGATCATCCAGGGCGGCGGCAACATCCTGTTCGCGTACGAATACGACAGCGCGAATCGCATGGTGTTCATGAGCAACCACCAGGAACCGCCGGTCGACACCTGGATGGGTTGGTCGAACGGCCACTGGGAAGGCGACACGCTCGTGATCGAGACGACGGGCTTCAACGACTCGACGTGGCTCGATCGCGCGGGCAACTATCACAGCTCCGCGCTCAAGGTCACGGAGCGCCTCACGCTCGACGGCGAGAACACGATCCGCTATTCGGCGCGGATCGAGGATCCGATGGTGTTCTCGCGCCCGTGGACGATCAGCATGCCGCTGTATCGGCACCTCGAGCCGAACGCGGAAATTCTCGAGTTCAAGTGCGTGCCGTTCGTCGAGGAGTTGCTTTACAAGGACTTGGAACTATCTCACTGATACGGGTCCTACGTATTAACGAAGCCCCTTTCGAACGGCTACACTAGCGCCTTAGACAAGCGGCTAAATTCAGGTTTCTTGAGGAGAGATTGCGATGCGAACGAAACTCATCGGCTTGGTTGCGGGCGGCGGCCTGCTGCTGTGCGCTGCCGCTCCGGTGCTCGCGCATCACTCGTTTGCCGCGGAATTCGACGCGAACCAGCCCGTCACGCTCGAAGGGACGGTCAAGGAGTTCAGGTGGGTGAACCCGCACTCCTGGCTGATCGTCAACGTGCCGAACAAGACCGGCGGGACGGACGAATGGGCCGTCGAAGGCGGCGCGCCGAGCGCGTTGCTCCGTCGCGGTTGGACGAAGAACACGCTGCCGACCGGGACGAAAGTGATCGTCCAAGGCTTCATGGCGAAAGACGGCTCGAAGCGCGCGAACGCGCGCGACATCGTGTTCCCCGACGGGACGAAGTTGTTCATCGGCTCCTCGGGCACGGGCGCGCCGGACGAGCGTACGGAAAAATAGCGCGAGCCGCGAGCGAATCACGACCACCGGGGGCCTTCGGGCCCCCGGTTTTTTTCGGCTACTCGCGGCGCGCGACTCGAACCGTCCTCGCCGACGATCGCGCGCGCGCCGTACCGCGCGAGCATCGGTTCCAAGAGTTCGGGTGCGCACAGCATCGCGCACTTGCTGAGACCGTCGGCGAGCGTCGCCGACGGCGCCGTCACGGCCACCCAGCGGCCCGCGACGGGCTCGCCGGTCGTGCCGATGTAGTAGCCGATGTGCTCGGGCGGCGAGCGCGCGGATTTCGGCTCGCTGACCGCGACGGCCGAGTCCTCGAGCTCGAGACGATAACCGGCGCCGCTCGCCGAGCGGAGCAGGATCTGCCACGGCGCGGGCCCAAAGACGCGCACGTCGCCGCCGGCGTTGACGAGCCCGGACGAGCAGCCGTGCTCGCGCAGCGCTTCGACGGCGCGATCGACCGCGAAGCCCTTCGCGATCCCGCCGAGGTCGAGCGCGACGTCCGCGCGCTTCATCGCGCGGCCCGTGACGCCGAGGTCGATCTCACCCATTCGGCCCGGCCGATCCTTTAGACACGGATCGAAAACGCCGCCGCTCGCGGCGTGCAGCTCCCGGCACGCCGACAGCACTTCGTACGACCACGGATCGAGCCGGACACCTGCGCCGATCGGCGCGGCGCGAAGAGCCCTTGAGTCGCTGCCCGTCTTCGGGTGCAGCAGCCCCGCGACCCGCTCGATCGCCGCGAACGCCGCTTCGATCGCGGCGAGCGCCCTCGCCTCGGTCGAGGCCGCCGCCTCGATCGCGACCAAGGTCCCGAGATGCGGCCTAACCCTTTGAGCCATCGAGCTCCAGTCGGCGAAGTAGAAACTTGACGCAAACACGGATGCGAATCATTATCATCTAACTCGAGCGGGCTCGCGAGCCTCCGGGCGCCACTGGCCCGGACTCGGCGGGCCCGACCGGATCAGTACCCAACCTCGAGGATCGATGATGACGACTCCCGCTCCCGCACGTTTTCGCTCGCTCGCCGCCTCCGCCGCCCTGACGCTGACCGCGGCGGCGAGTCCCGGGGCGCAAGCGGCGACCCAGCAGGAGCTCGAGGCGAAGCTCGACGCGCTCACGACGCAGGTCGCGGAGCTTCGGTCGCAGCTCGCGGCGTTGCAAGCCGACCGCGCGCCGAGCGCAGCGCCGGCGTCGGCAGCGAGCGCCGAACTCGAAGCGGCCGAAACCGAGCAGAAAGTCGCGTGGTTCGGTTACGGCGAGCTCAGCTACTCGCGGCCCGAGGATGACGCTCCCGCGACGACGGCCGATCTCGCGCGCTTCGTGCTCGGCGCGACCTATCGCTTCGACGACGCGACGCGCTTCGTGAGCGAGCTCGAGATCGAGCACGCCGTGGCTTCGGCGGAGGACGCGGGCGAAGTCGAGCTCGAGCAGGCATACGTCGAACGGCGCTTCAACGATCGCCTGTTCGGCTCGATCGGGCTGTTCCTGATGCCGGTCGGACTGCTGAACGAGAGCCACGAACCGACGCGTTTCTACGGCGTGTCTCGCAACCTCGTCGAGACGGCCATCATCCCGACCACGTGGCGCGAGGGCGGGTTCGAGCTGCAGGGCAACACGGACGGCGGCTTGCGCTGGAACGTCGGGATCAGCACCGGCTTCAATCTCTCGAAGTGGGACGCAACGTCCGCGGAGAGCCTCGAGAAGCCGCTCGGCTCGATCCATCAAGAGCTCGCGCTCGCGTCGGCCGGCGATCTCGCGACGTTCGCGGCGGTGAACTACACGGGCATCCCGGGAGTGCGGCTCGGCGCGTCGTTGTTCACGGGCGACGCGGCGCAGGACCAACCGGGTTTCGACGACAACCGCGTGACGCTCTGGGAAGGCCACGCGCGCTGGAATCCGGGCAACTGGGATCTCTCCGCGCTCTACTCGCGAGTGCACATCGCGAACACGGGCCCCGTGAACATCACACTCGTCGGTAACCCCGCGTTGATCCCCGAGGAGCTCTTCGGCTGGTACGTCGAGGCCGCGTATCGCGCGCCGCTGCGCGGTGAGCGGACGATCGCGCCGTTCGCGCGTTACGAGCGGCTCAACACGGCGTCGCGCTACGCGCCGATCGGCGCGGGCATCACATCCGAGCCGCTCGACGACACCGAGGCGCTCACCGCGGGACTCAACTTCTACATCGCACGCGGCGTGGTGTTGAAGTTCGACTACTTGCAGTTCCTGCGCGACGACCGCAGCGATCGCTTCGATCTCGGCGTCGGCTATCAGTTCTAGCGACCCATGAACCGCTTCGATCCAAATCCGCTCTGGCCCGCGATCGGCATCGTGGCCGCGGTCGCGGCGCCGGTCGGCGTCACCGTCGCGGCCACGTACCTCACCGCGGAGCAGGCACAAAGAGCGTTGTTCCCGGACGCCGATGCGTTCGCCGCCGTCCACATCGCACTGACTGCCGACCAGAAGCGCGCGATCGCCACTGCGGCCGGGCCGCAGCCGCCGCACGGCGAGCTGCGCGCCTGGGCCGCGAAACGCGGCGACGCGATCTTAGGTCACGTGTTCGTCGACAACGTGATCGGCCGCGAGGACTTCATTACCTACGCAGTCGGCATCGGCGCCGACGGCAAGCTGCTGGCGGTCGAGATCCTCGACTACCGCGAGAGCCACGGTGGGGAGATCCGCGACCAGCGTTGGCTCGCGCAGTTCGCGGGCCGAAGCGATCCGAGCCAGTTGCGGATGCGCGCGGACATCAAGAACATCGCGGGCGCGACGCTCTCCTCCGAGCACGTGACCGCGGGAGTGCGGCGCATTCTCGCGCTCTGGACGACGGCCCTGCGGCCGCCGAGCGGCAACTAGGACCGTGCGCAACACACCGGGCTGGCTCCGCGCCGGCATTCACTTCATCTTCGGTGCGCTCTGGATCGCAGGCGCGGCGGTGTTCGTGCTCAAGCACTTCTTCACCGTGAGCACGGAGCTCGGCGCGACACAGAACCCATGGCAGGCGAACGCGCTGCTCGCCCACGGCGTCCTCGCGGTCGCGGCGACGTTTCTATTCGGCTGGATCGCGGCCGATCACGTCGCTCCGATGTGGCGCAACGGTGCGGATCGCACGAGCGGGCTCTGGCTGCTCTCACTCGTCGCCGCGCTGATCGTGACGGGCTTCGCGGGCTTCTTCCTCGTCGTCGACTCGGTGCGCGCCTGGAACGGCACGCTGCACGAGATCCTCGGGCTCGCGCTGATCGTGCCGTGGCTCACGCACCTCGTCGGCGGTCGTTAGCATCCGCGGACGCGCGACGAGCCGTCGCGCGACTAGGCCGGCACGCTCGACGACCCGACGCGCGGCTCAGCCGGCGCGCTCGCGCCAAGCCGGCGGCGCGGGGCCGCCGGTCGCCCAGTCGAGCAGCTCGACGGTGTGCACGACGGGCAAGTCCGTCCCG
>Ga0134079_10000195_pt1 | contig 15185 bp, 9 predicted proteins | sample 15_taG_2_FD_119770 | JGI IMG/M metagenome (GOLD analysis project Ga0134079, IMG submission 119770) | Grasslands soil microbial communities from the Angelo Coastal Reserve, California, USA - 15_D_Rain_40cm_2_09182015 | ecosystem: Environmental > Terrestrial > Soil > Grasslands ...
CGCAAACTCGTTTGTAGATGCAGCGCGTCCCGGCTTCCGGCCTCAAGTTCCTTTTTCGCGGCTTCGAGCGCGCGGTACAAAATTGTGGCGGCTTTGCGCTGCTCCGGATTCAAATAAACGTTTCGCGAAGAAAGGGCCAGCCTATCCGGCTCGCGCACGATGGGGCAAACCACAATTTCCGAGTCGAGATTCAGGTCGCGCGCCATTTGCGTAATAAGGCGCGCCTGCTGCGCGTCTTTTCTCCCGAAATACGCTCGATGCGGCTGCACGATTTGCAACAGTTTCATCACCACGGTCGTGACGCCGCGAAAATGCCCGGGCCGCGACCGACCCTCCAATCTTTCGCTGAGCCCCTCGACGTGGACGTAGGTCGAAAAATCCTTCGGATAGATTTCCGCAGCCTCGGGCGCAAACAGCGTATCCACGCCGGCTTGCCTCAGCTTTTCACTGTCACTCTCGAACGTCCGCGGATATTTCGCAAAATCTTCATCCGGGCCGAACTGTTTTGGGTTCACGAAAATTGAAGCGATGAGCGGCGAGCATTCCCGTTTTGCTCTGGCGATCAGCGAGGCGTGGCCCTCGTGCAGCGCTCCCATCGTCGGGACCAAGCCGATAATGCGGCTCTCCGCGCGCGCCTGTCGCGCCATCTCCTTCATCCACGCGATCGTTCGGATGGTTTCCACGAAGAGGAACGAAAAAACTACGAGCCCGCGGCCACGGAGCGCTCCCTATAAAAGTGCATCAGGTCGGTCAGAATCGGCTCCGCGCCAAGCTGCCGCAAAAGCGTGGTCACCTGCCCGCGATGGTACGTTCCGTGATTCACCAGGTGCTGCATCGATTGCCACAGCGGATTCTTGTACACACCGAATTTCAATGTCTTGTATTCCATCACGCGGTCCAGGTCCGCTGGCGTCAGTCCGCGCACAAAATTCAACAGCCTGGGCTCGAATTCGGTCCAGCGCTCTTGCAAGGTGGCGACATTCTGGAATTGCGTTGTGTCCGGCAGAGACGACGGCGAACGGCCCTGAAAGCGTTCCAGCCATAGCCACTCCGCTCCATAAATGTGCGCCAGAGTGTCGCGAACGGAGCCGAAGCTCGAGCCCAACGGCTTTACGAATTGTTCCGCCGGAAGTTTGGAAGCGGCCTGCAACTGCCGATGGTTGGCCCAGGCATTGTAGTCGTAGAGCGTACGCATCTCTTCCGGTGTCATGACCTGCTCCTTAAGCAAAACGGAAGTGTCGCGTCATTCAGCTGGCGATGGGCATTGTTTTGCGAAGCAAGGAAGCCGTTTGCTCGCCTTCTACCAATCGCCGTCAGTATTGACGGGCGCCTCTTTTTCTTCCCTCGCCATCTGCTGCACGTGGTAAGACTCGGCATCAGAAGGAAATCTGCCGCTGCGCACGTCTTCGCAATAGGCATGCACCGCGCTCGAAATGACCCTTCCGACGTTGGCGTATTGCCGTGCAAACTTGGGCGTCTGGTTGAAAGTCAGCCCTAAGATGTCGTGTAGCACTAGAATCTGACCGTCGCAGTCTGGCCCTGCGCCGATGCCGATGGTAGGAATGCGCAAGTCGCGCGTAATGCGCGCAGCCAGTTCTCGCGGCACCGCTTCCAGCACCACGGCAAAGGCGCCCGAAGCTTCCACGGCACGCGCATCGCGAATCAATTGTTCCGCTGCGTCCGGGGTTTTTCCCTGCACGCGATAACCGCCCAATGCATTCACCGACTGCGGCGTCAAACCGACGTGCCCCATTACCGGGATCTCCGCATCGGTCAGGCGGGCGATCAGCTCCAAGCGCCGCTCGCCACCTTCCACTTTGACCGCTTCCGCACCGGCTTCTTTCACGAAGCGCACGGCGTTGCGCAGCGACTCCGCCGTGTCCGAGTGGTAGCTGCCAAAAGGCATGTCAGCCACGAGCAGGGCGCGCCGCGTGCCGCGTCGCACGGCTCGCGTGTGATGCAGCATGTCTTCGAGCGTCACGGGCAGCGTACTTTCGTGGCCTAACACCACCATGCCCAGGGAGTCGCCGACAAGAATCACGTCTATGCCGGCTTCATCGAGCAAGCGCGCGGTCGGATAGTCGTACGCCGTAAGGCAGGTGATCTTTTCCGGCTTGGAGTAGGAGCCCGCAGCCAGGCGCTTGCGCTCGAGGAGGTTGGGAACAGTGATTTTGGCGTTCCCGGGATTAGGAACAACGCTCATATTGGCCTCCGGTGCCGCTCCCTGCCTCTCTGGAAGGTGGCCGCTCGAGCGGCCAACGGGATGCAGCCCTGTACCTTGTGATTTTGCAAGAATAACAAAGTTTGATGCGAAGCTCCAGAGACTTCGATGCCGCGGAGCAGTGTTTGGGCATACCTGGGCGCGAAGTTTTCAACGGAGCGCTGGCCTCAAACAACTGCTCTTGACAACGCCGTGTACTTTGCCATATAAAGTACTCTATGGAGGCTATCATGGAACACCCCGCAAGCCCGTCGAAACTCTTTGCCCTGGCCCTCTCGGAATGGCTACTCGTTTTGCCCGCTACCCTGTTGCTCGGAACCGCAGTGCTGCGCCAGTTGCAGCCTCGACAGTTTGAGCCCGCCCGAACAAGTTGGATGATTTTCGAGTGGACAACCACGAACATCTCGCATGCCGGCGCCGCCCTGCTGTTCCTCGGCTTGCCGGGCGTCGCCGTTGTCGCAGGCTGTGCTGCGCTCTTGCTGCTTTGGCGCGGAAGCGAAACTTTGCGCCAGGACGTAAGGGCGGCAGTGGCAAGTCTTCGGCGGCATCTCGCTGTCGCAATTCTGGGAACGGGCACGCTGCTTGCGGGCGCCATTCTTGCCGCGGTCCTTGTTCACATCCTCACAGACTGAAAGCAGCCGAAGAAATGCACATGTAGCGCTCTCGCGTGCAATGAGTTGGCCCGCTCAGGTTTTCAGTGGTGCCTGCGCGCGGCCCTTCCACTGCCCGCCGCGGCCGAGCCAGTAGCGCACCGCGGAGACACACGTTGCGTAACCGTAGAACAGCGCAGCGAGTGGAAGCGTAAGAGCCCAGGGCCAGGATAAGCTGTAAAACCGCACAGTTACGGCAAACGAAGCAGCCATCAAGGCGACCGTCGTGTCCACGAGCAGCCAAGCCTCTCCCGGATAAGCAAAAAAGAGCACCCCGGGGAGCAAGCAGGTTACGAAGAGGCCGGACAGCGCACTAAGCAGCAAGAGGGGAGAATAACGAAGCTGCGTGAACGCCGTGCGCGCAATCATGTCGCGAATTTCCACGAAGCTACCGTAACCGCGCAGGCTTATGCTGTCGCGCGTCACCCCTAGCCAGGTTTTTCCACTACTTTTTTTCACAGCGCGGGCGAGAGCGCAATCTTCAATGAGTTCGCCCCGAACTGCGGCCATTCCGCCAATGCGCTCCAAAGCCTCGCGCCGCAACAAAATGCATCCGCCTGCGGCGGCTGCGGTGCGTGCCTTGGGATCGGCCACCCAGCTCAGGGGATAAAGCATCATGAAAAAGTACAGAAATGGTGGGATCAGCAGCCGTTCTGGAAATGTTCTTGTTTGCAGGAGCACCATGAGGGAAGCGAGGTCGAGCGAATCATTTTCCGCGCGAAAGACCAAGCGTCGCAGAGTGTCCGGTGCATGCGAGATGTCTGCGTCCGTGAACCAGAAATAATCCGGCGCATTTCCTGCTGCCGCCGTAACGCCTTCGTTGGTTGCCCAAACTTTGCCGGTCCAGCCCGGAGGAAGTTCCGCCGCGGGACGGACTGCGATTCGTCCTGCCGCGGGAGAATCTTGCGCGGTTTTCCGCGTAAGATCAGCAGTGCCATCACTGCTGTGATCATCCACGATGATGACAGAATATTCCCCAGGATAGTCCTGTTTCGCTAGTGAATCGACAGCGCGCGCGATGGTTTCCGCTTCGTTGCGCGCCGGAACAATGGCAACGACACGCGGCCAGCGTTCCAGACGTTGCGGGTCGATCGCGTCTTCGTGGACTTGCCAGAAATTCCCACGGACAAAAAAAAGATACAGCCAGATGGCCAGCGGAATCGCGGCGAAAAGAGTTGGCGTCAGGAGCACGCGCTATTGTGCAACAGATTCAGTTCTCAAATTTATGACCTGCAACTTTAGGCCAAATCTTCCTTGCGAATGGGAAGCCGGCGAATCGGTTTTCCGGTGACGGCAAAAATGGCGTTGCACACCGCGGGCGCGACCGGCGGCGTACTGGGCTCTCCACAGCCGCCGGGAGCTTCGTTGCTCGGCAGGATGTGAACTTCGACCTTGGGCATTTCGTTAAGGCGCAGCATTTCGTAGTCGTTGAAATTGCGCTGTTCGACGCGTCCCTTGTCGATGGTGATCTGTCCCTTCAAGGCAGCGGTGAGGCCGTAGACAATTCCGCTTTCCATCTGCGCCGCGACGATGTCGGGATTGACGTGGCGGCCGCAATCGACGGCGCAGACCACGCGATGAACCTTCACGGCCCCCGAGCTTTTGTTGAAACTGACTTCGGCGACTTCCGCGACAAAGCTGCCGAAGGATTCGACCACGGCGATGCCGCGTGTTTGTCCTGCCGGTAGCGGCTTTCCCCAGCCCACCTTTTCGGCGGCCAATTCCAGAACGCCGCGATGACGCGGCGCGTTGGCGAGCAACCCGCGCCGGAATTCGAATGAGTCTTTTCCGGCGGCCCTGGCGAGCTCCTCGATGAAACACTCCGTGATATAGCCGTTCTGTGAGTTTCCCACAGAGCGCCAGAAACCTACAGGCACTCCGGTTTCGGTTAAGACATAATCGCAGAAGAAATTCGGAATGGCGTACTTGCTCTCGACAATGCCTTCGACCGAACTGCCATCGAGGCCATTCTTTACCGACCCGGGAAAGAAACGCGACATGATGGATGGGCCGACCACGCGGCATTTCCACGCTACGGGCACGCCATCAGCGTCGAGCCCACCCGTCAATTTCGTATAAGTCGCGGGGCGGTAAAAGTCGTGCTGCATGTCGTCTTCGCGCGACCAGGTGATCTGCACAGGGGCGTTCACGGCCTTCGATAGCTCGACAGCCTCGGCGACAAAGTCCTGCTCCGCGCGGCGGCCGAATCCACCTCCGAGATACGTCGTGTGGATGCGCACTTGCTCGGGCTTGAGGCCGGTGAGCTTCGCCCCGGTATTTTGATTGAAGGTCTGGAATTGCGTGGGCGCGTAGATGTCGCAGCCATCGCCGCGAACGTCCGCCGCGCAATTCATGGGTTCCATCGTGGCGTGTGCCAGGAAGGGAGCTTCGTAAACGGCTTCGACCTTTTTCGCGGCACCGGCAAGGGCGGCCTCCGCGTCGCCGTCCTTGCGCGCGATGGCGCCGGTTTTCTCGGCGTTTTCCAGATAGAGCTTGCGAATCGAATCCGAGGAAACGGCGGCGTTGGGGCCTTCGTCCCATTCGATTTGCAGCGCGCGGCGGCCTTCCATGGCGGACCAGGTATTGTCGGCAAGCACGGCGACGCCGGAAGGGATTTGCAGAACTTGCTTTACACCGCGGACGGCTTTGGCCTTAGTAGCGTCGAAGCTTTTGACTTGGCCGCCAAAAACGGGGCAGCGCGCGACAACGGCGTGCTGCATCTTGGGAAGGCGCACATCGATACCGAACTCGGCTTTCCCATTGATCTTCACAGCCGTATCGAGACGCTTGATGGGTTTGCCGATGTATTTGTAGTTTTTTGGATCTTTTAGCGCGGGATTGGCCGGAACAGGGAGCTTCGCGGCTTCCTCTGCTAAGGCGCCATAGGTTAGCCGCTTGCCGGAGCCGTTGTGCACGACGGCACCATTGTCCACATGGCAGGCCGACGGTTCCACGTACCACTTTTTGGCCGCGGCGGCAACCAGCATTTCTCGCGCGGCCGCGCCCGCTTTTGTCAAAGGTTCCCAGGACGCACGCACGCTGGTGCTTCCGCCCGTTCCCTGCAAGCCAAAGATGGGATTGAAATACTGCGTCGCGGCTGGGGCAAACTCAAACTTCACTTTTTTCCAATCGAACTCGAGTTCTTCCGCAAGCAGCATGGGAAGAGAAGTGGTGACGCCCGTGCCCATCTCGGATTTGTCGATGATGAGCGTGACGGTGTTATCGGGAGCGATGCGCACCCAGGCGTTGAGCGCAGCGGGTCCCGCCGGCGGGCTGGTCGCGAGCGCTTCAAACTTTCCGGGCAGATAAAACCCGATCACGAGAGCCCCGCCTCCGGTGGCACTCTTCTTGAGAAAATCGCGACGATGCAGCATTGCTACAGGGGACACACAAGCCTCCATGTCGATACTGGCGGAATTGTCCGTCAGTGCGATTCAGGAATCAAACAATCTGGTGATCAAAGTGGTCAAGCCAGGTCTTCGTTACGAATCGGCAGACGGCGAACACGTTTTCCCGTGGCGGCGAAAATCGCGTTGCACATGGCCGGGGCGACGACCGGCAAGCCGGGCTCGCCGATGCCGGTGGGATCTTCTTTGCTCATCACTACGTGGACTTCCGTTTTCGGAGTCTCGCTGATGCGCGGCATCTGGTAATCGTGGAAGTTTGATTGCTCGACGCGCCCATCTTTGATGGTGATGGCATCGTGCAGGGCGGCGGAAAGGCCGTAGATCGCGGCGCTTTCGACTTGCGCGCGGATGCCGTCCGGATTAATGGGGCGGCCGCAATCGACCGCGTAAACGAGACGATGCAGCTTCACGGCGCCATCTTTCACGCTGGCCTCTGCGACGGCTGCCGTGTAGGAATTGAAAGAAAAAAATGTGGCGATACCTCGGCCCACACCTTTGGGCAAAGGCTTTCCCCAGCCGGCCTTTTCCGCGGCCAGTTGCAAAACTCCCTTGAGCCGCGCGGTGTCGAGTGGCGTTGCTTTCTCTTCACCGAACCGCGGAATCTTGCGGTCCCCGCCGATGAGTTTCAGGCGAAAGGCCAGCGGATCCTGGCCGGCAGCAGCCGCAAGTTCATCAATGAAGCTTTCCACGACGAAGCCGCTGCTGGAGTGTTCAACGGAGCGCCACCACGCGCGCGGCACGCTCGATTCAGCCAAAGCGTACTCGAGGCGGAGGTTCGGCGTTATGTAAGGAATTGTGGCTCCGGTGCCGAACTCGCCCAGCCCCGGATCATCCTGGCCTTTCTCGCTCCACTTGGCGGCGATGGAGGTCGAGGATTGAAAATGTTTCCAGGCCGCGAGATTTCCGCTGGCGTCGAGAGCGCCCTGCATTTTGTGATAGGACGCCGGGCGGTAAAAACCGTGCTGCATGTCGTCTTCCCGGGTCCACAGAACCATGACCGGCTTGCCCGCGATCTTTGCGGCTACCTGCGCCGCTTCCATCACGAAATCCGCCTGATAGCGTCGGCCGAAGCCGCCGCCCATCAGCGTAGTGTGTACGATTACTTTTTCCGGGGGCAGCTTGGAAGCTTCCGCAATAACGCCCTGTGCCCACTGCGGTGCCTGCGTGGGCACCCAGGCTTCTGCTCCATCGGGCCGAATTTGCACGGTGCAATTCATCGGCTCCATGCAAGCGTGCGGCGCAAAAGGAAGCTCGTAGACGGCTTCGATTTTCTTCGGACTGGAGCTGAAAGCGGAGTCCGCATCGCCCTCGTTCCGCAAAACTCTTCCGGGCTTAGCGGCGTTCGCGAGAAACTGCTTTTGCAGCTCGGCTGTCGATTCCTTTGCCGCCGGGCCTTCCTCCCATTTCACTTCGAGCGCATTGCGGCCCTGGATGGCGGCCCAGGAATTGTCGGCAAGCACGGCGACTCCACCTGTGGTCGAAGCGCCGCGACCACTGGTTTCAAATGGAATGACATCGCGAACGCCCGGAACGGCTTTCGCTTTCGTGGCATCAAACGAGGCGAGCTTTCCGCCAAAAACCGGGCAGCGCGCAACGACGGCAAAAAGCATGCCGGGAACTCGGGAATCGATTCCGAACTTGGCGCCACCGGTAGCTTTGTCGCGGCCTTCAAAACGCCGCGTATCGTGGCCAACGACGGTGAAATCGTCAGAGTTCTTGAGCGGCACGGTGTTGAGATTAGGGATGGGAAGCTTGGAAGCGGCCTCGACCAGTTCACCGTACGACACGGAGCGCTGGGGATGACCGTGAATTACTCGGCCGTCCTGGGCTTTGCACGTGTCGGGACTGACTTCCCACTGCTTGGCCGCTGCAGCGACCAGCATTTCGCGCGCGGCTGCGCCTGCGCGGCGCAACGGCAGCCAGGAGCCGGCCACGCTGCCGCTCCCTCCGGTGCCGAGGTCATAAATCTTTGGATTGGTGGGCGCTTGCTGGACCTTCACCTGCTTCCAGTCCACGCACAGTTCATCCGCGAGGATCATGGGAAGCGCCGTCATGATCCCCTGGCCCATTTCCGATTTGCCAAGAATCAGCGTGACGCGATTATCGGGCGTGATGCGCACCCACGCCTCAAAAGGGTTAGGGGTCTTCTCCTCCTGATCCTTAGCCTGATCGCCGAACGCGCTGGAAGTCAGGTGAAAACCAATCACAAGCGCGGCGCCACCCGCTGCGCCCTTCTTCAAAAAATCACGGCGGTTTACAACGGAAACAGTTGCCATGGGACACCTCAGAGCAGCTTGCGAGAGAAAAATTCGACAGAATTACGCCGCGGAATGAGCTTTACCCGCCATGGACGCGGCGCGATGAATAGCTTTACGGATGCGCTGATAAGTGCCGCAGCGGCAGATGTTGCCGCTCATGGCATCGTCGATGTCGGCGTCAGTGGGGTTGGGTTTCTTTGACAGCAGAGCCACGGCGGACATGATCTGTCCCGACTGGCAGTAGCCGCACTGCGGAACGTCTTCCTCCAACCCAGCCCGCTGCACGGGATGGCTGCCCGCGGCAGAAAGGCCTTCGATGGTGGTGACTTTTTTCCCGGCCACGCTGGAGATAGGCGTGATACAAGAGCGCGTGGCTTCGCCGTTGATATGTACCGTACAGGCTCCGCAAAGCGCCATGCCGCAACCGAACTTCGTGCCGGTCATGTTCAGGGTGTCGCGAAGCACCCAGAGCAGAGGCATGTCCGGGCTGACATCGACGGACTGGGACTTGCCGTTCAACGTGAAACTGATAGCCATGGGGACCTCCTAGAGCAGGCACATATCCTACACCAACTCCCCGCAAGTATGAAAATCCTCAGAATTCCGTCAGCCTGAGAGCAAATCGGCCGCGCGGATGGGCAGCCGGCGGATGCGCTTTCCGGTGGCTGCAAAAGTGGCATTGGCAACCGCGGGAGCGGCGGCGGGTACGCCGACTTCGCCACAACCGCCAGGCCTTTCTCTGCTGGGCACGATGTAGACTTCGATCACCGGCGGAGCGTCGCTCAGACGGAGGACTTCGTAATCGTTGAAATTGCGCTGCTCCACGCGTCCGGCGGAGATGGTGACGGCGCTTTTGAGAGCTTGCGCCAGCCCGAAATTGATGGCGCCTTCCATCTGCGCTTGCACGCCGAGGGGATTGATGGCCGTGCCGCAATCCACGGCGCAGACCACACGATCGATGCGAAGATTACCATTCTTCGCATCCCAGGTGACTTCCGCTACTTGAGCGACGTAACTGCCCCAGCCAAAGGCAACGGCGATGCCGCGGCCACGGCCCGCCGTCAACGATTTGTGCCAAGCTGACTTTTCCGCCGCCAATTCGACAACCTTGCGGCGGCGGCCGACATCGAGGGTCTCCCCATTTCCGACGGGAATCTTGCGCGCAGGACCAAACGCGGCGAGCAGAAACTCGACAGCGTCGCGCCCGGCGGCCTGCGCCGCTTCATCAAAAAAACTCGAGAGGACAAACTGGTTGCCTGAGGCATCGACTGAGCGCCAGTAGCCGAGGGGCATCCCGCATTCGGCGACGCTGAATTCCAGGCGGAAATTCGGAATGAAAAGCGCCGGAAAGTCCAAGGAGTCGACTTGAGCCGCGGCGCCGGGGGAGATGCCGGTGCCGTTATAAAAAGTTTCGATGGAGGGCGAAGACCCACGGTGACGCCAGGAGCTCAACCGGCCTTGCTCGTCCAGGCCGGCTTGCAATATATGGCAGGCGGCTGGCCGGTAGAAATCGTGGCGGAGGTCATCTTCGCGAGACCAGACAACCTGCACGGGCGCGCCGGCATCGCGAGAGATAAGCGCAGCTTCGACCGCGTAGTCTTGAATCAGGCGGCGGCCAAAGCCACCGCCGATGAACGTGACGTGGACTTTGACACGTTCGCGCGGAATGCCTAGTGCGCTGGCCACGGATTCCGCGGCCGCTCCGGGAATCTGCGTGGGCGCCCAAAGTTCGCAGGAGCCGTCGTGGAAGTGCGCGGTGCAATTGCCGGGTTCCATGGTGGCGTGAGCGAGAAAGGGCAGCTCATAAACGGCTTCGATTTTTTTGGCGGCGGCTGCATAGGCTTTGTCAAAATCGCCGTCGCTGCGGATGACGGTCCCAGGTTCGGAGGCGTTGTGGTGCATTCTTTCGCGGATGCTGAGGGTGGACTCGGAGGCGGAAGGAGGCTCGTTCCATTCAACCTTGAGAAGCTTGCGGGCTTGCATGGCGGCCCACGTGGAATCGGCGACGACGGCAACGCCAGCGCACGAGTAATTGCGGCTGCCGGGGCCCGACGTTTCACCGAACTGATGGGTGAGATGCGCGGACTCTAGCTCGAACACGTCCCGAACATGTGGTGCGGACTTCACTTCGTCGGCGTTGAAGCCGAGCGGCGTCCCGCCGTAAACCGGGCTGCGTTCGACCGAAGCGATGAGCATCCCGGGGAGGCGGGTGTCCAAACCGAATTTAGCGGCGCCGGTGATTTTCAGTTTTGTGTCGGTGCGCCGCGTGGGTTTTCCGACGAGAACAAATTCCGAAGGAATCTTCAATCCCGGATTCGCTTGAGGCTGAAGGGCGGAAGCGGCATCGAGAAGCTGTTCGTAAGTGAGCTTGCGCTGAGTCGCCGTGTGGACGATAAAGCCATTTTCGGCGTGGCACTCGGAACGTGCCACGTGCCATCGTGCAGACGCGGCGCCGAGGAGCAACTCACGAGCGGCAGCGCCAGCTTTGCGGAGACTGTCGTAGGAAGTGCGAACGCTGCCGCTGCCTCCGGTGAGTTGATCGCCAAATTTTTCGTCGAGGTCGGCTTGCACGACCTGAACACGGCGCCAATCACAGGAAAGTTCTTCCGCAACGATCATCGGAAGGGCCGTGAAAACGCCTTGGCCCATCTCGGACTTGCCACACCAGATCTTTAGATCGCCCGTGGTGGAAAGCTCGAGCCAGGCGCTTGGCGAGAAAGAGTTGGAGGCAGAGGATCCAGAGGTAGCGTGAGCGAACCGCTTGGCTGAAAGATGGAAGGGCAGCACCAAGCCAGCGCCAGCTCCCGCGGAGGTCTTCAGAAAATTCCGGCGTGTGACGTTTGAGGACAAAGAAACGAGCCCCAGCAAATAAGACGTCCAGCGTTTCGGGGCGTGAGCAAGTGTTAGGCTTAATTTCCGGCGACCGCCGCGGGTTTGGGCGGAGCTTTTGGAGCTTGCGGGGACGGCGGTGCTTCGGGCTCGACGCCTCGCCACCCAACGGGGCGGCCGCGCACAGCTTCCTTCACCGAGCGGAAAAGCACCACGTACATCAATTGGCGGTAATAGAAGCGCTGCAGGAGGACGGGAACGAGCAAAGTCCAGTCTTCTTTGCGCTCCAGGGCGAAAGCCAGAACACACGTGAATATGTCGATAAGCAGGAAGCCGATGAAGAAGAACATCGAGCGCAACAAGTCTCCCGTGCTGGCGTGAATAGTGGGCAGCCAGGAGAGTTGCAGCTTTTCGAGGGCCCAGAGCCCAACGGACCACAGGAACAACAAATCGATCAGCGGGGAGATGAGTGGGAGCACCAGTTGAAACACAAAAATGTTCGGCAGGGCAATCCAACCGAGCGTGCCGTACTTCAGCCGGAACAACGTGCTGCTGTGCTTCCAAAAGGATTGCAGGGTGCCGAAGGTCCAGCGGAAACGCTGGCGAATGAGCTGGCCCGGCGTTTCCGGCGCCTCCGTCCAGGCGAAGGCCTCCTCGTCGTAACTGATGCGCCAGCCCAGCCGGCGAATCGCAATGGTGAGGTCGGCGTCCTCCGCGACGGTATCTGCGGTGATTCCGCCGGCGGCTTCAATCGCTTGCTTGCGCCAGGCGCCGAGAGCGCCGGGGACGACGGTAATGCAGTTCAGAAGGTCGAAGGCACGCTTTTCCATGTTCTGGCTGGTGATGTACTCGAGCGCCTGCCAGCGCGTCAGCCAGCGCGACCGGTTGCCGACTTTGACGTTGCCCGCCACTGCGCCCACGGTGGGGTCCACGAAATGGCGGACCAACTTGCGGATGGCATCGGGCTCGATTTCCGTGTCCGCGTCGATGGTCACCACAATTTCGGTCTCCGCCTGTGACATTGCCACATTCAGCGCCGCTGCTTTCCCGCGGTTCACTTGGTGAATGATGCGCACGCGCGGTTCACGCGAAAAATGAGCGTCCAGCAGCTCGCCGGTTTTGTCCGTGGAGCCGTCGTTCACGATAATGATGTGCAAATCGGGATAATCCGACTCGAGGACCGAATTCATCGTTTGGACGATGACGCTTTCCTCGTTGTGCGCGGGAATCAGCACGGTCACGCCGGGAAGCGACCCGCGAATCTCCGGACGGTCCGGGCGCAGCTTCTCGATGAGGGCCAGAACGCCAATGATGAGAGTGCGGCCGCTGACGAGAATAATGCCCAAAATGAATGTGGTCGTGATCAGCACCCAGAACCAGTGGTAAATCCCGAAAATGAAGCCGTTGGCGCGAGCTTCAAATTGTTCCTCCGGGGAAAGCGGCAACATCACCTGAGCGCGCGTTCTGCCAAGCAGGTCGGGCACGGAGACAAATTCGTACCTCTCCGCGCGAAGCGCGTCGATAAGCTGCGGGAGCGCGGCGACCGTTTGGCTGCGATCACCGCCGCCATCGTGGAGGAGAATGATGTTGCCCTTGGGCGCTTCGTGCAAGACATTCTCGACAATTTTTGCGGCCGGCAGCGGGACACCAGGGCCAAGCTGGCTCCAATCGTCTGGATCCACTTTCTGGCCGATGATGATGTAGCCCATATCCTGGGCGATAGGCAGGTGCGCTACTTCTTCGGCAAAATCAGGCTGATGGTCGATGCCGTACGGCGGGCGGAAGAGCAAAGACTTCACGCCGAGAACACTCTCGATGAGCCGCTCGGTTAAGTTGAGTTCCCAGCGGATTTGCGTCGGGGAGAGGTTCGGATTTTCCCAATCCGGATGAGAATAGGTGTGGTTGCCGATTTCATGACCTTCCGCATATTCCTGGCGGAGAAGTTGTGGCCACCTGTTGGCATCCCACCCGATGACGAAGAAGGTCGCAGGCACATTTTTCTGTTTGAGAATGTCCAGAACCTTGGGAGTCCAAGTCGGATCAGGGCCATCGTCGAAAGTAAGCGCGAGCTTCCGGTTGGCGGCGCCGATCTGGTCGATATGGTACGACAGAGGATAGGCGTCGTATTTTTCGGAGGTAATGAGGTCCGCCGAGGAATCATAGGTAAAGGTACGGTGACCGCGCTTCGGAGTATCGAGGAAGTGCCATATATCTCCATCCCCTTCCAGGATCAAGTCCGGCCCTGGCGGTAGGTCCTCCAATTTCTGGCGCACGCTGTCATCCGGGCGGGTTGCGTCCCAGATCGGCCAAATGGAAGTATCGGAGGAACCGAGGCGCCAAAGGGCCGTGCCCTGCACTCCCATGCGCTCGCTCGCGCGCAGTTCGTTGTAGGTGGTTACGGCATCGAGCATCCACACCTGATGCACATGATCGTGCTCGTCGTAATAGGAATAATGCGGATTCAGAGAAGCAGAGTCGAATTCCACTTGAGTCTCGGACTCAAAGGCGTGAAGAAGAGCTTCCTGGATCGTGAATGACTGCGGCAGTTCGTGTGATTTCTTCGGATCTTCCGACCAGTCGTAGGCATAGCTGGCAACGGCGACGATGAGTTTCCGCGGAGGCACGTCGTTCATCACTTCGCGGAGGTTGTCAACGTACCAATCCTGAGAGGCAATGGGGCCGGGCGTCGAAGTCAGCCAGTGCTCGTCGTAGTTCATCAGCAGGATGGCGTCGCACTGATTGCCGAAGAATTCATAATCGTAGGCGTCGTCGTGCGCGGGGAGCGAGATCATCAGCTTCAGGCCCGCGGAATGCAGAGCAGGCCCCAGCTCCGAAGCAAACTGCCGGAAGTGCACTTGGCTCGTGTCGGGAACGTCTACGAAGTCCACCACGATGCCGGCCTCGTGAGATTCCCTGGCGAACTCGACGACGTTACGCACCAGGTTCTGGCGCGCCGCGGCGTCGGCCAGCATTCTTACCATTTCTTCGACGCGCCACCGAAGGCCATCGTAATTGTTCAACAAGCCCATCATGGGGAGTTCGACGGGAGGATTTAGGGTCTTGATCCATTGATGCAGCTTGTCTTTCTTAAGCAGGGCCAAGCCTTCGGCCGGAGGGGCGCTGACGCTTGTCTGGCCGTGCTCGTAGTCTACGAAGGTCAAACCGCCTCCGGGCGTAACTGCGTGCAATTGCTCCGGGATGAGGAGGTCGATCTCGCGATAGTGTTTTTTCAGAGAGGCCAGGCTGTTGGGGTCCCAACTGACATAAAACGCCGCGCGCAACGGATCGTAGCTTGCAGGCACGGTTCCGAGGTTGGCTATACGCTGGCGCCGCCCTTCCCGCGGAGGAAGAGGCTTCTTTTTTGGCCTAAACGCGTGATAACCCGGTTTTGTATCCGGGAGCAGCCCCGCGGGCAAATCGACGCTGACGGCGATAGTCACAAAAAAATATGCCAGCAACGCGGTGAGAAGTGCTCCGGTGAGCTCCAGCACATGGCGCGTGTGGCGCCAGCGGACGCGCTCCGCGTCGTAGAATATCGGCCTTCGTTCTTTCATGGATCCGTTTGACCCGCCGGGATGGCAGCAAGCGACTCCAGGCTGGTCGGAGTCCTTCCGCGCGATTCCGTCTGCTCTATTGTAAGATGCGTCAAGCCGATGAAGCGAATTTTCTCAAGCCCAGTTTTCGCCTTGGCAGTGGGGTTCTGCCTGCGCTTGTTTTTTGTGTTGAAATTTCCCGCGGATTCCGGCGACACGGCACTTTACGAACAGCTCGCTACGAACTGGCTGAAGCACTACGTTTTTGGCATCGACTTGAATGGGGC
>Ga0134079_10000197_pt1 | contig 15169 bp, 17 predicted proteins | sample 15_taG_2_FD_119770 | JGI IMG/M metagenome (GOLD analysis project Ga0134079, IMG submission 119770) | Grasslands soil microbial communities from the Angelo Coastal Reserve, California, USA - 15_D_Rain_40cm_2_09182015 | ecosystem: Environmental > Terrestrial > Soil > Grasslands ...
AACTGGTCGTTCTGGCTGCTGCCGTTCGCGACCACGCTGCTGATCCTCACGCTGTTCCTGCCCGGCGGCGGCCCCGCGGGCGGCTGGACGCTCTATCCGCCGCTCGTGCTGCAGCTCGGCGACGCGTTTCCGTTCCTGATCTTCGCCATACACCTGCTCGGCGTGTCGTCGATCCTCGCCTCGATCAACATCATCGTGACGATCATGAACCTGCGCGCGCCCGGCATGTCGCTGCTGAAGATGCCGCTGTTCGTCTGGACGTGGCTCATCACGGCGTACCTGCTGCTGCTCGCGATGCCCGTGCTCGCGGGCGGCGTCACGATGCTGCTCACGGATCGCTTCTTCGGCACGAGCTTCTTCTCGGCCGCCGGCGGCGGCGACCCCGTGCTGTTCCAGCACATCTTCTGGTTCTTCGGGCACCCGGAGGTCTACATCATCATCTTGCCGGCGTTCGGCATCGTCTCCGAGGTCATCCCGACGTTCGCGCGCAAGCCGCTGTTCGGCTACGCGGCGATGGTGTACGCGACCGCGAGCATCGCGTTCCTGTCGCTCGTCGTCTGGGCGCACCACATGTTCACGGTCGGCATGCCGCTCGCGGGGCAGCTGTTCTTCATGCTCACGACGATGATCATCGCTGTGCCGACCGGCGTGAAGATCTTCAACTGGACCGCGACGCTCTGGAAGGGCTCGCTCTCGTTCGAGACGCCGATGCTCTACGCGCTCGCGTTTTTGTTCCTGTTCACGCTCGGCGGCTTCTCGGGGCTCATGCTCGCGATCGTGCCCGCGGACATCCAATACCACGACACGTACTTCGTCGTCGCGCACTTCCACTACGTGCTCGTGCCGGGCGCACTGTTCGGCGCGTTCGCGGGCGCGTACTACTGGCTGCCGAAGTGGACGGGCCACCTCTACGACGAGAGGCTCGGCAAGCTGCACTTCTGGCTCACCGCGATCTTCGTGAACGTCACGTTCTTCCCGCAGCATTTCCTCGGGCTCGCGGGCATGCCGCGCCGGATCCCGGACTACTCGCCGCAGTTCGCGGACTTCAACATGATCTCGAGCATCGGCGCGTTCGGCCTCGGGGCCGCGCAGCTCGTGTTCCTCTACGTGATCGTCAAGTGCATCCGCGGCGGACCGAAGGCGTCGGCACGGGTATGGGAGGCTGCGCACGGGCTCGAGTGGACCGTGCCGTCGCCGGCGCCGCGCCACACGTTCGGCGAGCCGCCGGAGATCAAATGACGAGCGCACGACCCACCTCGCGGTCCGGGTCCGCGGGGAGCGCGGACGAGCGCGGCGGCGCGCGCGACGCGCGGATCACGCGCGGCGCGTGGCTGCTCGCAGCGCTCGCGCTCGCGTTCTATGTCGGCTACATCGCCTACAACTTGTGGCGTAGCTCCGCGGTGCCTTGAGCCGATGCCGGGCGCCGTCGATCGCACTCTGCCTTGGAAGCTCGCGGCGCTCTGCGCGGCGATGTTCGCGTTCGGCTTCGCGCTCGTGCCGCTCTACAACGCGTTCTGCACGCTCACGGGCTTCGGCGGCAAGACCGCGGGCGTCGCGGCCGCGGCGCCGCTCGTGGCTCGGCCCGACCCGGCTCGCACGCTGCGCGTCGAGTTCGTCGCGTCCGTGCCGCGCGGCGCGCCGTGGGAGTTCGGCCCCGACTTGAGCCACATGGACGTGCACCCCGGCGAGCTCTACGTGGCGCACTTTCGGGCCCGCAACCTCTCGAGCCGCGAGCTCGTCGCCCAGGCCGTGCCGAGCATCGCGCCCGGCGCGGCCGCGCGCTACTTCCGCAAGACCGAGTGCTTCTGCTTCACGACGCAGCAGTTCGCGCCGCACGAGAGCCGCGAGCTCAAGGTCGCGTTCATGGTCGAGCCCGCGCTGCCCGAGCACGTCGACACGCTCACGCTCTCGTACACTTTCTTCACCGTTTCGCAGTAGAGGATCGACTTCGTGACGAGCACAGGAGCAACCACGCATTACTACGTGCCGCACGCCGCGCGCTGGCCGATCTTCGGATCGATCGGTCTCTTCACGCTGCTGCTCGGCACGGCGCTCTGGCTCGACGACTTCAAAGCCGGACCCTGGTTCGCGCTCGTCGGCTTCGGGTTCGTCGTGCTCATGCTCGTCGGCTGGTTCGGGGGCGTGATCGGCGAGAGCGAGCGCGGCCTCTTCAACGCGCAGGTCGACGCGTCGTTCCGCTGGGGAATGAGCTGGTTCATCTTCTCCGAGGTCGTGTTCTTCGCCGTGTTCTTCTGCACGTTGTTCTACGCTCGCGAGCTCGTGGTGCCGTGGCTCGCGGGCGAAGGCGACAACTTCCTCACGAACCTGCTGCTCTGGCCCGGGTTCGAGAACACTTGGCCTTCGACCGGGCCGATGGGTCCGCACGTCGAGCGGATGGCCGCCTGGGGCATCCCGGCCATCAACACGGGCTTGCTGCTCTCGAGCGGCGTCACGATCACGATCGCCCATCACATGCTGCGCGAGAACCGCCGCGCCGCGCTGATCTTCTGGCTCGGCGCGACGTTCGTGCTCGGCTTCGTATTCTTGGGACTCCAGGCACGCGAGTACGTGCACGCGTACACCGAGCTCGGTTTGAAGCTCAGCACCGGCATCTACGGCGGGACGTTCTTCATGCTGACCGGCTTCCACGGCCTGCACGTGACGCTCGGCGCGATCATGCTCGTCGTGATCTGGCTCCGAGTGATCCGCGGCCACTTCAAGCCCGACAAGCACTTCGCGTTCGAGGCCGTCGCGTGGTACTGGCACTTCGTCGACGTCGTGTGGCTCGGTCTGTTCTTCTTCGTGTATTGGGTCTAGCGGCGCTTCAGCCGCCCAAGCCGTGCGGGCGCAGCAGGCCGGCCCACCAAGCGAGCATCAGCAGCACGAAGAACAGAACCGAGAGGCTCACGCGGATCGTGAGCGCGCGCAACAGCGACTGCGAGCGGCCGCGCCGGAACGCGAGGAAGGCGACGGCGAGCGCCGCGAGCATGGCGGCAAAGAACGCGATCGCTATCATCGAGCTCACGTGACCGAAATGACCCGAGGGATTCTAACGTGAGCACGCGCGCGCGGGTCGTCCGCACGGCGGTCGCGATCGTCGGCCTGGTCACGCTCGCGGTCGCGTGCTCGTTCCTGAGCCTCTGGCAGTATCGGCGCGCGGCGGAGAGCCGCGCGGTCACGGCGCGTTTCGAGGCCGCCGCCGCCGAGCCCGCGCTCGACGCCGCGCCGGCGGAGCTCGACGACGATCTGCGCTTCCGCCGGCTCGCCGTCGCCGGCCGTTACATCGCCGAGCCGCAGTTCCTGCTCGACGATCGCGTGCACGATGGCGTCGCGGGCTACGACGTGCTGACCGCGTTCGAGCTTACGGACGGTCGCACGCTGCTCGTGAACCGCGGCTGGGTCCCGGCGAACCCCGACCGCAGCGTGCTGCCCGACGTGCAGATCGATACGAGCGCGCGCACGATCTTGGGTCAGCTCGACCGGCTGCTGCGCGCGGGCTTGCGCCTCGGCGCGTCGTTTCCGGCCGCCGCCGCGCGCGAGCCCGTGATCGTCCTCGTGTATCCGACCGCCGACGAGCTCGGCACCCTGCTCCACGCGCGCCCGCTCGACTACCTGCTCTCGCTCGATTCGGGCGAGCCCGATAGCTTCGTGCGCGACGCGGAGCCGCCCGTGCTCCGACCCGAGCGCCACCTCGCCTACGCGGGCCAGTGGCTGCTGTTCGGCGTCGGCGCGCTCGGCGCCGCGGTCGCCGTCGCGCGCGCCGCGTGGGCGAGGCGGACCTCCGAGCCGACGTCGTGAAGCGCGGCGCGCCGATCCCGTGGCTCGTCGCGCTCGCGGTGTTCGGGCCGTTCGTCGTCGCGTTGCTGGTCTACTACGTGCCCTCCGACTTCGGATGGCTGCCGCGACTGCCGGGCTCGCGCGAGCTCATCGAGCCCCCGCTCGAGGCGCCGCCGGCCTGGCTCGACGCGGGCGAGGGGGCCGGCGCTCGTTACCGGTGGTCCGTGATCTATGCAAAAATGGCCGCCTGCGATCGGTCGTGCACCGCGACTCTCGAGCGCGTGCGGCAAGTGCACGCGGCGCTCGCGGGCGACGCCGAGCGTGTGCGGCGGATCTATTGGCGCTCCGGCGACGCGCCGCGCATCCCAAGCGATTCCGAGCTCGTCGTGCGCCGAATCGACGATCGGTCCGGTGAGGACGTCGTGCGCAGGCTCGGCGCGCAGCGGCTCGAGCAAGGGCGCATCTACGTCGCCGACCCGCGTGGGCTTATCGTCGTGAGCTACCCCGCCGACGTCGCCCAGAAAGAGCTCTTGCGCGACTTGCGGCGCCTGCTATCGGTGTCCGGATCGAATCGATGAATGTGACCTTCGTACGACTCGCGCGCTTCGGAACCGCGCTCGCGCTCGCCGTCGTGATGCTCGGCGCGTGGGTGCGTCTGCACGACGCGGGGCTCGGTTGCCCCGACTGGCCGGGCTGCTACGGGCGGCTCGTCGTGCCCGACCAGGCGACCGCCGCGCGCGACGAGGGCTACGCGGCGCGTCCGCTCGTCGCGGCCAAGGCGTGGCGCGAGATGATTCATCGCTATCTCGCGGGCGCGCTCGTGCTCGTGACGCTCGGGCTGGCCGCGATCGCGTGGCGCAGTCGCCGCGATCCGAGCCAGCCGTGGCGGCGCCCGCTCGCGCTCGTCGGGCTCATCGTGTTCCAGGCGCTGCTCGGCATGTGGACGGTCACGTTGCTGCTGAAGCCTTTGATCGTCGTCGCGCACCTGTTCGGCGGGCTCGCGACGCTCGCGCTCTTCGCGTCGCTCGGAGAATGGCGCAAGGCCGCGGCGCCCGCGGCCGCGAGCGCGCGCTTGAGGACGCTCGGGCTCGTCGCGGCCGCGGCGCTCGTGCTGCAGATCTTCTTGGGCGGCTGGACGAGCTCGAACTACGCGGCCGTCGCGTGCCCGGACTTCCCGAGGTGTCAAACGCAGTGGTGGCCCGCGCTCGCGGACTTCAAGGACGGATTCGTTCTCTGGCGCGGCCTCGGCATCGACTACGAGGGCGGCGTGCTCGATCACCCCGCGCGCGTCGCCGTGCATTTCGCGCATCGGCTCGGCGCGCTGCTCGCGGCGCTGTTGATCGCGGCGCTCGGCGTGAGCCTCGTGGCCAAACAGAGCACGCGCTTGGACGGGCTCGCGGTGCTCGGCGTGCTCGCGCTCCAGTTGTCGCTCGGTATCAGTATCGTGGTCTTCGGCGTACCCTTGAGCGTTGCGGTCGCGCACAACGGCGCGGCCGCGCTCCTGCTGCTCGTGGTGCTCAATGCTAATCAGAGAATTAGGCAAGGCTGACGCGGCGCCGACGGCGCTCTGGCGCGACTACTATTCGCTCACGAAGCCGCGCGTTGTGCAGCTGCTCGTGTTCACCGCGATCGTCGGGATGTTCCTCGCCACACCCGGCATGGTGCCGTGGGACGTGTTGATCTACGCGAGCGTCGGGATCGGCCTCGCGGCCGCCGCGGGCGCGGTCGTGAACCACGTGCTCGACCAGCGCCTCGACGCGCAGATGGCGCGCACCCGCAACCGGCCGTTGCCGACGGGCCGGATCCACGAGCGCGACGCGCTCGCGTTCGCGCTCGCGCTCGCGCTCGCGGGGCTCGCGGTGCTCGCCGTGCTCGTGAACGCGCTCACGGCGGGGCTCACGTTCGTTTCGCTGATCGGCTACGCGGTGATCTATACCGTGTATTTGAAGCGCGCGACGCCGCAGAACATCGTGATCGGCGGCGCCGCGGGCGCGGCGCCGCCCGTGCTCGGCTGGGCCGCGGTCACGGACGAGGTCAGCGGCTATGCGCTGCTCTTGTTGCTGATCATCTTCACGTGGACGCCGCCGCACTTCTGGGCGCTCGCGATCGCGCGCCGAGCCGACTACGAGCGAGCCGAGATCCCGATGCTGCCGGTCACCCACGGCGAGGAGGTCACGAAGTCGTTCGTCGTCTATTACACGATCCTGCTCGTGCTCGTGACGCTGCTGCCGTACCTGACCCACATGAGCGGCGCGCTGTATCTTTCCGGCGCGCTCTCGCTCGGCGCGGGGTTCCTCTACTACGCGCTCGAGCTCAAGCGGCACCGCGGCACCGCGCTCGCGATGCCGACCTTCTCCTACTCGATCAGCTACCTGATCGCGCTGTTCAGCTTCCTGCTCGTCGACCATTACATTCCGGTGCTCTGGCCCGAATAATAGGACGCGCGCCGGCCGAACCGTCTTCCGGCGCGTTGCGGGATGGACGTCACCGACATCATCGATCCTCTGAACGACGCGCAGCGCGCGGCCGTGACCGCGCCCGATCGGCCGACGCTCGTGCTCGCGGGCGCGGGCAGCGGCAAGACGCGCGTGCTCGTGCATCGGATCGCGTGGGTGATCCGCGTGAACGGCGTCGCCGCGCAGCACGTGCTCGCGGTCACGTTCACGAACAAGGCCGCGGCCGAGATGCGCGAGCGGATCGAGCGGCTGCTCGGCTTCCCGACGCGCAGCCTTTGGATCGGCACGTTCCACGGGCTCGCGCACCGGCTGCTGCGGATCCACTCGGAGGAGGCCGGGCTCGCCGAAGGCTTCCAGATCATGGACTCCGACGATCAGCTCCGGATGATCCGCAGGATGCTCCGCGCGCTCGAGCTCGATGAGAACGAGTGGGTGCCGAAGGAGATCCAGTGGTTCATCAACGCGCAGAAGGACGAAGGCCTGCGGCCGAAGGATCTGAAGGACGAGGGCAACGCGGGCCGGCGGCGGATGATCGATTTCTACGCGCGCTACGAGAAACACTGCGCGGACGCGTCCGTCGTCGACTTCGGCGAGCTCCTGCTGCGCTCGGTCGAGCTGCTGCGCGACAACCTTGAGCTGCTGCGCCAGTACCGCGAGCGCTTCAAGCACGTCCTCGTGGACGAGTTCCAGGACACGAACGCGATCCAGTACCGCTGGCTGAGACAAATCGTCGGACCGAGCGGCGTGCCGTTCGTCGTCGGCGACGACGACCAATCGATCTACCGCTGGCGCGGCGCGCGCGTCGAGAACCTGCAGCGCTTCCAGCAGGACTTCGCGGGCACTCAGCTCGTGCGGCTCGAGCAGAACTACCGCTCGACCGCGAATATATTGAACGCCGCGAACGCGGTGATCGCGAACAACGCGACGCGGCTCGGCAAGACGCTCTGGACCGACGGGTCGGCCGGTGCGCCGATCAAGCTCTACTCGGCGTTCAACGAGCGCGACGAGGCCGAGTTCGTGCTCAACCGGATCCAGGACTTCGTCGCGCAGGGCAACCGGCGCAGCGAGGTCGCGGTGCTGTACCGCTCGAACGCGCAGTCGCGGGTGTTCGAGGAGGGGCTGCTCGCGGCCGGGATCCCGTATCGCGTCTACGGGGGCTTAAGGTTTTTCGAGCGCGCCGAGATCAAGGACGCTCTCGCGTATCTGCGGCTGATCGCGAACCGCGACGACGACCCGTCGTTCGAGCGCGTCGTCAACGTGCCGCCGCGCGGGATCGGCGCGCGCACGATCGAGCTCGTGCGCGCGGAGGCGCGCGCGGCCGGCACGAGCCTCTGGCGCGCGGCCGCGAGCGTGATCGCGGCGGGCTCGCTGCCGAAGCGCGCGAACGAGTCGCTCTGGGGGTTCTTGAAGCTCATAGAGCGGCTCGACGAGGAGACGAAAGCTTCCGCGCTGCACGAGCAGGTCGCGCGCGTGATTGGAGAGGGCGGGCTCTTGTCCCACCACGGCAAGAACCTCGACGCGGGCGGGGAGGCGCGCGTCGAGAACCTCGAGGAGCTCGTGACCGCGGCGCGCGAGGTGTTCGGCGACGAGTCGTCGGAGCTCCCGCCGCTCACCGAGTTCCTCGCGTTCGCCGTGCTCGAGTCGGGCGCGGGCCAGGCCGAGTCCTATCAGGACAGCGTTCAGCTGATGACGCTGCACTCCGCGAAGGGCCTCGAGTTCTCACTGCTGTTCCTCTGTGGGATGGAGGACGGCCTCTTCCCGCATCAACGCTCGCTCAACGACCCGGTCGCGCTCGAGGAGGAGCGCCGGCTCTGCTACGTCGGCATCACGCGCGCGCGCAGCGAACTCTATCTCACGCACGCCGAGCAGCGTCGGATGCACGGCGAGCAGCGCTTCTCGGTGCCGTCGCGCTTCCTGCGCGAGATTCCGGCGGAACTCATCGAGGAAGTCCGCCCCGCGATGGTCGTCTCGCGCCCGATCTACCGCCGCGAGGACGCGTCGCCGCAAGTCGGCGGCGTGCGGCTCGGCCAGCGCGTGCGCCACGGCAAGTTCGGCGAGGGCGTCGTGCTCAACAGCGAGGGCAGCGGCGCGCACGCGCGCGTGCAGGTGAACTTCGAGCGCGAAGGCACGAAGTGGCTAGTGGTGGCCTACGCCAACCTGGAGCTGATGTAGCCGGACTCCGGTAGACTGCTTCGCGACCCATGACACCCGCCGCACCTCCGCGTTCCCATGCCGCCGGTGGCTCGGCTTGGACATCGAGTGCCCTTCCCGAGACCGTCGGCGCACAGGGATGTGCGCCGCCGAGCCGCAGGGATGCTCTTCCGGCGTGTCTCGGGAAGGGCACTCGATGGCCGAGCCGAGTTGGCAGTACACGTGCTAACGCGGAGGTGCCACGCGCGTACGTCGGTCGCGAAGCAGGATACGAATGAAGATACTGATCTTGGGCGCCGGCCAAGTCGGCAGCACCGCCGCGTTCAGCCTCGCGCGCGAGGAGGCGAACGAGGTCACGATCGTCGACAAGAACCCCGACGTGCTGCGCGAGCTGCAAGACCGCCTCGACGTGCGCACCGTCGTCGGCAACGCGTCGCACCCCGACGTGATCGAGCGCGCGGGCGGCCGCGACGCGGACATCATCATCGCGCTCACGAGCAGCGACGAGATCAACATGGTCGCGTGCCAAGTCGCGTTCACGCTGTTCCGCACGCCGACGCGGATCGCGCGGATCCGCGCGCGCGAGCTCATGAGCCGCGAGCAGCTGTTCGGCCCCGACGGCGTCCCGGTCGACGTCGCCATCAGCCCAGCCTCTCTCGTGACCAACTACATCGAGCAGCTGATCCTCTTCCCGGGCGCGCTCCAGGTGCTCGACTTCGCGGACGGCCGCGTGCGGCTCGTCGCGACGCGCGCGCGCGGCGGCGGCGCGCTCGTCGGTCACCCGCTCCGCGAGCTCTCGGAGCACATCCCGAACGTCGAGTGCCGCGTCGTCGCGATCTACCGCGACGGGCGCGGGATCATGCCCGACGGCGACACGGTCGTCGAAGAAGGCGACGAGGTGTTCTTCATCGCGGCGCGCAAGGACATCCGCACCGTGCTCCGCGAGATGCGCAAGCTCGACGACCCGGTCCGCAAGGTCGTGATTGCGGGCGGCGGCAACATCGGGCTCGATCTTGCTCGTGCGCTCGAAGGTACCAACCAGGTCAAGATCATCGAGCGCGACTGGCGGCGAGCCCGCCAGATCTCCGAGCAGCTCTCCCGCGCGGTCGTGCTGCACGGCGACTCGGCCGACGAGGAGCTGCTGCTCGAGGAGAACATCGACAGCGCGGACGTGTTCGTCGCGGTCACGAACGCCGAGGAGGCGAACATTCTCTCCGCGATGCTCGCGAAGCGGCTCGGCGCGCGCAAGGTCATGGCGCTGATCAACAAGATCGCGTACGCCGAGCTCGTCGAGGCGGGCACGATCGACATCGCGATCTCCCCGCAGCAGATCACGCTCGGCACGCTCTTGGCGCACGTGCGCCGTGGCGACGTCGTGAAGGTGCATAGCTTGCGCCGCGGCGCGGCCGAGGCGATCGAGGCGATCGCGCACGGCAACGCGCGCGAATCGCGCGTCGTCGGCCGGCTCATCGACGAGATCCAGCTCCCTCGCGGCGCCACGATCAGCGCGATCGTGCGCGGCGACGAGGTGCTGATGGCCCATCACGACACGCAGATCAAGGCCGACGACCACGTGGTGCTGTTCATCGCGGACCGCCGGCAGATCGACGAGGTCGAGCGGCTGTTCGAGGTCGGCGCGGCGTTCTGAGCGCGCGCTGCGCGCTAGGCGTGCCGCGTGCCGCCGTTCGGAAAGGACGGCTGAACCTTCGTTGAGAATCGCTTAGCCTGAGCCCGCCTTTTCGATCGCGGACCGGCGTGCCGCCGGATACTATGCGCGCACAGTTCCTGGAGCACGCTCGATGCATCTCTTCGACAACCTCGATTCCGGCAACGGCTACAAGATCCGCCTGCTGCTCGCGCAGCTCGGCCAGCCCTACGAGTGGACGAATCTCGACCTCGACGCGGGCGAGTCGCGGACGCCGCAGTTCCTGAAGCGCAACCCGAACGGTCGGATTCCAACGCTCGAGCTCGATGACGGCACGAACCTCGCCGAGTCGGACGCGATCCTGTTCTACCTCGCGGAAGGGTCGGCGTTCCTGCCGGCCGATCGGCTCGGCCGCGCGCAGGTGCTGCAGTGGATGTTCTTCGAGCAGTACAGCCACGAGCCGTTCGTCGCGACGCCGCGCTTCATCGTGAAGCATCTGCCGCCGGGGCACGCGCGCCACGCGGAGCTGCCCGACAGGCTCGCGAGGGGCCGCGCGGCGTTCGTGGTGATGGAGACGCACCTCGCGCAGCGGCGGTTCTTCGTCGCCGAGCGCTACGGCATCGCGGACATCGCGCTGTACGCGTACACCCACGTCGCGCACGAGGGCGGCCACGATCTTAAGCCCTATCCGAGCGTGCGCGCGTGGCTCGAGCGCATCGCCGCGCAACCGCGCCACGTCGAGATCACGGCGCGGCCGAAGCCCGCGCGGCGCTGAGCCGCCGGCGACTCGGCGGCGCACGGCGCTCCCGTGGCGGAGGACCTGATCGCGAATCTCGAGGCGCTGCTCGCGAAGGGCCGGGACGCGCCGGGCCTGCGCTTCGCGCTCGCAACGCGCTATCTCGCCGCGGGCGATGCGGCGGCGGCGCTCAAGCACGCCGAGGCCGCGGTCGCGCTCGACGCGGCTTACTCGGCCGGTTGGAACGTGCTCGGTCAGGCGCGCGCGGCGGCCGGCGACGAGCGCGGCGCGATCGAGAGCTACCGGCGCGGGATCGAGGTCGCCGAAGCGCGCGGTGACCGCCAGGCCGCGAAGGAGATGCAGGTGTTTCTGAAGCGCCTGGAGAAGCGCGCGCGCTCCGCGCCGCCGGAGGGCGGCGCCGCTTAGTGCCTCGCCGCGGTTCGCGCCGGACCGCCGCTCACGGAGCCGGCCGCGGCGGCTTCCTCAGTGGTGGGGGTTCGAGTCGCCGTGCCCGTGACCCTGATCCGCGCCGTGCGCGGGGTCGTGGCCATGGTCGTCGTCGCGTTGCCGCGGCGGCGGCAGCTTGTCCGCGCGCAGCCACGTGACCGTGCCGAACACGAACAACGTCGTCGCGATGATCGCGATCGGCAGAGGCGGTAGCCAGAGTGGTATTGGAGTCATGCCGGTTACGTAAGGTGTTAGGAGCCTAGAGAAGATCCATGCGAGCAAGAGGCCGAGCAGCACGCCGAACGCGGCCTTCGGTTGCGCGCGCCAGAGGCCGCTCCAGAGGAACACAAAGACGGCGACGCCGAGCAGCCAAGTCAACATAGCGCCTGTCCCGTCCGCCGGTTGGATCGGCCCCTGTCCTCACGCGTCAATGCGCGGCCTCGGTCCCGTGTTCCGCCGCATGACCCGCGGGCACGAGCGGCGCGGAGAAGAAGTCGAGACGCTTGAGCTCCGTGTAGTCGCCCTCGACGGCCATCAGGCCGATCAGCACGAGCAGCACGACCGGCGGCCCCAAGATCGCGTAGATCAACGCGAGCCGCTCCCATCTCATGTGCATGAAGATCGCGACGATGAAGCCGGCCTTGAGGATCATGAACAGCAGGATCAGGCCCCACCGAAACAAACCGTGCTGCAAGAAGTCCGTGCCGTACGACGCGGCGCTGAATACGAACAGCAGCCCCCAGATGAAGAAGTAGAGCTTGAGCGGATGCTGTTGGCCTTCTGCTGCCATGAGAGCTCCCTACCAGAGATAGAAGAACGCGAAGATGAATACCCAGACCAAGTCGACGAAGTGCCAGTAGAGACCCGCGATCTCGACGATCTCGTAGCCTTTCTTCTCGTAATCGCCGCGCAGAACCTTCATCGCGACGATCGACAGGTACACGACGCCGGCCGACACGTGCAGACCGTGGAAGCCCGTGATCATGAAGAAACACGCGCCGAACTGTGACGCGCCGAGCGGATTGCCCCACGGGCGGATACCCCATTTTAGGATCAGCTCGGTCCACTCGAACGCCTGCATGCCGACGAACAGGGCGCCGAACGCGCCGGTGAGGAACATCAGCGCGGCCGCGCGGCCGCGGTCTCGCCGGTAGCCATAGTTGACCGCGAGCGCCATCGTGCCGCTGCTCGTGATCAAGTCGAACGTCATGATGCCGATCAGCAGCAGCGGGACTTCGACACCGAACACGTTGAGGCCGAACACCTCGCTCGGATTCGGCCACGGCACGGTGGTCGACATCCGGACGTTCATGTAGCCGGTCAGGAAGCACGTGAAGATGAACGTGTCGCTGAGCAGGAAGATCCACATCATCGCCTTGCCCCAGGGCACGCGGAACGTGGCCTTGTCCTGGCCCCAGTCGGTGACGATGCTCTGCCAACCCTCTTCCCGCGCTTCGGCCGCGCTCACTGCTTCATGCGCCATACGTCCGGTCTTTCCCTCTAAGTCGACGACAACAAGGCGAACAGGCCGAGCCAGATCAGCAGCAGCCAGTGCCAATACGTCGTGCAGAGTTGCACGCTCAAACGAATCCGGCTGCGCGTGACCACCGCGAGCTTATCGACGCCGCGCCAGACGCGTGCGGTCGTGCGCACGAGCACGAACATTCCGCCGATCAGGTGCAAGCCGTGCACGGCGGTCAGCAGGATGAAGAAGCTGTAGGCCGGATTGCCGGGCCCGTAGTTGCCCGTCGCGGTGACCAGCTTCCACGCGAACACCTGGCCCGCGAGGAACAGCACGGTCAGCAGGCCCGCGACGCTGAAGTAGACGCGCACGCCGCCCAAGTCCTCGTGGTCGGCGCGGTTGCGCGCGATCTGCATCGCGCCGCTCGCGAGCACGAGCACGAGCGTGTTGATCCAGAGGATGCTCGGCTCGGCGAGTGGAACCCACGATTGGAGCTCGCCGTGCGCGTCGTGCAGGCGCATGAAGTACGCGCTCGAGAACAGCCCGAACAGGCTCGACACGACCGCGAGGAACAGCCAGAGCGCGATCTTCGGCGCCGACGAGAACAGCGTTTCCTGGCTCGTCGGCACGACGCCCTGATTCACCCACGGCTTCTCCCGCAGCCGCTGCACGAGCAACCACCACGCCGTGATGGCCGTGAGGATCGCGATGACCATTGCGGTGAGCATCGGCTGGGTCTCTAGTGCGCGAGGGAGTGGTGCCCCTTCGGCGGCTCGTTCTGCGGGATGAAGTCCTTCGGCTCGTCCGGCACGCTGTAGTCGTACGCCCAGCGGTAGACGACGGGCAGCTTCGGGCCCCAGTTGCCGTGCACGGGCGGCGTCTGCGGCGTCTGCCACTCGAGCGTCGTCGCGTTCCACGGGTTCTGCGGCGCGGGCTTGCCCTTGCGCAGGCTGTAGAACACGTTGATCAAGAAGATCACCTGCGCCGTCGCGACGACGATCGCGGCGATCGTGATCGCCTCGTTCACCGCGTGCGCCGACCCCGGGATGAAGTCCGTGTGGCCGTAAGCGTAGTAGCGCCGCGGCATGCCGAGGATCCCGAGGTAGTGCATCGGCAGGTAGATCGCGTAGGTGCCGAGGAACGTCATCCAGAAGTGGATGCGGCCGAGGACTTCGTTCGGCATCTTGCCCGTGATCTTCGGGAACCAGTGATAGATCGCGCCGAACAGCACCATGACCGGCGACACGCCCATGACCATGTGGAAGTGGCCGATCACGAAGTACGTGTCCGACAGCGGCAGGTCGACGGTCACGTTGCCGAGGAACAGACCCGTCAAGCCGCCGTGCACGAACGTGAAGATGAAGCCGATCGCGAACAGGTTCGGCGTGTTGATCTGGATGTTCGCGCGCCAGAGCGTGAGCACCCAGTTGTAGACCTTGATCGCGGTCGGCACGGCGATGATCAGCGTCGTCGTCGCGAAGAAGAACCCGAAGTACGGGTTCATGCCGCTCACGTACATGTGGTGCGCCCAGACGACGAACGACAGCGCGCCGATCGCGACGATCGCCCAGACCATCATCCGGTAGCCGAAGATGTTCTTGCGCGCGTGCGTCGAGAGAAGGTCGGAGACGATGCCGAACGCCGGCAGCGCGACGATGTAGACCTCCGGATGGCCGAAGAACCAGAACAGGTGCTGGAACAGGATCGGGCTGCCGCCGTTGTGCCCTGAATTCTCGCCGAGCGACATCAGGGCGGGCATGAAGAAGCTCGTGCCGAGCAGGCGGTCGAGCAGCATCATGATCGCCGCGACGAGCAGCGCCGGGAACGCGAGCAGACCCAAGATCGTCGCGACGAAGATTCCCCAGACCGACAGCGGCAGCCGCATCATCGTCATGCCGCGGCAGCGCGCCTGCAGCACCGTCGTCACGTAGTTCAAGCCGCCCATCGTGAACGCGACGATGAAGATCGCGAGCGAGGCGAGCATCAGCACGATGCCCCAGTCGGCCCCGGGAGTGCCTTCGAGCACCGTTTGCGGCGGATACAGCGTCCAGCCCGCGCCCGTCGGGCCGCCGGGCACGAAGAAGCTCGCGAGCAGCACGATGACCGACACCAGGTAGACCCAGAAGCTCAGCATGTTCATGTACGGGAAGACCATATCGCGCGCGCCGCACATGAGCGGGATCAAGTAATTCCCGAACCCGCCGAGGAACAGCGCCGTCAGCAGGTAGATGACCATGATCATTCCGTGCATGGTCACGAACTGGTAATAGCTGTACGGCGTGATGAACCTGAAGGTGTCCGGGAATCCGATCTCGAGCCGCATGAAGAGCGACAGCACGAGCGCGATCAAGCCGACGAAGATCGCGACGCTTCCGTACTGGATCGCGATGACCTTGTGGTCCTGGCTCCAGATGTACTTCTCGATGAACGTCTGCGGGTCGTGCAGATGAACATCGCGGTCTGCTATTGCAACGTATGCCATGTCCGAGCTTCCT
>Ga0134079_10000198_pt1 | contig 15154 bp, 19 predicted proteins | sample 15_taG_2_FD_119770 | JGI IMG/M metagenome (GOLD analysis project Ga0134079, IMG submission 119770) | Grasslands soil microbial communities from the Angelo Coastal Reserve, California, USA - 15_D_Rain_40cm_2_09182015 | ecosystem: Environmental > Terrestrial > Soil > Grasslands ...
ACCTCGCGGTCCTTGAGCCGCCGCTCCACCAGGCGGCGGGCATGCAGATCGCCGCGCCGCGCCAGGGTGATGAGCCGCTCGGCGTAGGGACGCAGCTCCTTCGCCTTCGCCTCCGTGGTCACGATCCTGTCGTGCCGGAACAGGCTCGTCGCCAGATTCGCGAGCAGCGCCTTTTTGTGGCTCGCGGTGCGCGAGAGCTGGCGACCCTTGGCGCGGTGGCGCATTACTCCAGGTCTCCCTCGGTCGCCTGCGCCTGCGGCGCGACGCCCGGATCCACCACCTTGAGCTCGACCGCCGCCTCCTCGAACTTCATGCCGAAGTTGAGGCCTTCCCGCCGCAGCAGCTCGGCGATTTCGCCCAGGGCCTTCTCGCCCACGTTCTTCACCTTGAGCAGATCTTCTTCGCGGTACTGCACCAGGTCGGCCAGCGTGCGGATGTTGGAGTTCTTGAGCGAGTTCACCGAGCGGACGGAGAGCCCGACGTCGTCGATCGAGCGCCCCAGCACCTCACGCAGCCGGCTGGTCGCGGCGCCGCCGTTCCCCGCCGGCTGGGCAGCTACCATCGGCACCTTGCCGAAGTCGACAAAGAAGCGGAAGTGCTCCTGGGCGAGCGCGGCCGCGTAGGCGACGGCGTCTTCGGGAGAGATCGTGCCGTTGGTCTCGACGGTCAGCGTGAGCCGATCGTAGTCGGTGCGCTGGCCGACGCGCGTCTCCGCCACGGTGAAATTGGCGCGCCGCACGGGATTGTAGATCGAGTCGATGCGCACGACGTCCACCGGCATCGTCCGGTCGACGGGATGCTGTTCCGCCTCGACGTAGCCGCGGCCCTTGTTCACGTACAGCTCGGCCGAAATGTCACGCTCGTCCTGTACGGTGAAGAGCAGCTGCTCGGGATTCTGAATCGTGACCGAGCCATGTGCCTCGAGATCGCGCGCGTACACCGGGCCCGCCTTCTCGACCTTGAGGCGCAACACCGCCTCGTCGACTTCGGGCGCGAGCACCAGCGTCAGCTGCTTCAGGCGCTGGATGATCTGGTGGACGTCCTCGACCACCCCGGGGATCGTCTGGTGCTCGTGCACCACGCCGTCGATGCGGAACGCCCACACCGCGGCGCCGCGCAGCGACGACAGCAGCAGCCGGCGCAGCGAGTTCCCGAGCGTGTAACCGTAGCCCCGCTCCAGCGGCTGAAGCCGGAATTCGGCGGCATTCGGGTTGTCCTCGCGCTTGGTCATCTCGACCAGGTGCGGCCGGACCAACCCCGTCAAATCAAGAGTCGTCATCACTTGGAATAGAGCTCGACGATTAACTGTTCTTGCGCGGCAATCGGGATGGCGTCGCGAGTCGGCCGCTCCGTCATCTTGCCCAGCGCCTTGTCGGTGTCGACCTGAATCCACGAAACCGGCTGGCCGCGACCAAACTGCTCGAGGGCCAGCTTGATCTGCACCTGCTCGCGGCTCGCGTCCGCGACCCTCACTTCTTCCCCGATACGCACGCGATAGGACGGAATGTCCAGCACGCGGCCGTTGACGAGGATGTGCCGGTGACGCACCAACTGACGCGCCTGCTTGCGCGACGTCGCGAAGCCCATCCGGTACACGAGATTGTCGAGCCGGCTCTCGAGCGCCACGAGCAGCGCTTCACCCGTCACACCCGGCTCCTTGATGGCGCGCTCGAACAGGTTACGGAACTGCCGCTCCGACAGTCCGTAAATCCGCTTGACCTTCTGCTTTTCGCGCAACTGCTTCGCGTACTCCGACGCCTTGCGGCGACGCCCCGTGGACTGACCGTGCTGGCCCGGCGCGTAGGCGCGGCGCTCGACGGCGCACTTCTCCGTGAGGCAGCGTGTCCCCTTGAGGAACAGTTTCGTGCCTTCGCGGCGGCACAAGCGACAGACGGGACCCGTGTACCGTGCCATGGCCTAGACCCGCCGCTTCTTGGGCGGCCGGCACCCATTGTGCGGAATCGGCGTCACGTCGCGGATCGAGCGAATCTGCAGTCCGGCGCTCGCCAGCGCCTGGATCGCGGACTCGCGCCCCGACCCGGGGCCCTGCACGCGCACGTGCACGCGCTTCACGCCCAGGTTGAGCGCTTCGCGCGCCGCCTGCTCGGCCGCGACGGTCGCGGCGAAGGGCGTCGACTTCTTCGATCCCTTGAACCCCGCCTTGCCCGAGGAACCCCACGTGACGGCGTTCCCCTGCAGGTCGGTGATCGTGATCAGCGTATTGTTGAACGTCGCCGTGATGTGGGCGATGCCCTCCGCCTCGACGACCTTCTTGGCGCGCTTGGCGCTCGTCGGCTTCGCTTGTGCCATTTAGGCTACTTTTTCAGCAAGGGCTTCTTCTTGCCCGCGATCGCGCGCCGGGGACCCTTCTTGGTGCGCGCATTGGTGTGCGTGCGCTGGCCGCGCACCGGCAGATTCTTGCGATGACGTCCGCCGCGATACGTCCCGATGTCCATCAAGCGTTTGATGTTCATCGCGACTTCGGTGCGCAGCGCACCTTCGACTTTGTAGTCGCGCTCGATCACCTGCCGCAGCCGCGCCACTTCCGCGTCGCGCAGGTCCCGCACGCGCGCGTCAGGGCTCACGCCGGTCTCCGCGAGAATCTTTTTCGCGTTGCTGGGCCCAATGCCGAAGATGTAGGGGAGAGCGTACTGGATTTTCTTGTCGCGTGGCAAATCCACGCCCGCAATACGAGCCATGCGCTAACCCTGCCGCTGTTTGTGCTTGGGATTGCGCTTGCAAATCACGCGAATGACGCCCCGGCGCGTGATGACTTTGCAATGCTCGCAGATAGGCTTGACGCTCGTGCGTACCTTCAACGGGCCCTCGCGGAGAAATATTCTTATTGAGCCGCGAAGTATAGACGGGCCCGTAAGTCCACGCAAGGGGCCCAATTACGACCGAGGACGACGGCTCACGGCGCGCTGCGCAGCTCCACCAACCCCCAGCGACCCGACAGCAACCGGAAACCGAGAAACAGGGTCTCACGCCGCAACTCGGTGGTCCCCGCCACCACGTAGCGACGCGTCAACTCCACAAACCCCTTCCCCGGCTCCACCTCGCGGATGACCGTCACGTCCAGTCCCCGCTCTTCGACCGATCGCAAGTAGCGGCGCAGCAATTCCACTGCCTGCGCGCGCCCCAGCGCCGAAGAAGGGTCGGCGCCCGGGATCTGGAGTACGATGCTAGGGCTTTGCCCGACAAGCGCTTGAGGGTCGTGGGCGAGCCACGCCTGGCGCGCCTGCTCGGCCGCCTCGGGCAAAGTGCCCTGGGCAGCCAGGGTGGCGATCATCAGGACAGCGATCCGGGAGGCGAGCGTCATGCGCCGAGTGATACCCCGGAGCCCACGGCCTCGGCCAGGCGGCGATAGGCGCCGACCGGATCGGCAGCGGCCGTAATCGGTCGGCCCACCACGAGGTGAGTCGCGCCACGCCGCACCGCGTCGTCGGGGGTGATCGTCCGCGCCTGGTCGCCCGCGGCCTCGTTCGCCATCCTGATCCCGGGGACCACGATCCACGGGTCGGGACCCAGCGCTTCGCGCAGCAGCCCCAACTCCTGCCCGGAGGTCACGACACCGCGCAAGCCAGCCTGCAGCGCCATGCGGGCCAACCGTTCGGACTCTAATCCGATATCCGGCACCCCGCGGCCCAGGACCGACTCGAGCTCCGCCGCGTCGTGCGACGTCAACACGGTCACGCCGACGAGGGGCAGCTCAGGACCCGCGGCGCGCGCCGCCGCCGCCAGCATCGCGCGTCCGCCGAGGCAATGCACGGTGGCGAGGCTGACGCCGAGCTCCCGCGCCGCGCTCACCGCCCCCGCGACGGTATTCGGGATGTCGTGCCATTTGAGATCGAGGAAGACGCGCAGGCCACGCGCGGCGAATTCGCGCACCAGCGCCGGTCCTTCGCGCCCATAGAGCGCGTGCCCGAGTTTCGCCCATGTGAGTCCCGGGAGGCGCCCGGCCAGAGCGAGCGCCTCGCGCCCGCTCGACATATCGAACGCGACCACGATCTCAGCCATGCGAACCTCCCCCTTCCGTGAGCTCGCGGGCGATGCGCTCGGGGACGCGCGGATCGGCGAGCGCCGCGGTCCCGATGCCGACGAGCGACGCTCCCGCTGAAAGGTACTCGCGTGCGTCGGCCGCGGTGCGCACGCCGCCTACGCCGATAACCGGGAGGCCGACGGTTTCGGTGACGCGGCGCGTCGCGAGCACGCCCACGGGCAGCAAGGCCGGTCCGCTCAAACCCCCCATGCCATTCCCGAGCCGAGCGTCGAGCATGCCGGGCAGCGTATTCACGAGCGTCACCGCGTCGGCGCCCTCGGCCTGCGCGACGCGCGCCATCGACGGCAGGTCGGGGAGCACCGGGGAGAGCTTGATGCTGAGCGGGCGGGTCGACGCGCGCCGGCAGGCGCGCACCAGCTCCGTCAGCGCGCCAGGCTCCGCGCCGAACTCGAGGCCACCGGCGCTGGTGTTGGGACACGAGGCGTTGATCTCGAATGCGGCGATCGCTTGGAGCGGCGTGAGCCGCTCGATCACGCGTACGTAGTCGGCGACGGTCGCGCCGGCCACGTTCACGATGATGCGCACGCCACTCCCCTCGCAGCGGCGGACGAGCCACGGCAAATCGTGCGCGGCGACCGCGTCGAGCCCGGGGTTGGCGAGCCCGATCGCATTGAGCATCCCGCCTCGGAACTCCGCGACGCGGGGGCCCGGGTGACCACGACGGGACTCCGGCGTCACCGCCTTGGTGACGATCCCGCCCAGCGCATCGAGATCGATGACGCCGGCGACTTCGCGTCCGAAGCCGGCGGTGCCGGCGGCGAGAACGATCGGATTCTTGAAGGTGACACCGAACAGCTGGACCGCCGTCACGAGGAGGCCGGCGGCACGACCGGCCGCTCGCGCACAGGGCGTTCGGTCGGAACGCGACGACCTGGGACCGCCTCCGGCGGACGGCGCGCGCCGGGGGTGGTAACGGCGCTGCCGGGCTGGTCGTCCAACCAGGGGCCCCGCGGACCGGTCAGCACGGTCCACGCGCGCGCGCGCGTCGCGCCGCCGGTCACCACGCGCACCACCTGAATCCCCAGCTCATGCGCGAGCGAATCCTCGAGCGCGGCGTAGGCGAGACTCGCTTCCCCGCGGAACGCGCGGGTGTACGGCGCCGCGGCGTAGCGGCGATCGAGGATGGCGACGATCGAGTCGTGCCGATCGGGGAGCAACGGCAGAGCCGCGACCAAAGCCTTGGCCGCGAACAGCGATCCGGAATCGGTAGCGGCGAGGTCGAGAAACAGCTGCCCCGCAAGCCTCGGCGCCTTGAGAGAGTCGCGCGCCAGCTCGGCGGAGCGGAACGTCTCTCCAAAGGTCTCGTGTGTCGCCGAGACGCGTCCCACGAGATCGAGCAGGCTCTGGGCGTCCGCGGCGCCCGCTCCTCCACCGAGACCGCCTTCCTTTTCTGAACGTGACAGGTGTGTCAGCGTGGCGATAACGGCGCTGAGATCGGCCGGGCTCGCGGCCCGCGCAGCGAGGACACGGACGCCGCGCACGCGAGCGACGCCACCTTGCGCCGCCGGCAGCGACGCCGCGGCTTGCTCGTAGCGCGCCGTCGCGATATCGAAGTCGCCGCGGGCGAGCCGCCGATCGCCGTCGGACACGAGGAGGCGCGCCCGCTCGGCGTAGGGAACGCGCCGCTGCAGGAGCATCCGGTCGAGCGCCGCCGACGCCGCTGCAGCGCCGCCGACCGTCGCGAGCTGATCGAGCAGGTCCGCCCAGTCATCGCCGACGAATGGACCCAGGGCGAGGGTGTCGAGCACCGCCGCAGCGTCGGCGGCGCGACCGGCCGTGAGCAAGACGCGGACCCGGGCGGGCAGTGCCTGCGGCTCGCGTGAGCGCTCGAAGTGCACGACGGCCGCATCGTAGTCGTAGCGACTCGCCGCCCCCTGCCCCGCCAGGTATTCGGCGCGCGATCGGCGGTGGGCGTCGCTCGACGCGAGGGGCTCGGCGAGGGCCCGGTCGGCGTCCGTCGGTTTGCCGCTGCGCAGCGCGCAGTGCGCCGCCGCCAGCCCTGCGCGCTCCCTCAGCGGGGCGTCATGCACCGTCGCGAGGGCTTTGGCGAGGGGCGCGGCGGCCGCGTCGCACGTACCGGCGAGAGCGAGACCCTCCGCACGCAGCACCAGCGCGTCGTCGGCCCAGCGGCTGTGCGGGTGGTGCACGAGCACCGACTCAGCCTTCACCGCCGCGCGTGCCCATTGGGTCCGCGCCTCGGGCTCCTGGCCGTGGGCCTCGAGGCGACGCGCGTCCTTGGCGAACCGCTCGGCGCTCCACATCGCGTTGTAGTAGGCGCATCCAGAGGCGGCCAGCGCCAGGGTCAAGGCGCTCGCGACGCGCCTCACCGGCCCGATCCTCCAACCGCCAACTTCCGCTCGAACTCGAGCAGGTAGGTGACGATGCCATCGGCGATCGCGTTGACGATCTTGCGTTGACCCAGGGCGGACGTGAGGAACGCGCCGTCGCCGCTATGCGTCGCGAATCCCGCCTCGACCAATACCGCCGGCCGCCGCGCGGCCGCGAGGACGAGGAACGGACCCTGCTGCACGCCGCGGTCACCGCCAGGGTGAATCGATGCGACGCGCCCCTGCACCAGGTCCGCGAGTCGCGCCGATTCGCGCAGGTATTCGTTCAGCTGCAGGTCGTTGAGAATGAACGAGAGCGGACCGTCCCCCGGCGCCCGGGTGTCGAACCGCATCGCGTCATTCTCCATCTGCGACACCCGCTTCTGATCTTCCGTCTTGGCGTCGGACACGAAGTACGTCTCGACGCCGCTGGCTCGACCCTGGCGCGGTCCCTTCGGCATCGCATTGACGTGTATGCTCACGAACAGATCACACTCGGCGCGGCAGAAGGTCGGCCGGTCGGCCAGGGCGATCAACGTGTCGGTCGAGCGCGTCAGCACGACATTGAGTCCGCGCCGCACCAGCTCCGCGCGGAGCAAACGGCCGATCGATAGCGTGACGTCTTTTTCGGCGAGGTGCCCGGGGAAGGTCTGACCAGGATTCCCGGGGTCGATGCCGCCATGGCCGGGATCCACCACGATCGTGTGGGCCAGGCGCAAGCCGGTGACCGCATTAGGGGTCCCCACCACGAGCGTCGACGCCGGCGGCACCCTCGCGATCGGCACTGGAGCGGGCGCGGGCGCCGGTCGCCCCGGAGGTGACGCCGTGACCGGCGCCGGAACGGCGGTCACCGTCGGGGTCTCCTCGAGCCGAGCGCGCACGGGGTCCCACCGGTACCGGCCCGAGGACGCGCGCGGGACGTAGGCGGCGAGCCAGTGCAGCGGGAGGAACAGCGTATCGCGCGCGACATATGGCGCACCCACCAAGGGGAACGCGGCATCGCCGATCCGGACGTAGGGGGCGCCCAAATCGAAATCGAAGGTGCGGTCGCCCAGCACAACACGCACGGACGTTCCCTCGAGCGATGTGACGAGGCCGAGGGGCTCGATGAGGCGGGCCGCCGCCACCGCGGCAGCGCCCCGCTCGGTACTGACCGGCACGGCGGCCAGGCCCCGCGGCGTCGCGATGTACACCTGCTGGGGCAGGAGCGCGGCCAGGGCGAGGAGTACGATCACTCGCGCCGTCCCTTGGTCACGCGCGCCATCTCGCGTTCGGCCACCCGCTTCTTCAGGTCCTCGCGCTTGTCGTGATCCTTCTTCGCGCGGGCGAGCGCGATCGCGATCTTGGCGAGGCCGTCCTTGAAGTAGACCTCGAGGGGAACGATCGTGAGCCCCTTCTGGGTGGTTGAGCCGAGCAGTTTACGGATTTCGCGTTTGTGCAGGAGCAACTTGCGGGAGCGGGCCGGGGGAGGATTGTTGTAGCTGCCGGGGCCGTAATGGGAGATCGTCATCCCTTCCAGCCACACCTCGCCGTTGCGGACGTGCGCGTATGCCTCGCCCAGACTCGCTTTGCGGTCGCGGAGTGATTTCACTTCTGTCCCCGTCAGCACCAGTCCCGCCTCCCAAGTCTCAAGGAGATGGTAGTCGTGCCGCGCGCGCGGGTTCCTGGCGATGGAGACTTTGTCCACGATGTGAAGGGCAAGATAAGCGTTGACTTAGGGTTATACAACGCTCTAGATTTGCCGTTCCGCGAAACACGGGCCGAAGTGGTGGAACTGGTAGACGCGCTGGCTTCAGGAGCCAGTGGGCGCAAGCCCGTGGGGGTTCGAGTCCCCCCTTCGGCACTCAGTAACGCGGCACCTCCGGATCAACGTCGACGCTCCACGCGTCGATCCCACCTCGCAAACTCCGTACGCGTCCGAACCCAGCGCCTTTGAGCAACTCGAGAGCGTGCGCCGAGCGCAGACCATGATGACAGAGCGTGACGATCGGCGCCCGCCCGTCCAGCTCGCGCAACCTGGCAGGTAGCTCGCTCAACGGCATGAGCCGCGTGCCCTCGATGTGGGCGATCTCGTACTCGTGCGGCTCGCGGACGTCGAGCACGACCAACTCGGGATTGGCGGTCCACTCGCGCTGCAACTCCGCCGCGGCGATCTCGACCCCGTCTCCCATCTCTCGTCTCCCGTCGTCGATGCCGCAGAACGCATCGTAATCGATCAACTCGGTGATCGTCGGATGCACGCCGCACACAGGACACTCCGGATCCTTGCTGAGGGCCAGCTCCCGGAACTGCAGGCGGCGCGCGTCGCACAGCAGCAGGCGCCCCACCAGCGTCTCGCCCACCCCGACGATCAGCTTGATCGTCTCGAGCGCCTGAATCGATCCGATGATTCCCGGCAGCACGCCGAGCACGCCGCCTTCGGCACAGGAGGGCACGAGGTCGGGGGGTGGGGGATCGGCGAAGAGACAGCGGTAGCACGGGCCCACGCGCGCATCGAAGACCGACGCCTGTCCATCGAAGCGGAAGATCGAGCCATAGACATTCGGCTTCCCGAGGAGCACGCACGCATCGTTGACGAGATAGCGCGTGGGGAAATTGTCGGACCCATCGACCACGATGTCGAAGTCGCGCACGATGTCGATCGCGTTGGCCGACGTGAGCCGCACGCCGAAGGTCTGCACCTCGACGTGCGGGTTCAAGTCTTTCAGGCGGGCGCGCGCCGACTCGAGCTTCGCTGTGCCCACACCCGCGGTGCCGTGGAGGATCTGCCGTTGCAGGTTCGTGACGTCGACGACGTCCCAGTCGACCAAGCCGAGTGTGCCGACGCCAGCCGCCGCCAGGTAGAGCGCCGCGGGGGAGCCAAGTCCGCCGGCACCGATGAGCAGCACACGCGCCGCCTTGAGGCGCTGCTGACCGGCGATACCGATGTCAGGAAGAATCAGGTGCCGCGAGTACCGCAGGGTTTCCGCGGGCGACAACCTGGGGAGGGAGGCCACGGGCTAGGTGGCGGCGGCCGCCACTCCGGCGATCTGGTACACCTCGGGCTCCGCGTGGAGGAGGTCAGCGAGGGTGATGCCGGCGAGCAGGTCATTGATGCGGCGCTCGAGCAGGCGCCACACCGGGCGGATGCTGCAGGCCGTTCCCGGATCGCAGCGCTCGGCGTCGACCTTATGGAGATCGCAATTGACCTCGAAGGTGACATGTTCCGACGCTTCGATCACATCCTTGACGCTCACCGCCAGGGGCTCACGCGCGAGCAGGTAGCCGCCCTTCGCGCCGCGCACGGAGTCGACAATGCCGGCGCGCCGCAGGCGCAGGAGAATCTGCTCGACGTAGTCGTGGGGGAGGCGTTCGTGCTCGGACAACTCGCGCGCCGCAACGGGGCCCTGCCCGGCGCGTCTGGCGAGGTGGATCGAAACGATCAGCCCGTATTCCGCCCAGGTGGTTACGCGCATGGACGGAATATGGGAGGGGACTACTCGGGATTCAATGGCCCCCGGCCGCCGTCACGGACGGCTCCAGTTTCGGACTGAGCCCCACGCCCACCTGTACCATGAACGCATTCTCACCCGTGTTGCGCTGCAGCCAGAGCAACCGGGCGTTCACGTTCCACATCAAGGAGGCGCCGCTGAAGATGTCCGCGCCGAGACCGCCCTGCGCACCCTGGGCGATGCCGCGGTCGGTGCCTGCAGACGGGAACCCGGCGAGCAAGACGCCCAGCTCGCCATAGATCCGACCCCACGCGGAGTACAAGGACGCCTCGTACCCCGGAGCGAAGAGAATCGCGTAGGGCGCACAGTTGCTCGGGCACCCCTGTCTGACGCGCAGGGCCGCATAGTCGACCTGCAGGCCGAGCGTTCCCTTCTTCGTGTCGCGGCGGAACCGGACGCCAAAGGTGGGCGCGCGTCCTTCGAATGGCCCACTCACGGGGATCAAGAGCCCAACGGCCGGCCCGAGCGTGCCGTTGAGTAATTCGGTCTTGCGCGGTTTCCCGAACGAGAACGAGACGTTGGCGCGTCCCTCGAGCGCCTGGATCGCGCTGTTCGGCACCTGGAAGAAGCGGCCTTCGAGCAGAGCGGCACCCGAGTTGCCGAGGTTCACGCGCACGCCGAGGCCGAAGCCCAGGCCGATCTGATTCGTGGCTGCGGCCGAGGAGCAGATACCCAGCAAGCCGACGTCCTGGTCGGTGACGTGCGCCAGCCCGAGCGCACTCGAAGCGAACGGGGCGATCCCCTTCGCCCCGACGGGATAGTAGTTGGACTCGACGCCGTAAAACGTCAGCTGGCGGACGCAGCTGGAGCTCGAGAGATCGTTGTAGCGGGAGACGGTGACGCCGATCTCGCCGTCGTCGCCGGAGAGGAACGCGAACGTGCCGCCGAACGACGAGTACGAGTGACTCGTGCCCGAGCCGTCCTCGATGGAGATTGTCGAGACCGTCGGGCCGATTCGCGCGCGGCCTTGAGCCGCGGCACCACCAGCGAGCGTGAGCAGGGTCACGCTCAAGAAGAACGTGCGCATGGGAAGCATTTCTACTTCCTCGGCGCAGCGGGCGCCGTGACTACGGTCACCCGCTGCACCCGCGCCACACTATTTGACCAGCAATCCTAGGACCAACCCGGCAGCCAGCATCCGCGCGAGCCAGGCCCAGCACGTCGCATTGAAGAGCGCCTTGACCTTTGTGTACCAGACGGCGCCCCCCGTCGTCTGGAAGGCGATCGGCAGCCACAACACCGTGGCGAACTCCATGCCGGCCAGAGGGCCGCCACCCATCACCCACAAGCTGCCCATGAACTTGTGGTAGACGAATGCGAGGAAGAGACCGAAGAGGAGGCACAATCCGGCCGACTTCATGAGCATCGGGCCCATGTTCATCGGCTGGCCCGGGGCAGGCATGACGGCGAACGCATCCATCCCTTTGGTGAACACCTTGCCCCACATGACATAGTCCACGAGGAAGGTGACCACCCCGGCGATGAGTCCAGCGATCCACCAGTTCATACGTGCTCCTCCAAATGAGAGTGAGCTACTTCCGCTCCCCGGGCACTCCCAGCTCCGTCATGGCCCGCAGGTCCAGCACTTCGTCGAGCTCCTTGCCCTTGAGCAGCCCCTTCTCGATCACGAGCTGACGCACCGTGACGTTCTTCGCGATGGCTTCTTTCGCGAGTTTGGCGGCCTCCGCGTACCCGATCTTCGGCGCGAGCGCCGTGACGAGCGCGGGACTGCGCTCGAGCCAGTGAGCGCACTGCGCCGCATCGGCCTCGACCCCTGCCACACAGCGCTCGGCGAGCACACGCGTGGCGTTGGTGAGGATCTGCATCGAGGCGAGCAGGTTGTGGGCGATGACCGGCATCATGACGTTCAGCTCGAGCTGCCCCGCCTCCGCCGCGGTCGCCACCGTCACGTCGTTCCCGATCACCTGGAAGCACACCATGTTCACCATCTCGGCGATCGACGGGTTGACCTTCCCCGGCATGATGCTCGAGCCCGGCTGCACCGCCGGCAGCATGATTTCCGCGAGACCGGTGCGCGGTCCCGACACCAGCAGCCGCAGGTCGCTCGCGATCTTGCCGAGGTCCACGGCGTACGTGCGCAGCGCTCCGGAGAACGACGCCGCGTCGCCCATCGACTGCATCAACTGCACGCGATCCTTCCCTTCGCGCAGGTCCAGGCCGGTGATCGCCTTCAGATGCTTCACCATCAAGGCGGGGTAGCGAGGCTCGGCATTGAGCCCCGTCCCTACCGCGGTGCCGCCGATGCCCAGATCGCGCAGGTCGTCGGCCGCACGGACGATGCGGTCGCGGTTGCGTTCGACGGTGTGCCCATAAGCCGCGAACTCCTGCCCCAACCGGATGGGCGTGGCATCCTGCAGGTGGGTCCGGCCCGACTTCACGACCACGTCGAACGTCTTGCCCTTGTCCGCGCAGGCGCGCGCGAGACCATCGAGCGCGGAGATCAAGCCCGGGAGCTCGGCGAGGGTGCCGAGGCGGATGGCCGTCGGGATCACGTCGTTGGTCGACTGGGCCATGTTGACGTGATCGTTGGGATGCACCGGCTTGTAGTCGCCCCGCTTGCCACCCAGGATCTCGTTGGCCCGGTTTGCCAGCACCTCGTTCGCGTTCATGTTGTGAGACGTGCCGGCCCCTGCCTGGTAGGGGTCGACGACGAAGTGCTCGCGGTGCCCTCCCCCGAGGATCTCGTCGGCCGCCCGGACGATGGCGTCGGCGAGCTTGGCATCGAGGCGGCGGGTCTCGTGGTGGGTGAGGGCGGCGGCTTTCTTGATGCGAACGACGGCGTCGACGAAGGGAGCGAGGGGGCGCAGATTGGAGATCGGGAAGTTGAGCCGCGCCCGCTCGGTCTGAATGCCCCAGAGGGCTTCAGCGGGAACGGGCAGCTCGCCCAGGGGATCGCGTTCGACGCGCGTTGCGCTCATCGCCTCATTCCAGGAATCGTCCATGCACCTGCCCGATCACGCGGCGTTCAGTGCCGACAAGATGACCAAGGTCGACTGCTTTCGCTCCGAGCGCTTGCTCGTGGGGCTCAACTGCTTCGAACCCGGCCAATCCCAAGCGGTCCACGCGCACGCCGGCGCCGACAAATTCTATGTAGTCGTGAGCGGAAAGGCCAATTTCGTCGTCGGCGAGCGCACCGTCAGCGCCGGTCCGGGTGACCTGATTCTGGCCCCCGCCGGCGTGCCGCACGGTGTCGCGCGCGCGGAAACGCGGACGGTGGTCCTCGTGGCGATCGCCCCGGCGCCCTAGCTGCGCCGTTTGAACCACCCGACGGTGAACAGGTCCTTGGCGGCCTCGCCGCCGTGGGTGCGAATGAGGAGATAAACGCCGAGGATCGTCAATAGGACCGCCGTATAGAAACGCCACAACAGCAGCAGGATCACGATTTGACTCGGCGGGAAGTTTCCCGCGAATCCCGACAGGAACGCGACCTCGATCCCACCACCCCCCGAGGGGAGCGGCACCAGCAGGCCCGCCTGCAGCAGGGCCAGCGCGCCGAAGAACATCTCACTGAAGGGGGGCGCGCCCGGCATGCCCCACACGAGCGCGGGGAGGATCAGGGCGCGGGCCGTGAGACTCACGAACGTCAGGACCGCGCCGACACCCATCGCCCACCACGGGGCGCGACGCACGTGCCCGATCGCGACGCGCCACTGCCGCCGCACGCGGTGCCGGATCGCGCCCGCGCGCACCAGGCGTTGCAATCCGTAAATCACGAGCAGCACGACGAGGGTTACGATCTCGATCGTCAGCAGGTCACGCGCCAGGCTGTGCGACAGCCACCGTCCGGCGCGCGCGCTCCAATCAGGCAGGTAGTGCACGCCCAGCCAGAGCACGATGAGTCCGAACACCGGCCACTCGGCGGCCACCTCGACGCCGAGCGCGACCAGCGCCGTCACAGGCCGGATGCCGGACCAGGTCAGGCCCAGAAAGCGCGCAGGTTCGCCACCCAGCCGGTTCGGGGTCAGGGTGGAAGCGGCTTCGCCGTAGAGGTTGAGGCGGAGTGCGTCGAGGAACGACAACTGCCCGCCCGCCGCCCAGGTCGCAAGCTGAATGCGCCACACGCGCGTGGCGCAGTCGAGCACGATGAGGAGCAGCACGAGGACGTGGTTCACAGCAGCGCGTCCATCGCCGGGGGTCGCTCCACCGTGAGGGGCCCGCGCGGGACGTGCTGGCACGCGAGCCGCCATCCTTGCTCCACGAAGGGACCGAGCCGGGCGTGATCGATCGGGGCCGCCGGCAGGTCGCCCGACACCACGCGGACACGGCAACTGGTGCAGTTGCCGACGCCGCCGCACACCGTCTTGAGCGGCGTATCGGTGAGATCGGCGAGATCGAGGAGCGTCTTCCCCCCAAACCCCCGCGCGCCCGCCGACACGACGGCTCCGTCGGGCAGGAACGTCACGACGATGTCAGTCAGAGCAGTCGCCGAGGGGATAGATGAAGCCGCAGTTGGCGCAGGGGTTCTTGCAGCCCCACGGCTTGGGTCGCACCTCGGCGCCGCACCGCATGCAGGTGGGCCGAGGACGAGCCTTAGGGGAGGCGGGCCGCGCCGGTGAGGAAGGGATTGGAGCGGCGTTCGTGTCCGACGGTGGTTTCGGGTCCATGTCCGGTGTACACGATGGTCGCTTCGGGCAGGGAGAGCAACTCGCGCTCGATGCTGGCGATGAGGGTGTCGAAGTCGCCGCCGGGCAAGTCGGTGCGCCCGATCGAACCCGCGAACAGCACGTCGCCGCCGAGCACGACGCCGGGACCGACGAGGCAGACGCTCCCGGGGGAGTGTCCCGGCGCGTGCCGCACCTCGAAGGTCAGATCGCCTACCCGCACGGTGTCGCCGTGGGCATAGGTCCGGTCGGGCGCCGGCAGCGCCGGGGCCGCCAGCCCGAACCAGGCCGCCTGCTCGGGAACGGCGTCGTAGAGTGGGCGATCGGCGGCGTGGAGCCACACGGGCGCGCCGGTCTCGGCGGCCACTCGCGGGACCCCGAGGACATGGTCGATGTGGGCGTGGGTCAACCAAATGGCGACGGGCTTGGCGCCGGTCGCCGCGACTTTGTGCAGGATCAGACCCGCTTCCTCACCGGGATCCACGATCGCGCATTCGCCGGCCCGCTCGTCCACGACGAGATAGCAGTTCTCCTGAAACGGGCCGACCGTGCGGACGTCGATCTTCACACCGCGTACCCGCCAGTCCCTTGCGGGGCCACAGCGTGGCCCCCTTCGGCCCTCGCCTTGAGGTACTTCTCCACCGCGATTGC
>Ga0134079_10000199_pt1 | contig 15126 bp, 9 predicted proteins | sample 15_taG_2_FD_119770 | JGI IMG/M metagenome (GOLD analysis project Ga0134079, IMG submission 119770) | Grasslands soil microbial communities from the Angelo Coastal Reserve, California, USA - 15_D_Rain_40cm_2_09182015 | ecosystem: Environmental > Terrestrial > Soil > Grasslands ...
CTCGAGGGTCTCGTCCGTCCAGATGAGCGCGTAATTGCCGAAGCGTGTCAGGTCGAGGAACACGAACTTCCGCTGCTTCTTGTGCTCGTAGCGCCACACTTCATATGGATTGGTTGACGCGGGCTGCGGCCGGCTCAGGACGGCATCCGGCGGTCCATATTTCAGATAGATGCGGCCGCGATCGGTGCGCCAGCCGGGGATTTCGGCGGCCCCGCCTTCGCGGAACATGCGATTCACGGTCGCCACACGGGTATAGAAGCTCTCCATCGCCTCGTTGCGGGGCGTGTCCGGCGTCGGGTCGCGGTGTTTCCAGAACTGGCGGAGGAACGACCGCTTCCCTTCCACAGTGAGACTGCCGTAACGCCCGCGCTCGTCGGCTTTCATCAGATAGACGAGGGGGCCGTACAGGCTGTCGAGTTTGGGTTCGCTGGCGGTAGCGAACGTCGTGTCTTGCTGCGCAACGAGCACGCCGGGAACGAACGCGAGGGCGAGCCACCGGACCATGACCCGCATCAAAACACCAAGCCCCGGGGTTGGTTCCCCCGGGGCTCGCGCTGTCCAGCCGGCTGGCACAACCTACGGGTGGAGGATCGTGATCTCGATATTCGCCGGCGCTGGTCCGCGGAACTGCTCGACGACGAAGTAGTGCGTCCCCGCCGCGTACTTGAAGTTGCCGATGTTCTCAGGGTTGTTTGATCCCGCGCCGCCACCGCCGCTCTCAAAGCAGCCTGCCAGTCCGGTGGCATCGCAGACGTAGCTGTCCATATCGCCGGCGCTATTCCACCCGGTTGAGAAATGCAGCGTCGCCGTATCGGCCAGCGTAAACTTGTAGATCACGCAGGGGCCAACCGAAAAGTTCGCCGATGGCGGCAGTCCGAATTCCGAGCAGTTCGGACCGTTATTCGGCGTCACGGCGAGATTGGTGACGACGTACGTGCTGGCACCCTTCGCGGTGGGTGTCGCAATGGTGGGCGCTGTGCTGTACGTCGTGTCGCCGGTCCAGAAACGACCGGTTGGTGAGACGACCGTATCAGTCGTGAGCGTGATAACCAGACCGGGCGGGTAGGTCGGGGCACGAACTCCCCCGACTGACCATTTGCCCGCGGCCGCAAATGGCGTAAGCACGGTCAACGTTTCCGCAGTCGCATGAACCACCGGAGCATTGAGACCGCCGGGCGCCGTTGCCGAGGCCGTGGCAGGATCGAATTTCAGCGACGAGGATGCGATGATCCTCACGGTGTCGCCCTTCGTGGGCGTCTTGCTGGAGAACGATCCGTTGAACGACGGTGGGAACACGGTGACGACGGCAGTATCGGACACGCCGCTTGCGCTCGCCACGACCTTGGCGAGTCCGGGCGCGACCGCGGTCACGATGAAGTCGAAGTGCGCGCCGTCGGCCGAGGGGATGGAGGTGTCGATCGCCACCGTGACGACCGCAGGATCGGCTGAGGTCACCGTCATCGCGGTGGGGATCGGGTTCAATTGCTGATCCCGCGCCACGACCTCGAGGCCCTTGGTTGCCCCCTGATCGATATACATGAGATCGGGGTTCAGGCTGATCGAGCTGACGCCGGTGCGGAGGTCAGCCGTGGGGTCGCCCTTACACCCCGCGGCGGCCGCCAGGAGAACCACGACCACCGAACGAAAATCCAATCGCTTCATATACGGTCTCCCGAGAGAGTGATGGTCCATTCCGTTAGAACCTGGCGATCTCGTCCACTGCGTTCTGGCCTACCAACCGCTCCCACCCCGGCATGCCCTTCTCTTTGCGGTCGTCCGTGTAAACCAGCTGGTAGTTCCCGATCCGCGTCTGATCGTAGAACACGTACTTGAGCGGCCGCGGCCGGGTGTATTTCCAGGCCTCCCACGGATTGCTCTGCCCGTTGGACGGCCGTCGCATGATTTCATCCGGCTCACCGTGCAGGATCAGGATCTTCCCGCGATCCGTGCGCCACCCCGGAATCTCGGCGGCGCCGCCTTCGCGAAACCGCCGGTTCGCCTCCGCGAGCCGCTGATAGAAGCTCTGCTGCAGCTCATTGTCCGGCGTGCCGGGCGTGGGGTCGCGCTGCCGCCAGAATTCCCGCAGGAAGCGACGTTTCCCCTCGAGCGTCAGACCGCGGTACACGTTCAGCTCGCTCAGCGCCGCCAGGTAGAACAGCGGCGCGAACAGCGTATCGAGCTTCGCTTCGGTCATCTGCGAGAACACATCACCCGTCGCGACGGTCGCCTGCTGCTGCTGCGCCAGCTCCTGCTCCACCTCGAATCCCGTCATCCGGAACCGTGCTGACCGCACCAGCGAGTCCGCTCCGGCACCGATGACCAGCTCCAGCTGATACGACCCCGGCGGCAGTCCTGCCAGGTCCACCGATCCGGTGATCACGCCGCCGCCCGCCGGAATCGCCGACGCCGCCGGCGGTGTCGTCACGATCGTCTTCCCGTCACCACCGCGCACCCGCACTGCCCACGGGACGTCCCCGCCGCTGTCGCGATACACCTCGCAGTAGTAGAACAGCGCTGCCTGCGTCGGCGACAACGCCACGTCGGATGCGGCGGTGATCAGCAGATCACCCTTGCGCAGCTCGCCGGGCCCGGCAACCGTGTCTCCGGGCGTCGCGCGCCGGATCTCGGGCGCCAGCAACAAATCGGACGCCGGCGGCCGCGCCCTGAACCCCTGCACCGGCAGCGTCGCGGCCGACTGCCGGCCTGACGCCGAATCCTTGACGCTCGCCCGGATCTCGTACGCGCCGGAGTCGACCGTGAACGTCACCATCTCGACGCTCGCCGCGCCCCGCGCCCGCGTGGCCGTCCACGGCACGCGCCGTGTCCACCGGTCGGTCGCGAGTACGGTTCCCCGCGCATCCACGACGCCGACATCCAGGCGAAACTCCGCGAATCCGCCCGCCCCGATCGTCACCGCGTCGAGCAGCTCGTGTGGCACGCGCACGAAGCTGTTGATCAGTGTTCGATCGCCCCGATACGACCGCACCGCGCCGATGGCGACATCGCGTGACGCCGACGGCTGGGTGGGGGCGGCAGGAGGCGGGGGGGGGCGCTGCTGGGCCGCCGCGCCAGGCGCGACGGCCAGCAGCATCAGCCAAAACACCCGCAAAGTCTCCTCCTACAGCTCGTTCAGCTCGGCTCCTGGGTCACCAGGAGACCGTAAATGACATCATGTTCGTGCCGCCCAGCAGTCCGAGGCTCCGGTAGGCGTAGTCGAAGCCCAGCTCGAGGCTGGGGCGACGATAGCCGAGCCCGAAGCCGCCGGCCAGGCCGTCCGTGTTCTCCTTGCCGCTCATCGTGCTCTGGAACCCTGCGTTGGCTCCGACATAATCCAGGGTGTTGTCGGGCTGGTACGACCAGCTGCCGCGTCCGGCGAAAAAGAACCCGCTCTTGCCGATATCGTTGAGCATGAACTCGGCGCCGAAGCCGAAGCCGGCGCGATTGTTGTTGGGCTGCGTGAACTCCGAGAGGACGGTGACGCGAGTCTGCTCATTGGCGTACGCATCGAGGGCGGCGCCCACCCGGAACATCACGGGCAGGCCCCACTCCTTCGTTTGCAGCTCGGCGGGCTGCGGGTCCTGCGGTACGTCGACCTGACCGGGCACCGGCGGGCGGGTGACGGTCTGATCGAGCGCCGACCCGGTGTGCTTCAGATCGGAGCCGAGGTTCTGAATAACGAACGAGACGCGAATCGGCCGATTCATCGCCTGCGCGTGGAAGTTCGTCCCGAAATCCACCGCGACGGCGTTCGCCGACGTCTTCCCGAGCGCGTCGGAGATGGCCTTGAACGTCAGGCCCGCGGAGAATCGGTCACTGAAGTTTTGGGCGTACGTGGCGCCGACAAACGTCTGCGCCACGCTGTATTTGGTGCCATCCCCGTCGGGGTTTTCGACCGTGTAGACCGGCTGGCCGCTGAATCCGAAGTTGCCGATCTGCAAGCCGATGGTCCGCGCGCCGCCGCTGAACGGCAGCGCGAGACCGGCCCAGATGTACTTGGTGTTCACCGCGTAGCTATACGAGGAGAACAAGGCCCCCGGGCGCGCGATCTGCGCCGCGCCCGCGGGATTGTAGTACAGCGAGGTGACATCGGTGGCGAGCGCCGCGTAGGCGCCTCCCAGCGACAGACCGCGGGCACCCGCTCCGAGGAGCAGGAACTCAGCGGCCGTCGTGCCGTATGCCGTGTTGTCGGACGGCAGGGTGACCTGCGCCCCGACCGGCCCTGCGACCAGGACGAGCGCCGCGAGGGCACCGCTGAAGCTTCGAATCATGCGCGTCATCTCGAATGCTCCCTCTTGAGCGCTATTGCGCAAAGTTGACGACGGTGAACCGGCCGGTCTTGGACTTCCCGTCCGGCGTTTCCACCTGATAGAAGTAGACGCCCGAGGCGACGAACTGATTGTTGCGGTTGCGGAGGTTCCACTCCAGCTCACCCCCGCCCGTGGCGTCATTCAAGGTCAGGACCTGCACCAGGATGCCGCTGACCGTGTAGATGCGCACGATCACCTGGCTGGGCAGGTTGACGAAGCGCAGCTTCTTCGAACTCGGCGACTGCTCGAGCGCGTTCGTCACGTAATACGGATCGGGCAACGTGTGGACCTTATCGAGCTGCCCGGCGGTCGTTGTCGCGGGATTGAAGGTCGACCCGGTGAACGTGAACCGCATCCCGAGGCCCGGAACCGCTGGTGTGCGAGGCGCGGACTCGAACGCGAAATCCGCCGTCGCGGCCGTTCCGGTGATGTTCCCCGTATAGAAGCGCGCATGCCATGAGTCCCCTGACGCCGGCAGCGCCGCCATCTGCATGAGGAAAAACTCCCCGTTCAAGTACAAGATGAATCCAGTGCCGGTCTGCGCAATCGTGTCGGTCTCGGCGTACGCGATCGACTTCGCCGCAACCGGCGACAGCTTGGCACTGTTGCGGAGGACCGCACGCGGCGTGAGGCCTGATCCGCACTGCGCCGTCAATTGTGGGGCAGGATCGACGCAGAAGATGTCGCCCCACGTAAGCAGCCCGTTCTTGCCGTCGCGGCTGCTCGTCACGCCCGCAAAGGACGACGTATCCAAAATCCCCCATGACGCGCTGATGCCCGGGTTGAACGACACGGGAACCTTGTGCACGTCATCTGTCACCGAAGTGATGGCGCCATTGGCGCCCCAGGTCACGGTGAAGTCGGCGGCACGGGAGACTGATGCCGTGACGGCTTCCAGATCACGCATTGGGGTACTGCGCACCGTGTTGTACGACTGAATGTGGAAGAGGGCAGTGACACCCGGCAGCGCGCCGGCTGTGACTTTCCCGGTCATCGCTCCGAGCACACAGGCGCCGCTTGACGGATGGCAGTTCGCGCCGTTCGGGTTCGCCGTATTCTCGTTCGTCGCCCCCGACCACCACCGCGGCCCATTGTATGACGAGTTCGCCGGAGCGTCGTTGGCGTCACCGCGGCCCGGACCCGTCGAGTTCCAGGGGCCCGGCTGAGTGACCACCACGGTTCCGTACATGTCGAAGGTCGAATCGCCACCGAACCGAGTCGACTTCGCAGTGACCGCAGGCGTCGCCGCGAAATTGGCCGACCCCGACGTCACGTTATTCGTAGCATCGACCGGTACCGCAACCGTAAAGGACGCCGGCGCACCGGCGCCTTGCCCCGTCATGAAATAGGTCGCCGATGCCGCGGTACCCAAGCCATCAGGATCGCCGTTGCCGGGGTGGATCGAGTCGATCCGTGCGGTGATCGTGCCACCACCCAGAACATCGGGGAGGAAGGCCGCGAAATTCAGCTCGATGGCATCGGTCGGTTGGAACGGCCCGGAAAACTCGCCCGTCGCAGCGTCAACGGTTGGCGGCGTCCCAGCCGCCAGGACCTGGCCCGTCCCATCGAGCAGCTGCACCGTGCCAACCGTGCCGGCCACCGTCTGACCCGACCCCTTCCGGGGTATGATCGTCTTCACGGTGCGCGGTGACTCGAGTGATGTGTTTCCGACACCCACGGACTTCACCGAGTTCACGTCGTACGCGGTCACGGCATAGTAGTAGGTGAAGGAGTTCTTCACACCCTTGTCCGTGAACGCGAACGGGACGTCAGTGTCGCGCAGCGGCAAGCACGGGCTGGGAGCGCACGCACCTCCGGCGCCCCCGCCGGTAACGGCCGTGTCAGCTTGGACAATGATGATGCTCGAGTCCGGCAATGCGGAGATGCGGCCGCCAGATGGAATCTGGACGATATTGCCGGCCAGCTCGTGGGGCACACCCTCCGTGAACCGCCGCTTGGCTGTGTCGACCGCAACCGGGCAGCCGGCGGAGACGCCGAGCTCCGGCGCACACTTGCCGTAATCGAAGGCCCCCGTGGAATCGGTGATCTCGGTGTGCGCGTAGTCGAACTGCGCGATCAACTGGAGATCGCCCGTGGTGCGGCCGCGATAGATGCGGTAGCCCTCGACGTCACGTTGACGGTAATTCGGGTCGTAGAGCGCATTGGGCACCGAATCACCGGTGACCGGGTCGAGCACCCTGGGCTTCCTGGCGATCTGGAAGTAGGGATCACCGAGCGCGTCGGTCTCCGTCGCGCTCTTCTTCCATACGATGGTCACGCCGTTGTCACCTGGCACCAGGAAGAACTCCGGCCCGGCCGGCGGGAAGGGCAGTAGGAAATGGGCGTTGAACACAGCCTGCGCCACGAGACCCTTGCCCAGCAGCGAACGGGATACCGTGCGCACTTCATCCTGCTGGATCTTGCCGTCGCCATTGGCGTCAGCCACCGAGATCGCGCCGAATACCCGGTCTACCGAACGCAGCGTATCCGTCCCCGTCGCGAGAGCAGCGGGCTGCGCCGGGAAGCCCGGCTTCAGATCGAGGGCCTGTCCCCGAGCGGCAATCGCCGGCGTGTTGACCGGCGCTGCCGCGATGTACGCGACGACGATGGTCTTCGATTCACCCGGCTTCAGGTCCATCGGGCCGGACGACTGGAAGAACCGGATGTCGTCGCTGGACTGCGTCACGAAGCAGACGTGCGTCACCGCCGGCGTGCCGCCGCTATTGCACGGTGCGTCGCCCGCCGTCGGATCGAGCTTGGCGGAGAGATAGCGCCACAGCTGCGTCGTGTTCTGCGCATCGTCGAACTGGCCGCCGTTGATCGTGTTGCTGAACATCGTGAGGCCGACTTCCTGGCCATTGACCACCGGGCTCTTCAGGTACTTCACCCCGACGATGCCGGGCGCCTGTGCGAACGGCGGACCGAAAATCGTCGACGGGAAGAGCATCGACGGCGCGTACCAGTTGCGCTTGAAGGCCGTGCCCATGCTGAACGGCAGGAACGCGGTCGAGTAGTTCTCGCGCGCCGCGTCGGATACGTCGGCGTCCATCGCGAACGCCGCGTACATGTTGGTGATCGTGTAGCCGGTATCCGGAATCTGCACCCCGAACGCGGCTTCGTTCAGCGCCTGGAACCGGGACCCGTAGCTCGTCAGCGAGTCGTGATCCGTCCGCCCGGCGTACACCGAGGCGGCGCTGGCGGTGATGTTGGTGAAGGTATAGAGGTAATAGATGATGTCTTCGTTACCGCTGGGGAAGTTCCAGCCCATGCCGCGCTGGTCCACCAGCACGCCGAGCGGGTGTTTCCGGCCGGCGTTCTGTTGGGGATTGCCGTCCCAGTACCGCGACCACGTATCCTGCTGCGACGCCGCCTTCAACCCGATGAGGATCGGGTCATACAGCGACGTGTCGTTGGGTACGTAAGCGTCACGTGGCCAGCCGGCATTATCACTCGGGTCGAGCGAGTTCCACACGAGTGACAACCGGTCGCCGTGCTCCGTCGTCCCCTTGGGATCGAAGAAGAACGCGCCGACCGTGTCGCCCGCCCACGAGAACCCGCTGATGCCCGGGTTCACGATGCCCGCGAGCTGCAGGCCGGAGTTGAAGACGTATTGATCGGGCGTGCCCTTGGGCCAGAACCCGCCGCCCACGGTCGTCGAGCCCTGGGGATCGACGCACACCATGCCGACGGCGTTGAGACCGCAATCGAAGCGGTTCACGTTCTGCCGGCCGAGGAAGCCCGAAAAGAGATGAAGGACGCGGCGCGCGCGAGGGCGCGGCGTCGCCTGCGCGGTCTGAACCGCCAGGGCGAGCCCGAGCGCCAGCAGCGCGCCGAGCCGCAGTCCATTCCTAACCGATACACGTGCCATTGAAAGATCTCCTTGAGAAAAAATCAGGCCCCGGAAACGGCTGCCGGGTGATCGTCCAGGCGCCACCAGCGACGCCTGGACGAGTCACCCGTCCAGTCCAGGACGGCTCTTAGAACGAAATCTCCGCGCCCACCCGGAGGCGGCGGCCGGCCCCGTAGAAGCGGTCGGGCGCCTGCTGCAGGTTGTACCAGGCGTTGAACGCCGAGCTGTACTCCGACGCTGTGTACACGCCGTCACCGTTGCCGAACCGGGCCTCGGCGCGCTGCAACAACACGCAGTCCACCGGTCCACCCGCCCCGTTGCCGATCCGCGACGACCACCCCGTGCAGACGCCCGGGGACGACAGATCGACGGCGTTCTCACTCCCGACGGTGGTGAACACATGGTTCTCCTTCGCCTCCGTCTCGATCTGCGCCGTCTGCTCGTCCACGTACTTGGAGCGGTTCAGCCCGTTCACGACGTCGCCCGTCTCGAGGAAGAGGTTCAGGACGTTTTGCCAGTTGAAGAGGTTCCTCGCCTCTCCGAACAGCGTCCAGTCGAGCGTGCCGACACGGAAGCCCTTGGTCACGCGCAGGTCCACGTTCTTGAACCACGGCATCGAGGATGCGTTGATAGGTTCGATGTTGGTGAACTCGAGCGGGGCTTCGCCCTGCGCCACACCTTCACCCGAGTTGCGAATGCGGGTGTAGGGCAGGCCGCTCGCGAAGCGGAACGTCGCGAACACGCCCACGTCGCGGAACACGCTGCCCAGCGTCGTGCCTCTGCGCCAGTCCGTCGGGAACTGCAGCGACATGGAACCCGTGACGTTGTTCTTGCGGTTGTCGTCCGTGGGCAGCGTCGCCTGCGGCGGCGGCGACGTTTCGTTGGTCAGCGAGCTGATCACGCGCGCCGTCGTGCGGAAGTACGCGAACGGATCCGACCCGGTGCTCTTGGCGACCTGGAACGTGTAGGCGACCGAGCCGCTGAAGATGTTCGAGAAGCGGCGGTCGAGCCTGAAATCCAGGCCGCGGACGTTGCCGAAGTCGGCGTTGTTGAACACGCGCCAGTCGCCCTCCTGGCCGCCGGCGCCGGGATCGGGAATCCGGAACAGCCGTCCCGAGACGTCCGCCACCTTGTCCTTGTTGTAGGCCGACACGTCGAACACCATGTCCTGGCTGAAGGCGTGCCGGATGCCGAACTCGAAGATGATCGTCTTCGCAAAGTCGAGGTCGCGACCGTACGTCTGGTTGCGGTTGCTCTGCGACAGGTCGGTGTTCTTGCCCCGATACATCAGGTCGAAGTCGGGCGCCTGCACCTGATGCGCATAGGACAGCCGGAAGTTCGAGTGCTCGGTGACCGGGAAGGACACCTGGACACTCGGACTCCAGGCGTCGTGCGCCGGCGCGGCGACGAAGTTCGCCGTCGGATTGAGCGGATCGAACGGTGAGAAGTTGTACGTCACGCCGTCGATCGTCACCGAGGGGTCGGTGATCGACGAGATCCGGCCGGGGACTACCGGGAACGTGGACTTGCTGTCGAAGCGGTCGTACCGCAGGCCGCCGACGAGCACGACGTCCCCGAGGTCGAGACGGTCTTCGATGTAGGCGCCCATGCGGTTCGGCGTCTCGGCGTAGCCGTTCAAGCCGAATGCGGAAATCATGCCGCTCGCGTAGCGCCGCGTGTCGAAGGTGTGGTACTCACCACCCAGCTTGACGCGGTTGTAGCGGTCCGCCTGCCAGTCGAAGTTGCCGCGGAACTGCCAGCGTTGTTCCTGGATCAGCGTGAAGCCGTTATCGACGCCCGACGTGAACATCGGGAGCCGCGCGCTCTGCTCGGCGCCGTACGGGTTCATGCGGTACGGCTGCGCCGAGATCAGATCGTTGCGATCGAGGAACGGCGCCAGATCCTGGCACGCCGCCTGACCCGCCTGCAAGCACTGGATCTGCTTGTCGTCGAGCCAGTGCACGCCGCGGTAGGTCGTGCCGGCGATCGTCACGTCGTGCGTCGAGTTGAAATCGACGAGGAACTTGAGCGGGCTGAGCAGGAACCCGCCGGTCGGATCGCGTGAATCGAGCTCCGACTCGCGGGTCAGCACGCCGGTCTGCGAGTGATCATTCTGGTACGAAGCGTAGAAGTCGAGCGCCATCGCGCGCTCGGCCGACCGCGCCAGGTTCTGGTTCCAGTTGAGCGTCCAGCTGGTCTGCGTGATGCGCGACCCGGTCTGGTTCGACGGATTGTACAGATCGATCGTCGGCGTATTGCGATACTGGTTCACGCTGGTGACGCCGGAAAGACGCAGCCGCGAGCCGCTGCCGTAGGTCCAGAGCAGCGACGCGTTGCCCGTCCCGATCGTATTCGCGGCCAACGGAAGACGCAGACCCTGACACGCCACGCCGTAGTTGCTGGAGATGTCCTTCTTCAGCTGCGAGTTGCCGTACGGCGAATTGCCGCAGTACCCGCTGTATTGAACGAAGCGCGGAATCGAAACATCCACGGTGTCGCTGAGCGGATTGCCGAAGTCGATCGGCTGATGCACGACCGTATCGACGCCGCTCGCGACGTACACCGGCCGCTCCATGTCACGGTCGAGCGCGATATCGCCGCACCCGTTGAGTCCGTTGCAATCCCCACTCTGCTGCCCGGTGAGGGTGGTGCCGAGGAAGAACGTGAGGTCGCTGGCGATCGGTCCGCCGAGGCTGGCCTCGATGCGGTGCTGGCCGACGTTACGCCACAAATCACCGACCTGGTCGGTCGCCAGCGACAGGTTGCCCTGGAACCGCTGCCCGCCGGACTTCGTGACGAACGCGAACACGCCCGATTGCGCCTCGCCGAACTCGGCGCCGACCGCGCCCGTCGTCACCGACGCCTCTTCGAGCGCGTTGGTGCCGAGCTGCAGGTTGGTCTGGCCCATCTGGCTGTTGCGCACCAGCACGCCGTCGACGAAGATCGCGGCTTCACCCGGCCGACCGCCGCGAATGACGAGACCTTTCGCCTTACCGCTCTCGACCACGCCCGGCTCGAGCCGCAGCGCTTCGCGCACATCATTGACCGGCAGCTTCTCGATCACCTGACCGGAGATGATGGATTTCGACGTGACCTGGTCGCGCGGCACGATTGGCTGCGCCGCGGCCGTGACGGTGATGCCCGTCAGCACGACGGCCGACGATTGCATCTTCACGTCCGTCGTGATCGTCTGGCCGCCCTGCACGCGGACGTTGCGCACTTCGGCGGGCGCGTACCCGATGAATTGCGCGCGAATCGTGTAGGTGCCGACCGGCACGTTGTTGATGAAGTAATAGCCCTTATCGTTGGTCACCGCACCGAATGAAGTTCCAACGACGAACACCTGCGCGTTTGCGACTGGTGCTCCGGCCTGATCCGTCACGGATCCTTCGACCTTGCCGGTGACGGCCTGCGCGGCCAGCGGCGATGCAGCGATGCCGACGGCCAGCGTGAGGACGGAACAGAGCACCAAGAAGCGCGCGACAGCGCTCATCACACGAGGCATCATGGATGCTTCCTCCAAAGACGTGAATGCGCGTGGACTTCCGGACAGAATGTGTGAGGCCGGCACCACACCTCCCTTCGGTCTAGATCGAACCGACGGCTCGGAGCGAACTCTTGCTGGAAAAGCTGGCCGGGCGTCAGAGACTCGTCAAGACAATGCCACGTCAACATCTTAGCCCAATCCTCCACGGCGGCGGCGAAAATGCGCCCTATCGCGGGAGGCCGCAAGAGGGTCCCGGCGGCTACACGAGGAGCAGGTCCTGCTGCGGCCGTGAGGGCGTCACCTCGGGCCCGGCATCGCCCAGGTAGACGTTGATCTCGGTACGCATCCCGAGACGACCGGGCAGGTAGATGCCCGGCTCCACCGAAAACCCGACACCGGGAATCAACATTCGCTCGTCCGCCGTCTCGAAGTTGTCGAGGTGGGGCCCCGAGCCGTGCAGGTCGCGGTCGATCGAATGGCCCGTCCGATGGACGAAGAACTCGCCATATCCGGCCGCGCGAATCACACCGCGCGCGGCGTCATCGAGTGATGCGCCGGTCACCGGCTGCCGCATCGCCCAGCGCTCCTTCAGCAGGTTGACCGCGGCATCGCGCGCCGAGCGCACGGTTTCCCAGATCTTCCGCTCCTCGGCGCCGGGCATGTTGCCGGCGTATCCCATCCATGTCTGATCGGCAAACACGGAACCCAGCGCCGGACCGGCCCAGAGATCGAGTAACAGGACGTCCCCCGCCGCGAGCCGGCGATCCGCGCCGGCGCGCGGGTCGTAATGCGGATTCGCGGCATTCGCCTGGAACCCGACGATGGGCGGATGATCGGTGACGAGTGACGCGCGGCCGAACGCCTCCATGACGCGAGCCTGCATGGCGGTCTCGCGTACCTCTTTGCCGGCCGCGAGCTGCGCGCCCGCCCAGCGCAGGGTTTCGACCGCAATCTCCGCGAGCGCCTCGGCCGCGCGCCGGTGTCCCGCCAGCTCGCTCGGCGACCAGCGCGCCGCGAACCGGCTGACGAGCGTGCCCGACGACACGACTTTCGTCCCGAACCCTTCGATCAACTCGATCACGCCGTGCGGCACCCGATCGAGATAGGGCACCGCGTCGTCGCGCGAGATTTCCATCGCCACGGTCTTGCCGCCGACCAGCGCACGCAGGCGCTCGTGCAGCTCGGACCAGGCGGCGTAGGGCCGCACTTCGCCGGGGAATCCCTCGAACGACGCGAGCTCGATGCGGTGCGCAATCGCCACCGGCGCGCCCGCGCGGGGCAGCAGCACGAAGAAGCGTCGCGTGCCCATGCCGTTGATGCCGAGCACGCGCGTCGCCGCGGGATTGATGCCGTGGAAATCGTACAGCAGCCAGCCGTCGGCTTTCAGCGTGCCCAGCAGCTCGCGCAGCGCGGGAAAATCGAAACCCTCGAGTGGCTTCATTGATGCCGGGGATCGGGGCCGGCGGCGCGCCATTCGCACGCGCTGCCGCCGCGCGCGCGACAGATCACGTGCAACATCGCGCCCTCGTAGCCGACGAGCAGCCTGAGCAGCTCGACGAGTCCCGCGCCGTAAAACGCGCACGCCGACCCGTCGGGCGTCGCCTGAATCGCGATGGGATCGCTCACGCGCGCGACGGGCAACCGCTGCTCGCGCCCGAGGTCAGCACCCAGCACGGCCTTCGCGGCGCGACGCGCCGCCGCGTGACCGAACAGTCGCGGCGCACTCTGCGCCACGAAGCGCGACATCCCCGACATGCGGCGCACCGCGCGGCGGGCCGCACGCCGGCCGGCGTCGGCGAACACGAGATCCGCATCGGGCCGCCGGCCCACCAGCCGCAGCAGGGCCTCGACGTGCGACGGCTCGACCCGCGCGTCTTTGCGCACCAGCTGTTCGAACTCGGCAAGCTGCATTTGTACGGTGGTTGAGAGGCCGAGCCGCTTCACCAGTAACTCGTCAGCGAACTCGCTGAGCCCATCTTCGACGGGGGTGTCGAGATTCTTGACCGCCTCGAGGACGGCGAGCGGGACGATGCTGTGCACCACGGCGCGCGAAACGTAGCATCCCCTCCCCCATTGCGGAACTCGGGGCGCGGCGTGAGCCTTCACAGAACGGTCATGGCTCAGACTCCTTCCCCAGACGTGTCTCCTCCGGTGGACGAGAAGCGCGTCAGCTTTGAGCGCGAGGCGCTGGTGCATCTCGACGTGCTGTACCGCGTCGCGCTGCGTCTCACCAGCAACCCTTCCGACGCCGACGACCTCGTCCAGGAGACGATGCTCAAGGCATACCGCGCCTGGGACCAGTACGAGAAGGGAACCAATGCAAAGGCCTGGCTGCTTACGATCTTGAGGCACGCCTTCATCAATGAATACCGCCGCAAGATCCGGCACCCCGAGTCGGTCGATCTGGACGCGATCGAGCCGTACGCGGTCTTCTCCGAAGTACAGGACGAGGACCCGCAGGGCGCGTTCTTCGACCGCATCGTGGACGACGAGGTCCTGCGGGCCATCGATCAGCTGCCCGAGGCGTTCCGTGAGACGCTGGTCTTGAGCGATGTGGAAGGCATGTCGTATCAGGAGATCGCCGGGATCCTCCAGGTGCCGGTCGGCACCGTGAAATCGAGGCTGTTCCGCGCGCGCCAGCTGCTACAGGCAAAGCTCTACGATTATGCCGTCGAGATGGGATACATCAAAGGAAGTCCCGCATGAATTGCCGCGAGTGCGTCGAGCATCTCTACGAATTCCTGGACCGCGAGCTCACTCCGGAGCTCGAGCGGGAGATTCGCGAGCACCTCGAGGATTGCCCACCGTGCGGTGAGCAGTTCGACTTCGAAGAGCTGTTCCTGAAGTTCCTGCGCGCGCGCTGCCGTGCCCAGGGAGCGCCCGCCGAGCTGAAGCGCCGCGTGCTGCGCGAGCTGTTCGGCGAGTGAAGTGGCTGACCGGGCGAGGCGCGGCGGCAGCGCTCGCGGTCGGCCTGGCTACGGTCTGGGGATTCGGATGGCGAGGCGTCGTTCTGCTCCTCGCTTTTTTTGTCTCGTCGAGCCTGCTGTCAGAGAAGACGACCAGGAATGAACGCCAGGTCATAGCGAACGGTGGCGTGGCCGCGGTGGCGGCGCTGGCGGGCAGCTGGACGGCATTCGCCGGCGCGCTCGCCGCAGCCAGCGCGGACACGTGGGCGAGTGAGATCGGGAGACGCGCCCGCACTCCGCCGCGGCTGATCACGACCGGTCAGCCCGTCCCCGCCGGGACCGACGGGGGTATGACGGTGCTCGGAACCGCGGGAGGGGTCGTGGGGGCGGGGTTTGTTGCGGGGTGCAGTGTCTTGTTGCCCCGGGTCATGGGCCCGGGGTCAGCCCACCCTGGGTGGTTCTGGGCCGTTATTGCAGTAGCCGGTGGTCTGGGCATGGTCTTGGACTCACTCCTCGGCGCGACGCTGCAAGGAAAGACGCGATGGCTGGACAACGACGCGGTGAACCTGCTGGCGA
>Ga0134079_10000201_pt1 | contig 15114 bp, 16 predicted proteins | sample 15_taG_2_FD_119770 | JGI IMG/M metagenome (GOLD analysis project Ga0134079, IMG submission 119770) | Grasslands soil microbial communities from the Angelo Coastal Reserve, California, USA - 15_D_Rain_40cm_2_09182015 | ecosystem: Environmental > Terrestrial > Soil > Grasslands ...
CTACCGCGGCTCCCGGCGACACCTGCCCGGCGGGCGGCGATCCCATCCTCGGCCCCTCCGAGATGCCGTACCGCCTGCTCCACCTGCGCCCACTCACCGACGCCGGTGTCGACGGCACGGGCGTGAGAGTCGCGATCTTCGACGGCGGCTTCGACACGCAGAATCCCGCCTTCACGGGCATCACCGTCACGGCGCAATACGACTTCGTCTTCGGCGACGCGATCGTGCGCAACGATACCAACGACGTCCCGACCGCCCACTCGCACGGCACGGCCGTCTGGTCGCTCTTCGCGGGTGACGTCCCCGGGCGGCTGCACGGCGTGGCGCGCGGCGCCAGCTACCTGCTGGCCAAGACGGAAGACGTGAGAAGCGAGACGCGCGTGGAAGAGGACAACTATGTTGCCGCGCTCGAGTGGGCCGACTCGATCGGCGTCGACATCGTGTCTTCGAGCCTCGCCTATCTGAATTTCGACAACGGGTTCAGCTACACGCCGTCCCAGCTGAACGGCGACGTCGCGGTGACGACCGTCGCCGCCGACCTCGCGGCCCAGCGCGGCATCCTGGTCGTGACGGCGGCCGGCAACTCGGGTCCCGGCAGCCGTTCGATCTGGACGCCCGCCGACGGCGACTCCGTGCTCGCGGTGGGAGCCGAGGACTCGTTGGGGAACCTGGCCGGCTTCTCCTCGCGCGGGCCGACCGCCGACGGACGCCTGAAGCCCGACTTCACCGCGCCGGGCGTGGACATTTGCGTGGCGACGGGGAGCGGACACGTCGGTCGGTCGAGCGGCACGTCGTTCGCAACTCCGCTGCTCGCCGCGAGCGCCGCGCTCGTCAAGCAGCTGCACCCGGCCATGACGCCGCTGGAGCTGCGCGCGGCGTTCCGGCGCTGGGGGGCCAATCGCGTTGTCCCCGACTCGCTGCGCGGCTGGGGGCGCCCCGACGTGACGGCCGCGGCGACCTTCCCCGTCGGCGTCATGCCGATCGCACCCGTCACGGGTCCCCTGTCGTCGGTCACCCCGACGTTCACGTGGACCGTCGGCACCGTTCCCCCATCGGCGTCGCCCGTCACGTACCAACTGCGCATCGCGCGTGACTCGGCGGGCGTGCCCCTGGTCGACACGACGCTCACGAACGTCACGACCTACGTCCTGCGGATCCCACTCAAGCCGGGACGGCCGCTGCTGTGGCGCGTCGACGCGACCGCCGCCACCGGGGACACCGCCAGCACCGGGGTGATCGGGCCGATCGCCGTGCCGGCGTGGGCGACGCTCACCGCGCTCAGCGACCCGGCCGGCGCCACGACCGATTCCGTCCAGCCGACGTTCACGTGGACCTCCCCGGCGATCGCCGGGCCGCCCGGCCCGTTCACCTACGACCTATTCGTGCAGCGCGTGTCGGAGCCCGTCCCCGATTTTGGCGTCGCCGGGCTGACGGGCACCAGCTTCCGCATCCCCGCCCCTCTGGAGCGCAACACCGCGTATCATTGGTATCTCGTGACGCACGGGGGAAGCGACACGAGTCTGGCCGCGAGCCAGGGGTCGTTCCTCGTGCTCGACGCGTCGACCCCGTCGGCCACGTTGCTCTATCAGAACTTCCCGAATCCGTTCCCGGCCGCCGGCCGGGACTCGACGTGCCTGTGGTTCGACCTCGCGACCACCGGTCTCGTGGAGGTGGAGATTCTCGATCTGCGTGGGAACTCGGTACGGCGGTTCGTGCCGGGACCAGATTTTCCGCCGATCCTGACGGCCGGCCGTTATGGCCGCGGCCCGGCCGGGGGCGCGACCTGTGATCCCCGGCTCATGTGGGATGGGCGCGCCGGCGACGGACGCCTGTTGCCCGCGGGTGTGTACCTCTACAAGGTCAAGGCGCCCGGCATCGTCCTGTTCAAGCGGATCGTGTTCCGCGGAAAGTGATCATGGATCTCGTCACCGTCGGCACCGGCACCGTCGCTCCATCGGCCACCCGCACGTGCGCGTGCCACTGGGTGGCCCGCGGGGACATCCGCATGCTGCTCGACTGCGGCGCCGGATCGCTGCATCGGCTCGCGGAGTTCGGGCTGCCGTGGCACCAAGTCAGCCACGTCGTGCTGTCGCACTTCCACCCCGACCATTGGGGCGAGTTGCCGATGCTCGTCTACGCGCTCAAATACACGACGGTCCCGCCCCGGACCGAGCCGCTCGTGATCCTCGGACCGCCCGGCGTCGTGCAGCATCTGCGCGTCGTCGCCGAGGCGTACGGCAGCTGGCTCCTCGACCCCGGATTCCCGATCGGCATTCTCGACGTGCGCGATGGCGAGCCCTTCCCGCTCGGCGCCGATCTGAGCCTCGAGACGTTCCCCGTTCCGCACACCACCGAGAGCGTCGCGCTTTCACTCGTCGCGCCCGAAGGGCGGCTCGTGTACACGGGCGACACGGGGCCGAGCAGTGAGCTGGCCCGGTGGGCCACCGGCTGCGACATCCTGCTGGCGGAGTGCTCGCTCCCCGAGTCGATGGCGATGGACATCCACCTCACCCCCGAACGGGCCGGCGATCTGGCACGGGAAGCCAAGGCGAAACAGCTAGTCTTGACGCACTTCTATCCTCCAGTAGAAACTTCGGACCCGGCCACAGGCGCAGCCACGCGCTTTTCGGGACCTGTAACAGCCGCCCGGGACGGCGACCGGTTCACCATCGGAGGGAAGTAGTCGTGCTCATTGTGATGCGGCATGGCGCCACAGCCGACGAAGTGCAAAAGGTCGTCTCCGTCATCGAGGAGATGGGCTATCAGTCCACTCCGATGCCGGGTGCACAGCGCACCGCCGTCGGTCTGGTCGGGAACGACGGCCGCGTGGACGCGTCACGCCTGGAAGGTCTCCCGGGCGTGCAAGAAGTCATTCACGTCTCGAAGCCGTACAAGCAGGTGAGCCGCGAGTGGCGCCCTGAGCCTACCGTCGTGAAGCTGGCCGGCGGCGTGACCGTGGGCGGCACCGAGGTCGTGGCGATGGCAGGCCCCTGCTCGCTGGAGACCGAACGCCAGGTGCTCGAGTCGGCGCGCATCGTGAAGGAAGCGGGCGCGGTGATCCTGCGGGGCGGCGCTTGGAAGCCGCGCAGCTCACCCTACTCGTTCCAGGGACTGGGGCGGCCGGGGCTGAAGCTCCTCGCGAAGGCGCGCGAAGAGACGGGACTCTTGATCTGCACCGAAGCCATGGACCCGGATGGCGTGGGTTGGGTATCGGAGATGGCGGACATCGTGCAGATCGGTGCCCGCAACATGCAGAACTTCTCCCTGCTCAAAGTCGCCGGCCGCTGCGGCAAACCGATTCTGCTGAAGCGCGGGATCAGCGCCACGATCGTCGAGCTGCTGCTCTCGGCCGAGTATCTGCTGGCCGAAGGGAACTACGACGTGATCCTGTGCGAGCGCGGGGTGCGGAGCTTTGACACGATGACGCGCAACTTGTTCGACCTGACGGCGATTCCGGTGGTGCACAAGCTCTCGCACCTGCCGATCATCGCGGATCCGTCGCACGGCACCGGGCTGCGCGACAAGGTCATCCCGATGGCGCGCGCGGCGATCGCCGCCGGCGCCGACGGCATCATGGTCGAGGTGCATCCGAATCCCGAAGAAGCGCTGTCGGACGGCGCCCAGACGCTCTACCCCGATCAGTTCACCCAGCTGATGCGCGAAGTGCGGATCATCGCGGAGGCCATCGGCCGCCGGGTCGCTGAACCAGCAGCGGTGGGAGCATGACGGTCCGCGGGAACGTTGGAACGTTGGTACGATGGAACGTGACGACCCTGGCAGTCCTGGCCATCGTTCCATCATTCCATCTTTCCGAGGCCCAGGACCCCGGCCCGATTCTCGACCACGCATCCGCGACCTACCAGACCATCCGGACCTTGTCGGCCGAGTTCACGCAGGTCATCACCAACCCGATGCTGGGCGCGCCCGACACGACCCGCGGCAAGCTCTACCAGATGCGTCCCAGCCATTTCGCGATGCGCTTCACGCGTCCGCGCGGCGATCGCATCGTCGCCGACGGGCGCCATCTGTGGCTGTACACGCCCAGCACGACGCCCGGACAGGTGATCCGCACGACCATCCCGGCCACGGGCACGAGTGGAGGCCCGAACTTCATCGGGCAGTTCGTCGAGCGCCCGCGCGAGCGGTACCGGGCGCGCTACGTCCGCGCCGACTCCATCGCCGGTCGGGCGATCGACGTCGTCGAGTTGGTCCCCAAGACGGACGACCTGCCCTATGCCAATGCAGTCGTGTGGATCGATCGAGAGGACGGTCTGGTGCGGCGCGTGGAAATCGAGGAGACGTCCGGGCAACACCGGACGCTGTTGCTCGAAAAGCTCGCGGTGAACCGGGGAGTCCCCGGTCGCGAGTTTACGTTTTCGCCGCCGGCCGGATTACGTGTGGTAGATCAGTAGCGAGCGCTTCGGCGACGCGCTCGGCCATCGCTTCATCCATCCCGCTCTTCTGCGCCAACTCCAAGGCGGCGCGCCCCAGCTCGCGATACAACCTGCCGTCGTCGAACGTCAGCGACTCGATGTGCCGCATGATCGTCGCCGTGTCGCCCCGGGCGATGGGGCCCGTCAACGCGTCTTTCGGCTCGATGCGGCCCAGATTCTCCAGTGTGCCGTCGACGAGGGGCCGCAGCGCCGCCCAGGCATCGGCGTCGGTCAGTCCGGCGTGCCGCAGCAGTCGCTGCGCCAGCGCTTCGACGACGACAAGGTAGTTCGACGCGAACACGGCCCCGGCATGGTAGATCGCCTTCGCCTTGGTCGCGATGCGGAAGGGCCGCATGCCGATGTCCTGCGCGAGCCGCTCCGCCGCCTCGACTGCGCGCGGCATCCCCTCGACGGCGGCCCACGAGCCTTTGAGCCGCGCGGGGGCGCGCTCGGGTTCCACGATCGTCTGCAACGGATGGAAGGAACCCAGGGCCGCCCGGCTCGAGACCAGGGCGCCCAGCGCTTCTTGTCCCTGGACGCCGGAGAGGTGGAGGACGACGTGGGCGGCGGTGATGGCGCGCGCCGCGGCCAGCGCTGCGGCGAGCGGGCGGATGCCGTCGTCCCGCACGGCGAGAATCACGATGCCGGCCGAGGCGATCCAATCTGGAGGGCCCTCACCATCTCCCACGGTGAGTGTGAGGGGTGAGGGCACTTTCTTTTTCTTGCGGCCGTGCAGCCGCACCGTGTAGCCGGCCTGGGTGAGGGCGAGCGCCAGGCCAATCCCCGCGCGGCCGGGCCCAATGAGCCCGACCACCGGCCGGGGAGCCGTCACTGATTGCGGATCTGCGCGGACGTCGTGGCCAGGCTCAGCAGGTCCTGCGGCGACTTGGCGCGCTTCGCCAGCGTGAGCGCCTGTTGGATCTGTCGATCATCGCCCATACGGCGGCGGAACTCGGCCGGGCGCCCGAACACGTAGCGCGCCGCCTCGTACGACAGCTCCTGGCTGATGAGGGTGCGCGCCCCACCGATGACGGAGTCCGGGAGCTGCGCGCCCTTGGAGCGAATGCGCCGCACGATCTCGTCCACCATCCCGTCGGTCACGGTGAAGTTCTGCGCCGCGAGGCGGTGCCCGTCCTTGAGCTCCAAGGCGTACGTCGCCAGCGCGTCGCGGAACACCGGGATCTTGTCGCCCAGCGCCCGCGTGAACGCGCGCTCACCCGCGGTGAACGTATCCGGCGCGACGAACAAGTCGGGGCGGATGCCGCCGCCACCGTACACCACGCGTCCCCCATCCGTGTGGAAGATCAACGTGGAGTCGATTTTCACGTCTTGCCCCCGTTGGGCCGCGAGCACCTGGGCTTCCTGCTCTTGCTCCGACTTCGTCACGCGTTGGATCGTCCGCCCGCTCGGCGTATACCAGCGCGCCGTCGTCAGCTTGAGGCCCGACTCGGGCGTGAGGCGCCAGAACGACTGGACGAGCCCCTTGCCGAACGTCGGCGTGCCGACGAGCACGCTGCGATCGTGATCCTGTAGCGCGCCCGCGATGATCTCGGCGGCGCTGGCGGACCCGCCGTTCACCACGACCACGATCGGCAGACCGGGCCAGCGCTGCACCTTCGAGTCATGGAACTCGCGGGTCGAGCCGGGCGCCCGCCCGCGGGTGGCGACGATCTCCTTGCCGGGATCGAGGAACAAGTCCGACACGCCGACACCCTGGTCCAACAAGCCGCCGGGGTTGCCGCGCAAATCGAAGATGAGGGACTTCATCCCCTGTTTCATCAGGGAGTCGACGGCGTCCGCGACTTCCTGCGCCGACGTCTCATTCACCGGGGAGAGCGACACATACCCGACGCGGTCGTCGAGCATCATGGCGATTTGCACCGAGCGGATGTGGATCGCCGCACGCGTGAGCTTGAACGTGATCGCCTGGTCGACGCCCGAGCGCCGGATCGTCAGCTCGGCGGGAGTACCCGCGGGACCGCGTAGCTCCTTCACGGCCTGGTCCTGCTTCCATCCTTCGGTGGAGCGCCCGTCGAGCGCGACGATGCGGTCACCCGTCTGGACCCCCGCCCGTTCCGCCGGCGTATCGGGCAGCGGCGCGACGACCGTGATCCATCCGTCGCGTACGTCGATCTGGATGCCCAGCCCTGAGTAATTGCCGGTCGTCGCCTCGGTGAGCTGGCGGAAGTCCTCGGGCTTCAGGTAGACGGAGTAGGGATCGTGCAGCTGGTCGAGCATGCCGTCGACGGCCATCTCGTACAGCTTCTTCTCGTCGATCGAATCCACGTAGTAGTCCGACACGTGGGCGAGGACGTCCTCGAAGAGCCGTGCCTGCTGGTAGACCGACCCTTCGGGCTCGGTCTCGCGCTGCAAGAACCAGCCGCCGGTCGCGATGGCGACCACGGCAACGACGGCGACGACGGCGACTTTGTGACGCATCATGGAACGCCTCGCAGTGAAGGTGCGGTCACCGCCTGGACTTCGCGCCAGGCGGCGTCCTGCACGGCTTGCTTGGTCTGATTCGCATCAATATGGACGATGCCCGGTCCGGCGGCCGTGCGGTAGGCTACACGCACGCGCTCGTGAAAGGCATCGTCCTGTACTTCTATGCGATCCTGCTCCTTCTGTGCCCGCCGCTGGCGCTCGCGCCCGACGGAAACAGGTACATCCAACACTAACGTGAGGTCCGGGATCAGCCCACCCGTCGCGAGTCGCAACGCCACTTCGACCTCCGCTCGCGGCAACCCGCGTCCAGCCACCTGATACGCCAGGGTCGATAGATCATAACGATCTGCCAGGACGACCTGGCCATCTTCTAACGCGGGCCGGACCACCCGGTCGACCAGTTCCGCCCGTGCCGTCAGGAACAGAAACAACTCGGCCGCCGGGGTGATGTCATGCTTCGATTTGAGCGCCAGCTTGCGCGCCGCCTCGGCGAGCGGCGTACCCCCGGGCTGCCGCACCGTCAGCACCCGCCGTCCCTCGGCGAGGAGCCGCGACGTGAGCGACCGGGTGAGCGTCGACTTCCCCGCCCCCTCCGGCCCCTCCACGACGATGAAGGTCATCCCAGCGTGATGATGGGACTGGCGGAGCCCTTCTTCATCCCGTCGTAGATCCGCGCGTTGATCTTGGACATCAGCTTTTCGAAGTTCGCCTGTGCGGCGACCATTTGCTGATACACCGGATTCCCCTGGACGCCTTGCAAGGCCTTGTCGTACTGCTCGACCTGCTCTTTGGTCGGTTCCTGCCCCTGCTGCGCGACGCGCTCGATCTCCTGCGCGAGCTGCTCCGCCTCGGCGATGATCTTCTGGACCGGGGCGTCCTCGCGCAGCCGGTCGCTGGCGCGGCGCAACGCCTTGTATTCCTCGGTTTGGCCCAACATCCGCCCCAGCTCCTCTGCCTTGTCGTCGATCACTCATCCTCCAAGGTTGTTTCAACCCCCGGGGCCGTGCCCCGGGGTCGCCATCACATACCGTGGCCGGCCGAACATATCGTCGTGTACGTCGATGCGCGTCCATCCGTGCGACTGAGCCATGGCGCGCACGGCGTCGCCGCGCCGTTCGTCGATTTCCAACACCAGGAATCCATCGGTGTCGAGCAGTGTCGCCGCGCCCGCGAGCAGCGCCCGCGTGGCCTCGAGGCCGTCGGACCCACTCACCAGTGCCTCACGCGGCTCGAACGCCTTCACAGATTCGTCGAGCGCGTCGTACTCGTCTTCGGTGAGGTACGGCGGGTTCGACACGATGGCGCGGAACCGCGAACCTGCGAGCGGGGCCAGCAAATCGCCCTGCCGAATCTCGACGGGAGTACGCGGGTGCACCAGCGCGACATTTTCGCGCGCCAGTGCCGCGGCCTGCGGCGACCGCTCTACCGCAATCACGCGATCGAAGTTCCCCTCGGTCGCCAGCGCGAGCGCGATGCAGCCGGACCCGGTGCCGATATCGGCGGCGAGCCCGCCGCGCCCATGCCGCAGCACGAGATCGACGAGACCCTCGGTCTCAGGCCGCGGAATCAGCGCCCGCGCATCGATCAGCAGATCGACGCTCCGAAACCCCACGCGGCCGACCGCATACGCGAACGGCACGCCGCGTTCGAGCTGCGCCACGGCATCCCGATACTTGGCGACGAGCTCAGGCGATTTCGGTGCGTCGCGCCGCAGCCACGCGTCGCCGACGGTGGTCCCGGAGAGCGCGGCCCAGACCGCCGCCGCGTCAGGCACTGAGCCGCTCCTTCTCTCCCGCCACCTTCAGCGCCGCGATGAGGTCGTCGATCTTGCCATCCAGGACGTCGGTGAGGTTGTGCACCGTGAAATGGATGCGGTGATCGGTGACGCGATTCTGCGGAAAGTTGTAGGTGCGGATTTTGGCCGAGCGGTCGCCGGTGCCGACCATGGCGCGGCGGTCGCGCGCGCGGGACGCTTCCTGCTCCGACACCATGCGGTCGAGGAGCCGCGAGCGCAGGATTTCCATCGCCTTGATCTTGTTCTGCAGCTGGGACTTTTGGTCCTGGCACTTCACTTCCAGGCCCGTCGGCAGGTGGGTGATGCGCACCGCGCTGTCGGTGGTGTTGACGCTCTGCCCGCCGGGGCCTCCGGAGCGAAATACGTCGATCCGCAGGTCCTTGTCCTCGATCTTGACGTCGACTTCTTCGGCTTCGGGCAGCACGGCCACCGTCGCGGCCGACGTGTGGATCCGTCCTTGCGCCTCGGTCTCCGGCACGCGCTGCACGCGGTGCACCCCGGACTCGTAGCGCAGCGTCCCGTACGCCTTGGAGCCGCGAGCCGCGAACACGGCTTCCTTGATGCCGCCGATGCTGCCCTGGGAGAGGTCGAGGAACTCGAGCTTCCAGCCGCGCCGCTCGGAGAAGCGCGTGTACATGCGCACGAGGTCGGCGGCGAACAAGGCGGCTTCGTCGCCCCCCGTGCCGGCGCGGATCTCCATGATGGCGTCCCGGTCGTCGAGCGGATCGGCGGGGCTCAGCAGCTCCTCGAGCTGGACGCCGAGGCGCTCGATCTCTGGACGGAGCCGTTCGACGTCGCTGCGGCCAAGCTGCGCCATCTCGGGATCTTTGTCGGCCAGGACTTCGCGCGCCTGGGCCAATTCGCCCTCGAGGCGCTCGAGTTTTTGGTGAGTCTGGCGGAGCGCATCGAGCCGCGCATACTCGCGGCCCAACTGCTTCAGCTTGGCCGGGTTCCGCGCGGTCTCAGGGTCGGCCAGCTGTTGGGCGACCTCCTCCGCCCGCGCGAGCGCCTGGCGGAGTCGGTCCTCCAACGGTCAGCTCCCTTTGGTGGCGTATTTCTGGCGGAAGCGTTCCACGCGCCCGGCGGTATCCATCAGCTTCTGCTTGCCCGTGAAGTACGGGTGGCAGCGGGCGCAGATTTCGACATGGATCGCGGGCACCGTGGAGCGCGTGATGAAGCTATTACCGCAGGCGCAATTCACAGTGGCGCGTTGGTATCTGGGGTGAATCCCGGGTTTCACAGCCTGGCATCCTTGACTGAAAGTCGAACTGCACGAAGTGCGGAAATATAACTGGCGTCGGAACTTGGGGGCAAGGCACTGGGCCCGCCCCGAATTGACACCAGCCACGCGACCACGTAAGCTTGCCCGACCCGAAGCCAGCCCAGCCGGGACAGGGGGAGTCCACGCGTGTCGTCAGCAGTCGTGCTGCAGAAAGTGCCGCTGTTCAGCCAACTGGCCCCCGCCGAACTGCAGCGCGTGGTCGAGGTCGCCCGCGAACGCAGCTACCCGAAGAACTCCGTCATCCTGTTTGAGGACGACCCGGGCGACGCGCTGTACGTCGTCGCCAAGGGCCAGGTGAAAGTCGTGCTGATCGGTGAGGACGGCCGTGAGGTCATTCTTTCGGTCCTGGGCGAAGGCGAGTTCTTCGGCGAGATGGCGCTGATCGACGACGAGCCGCGCTCCGCGCACGTGATCGCGATGGAAGACAGCTCGCTCATCGTGCTGCGCCGCGAAGACTTTCAGGGCATCCTCATGCACGCCCCCGGCATCGCGCTGGCGCTCCTCAAGGAATTGTCGCGCCGCCTGCGTCGCGTGGACGAAAAGGTCGGCAGTCTCGTACTCCTCGACGTGCACGGACGGGTCGCGCAGCTGCTCCTCGAGCTCGCGGACGAAACCGACGGGCAGCGCATCACGCGCCGTCTCACCCACCACACCATCGCGCAGATGATCGGCTCGTCGCGCGAAACGGTCTCCCGCACGATGCGCGAGTTCGTGGACAAAGGGTTGATCGATGTCAGTCGCAAGGACATCCTGATCCGCGACCGCGGCACGCTCGAGCAGGCGGCGGGACGCTCGTGAGGCGCATCACGGTCGATGGGTGAGGCCCAATCTTGTTCTACCTTCCGCATTTTCAGTAACTTAGCCCGAGTTACGGCGTGACCGAACGCATGGCCTACACGGTGACCTTCTGGGGAACGAGGGGTAGCATCCCGACCCCCGGCGCCCAGACCGCGCGCTACGGTGGCAACACGCCGTGTGTCGCCGTCGAGGGAGCTGGGGGCCAGCTGGTCATTCTGGACGCCGGCACGGGAATCCGGGCGCTGGGCCTGCAGCTGGTCGAAAAGCAGAACGGTGCGGTGAAAGTGGAGATCCTGTTGTCGCACGCCCACTGGGACCACATCCAGGGGCTGCCCCACTTCAAACCGTTCTTCGCGCCGGGCAACGCCGTGCGCATCTGGGGATCGCGCCAGGGCACGACGTCGCTCGAAGCGATTCTGCGCCAGCAGATGGATCCGGCGGTGTTTCCGGTGCCGCTCGATGCCCTGTCGGCACAGTTGACGGTCCAGCAGGTGGACATGCCCGAGTTTTCGATCGGGGAGTTCCGGGTCCGCACGATGAAGTTGCGGCATCCGGGGACGACGCTGGGGTTCCGGCTGACGCCGGTGAAGGGCGGGCCAAGCCTCGGGTACGTCACCGACAACGAGCTGGGCTCGGGCGGCCATTACGACGTCCCGGGGACCTGGCGCAAGGATTTCGTGGCGTTCCTGAGCGGCGTGGACCTGCTCATTCACGACGCGATGTATACGCCGGCGGAGCTCGCGCTGCACCGCGGTTGGGGCCACTCGACGTACGAAGAAGCGGTGACCCTCGCCCAGGACACGGGGGCGAAGCGGCTGGTGCTCTTTCATCACGAGCCGGAGCACAGCGACGAGATGATGGACGGGTTGGTGAAATCGGCCCGTGCGTTTGCGAAGAAAGACGGGCGGCCGCTCGAAGTCCTCGCCGCCCTCGAAGGCATGCAGTTGACCTTGTGACCCCAGGAGCCGATATGCGTCTGCGTTCAGTGGTGACGGTGTTGAGTCTGATCCCGGCGGTGCTTGGCGCGCAACAGCGCAGCCAGGACACGCGGCCGGGCATCGCCGTGCTACCGTTCAACAACGGCGGCTCCTACGGTCAGCAGAAGGAAGATTTTGACGCTCTGGAGCGCGGCATCGCGGGCATGATGATTTCGGAGCTGAGCGCGAACGCGGCGGCGCGCGTGGTGGAGCGCGCGGAGATCCAGAAGCTGCTCGACGAGCAGAACCTCGGCGCGCAGGGCCGCGTGGATGCGGCGACCGCCGCCAAGATCGGCAAGCTCATCGGCGCGCGCTACATGGTGATGGGGACGTTCGTCGACTTCTACGGTGATTTCCGCGTCGACGTGCGGCTCATCAACACCGAGACGAGCGAGGTCGTCAAGACCGAGTCGGAGCGGATGCAGCGCGATCACCTGTTCGACATCATCCGCAACATCGCGGCCCGACTGATGAAGGACGCGAACCTGCCGGCGCTCACCCGCCAGGCGTCCGATCAGCGGATGAGCCGTCAGGTGCCCACGGAAGCGCTGACCTACTACTCGCGCGCCCTGCTCTTCCAGGACCGCGGGCAGAAGGACAAGGCGGTGGAGATGTTCAACCGCGCCTTGGCGATCTTCCCCGAGTACGCAGAGGCGCAGGAAGGGCTCCAGCGGGTGCAGCGATCGTAGATGTCCTGAGTCAGCTGGGTGGTTACGCGGCGCGCCGGCTCTCCCGCCTGGGAGCGCTGGCGCGCTTCGGCTTTGGAGCCATGCGCGCCGCCACACAGCTGACCGCCGCCGGGCGGGCCGTGACGGTCCGGATCGGCATCAATCAGGTGCGCTTTACCGCCGTCAACGCGGTGGGCCTCGTGACCCTGCTGTCGGGCATCATGTCGTTCCTCGTCATTTCGCAGGCGACGCGCGAGCTGGGCCGCATCGGGGCCACCGACCTGATCGGGACGCTGATCGTCGTCGCCATCGTGCGTGAGCTCGGCCCCTTGATCACCGCGCTGGTCGTCGCGGGCCGCTCCGGCACCGCGATCGCCGCCGAGCTCGCGACGAACCAGGTGCTCGGCGAAGTCCGCGCGCTCGAGGGGATGGGCATCGACCCCAAACAGTATCTCGTGCTCCCCCGCTTCGCCGGTTCGTTGATCAGCATGTTCACGCTGCTCGTCGTGTTCGACCTCGTCGCCGTGCTGGCCGGGTACGGCGCCACCTCCCTCAACGGCATGAGCGGCACGCGCTACTTCGACATCATCCTGGCATCGCTGTCCTACAAAGACGTGTGGCTGACGGTGCTCAAGGCCCTCGCGTTCGGCTTCATCGTCGGCGTGGTCCCCAGCTACTTCGGCCTGGCGGTGCGGCGCGCCCCGACGGAGATCCCGATCGCGGCCAGCCGCGCGGTCGTCTCGGCCATCGTGGGCATCTTCCTGTGCTCGGCCCTGTTCGTGGCGCTGGGATGACTGTCGCTGCCGCCCCACTCCGCTTCGAGCAGGTGCCGCTGGGCCGGGCGTCGCACTCGTTTACGCTGGAGATTCCGGCCCACCATACCGTGGCCGTGCTGGGTGACGAGGACTCGGGGCTCGGCGCCCTCGGGAGCTATGCCTTGGGGCTCGACCGGCCCCCCGCGGGACGTGCATTGACCTTCGAGACCGACGTGGCCGCGCTTCCGGAGCCCGCGCGTTTGGCGTTCCGGCGGCGCGTCGGGTACCTTCCCGCCGGCGAGGGGCTGCTGCAGAACCTCTCGCTGCGGGACAACATTGCGCTGCCGCTGCGGTTCGGGAGCGGCGCGAGCCCCAGGGAGATCGACGGGCGCGTGAACGTGATGCTCGCGGCGGTCCGTCTGGCCGGCGCGGGCCAGCTGCGGCCGGCGCAGGCCAATGACGAGGAACGCCGGCGGGCCGCCCTGGCGCGGGCGATCGCATTTGACCCGTCGCTGCTCGTGTTGGAACAGCCGTTCGACGGTCTCACCGCGCGGGTGGCGTCGGAGCTGCTGGAGCTGGCGCGGGGGGGCGAGTCGGCCGAGGGAGCGCGCCGGACGATCTTCATCACCGGCCAGGAGATCCCGCCGCTGTTGCTGCGGCGGGTGGAGCGTGTCTACCGGCTCACGCGAGCCGGCGCGCTCGAGACAGAAACGGTCTAGCCGAGGACGCGTGGAGACACGGCAGGATTTCTACGTCGGGTTGCTGATTGTCGGGGCCATCGCTCTGGTGGTCGGCGCGCTGATCGCGACGAGCGGTTGGGGCGAGCGGCGCTACGACGTCTACCTGCGCGTCGGCAACGCCGAAGGCATCTCGCCCGATACCAAAGCCCTCGTGCAAGGCCTCGAAGTGGGGCGCGTGCGCAGCGTCTCGCCCACCGTCGATTCCCTCAGCGGGACGATCTCGTTTGTGGCTCGGCTGTCGGTCGCCGAGAAGTTTGCCGACGGGTCGAGCCTGCGGCTCCCACGGGGCACTCGCGCCGAGCTGGATGCGTCGACGCCCCTGGCGCCGGCGCACATCAACCTCCTCCTGCCCGACACGATCGGCGCGCGCCGCCTGTACATCGAGCCGGGCGACACCATCCGGATGAGCCGCAAAGGTTCGGCGATGGACAAGATGGCCGAAGTGGCGGACGAGCTGTCGCAACGGGTGCAGGAAATGGTGCGGCAGGCCACGCAGACGCTGGTGCGGGTGCAAGCCACGATCCGCGACGTCGCGCCCAACATCGAAAGCACGCTGGGCAGCGTGGCGGCGGCGATGGGGCGAGTGGACTCGCTGGTAGAGCGCATGCATCGGGCGGGACTCAGCGACTCGATCAGCGCGATGGTCAGCGGCACGAACCACCTCCTCTTGCGGCTCGACAGCCTGGCACACGATGCCCGGACCGTAACGACCGAGAATCGCGCCGACCTGCGGACCGCGGTCGTGAACCTGACCGAGGCGTCGCGCCAGCTGAACCATTTCGTGGACCAGATGTCGCGCCGTCCCTATCGCGCCCTGACGGGCGTGAAACCCCTACCCCGCGACTCCACGGGGGCCCGGCCGTGAGATACCTGCTGCTGCATCCGCCCCGCTGGCAACCCGACGAGGTCGCCCCGGCGCTCGAAACGTCTCGCGTCGAAGCACGCCCGGTCGCGCACGCGCGCGATCTCGCAGTCGGCGACGACCGTCCCACCGTGTTCCTGCTCGATCCCGACAGCCGGTCGCTCTTCCCGGTGGACGTGATGCGGGCATTCGTGGATGCGGGCGGCGCGATCGTGGCGCTCGGGCGTGAAGGCGAGCTCGATGTGCCCGAGGGGCTCCCCACCGAGCTGCTGTCGGGATTCCTCACATATCCGACGAGCCCGCGGCGGCTGCTGGTCTCCATTCGGGCGGGATTCCGCGAGGCGGCGGCACGCGCCGAG
>Ga0134079_10000202_pt1 | contig 15085 bp, 16 predicted proteins | sample 15_taG_2_FD_119770 | JGI IMG/M metagenome (GOLD analysis project Ga0134079, IMG submission 119770) | Grasslands soil microbial communities from the Angelo Coastal Reserve, California, USA - 15_D_Rain_40cm_2_09182015 | ecosystem: Environmental > Terrestrial > Soil > Grasslands ...
CCAAACGGGCGGCCCCAACGTCCTGACGGCCCCCGAGCGGGCCGCCGGCTGGCGCCTGCTGTTCGACGGACGCACGCTTGCGGGCTGGCGCGGCATCGGGTACGACACCGTGCCGACCGGGCACTGGGTCGTGGTCGACGGGACGATCAAGAAGATCGCGAGCGGTAACGTGCCGCGCGTAGCCGATGGACGGCCCCTCGTCGGCGGCGACCTCATGACCGTGGATTCCTTCGCCGATTTCGAGTTGACCTTCGAGTGGAAGGTCACGCCGGGCGCGAACAGCGGCGTCAAGTACAACGTCTCCGAAGCGATGTCGCTGGCCCAGGGCGGCGCGGGCACGCCAGGAGGGCCGACGCACTCCGCCCTCGGCTTCGAGTATCAGGTGCTCGACGACGCCCGACACGAGGACGGCAAGCTGCCGACCCACCGCGCTGCCGGGCTGTACGACCTGATCGCCCCCAACGGGCGCAAGGACTTGAGCCCTGTCGGCGACTGGAACCGCTCGCGGATCGTGTTCCGGGGCAATCACGGCGAGCATTGGCTCAACGGCCAAAAAGTCGTCGAGTTCGAGCTCGGCACCGCGCGCATGGATTCGGCGCTCGCGGCCAGCAAGTACAAGACAATCCCCGGGTTTGGACAAAAACGTCGCGGGCACATCGTCTTGCAGGATCACGGTGATGAGGTCTATTTCCGCAACCTCAAAGTGAGACCGCTATGAAGCGCCGCCACTTCGTGAAAACCATGTCAGCGACGGGGCTCGGCCTCGCCGCCGCGCGCTCGCCGCTGCTCGCGTTTCGCGGCTCCCCGAGCGAGAAGGTCGTCGTCGCCGTCATGGGCCTGAACGGCCGTGGCAGTGTCCTCGCGAAAACGTTCGCCAAGACGGCCAACGCCGAGGTGGCCGCCGTGTGCGACGTGGATTCGACGGTGTTGGCGAAAGCCGCCGCCGCCGTGGGCGAGGCGCAAGGCAAGCCGGTAACGAGCATCGCTGACTTCCGCCGCGCGCTCGACGACAAGTCCATCGACGCCCTCGTCATCGCGGCACCGGACCACTGGCACGCGCCCGCCGCCCTCCTCGCCATGTCGGCCGGCAAACATGTGTATCTGGAGAAACCGTGTGGGCACAACCCGCGCGAAGGCGAGCTGCTGGTGGAGGCGCAGCACAAGCACGCCCGAGTCGTGCAGATGGGCACGCAGCAGCGCTCGGCACCGCGCTCGATCGAGGTCCTGCAGGCGGTGCGCGAGGGACTCATCGGAAAGCCCTACCAGGCCCGCGCTTGGTACGCCAACACGCGCGGCACCATCGGACGGGGCAAGGTCGCGCCGGTGCCCGGGACCTTGGACTACGAGCTGTGGCAGGGCCCGGCTCCGCACACGCCCTACCACGACAACGTGATCCACTACAACTGGCATTGGTTCCGGCGCTGGGGCACGGGCGAGATCGCCAACAACGGTACGCACGAGATCGACGTGTGCCGCTGGGCGCTGGGCGTGGACCGGTGCACGCGCGTGACCTCGAGCGGCGGTCGCCATCACTTCGACGACGACTGGGAGTTCCCCGACACCCAGGAAGCCGTGTTCGAGTTCCCCGGCGGAGAAAGAATCATCTGGCAGGGGCAGAGCTGCAACGGCCTCAACACCTACGGCCGCTCGCGCGGGACCTCCATTCTCGGCACGACCGGGAGCGTGGTGATGGACCGCGACGGGTACGTCGTCTACGACCTCAAGAATGAGGTGGTCAAGCAGAATCTCGCGACGCAGGCAGGTGATGGACTCAACATCAGCGCCGACGACGACATGACCAACGCGCACATCGCGAATTTCGTGGACGCGATTCGCACCGGTGCCGCGCTGCACCAACCGATCGAGGAAGGGGCGAAGAGTGTGCTCCTCTGCCACCTCGGCAACATCGCGCAGTGGACCGGTCGCGCGCTCAAGATCGATCCCGCGACGGGCCGCATCGTGGGCGACGAGCAGGCCATGGCGCATTGGCACCGGGAGTACGCGCCGGGCTGGACGCCGACGGTCTAGGAGGCACGCCCATCCTTTCCGAGGATCGTTATTTCGATCCCGATCCCTCGATTCGGCGCGTCGCGCGCGCGCTGTACGAGGAGACGCGGCACCTGCCGATCGTCTCACCCCACGGTCACGTCGATCCTCGGATACTGGCCGAGAACGCTCCCTTCCCCGAGCCGGCGTCGCTGATCGTCCAGCCCGACCATTACATCTTGCGCCTGCTGTACGCCAATGGCGTGCAGCTCGAAGCGTTGCTGAAGGGCGACCCGCGCCGCGTGTGGCAGTTGTTCGCCGAGCACTATTACCTGTTTCGCGGCACGCCAACCGGCGCCTGGCTCGATCACGAGCTGCATGAAGTCTTCGGGGTGCGCGAGCGCCTGAGCGCCGAGACGGCAGGCCACGTGTACGACGCCATCAGTGAGCGGCTGCAATCGCCTGAGTTTCGGCCCCGCGCGCTGTTTGAGCGATTCAACATCGAAGTCCTCGCCACCACCGATGCCGCGAGCGACATGCTCGAGCACCACAGCGCGATCCGCGAATCGGGGTGGCCCGGTGGGCGCTCCCGCGTGATTCCCACCTTCCGGCCCGACGCCCTGTTCCGGATCGCATCTCCCGGCTGGGCCAAGGCCCTGGACGCGTTGGGCCGGGTCGACGGCGAGCCGGTGCGCGACTACCTCGGGTTCGTGCGCGCGCTGGCCGACCGCCGCACCTACTTCAAGAGTCTCGGCGCCACGGCCACCGACCACGCCGTCCTCGAGCCGTTCACCGCCGCCCTCCCCGGGGAGGAGGCCGAGCGCCTGTTTCATCTGGCGTGCCAGCGTGAGGTCACCGCCGCCGACGAGCGGCGCTTCACGGCCCATCTCCTCATGGAGATGGCGCGGCTGTCACTGGAGGATGGCCTGACGATGCAGATTCACCCGGGTTCGTTGCGCGACCACAACCGGCTCGTGTTCGAGCGGTTCGGCCCGGATCGGGGCGCCGACATCCCGGTCGCCACCGAGTTCACGCGCAACCTGCGCCCGCTCCTCAATGCCTACGGCAACGACCCTCGCCTCACGCTCGTGGTGTTCACGCTGGATGAGTCCACGTACAGCCGCGAGCTCGCCCCACTCGCCGGGCACTATCCGGCGATGCGGCTCGGGCCTCCCTGGTGGTTCTTCGATTCGCTGGAAGGCATGCGGCGCTTTCGCGAACGGACGACGGAAACGGCGGGGATCCACAAGACGGCGGGATTCAACGACGACACGCGGGCCTTCTGCTCGATTCCGGCGCGCCACGACTTGGCGCGGCGCATCGATGCCAACTACCTCGCGGGCCTCGTGGCGCGCCACATCATCGACGAGAGCGACGCGCGCCCCATGGCGCGCGCGCTCGCGTACGACCTAGCGAAACAGACCTATCACTTATGAGCCGCCGCCGTTGAGGCGCGCACCGGCGCCGAGCTGGAGGCTCCAATTGCCATTGTAGAATGTAAAGGGACTGGCGCTCGATGGGTGGAACATGACGTCGAGATCGAGTCCCAGACGCATCCACACCCGGTTGCTCGCGTGATAGCGTAGCCCCAGCGTCGCCGACGGACCGCCGTCGCTCCCCTCGAACGCACCACCGTACGCGTTGCGCACGTAACCTCCTCCCACCAGCACTTCCATCCGGTCCCCGGCCGGGAGCGCCCCGATCACGCGGGCGTGGAACGGCGTGTAGGTCACCGACCCTCCCCCTCCGCTCGCGCTGGAGGCGCTGGTCCGCGATACGTCGACCTCGAATGCGAACCCGGGTCGAAGGGCGACCGACACCCGCCCGCCGGCACCGAACGTGTTCGTCATGCCCAGGCTGTTATCGAAATTCGTGAACCGCGCGAACGCGCCTACCTCGACGGCTCCGGCCTGTTGTGCAAGCGCCGGAGCAGCGCTGACCAGCGCGCACCCAACCGCCAGTCGCGTGATGCGCCACGCCATCGGGATGCCTCCTATCGTGCCTGTTTGGTGGTAATGACGATCACGCCGTTGGCCCCACGTGATCCGTACATGCTGGTCGACCCTGCGTCCTTGAGCACCTCGATCCGCCCGACGTCGCTCGGCGACAGATCGGCCAGCATGGCCCCCATCGATTCGTTCGGGATGACGATCCCGTCGATCACGAGCAGGGGATTCTCGTCCGTGTCGTTGCCTCGGAGAGTGCGCTGGCCGCGGATGCGCAGCCGATACGTTCCGTTCCCCAGCTTGGCCACCTCGAGCCCAGGCACCGCACGCAACAACTCCTCCACGCGGGGCACACGGGCATCGGTTTCGCTGGGAACGATGGTCGTCACGGCCCCGGTATTCGGGCCGGCACCGCCGGGGGGCGGCGTTCCCGGGCCCCCGCAAGCAAGGGCGCCGGCGACTACGACGAGGCAGCGGGCGTCGCGCTTCATCACACTCCCGGTAGGCAAGGCGTGTGCCCCCCGAATTGCGGAATAGCGCGAACGGACCGGGCCCTCCAGGCGCTGCACGCGCACGGCACCCGCTGCGCGGGGGCAACGACGAGCCGAACGGCATGCGCCTTGCGGCCTTCCGTGGCACCCCCTGTCCCCGAGAGGCCCACCGTGTCCGCGCGACTCCCGACGTTGCTCTGCCTCACGTTCCTATGCGCTATCGGTCGCACGCATTCGCCGGCCGCCATTCTCGACAACGGCCTGGCCCGCACGCCCCCGATGGGATGGAACAGCTGGAATCACTTTCACTGCAACGTGAGCGCCCAGTTGATCAGGGAGACGGCCGACGCGATGGTCACGAGCGGGATGCGCGACGCCGGATACCAGTACGTCGTGATTGACGACTGCTGGCAGGTTGCGCGCGATCGCGCCGGCCGGCTCGTGGCCGACTCGGCCCGATTCCCAGGGGGGATCAAGCCCCTCGCCGACTACGTGCACTCCAAAGGTCTCAAGTTCGGGATCTACACCGACGCCGGCCGGCGGACCTGCCAAGGCCGCCCCGGGACATACGGCTCCGAGGAGATCGACGGACGCACCTTTGCCGAGTGGGGCGTGGACTACGTCAAGGAGGACTGGTGCAACTCGGAGGGGCTCGACGGGCCCACCCAGTACGCCAAGTTCCGCGAGGCCCTTGGCAAGGCTGGACGCCCGATCGTGTTCAGTATCTGCGAATGGGGCTCAAACCAGCCCTGGGACTGGGGCCCGCGCACCGGAAACCTGTGGCGCACCACCGGCGACATCAGCGACCGCTGGGCCAGCATGATCTCCATTGTGGATTTGTCGAGTCAGCATGGGCACGCCGCCGGTCCGGGCGCGTGGAACGACCCCGACATGCTGGAGGTGGGCAACGGGGGCATGACCGACGACGAGTACCGCGCCCACTTCAGCCTGTGGGCGATCATGGCCGCGCCGCTCATGGCCGGCAACGACGTCCGCACCATCCCGGCGGAGACGCGCGACATGCTCACCAACAAAGAGGTGATCGCGGTGGACCAAGACTCGCTGGGTGTGCAGGGAATGCTGGTGCAGGAACCAGCCCAAGATCTCCAGGTCTGGTCGAAGCCGCTCGCCGATGGCTCCCGGGCGGTCGTGCTGTTCTACCGGTCGGCGTTGCAGACCGTCATCGCGGCGTCGTGGCGCGCCATTGGCCTGCGGGGATCCGGACGCGTGCGGGATCTCTGGACCCACACCGACGTCGGCGTCATGACCGAGCGCTTCAGCGCCACCGTGCCGGCGCACGGCGTGGTGATGGTCCGCATCACCCCGGTCCCCGGAGGGGGAGGGGAAGACGAGTGAAGCTGGGGCGGGAGGACTCGAACCTCCAACTTCCCGGTTAACAGCCGGGCGGTCTGCCAATTGACCTACACCCCAAGAGGCCCAGACGCCGAGGAAAAGCAAAGCAAGCACGACGCGCTACGCTTCGCAAGCTAGCTTGACGACATGAAGTATTTCGTCACCGGCGGGACCGGTTTCATTGGCGGGCGCCTCGTCCGCCAGCTGCGCGCGGCCGGTCACGACGTGATCGTCCTTATCCGCAGCCCTTCCCACGCCAAGGATCTGACAGGACTCGGTGTCTCCCTGCATCCGGGCGACATCACCGACAAGGAATCGTTGCGCGCCGGAATGCGCGGCGTCGACGGCGTCTTTCACCTCGCCGCGTGGTATCGCATCGGCGCGCGCGCCGGCGATCGCCGCCTCGCCGAGCAGATGAACGTCGCGGGTACGCGCAACGTACTCGAGGCGATGCAAGAATCCGGCGTCCCGAAGGGCGTGTACACCAGCACACTCAACGTCTTCGGCGACACCGAAGGTTGGGTGGGAGATGAATCCTACCGGCGCACCGGGCCCTGGCTCTCGGAGTACGATCGCAGCAAATGGGCGGCGCATTACGAAGTCGCCGTCCCGATGATCCAAGCGGGCTTGCCGCTCGTGATCGTACAGCCGGGCGCCGTGTACGGACCCCGGGACCCCAGCGTCGTCGGCAACCTGCTGCGCCAGTACTTGCGGCGCACCTTGCCGATCCGGCCGCACGGCGCCGCGCTGTGCTGGGGCCACGTAGACGATACCGCGCATGGTCACATCCTCGCGATGGACAAGGGTCGCGCGGGCGAGACGTACATCATCGCCGGCCCGCCGCACACGCTCGAGGAAGCGCTGGAGCTGGCTGAGGAAATCACCGGGATCCGGCCGCCCCTGGTACGGCCTCCTGCCGTGGTGCTCCGGGTCATGGCGGCGGCCGCGAGCGCGGTCGAGCGCCTCGTCCGCTTGCCGCAGACCTACTCGAGCGAAACGCTGCGGATCGCCGCCGGGGCCACCTATCTCGGCAGCAGCGAGAAGGCACAACAGGAGCTCGGGTTCCGAACGCGCGCGCTGGAAGACGGCCTGCGGGAGACGCTGCTCGAGGAAATGGCGCTTCTGGGCATGAAGGACACTCGAAACGGGATCCGCGCGGCGACTCCCCGCGATCTGCCTGCCGTGATCGGCCTGCTCGAGAAGAGCACGCTCCCGCTGGCCGGTATCGACCAGCACATCGCGACCGTGGTGGTCGCCCAGCGGAGCGCGCGCGTCGTCGGGTGCGCGGCGCTGGAGGTCTTCGGCAGCGCGGGATTGCTGCGCTCGGTGGCCGTGGACGAAACCCTACGCGGCGCGGGGTTGGGCCACCAACTGACACAGGCCGCCCTCGACCTGGCCCGCACGCGCGGCGTGGCGAGCGTCTACCTGCTGACCACGACCGCGGCGAGTTTCTTCCCGCGCTTCGGGTTCCGCGAAGTGGCGCGGGCCGACGTCGACCGCGCCGTGCAAGGGTCCGTCGAGTTCACGACCGCTTGCCCCGCCAGCGCCGTCGCGATGCGCGTGGACCTCCGCGCGTGAAACAGGTCGTCATCCCGCGTCTCGGAGCCCCCGAAGTCCTCGAGCTCCGTGAAGCACCCGACCCGGCGGTGGTGCCCGGGTCGGTGCGCATCCGAGTGCGCGCCGCGGGAGTCAACTTTTCCGATTTGCTCGCCCGCCAGGGACTCTATCCCGATGCGCCCAAGCTCCCCTGCACGGTCGGGTACGAGGTCGCGGGTGTCGTGGAGACCGTGGGCCCGGGCGTGACGGCCTTTCGCACCGGCGAACGGGTCGTCGCAACGACGCAGTTCGGCGGTCAGAGCGAGCTCGTCGTCGCGCCCGCCGCATCCGTCTTTCCCCTTCCCGCGACCTGGACGTTCGAACAGGGCGCGGCGTTTCCCGTCGTATACCTGACCGCGCACCACATGCTGGTGCGTGTCGCCGCCGCGCGCCGCGGCGAAACCGTGCTCGTACATGCGGCCGCGGGTGGTGTGGGGCTCGCCGTCGCGGAGCTGGGCCGCATCTTCGGATTGAGGGTCCTCGGCCTCGCGTCCGCCACGAAGCACGACGTGCTGCGCGAGTACGGCGTCGAGCCGTTCGACGGCCGCGACCCGCGGTGGTTCGACGCGGTGCATCGTGCCATGCCGGGGGGCGTCGACATCGTGCTCGATGCCGTGGGCGGCGATTCCTGGCGTCACGGCTACCGCCTGCTCGCGCCGGCGGGCCGGCTCATTTGTTACGGGGCGTCCGGCCTGGCCGAGGGGCCGACGCGCAACCTAGTGAAGACGCTCTGGCGCGTGTTCCGCTTCCCGCGCTTCGGCCCGATCGCCTTGATGAACGACAACAAGAGCGTGGCGGGAGTGAACCTGGGACACCTGTGGAACGAAGAGGCGGTGATGGCGCCGCAAATTCAGGCGTTGCTCGCTTACGCGCGGGAAGGGAAAGTCACGCCGCGGGTCGATCGCACCTTCCCAGCCGCCGAGGCGGCGGCCGCGCACCGCTACATCCACGAGCGGCGCAACATCGGGAAGGTCTTGTTGGCGTTCTAGCTAGTACTTGAGGCCCGCCTTCTCGGCGAAGGCCTTGAAAGCGTCTTGCTGTTCTTCAGTCAGGCGCTCAGGAATCTCGACGTGCACCTCGACGTACTGATCGCCCCGCCGACCGTTCTTTTCGATCCCCTGCCCCGGAATCCGGAACTTCTGCCCGTGCTGCGTGCCGGAGGGCAGCTTGAGAACGACCTTCTTGGCGTCGAGGGTCTTCACCTTGATCCGCGAGCCGAGCATGGCTTGCGCCAGCGTGATGGGCACCACGCAGATGACGTCGAGCCCTTCGCGCCGGAAGAAGCGGTCGGGCTCGACCTGGATCTGTACGGTCACGTCGCCGCGTCCCTTGGCACCCTGACCCTTGAGGCGGATCCGCACGCCGTCTTCCGTCCCCGGCTGGATCGTCACGTTGATGTGTTTTTCGACGCGCACCTCGCCGCTCCCCTGGCACGTGCCACACCGCTGTGAGGGGACGGTGCCCTTCCCGCGACACACGGGGCACGGCCGGTTGACGGCGAAGCCGCCCTGGCCGAAAGAGATGGTGCCGCGGCCTTTGCACTCGGGACACGTGGAGATCGTCGCGCCCGGGGCGCCGCCCTTGCCGCCGCACGTCGGGCACACCTCCGACAGCGTAAGCGTAATCGGCACTTTGCCGCCGAGGGCCGCGACGCGAAACGGAATCGCGACGGTGGTCTCGATCTCTTCGACTTCGGGCTCCTTCGCTCCGCGGCGCCCGAAGATCGATGAGAAGATGTCGCCCAGCCCCCCAAACGAGCCCAGATCCGAGAGGTCAAAGTCGGCACCCGAGTCGCCGTCGCCCGGCCCGCGCCGGCCCCCTGCCCCGGTACCGCCGCCCGCAAAAGCCCCGTAGCGCCGCAGCTGGTCGTACTTCTTGCGCTTCGTCGCGTCGCTCAGCACGTCGTGCGCTTCGTTGATCTCCTTGAAGCGGTCCGCGGACTGCGGATTGTTGGGATTCCGGTCAGGGTGATGCTGCTTGGCCAGCTTCCGGAACGCCTTCTTGATCTCGTCCGTCGTCGCGGTTTCGGGCACACCCAAGACCTGGTAGTAGTCGCGCTGCGGAGCCATCAGGCGTCCTGCCAGGTCAAGACGATGACCCGTGCCGGCCGCAGCAGCGTTTCACCGATCTTGTAGCCGGCCTGCAGGACCTGCCCGACGGTGTGATCCTTCTCGGCCGACGGCGCCGGTTGCGTCGTCACCGCTTCGTGGATGTTCGGGTCGAACCCGACGCCCGTCGCGTCGATGCGCGTCACGCCGATCGCGCCGAGCTCCTTCCACATTTTCCGCTCGACGAGGTCCACGCCTTCGTGAAAGGTCTTGGGGTCGGTGGTGGCGGGATCGACGTGCGCGAAGCGCGAGAGATCATCCAGCGCATCGGCGAGGCGCGTCACGAGCTCGGCCTGCGCGCGCACCCACGCTTCGGCGCGTTCCCGCGTGGTGCGCTTCTTGTAGTTCTCGTATTCGGCGGCGAGGCGGAGATAACGATCCTTGAGCTGGTCCCGCTCCGCCTCGAGCGCCTCGACCGGCAGCGGCGTGGCCTCGGGCACGGGCGTGTCGGTGGGCGCCGGCGACTCCGGCTCTTCGGCCTTCAACGGCTGGGACTTCTCATCGGGCATGGTTTCGGAACTTTCGGTCTGGCAACAAGATAGACGGTTCGGTCAGAGGTCTCAAGCTACGACACAACGGACGATCGTCCCTCCCGGTTCCAGGCGTCAGATGCCGCGCCGCCCGAGGAATTCCACAACGTCCCCGACGACGCGCTCCCCCTGCGGGTCGTTCAGCACCTCGTGGTACATCTCGGGATACCAGTGCACCTGCGGGGGCGTCGCGCCCTTGAGACCGTCGGCGAAGGCGCGCCCGAGGTGCGCGTCGACCACCCGGTCTTCGCCGGCCAACAAGAAGAGCAACGGACAGTCGATGCGGTATCCGTCGGCGGCGACCGCGCGCTGTGCCCATTGGATCTCCGCCCACGCGCCCGGCGTCATCAGATCGTGGCAGGCGGGGTCGGCGGCCCACCCGGCGTTCACCGCCTGGTCGCGCGACAGCTGATCCGGATCGATTCCCGCACTGATGCGGAGCGTCGGCCAGATGTCGGCAAAGACGCGCGCCGCGAGCCGCTTCCACGCGGGCGGCCGGTGCGCCAACCCCAGCCAGGGACTCGACACGACGGCCGCCGCGAGCGAGTCGCCGGGCTGCGTCTCGAGATAGCGCAACACGACGAGGCCGCCGAACGAATGGCCCAGCAACACCTGCGGGACGTCCGTGCGCAACCGCACGGCCCGGCGGAAGGATTTCAAATCGCCGAGCAGTTGGCTGAAGCGCGTCAGGTGGCCACGGATTCCACCCGAACGTCCGTGGCCGCGCAGGTCCAGGAGATACGCGCTGAGGCCCGCTGCCTGCAGACGCTTGCCGGTCGCCGCCCAACGCCCCGCGTGGTCCGACCAACCGTGCAGAAAGAGCACGGCGGCCCTGGGTCGCACAGTCTCGTAGGCGTCGAAGACCAGCGCAGTGCCGTCCGGTGCGTTGAGGCGGTTCATCGCGGCGCCTCGAGGCACAAGCGGCGCAGCAGGTCGAGCGCCGCCTGCGCGGCGCGCCCGCGGATTTCGCCGCGGTCGCCGGGAAACACGCGCTTCACGGCGCGCGTGGCGGCACCGAGCCGCGCGGCGAGCCACACCGTGCCGACGGGCTTCTCCGGCGTGCCGCCACCGGGGCCCGCGATTCCGGTCACGGCGACGCTCGCATCCGCGGCGAACCGGCGCTGGACGCCTTGCGCCATCGCGCGCACCGCCTCTTCCGATACGGCACCGTGGGTCTCGAGGATCGCGGCCGGCACGTCGAGCAGGTCGGTCTTCACGCCGTTCGCGTACGCGACGACGCCGCCGACGAACACGTCTGATGCACCGGGCACCGCCGTGATCCGCCCGGCGATCAGCCCTCCCGTGCACGACTCGCCCACGGCCAGACGCTTGCCGCGCAACAGATCGAGGACGACGGCAGCGAGGTCGGCGTCGTTCTCCCCGTAGCAGTGGTCCTCGAGGCGGGTGCGTAGCGCGGCGGCGTGAACAGTGAGCTGCTGCTCGGCTTCCGCGGGGGGCAGCGACCACGCCGTTAGACGCAAATCCACACCAGCGACGGAGGGGATGTAGGCGAGCGTCAGCGGCGCGATGTCGTCCTCCACGGCGCCGATACGCTCCGCCAGGGCCGATTCGGGGACACCGGTGGTCCGGAGGGTGTGGGAACGCACGACCCGTCCGCCCCCCACGCGCTGCGCGACGCGCGGGAGCACTGCTTCGACGAGCAGGCCTCGCATCTCGGAAGGCACGCCGGGCAACAGCACGGCGACCCTGCCCCGGCTGTCCTCGATCCACAGGCCGGGGGCCGTGCCCCGGGGGTTCGGCAGCACGGTCGCTCCTTCGGGCACTTCGGCTTGTGTGCGATTCACCGCGGGCATCGGGCGCCCGAGGCGGCGAAACCGCGCCTCGAGGCTCTTCAGCACGTCGGCATCGAGCCGCAGCGGTTTTCCGAAGAGGGCGGCGACTTCAAGTTTGGTCATGTCGTCACGCGTGGGGCCAAGCCCGCCGGTGACGATGACGAAGCCGGTTCGGTCGAGCGCTTCGGCGACGGCGGCGCGGATGTCGGCGGGGCGATCGGGAACGGAGACGTGGCGGACGATCTCGGCGCCCGCGGCGGCGAGGGCGCGGCCCAGGTCCGCAGCATTGGTATCGAGCGTCAGGCCCAGCACCAGCTCGGTGCCGATGGTGACGACCTCGATCTTCATGTGCCGGACTTGAAGAGCGCCCGGTAGCGGTACAGGTAGACGAAGAGCGAGTAGACCGTCAGCACGATGGCGCCCGCCAGCGTCACGGACACGAACCAGCCGTGGAACTGGTCCCACAGGTCGCGGAAGGCGCCGGCGAGCTTGAGCTCGGCAATGGCGTCTTTCCACGCGAACCACGCAATCGTAGCGCCGATGAAGGCGTTCTGGGCCACGGCCTTCGCCTTGCCCGCGGCCACGGCTGGGATCACGACGCCCCGGCGCATGGCGAAGTGACGAAAGATCGTGATCAACACCTCGCGCCCGACCAGCAACAGCGCCACCCACACCGGCAGGCTCCCCCACCACGGGATGCGGTAATCCACGAGGATCGTCGGATGGCGCGTCATCCAGAAGATGGGGATCAGCGTGGCGAACAGCAGCAGCTTGTCGGCGATCGGATCGAGCAGCTTGCCGAGGTCGCTCACGGTGTTGTAGCGACGCGCCAACCACCCGTCCAGGACGTCCGAGAACGCGGCGACGAGAAAGATGATGAAGGCGATGACCTTGGGCCAATAGCCCTGGATGAACGGCAGCAGGGCGATGACCGGCGTGAGGCAAATGCGCGACAGCGTGATGAGGTTGGGGAGGGTCCAGCGCATCGGACTGCCTTTCAGCTCAGCGTCTTCAGGACCAACTTGCTGACCGCCTTCAGCGTGTCGAAGACGCCGTCGCCGCGCACCGCGACGCCCTCGATGTACGGGGCGTGGCCGGTCCACTCGCCGCCGATTTTTTCGAGCAAGTTTTCGCCGGGATGAGCGGGATCGGGGGTCACCTTCTGCAGCGCCGCGTCCTCGACGGGCCAACCGGGGTTGAGCGCCGCCTGGAGGTCCTTGATCGGCGCGGCGTTGGGCAGGTCGCGCTTGTTGTACTGAATGATAAACGGGATCTTGGTCAAGTCGTACCCGTATTCGGCCATGTTGTCGTACAGGTTCTGCATCGATTCGACGTTCGCTTCCATCCGCTCGATCTGGCTGTCCGCGACGAACACGATGCCATCCACGCCCTTGAGGATGAGCTTGCGGCTGGCGTTGTAGTAGACCTGCCCCGGCACCGTGTACAGATGGAAGCGCGTCTTGAATCCGCGGATCGTCCCCAGGTCCACCGGCAGGAAGTCGAAAAAGAGGGTGCGCTCGGTTTCGGTCGCGAGCGAAATCATCTTGCCGCGCGTGTTGGGGGACACTTTCTGGTACACGTGCTCCAGATTCGTCGTCTTGCCGCCGAGCCCCGGTCCGTAGTACACGAGCTTACAATTGATCTCGCGGGACGCGTAGTTGATCATCGACATGGGCGCGTCCCCTTAACCGAAGAGTTTGTCAATTTCGTCTTCCGCCCCTTCGAGCAGACCCTTCTGTTGCGCCTGCCCGGTGCCCACACGATTGAACATCTCCGCGAAGACCTTGTTGAGTTGCTCGACCACGGCTTTGGCTTTGAGCTTGACGAGCCCCAGCGTGGCGCGTTGATCGAACAGCACCACGAGGATGACGCGCTTGGCGACGTCGGCGAGGAACATGGACTCGCGCTCGCCCTGGTGGACGAGCGACGCGAACTCCGGCTCGCCGATCATTTTGGCGAGCTGATCGTTGGCGCTGAAATCGGCGGCGGTGAGCGAGGCGAAAGCGGTGGGGTCGAACGTCGGCGTCTCGCCCACGGTGGCCACGAGCTGGCCGTTGCGGTCGACGAGCAGCGCGCAGCGGGCGTTGGACTCCCGGAGGTACGCCTGCAGGTGCGTCTGAATCTGCTTGAAGTCGCTCTCGTTAAACGACCAGCTTGCCGCCCCTGCCATGCGCCTCCTTCAGGTCACTCGGTCTCGGACATATCGCGCCGCGCCGTCAGCGCCTGCGCGATCGTGACCGCGTCGGCGTACTCGAGATCCCCTCCCACCGGCAACCCCCGCGCAATCCGCGTGACGCGCACGCCCGTGGGCTTCAACACCTGCTGGAGGTACGTCGCGGTGGCCTCCCCTTCCATCGAGGGGTTGGTCGCCACGATGACCTCCTGCACGCCCGAGCCATTGGTGACACGGGCGATCAGCGGCCCGAAGCGCAGCTGGTCGGGCCCCAGCCCCTCGAGCGGCGACAACCGCCCGCCCAGGACGTGATACCGGCCGCGGTAGCGCCCCGCGCGCTCGATCGCGCCCACGTCCGCCGACTCCTCGACCACACACAGCAACGTGGCGTCGCGACGCGGATCGCGGCAGATGGGACACGGATCGTCTTCGGCGAGGTTCCCGCACGACCCGCATGCCGTGACGCGACCGCGGACTCGCCGGATCGCCTCCGCCAACCGCTCCGCGGTTTCCGCGGGCTGCTTCAGCAGGAAAAACGTGAGTCGCTGCGCCGTCTTCCGCCCGATGCCGGGGAGCTTGGCCAGCTCCGCCACGAGCTCCTCGATGGCCGGCACGCGCGCTAGAGTGGCGGCAATTGTAACGGGAACGGCAGGCCCGGCGCCAGCTTCCGCACCTCCGCCACGTACAGCTCGGCGGCGCGTTTCTGCGCCTCCGCCACGGCGGCGAGCACGAGATCTTCCAGCATCTCGACGTCGCCCTGGCTGACCGCCTGGGGGTCGATCTTGATGGCGCGGATCTGGCCGCGCCCATCGGCCGTGGCCTGGACGATGCCCCCGCCGGCCGACACGGTCACCGTTTGCTGCGCCAGCTGCGATTGGATCTCTGACAACCGGCCCTGCATCTGCTGCTGGAACTGCAGCAAATTGGATAAATCCGCCATACGTCGAAACTTACCCCTCGCCGGAATGGGTGGCAAGCTACTCGAGCAACTCCAAATCTAACGCGTCGACGGCGGCGTTCAGCGTCGGGTCCTTGCCGCGCAGCACCTTCAAACGCTCGGCATTGGCACCCTCCGGCGTCAGACGCACCGCACCGGCGGCGGCCCCCCC
>Ga0134079_10000204_pt1 | contig 15035 bp, 11 predicted proteins | sample 15_taG_2_FD_119770 | JGI IMG/M metagenome (GOLD analysis project Ga0134079, IMG submission 119770) | Grasslands soil microbial communities from the Angelo Coastal Reserve, California, USA - 15_D_Rain_40cm_2_09182015 | ecosystem: Environmental > Terrestrial > Soil > Grasslands ...
AGTTCCTCCCCGACTAGGCGCGATTTGTGTCCAATTTCAAAATGACGCACCTTCGGTCCGTGAGGAGCTTTTCCTACGGGCTGGCCGCCGTCAGCGTCGCGTGCCTATCCATTTTCTCCACTCACCTTCAGGCACAAGGCCCCGGAGGCCTGGCAGGTCGTGTGATCGAGCGCCTGGGACGGCCTGTCGCCCAGGCGAGCGTACGCGTGGAGCGCGGCGATACCGCCGCGGGACCGCTGACCACGGACGCCAACGGCTCCTGGTCGATCACCGGCCTCGTTCCGGGATCGTATCGCGTAACGATCCGCCGGCTGGGGTACCGAGCGCTGCAGGTCGATACCGTGGTCGAGGCAGGAAAGGCTACCACGTTGCTCTCACTACTCGACCCGTCTGCGTTGACGCTCGACACCTTGGTCGTCCAGAGTCCCACCGCTCCCGCTCCAACATCTGACGTCGGGACATCGCTTCACGCCGCCGAAATCACTCTGCTGCCAACGACGATCGATGTCCGGCAACTGATCGCGCTCACGCCCGGCGCACGGCCGAATCAGATCTGGGGGGGGGCGTCCGATCAAGCCAACGCCTATTCGATCGATGGAACCGCCATTACGCACTCCGGCCTCGGTGGCGCGTTGCTCCTGCCGAGTCCGACCTGGCTCGAGACGCTCGCCGTGCGGGGCCTCGGGGCGGATGCGGACGTGCCAGGCGCGCAGGGTGGGGTGGTCGAGATGACCACGCTCGGCGGGCGCAACGTGCTCGAGGGCGCCGTGCGCACTTCCTTCGAATCGCATCAGCTCAACGGCTCAAATCTGATCCCGGGCGAGATTGGCCGAGAGCTGGATCGGCGCTGGGAGCTGGACGGGCAGGTCCGCGGACCGCTGGTGCGGGACCGGCTGCATTTTGCGCTGTTCGGCAATCGTCTCGAGCAGGTGGACATCGTGCCGAACTACCTGCCGCCACAGAGCGGCGGGTTTGTCCCCACCCCACCGTCCGCGACGGACTATCGCTGGCTGGCGAAGCTGAGCTGGAAGCCAGGCGCTCGCGATCTGCTCGAGGGCTCGCTGATGGGGCGCCATTTGTCCGGCGAACACACCGGACAGACGGGCTATGAGGACGCGGCCGCAACCACGCAGCTGCACACGTGGGGTCTGTCGGGCAACCTGACCTGGCATCGCAGCTGGTCCGCCGCCAGCGCGCTCACGGTACGCGCCGGCGGCTACACCAGTCGTGACCGGCGGGAACCCTACGCGGGCTTTGACGTCCCAGGGATCGAGCTCCTCAGGCAGACAAATCCACCGCTGTACCAGAACGCGCCGCTTCGCTCGCTTGGCGCGCCATCCAGCCAGCAGATCGCTGCGATGTGGTCGCGGAGCCTGCGAGCCGCCGGCATGGCGCACGACCTCGCGCTTGGCGGCGACTACTCGCTCGGCAGCTGGTACTTCAGCAGCGAGCGGACCGCCGCAATGACCTGGCGGCCGCTTCCCGTTCTCGGTTTTGACCCGGCAACCCCGCCGACCTGGGTGTATGCCGATGCGATTGGGACGGCGTGGGGCGGGAATGTGCGCGTCGATTCGCGCAGCGCGAGTGGCGCGCTGTTCATCCAGGATCACGCGGGCGTCGCATCCTGGCTCTCGATCAATCCGGGCCTGCGCTTCGGGACCTGGTCAGGCACGCTCATCTCGCCCACGGGCCAACACATCGCCGTATTGCGTGACCAGGGCGTGGAACCGCGCCTCGGCATCGCGCTGGAGCTGGATCGCGCGCACGCGCTGGCGCTGAAGGCTCATTGGGGCCGCTACCACCAGCCGGTGTTCGCGGGGCTATTCGACCGCGCGGCCGGCGCGGACGTCTATCACGACGAAGAGATCTGGTCCTACCTCGGCACGCCGCCGAGCGACCCGACAACGACCTTTACGGAGCAGCAGCGTGATTCCCTGGCGGCGGCCGGCCAGTTCCGGCTCGACGAAATCGTGCGCCTGGCCGAGGCGGGTCGCGTGGAACACCTCCACCAGCCGTATGTGGACCAGCTGGTCCTGTCGCTCGAACGGGACATCGGGACGCAATGGAAGGCGGCGGTGGTCTACGTGCAGCGCCGCAACAAGGAGATGATCGCGCTGGAGGATCGCAACATCGCGACGAACTACACCGTCGTCGAGAACGTCATGGTGCGCGACCGCTTCCACCAACCGGTGTATTTCGACGGCAAGCCACTCGTGCTCGAGCGTCTGGCGATCTCGAACGAGGACATCCTGTACGTTCAGGAGTTGGTGAGGCAAGGGTTGATCACAGGAAGAAACGAGCTGCTTTGGCCACCTAGTCTGAGTCTCGGGGATCTCGCGGCCCTGCGCTACGAGCCCGACCTGGTACTGACCAACGAGCCCGAGGCGAAGCGCCAGTTCGCGCAGCTCCAGCTGCGGCTCGATGCGCATTACCCCACCTGGTGGGCCGGCGCGTCCGCCACATTCTCGAGTCTCAACGGCAACTTCAACGTGGTCTCGGGGCCGGACGACTACACGACGGGCGGCCCGGGTCCGTGGGTCCGCTTGAACGAGCAGGTGGGGTTCTACGGTGCTTTGAATAACCAGAGCCAGATCGAGGCGAAGCTGTACGTAGGGGCGGTACTTCCGGGCGGACTGCGCGGCGGCGGATTCTTCTCGTTCGCCACGGGTGATCGCCTCGCGCCTACGATGTTGATCTCCAGTCTGCTGAACGAATATAGGGTGACGGTGCCGGACGCCTCGGATCCCACGCGCACCGACACGCTGCCCTTCAATCGCTTTCTGTTCCGGAGTACCGCCGGACACCGGATCTTCGTGCTGCCCCGCGGCACGTACCGCTACGAATCGCGCAGCTCGCTCGACCTGCACCTGGAACGGAGCTTTCCGCAGCGCAGTACCGAGGTCGTCATCGTGGCAGACGCATTCAACGTGTTTGGCAATGAGAGTGTGCTGGCGACACAAACCGTCGTGAACAACGCGGCATTTGGGGCGACCGACTACGGCCGTGTGCTGGGGCGTGTGCCGCCGCGCACGCTGCGGCTGAGTGTGGCGCTGCGATTCTGATCACAAGGCGGCCGTTGACGATCGCATAACGGTTTTCAATATTGGCCGCCATGAAGCGCTTCATCCCTTATCTCGCGCTTGGAGCCATCGTAGTTACGGGCGTAGTGCTCGGTGCACGGCGGCTGCGGGAGCGATTCAAGGCGGCGCATGCCGATTTTGTGCTGATCAGCGGCGATACCGGCGACGTGATGGCCAGCGCGACGTACCAGCGTTTCGCGACCCGGCGTGAGGCGGTGCTCGCCATGCAGAAGGCGTTGTTGGAGGTGGCGAGTATCGAATCGGCGTTTGTGGCTGACTCCGGCCGGCCAATCACGGTGTTACCGCCCGGCGGCGTGAAGTTCGATCCCAACAAGATTGGGGTATCAATCTGGCTGTTGCGTGATCGCTGGGTCGCGACCTCCCAGACCTACAGTAATTTCAGTACGATGACCTGCATGATCACGGCGATGGTCGATACGACGACGCTCGATTCGATCAAATGGCGCTATCACGCCGCCGCGCCGCGGTGCGCGGAAGCCTCCTTCAACGATTCCGTGCTGGCGCTGCTCCCGCCTGCGCCACCACTCCCGGCCCCCGGTCCCCCAGCTCCACCGGCGCCGGTGTCGCCCGGCGTCGGGCCGATCGCGGGGCGTCCGACCCAGGCCCGGCCGCACCGTGACTGGGGGCCCGTGAATAACAAGCCGCCACGAATGCCGTACATCGTGCCCAACGCCTGCCAAGGCGAAGGGTGCAGCATCAGAGGCGCCTGGGCAGCCTGCAGCACGATCGTGGCTTTTGCGAACAAGGATGTACGATCGACACCAGTCTTCACGATCAGTCCCCTGGAGCGATTCACGGCGCTGACGGGAGACGTCCACGTCGAGAGTCCGGGCGTCGTCGCCTTTCGCCACCCGATGGTCAACCCTGAGGGCCCGAACGACATCGACAGCATTCAGTTCACGCCGGCCGACACGCTCTATCTTCTGAATTCGCACGGCGAGGGATACCAGGTGTGGTATTTCCGTGGCCAGGTCGTGGAGGGCTATCAGTTCTGGGAGGACATCGACCAGGATGAGCTGCCAGAGCATGCCGCGGACAGCGTCATCCAGTTGCGGCGCGCCAAGACGGTGCGGTGGGTGCGCGTCCGCAATGTGGCCGGTACAGAAGGGTGGATCGTCTTCGACTACTACAAGATGGCCACCGGCGGCTACATGGACGAAGTCGAGCGCTGCTCGAGGAAGTGATGGCCTCCAGTCCCGGCGAATCCGTCACCCGTAACAGCGGCGGTCATGAGGTCACGATCTCGAACCCTGCCAAGGTCCTCTTTCCCAAGCCGAAGTACACCAAGCTCGATCTCGTCGATTACTACGTCGCGGTAGCGGAGGGAGCGCTCCGAGGCGCGGGCGGGCGGCCCAACATGCTGGTGCGATTCCCGAACGGCATCGGCGCGGAATCCTTCTATCAGAAGCGAGCGCCGGAGTCGCGGCCGCCCTGGATCGAGGTCGTTACCCTGCGCTTTCCGTCGGGGCGCACAGCCGACGAAGTCGTGCCGCGCACGCCTGCCTCGCTCGCCTGGATGGCCAATCTCGCCTGTCTCGAGCTGCATCCGCATCCCGTGCGCGCCGAGGATCTCGACCACCCCGACGAGCTGCGCGTGGACCTCGATCCGGTGCCGGGCATCAAGTGGCCGCAGGTGCGCGAAGTCGCGGGCGTTGCGCGTGCGGTGTTGAGTGACATGGGTCTGGTCGGCTGGCCCAAAACATCCGGTTCGCGCGGGATGCACATCTACGTGCGGCTCCAGCCGCGCTGGGGCTTTGACGAAGTCCGGCGGTCAGCGCTGGCGCTGGCCCGCGAGGTCGAGCGGCGGGCGCCGGCAATCGCGACTAGCAAGTGGTGGAAGGAAGAGCGCCACGGCGTGTTCGTCGACTACAACCAGAACGCGAAAGACCGCACGATCGCGGCTGCATACTCGGTGCGGCCGGTACCCGACGCCCGCGTGTCCACGCCGCTCGACTGGGATGAGGTGCCGGATGCTGATCCCGCTGACTTCACCCTCGGCACCATGCCCAAACGTTTTGCGCAGGTCGGGGATCGGCATGCGGGCATGGATGCCGCGGCCGGCTCATTGGAACCGCTGCTGGAGCTCTCGGCGCGACAGGAGCGCGAAGGGCAGGGCGATGCGCCGTGGCCGCCGCACTACCGCAAGCAGCCCGGTGAGCCACCGCGCGTTCAGCCCTCCAAGGCAAAAGCTCGGGCGGAGAAATACCCGTTGATCGAGGTGAGCCGCGGCAAGGATAAGAATGAGGCGCTGGCGGGTCTCGCGAAGTGGCGGAAGCGCCACTCACGCGTGGCGAAGCATCTGGAGCCCGCCGACATCCTGGTCGATCAGATGCGGGGACGCTTCACGGCCTGGTACCGCATCCGTATCAACCTGCAGCACGTCCCCGAGAAGATCAGGCCCCGCGCGCCGAAAACACCTTCTTCAGCTCGTACGCCGGAGTGACCTCGAGCTGATCGTAGCGGCAGTCTTTAGGCTTTTTGTCGGGTCGCCAGCGCAGAAAGACCGGCGGATGCCGGAAGCGGTCACCTTCCATATGATCGTACTTCACCTCGCACACGCGCTCGACCTTGAGCGGCTCCCACGAGAGGTCCTTGCCGGCGCTCCAGCGGCTCTGCCCGCCGGGCATGCGGCCCGATTCGGCCTCGGCCTCCGCCCATTTGCGCCACGGATGGCGCGTTAGCGCATCCTTGCGGAGCGGCGCCAATTCCTTCACCAGTTGCTTCCGCATGGCCATTGTGAACGCTGAAGTGACGCCAACGTGCTGCAGGATGCCGCCATCGTCGTAGAGGCCCAAGAGGAGAGAGCCGACAGCCTCCTTGCCGGTCTTATGCCAGCGAAACCCTGCGACCACGCAGTCGGCGCTGCGCACGTGCTTGATCTTGAACATGGCGCGTTTGCCCGGCTGGTAGGTCGCGAGCGCGGGCTTCGCGATCACGCCGTCGAGGCCCGCTCCCTCGAATCGCTGCAGCCAATCGACGGCGAGCGCGCGATCGCGCGTCATCGGTGTGAGGTAGAGCGGCCGGCGGATCGTCTTGAACAGCTTTTCGAGGTGCGCGCGGCGCTCCTGTTGCGGAAGGTCCAGCAGGCTCTTCCCATCCACGGCCAGGAGATCGAACGCCACGAATGCCGCGGGAGCGGCCTTGGCGAGCTTCGCGACGCGCGATGCCGCCGGATGCAACCGCATCTGCAGCCCGCCGAAATTGAGCCCGCGCGGGGTCGGCATCACGATCTCGCCATCCACCACGGCGCCACTCGGCAACTGCTCGAGGAAGACGGCGTGGAGCTCGGGGAAGTAGCGGTCGAGCGGCCGCAGGTCGCGGCTCTGAATGAAGACGTCGTCCTTGCCGCGAAAGACGATCGCGCGAAAGCCGTCCCACTTTGGCTCGAACAGGAAGTTGCCGCCCTCCGGCAGCTCTTCGGCGATCTTGGCGAGCATGGGCTCGATTGGGGGGGGAACGGTTAGCGATTTCACGGCCATTCTCTAAAGTAGCCGTCGGTCGGGTGTTTCATTCTGCACTCCAAAAACGCAGCATCCCGGGCTACGTTTAGGGCCGAATGATTGGACGCCTCTCTATAATGACGCTCGCCGTCGTCAGTGCGTCGGTGTGCGCCTTCCGGGCCGCGACGTCTCAGGCCCCCCCCGCCAAGAAGAACTACACCGATGCTGACGTGCATTTCATGGCGGGCATGATCGGCCATCATGCACAGGCGATTCAGATGGCGGGTTGGGCACCTTCGCATGGCGCGAGCTCCTCGGTCCGCGTGCTGTGCGAGCGGATCGTCGTCGCGCAGACCGATGAGATCGCGATGGCGCAGCGCTGGCTCAAGGAACACGGCGAGTACGTGCCGCCCGCCGATCCGCGCGGCCACATCATGCAGGGAATGGATCAACCCATGCTGATGCCCGGCATGCTCACGCCGCAGCAGATGGCGCAGCTCGACTCGGCACGGGGCCCGGACTTCGATCGCCTGTTCCTCACCTTCATGATCCAGCACCATCAGGGCGCCATCACGATGGTGCAACAGCTGCTCGCGGTACCGGGCGCTGCGCAGGACGGCCCCATCTTTCGGTTTTCCTCGGACGTGAACGCCGATCAGACCACCGAAATCAATCGCATGAAGCTCATGCTCGACGGACTCAAGCAGGGGGGAAGCTCTCAGTGAACGCGCGACTGGTATTGGCAGTGGCATTTCTGATAGGCCGGTCCGCCCCGGCGCAGACCAATCCGAGCACGACTGCGAGCGCCCCCGTCGGGACCGCGCGAGCGGCGAAGCCTGATCCCCGGATCGGGCTGAAGGCCGGTTGGTTCAACGCCGGCGTGGCGGCGTGGAACATGCGGCTCGTCTCCACGACGCCGCCGTCCCCGAGTTTCATCAATCGCGATTCGGCAGGCGATTTCCGCTACATCAACTCCGATCTGTCGATCCGGGGCACTTACGTCATCCAGGGCAACTTCAACGGCATCCAGGTCTGGGACATCTCCAACGTCAAGATCCCGCGCCTCTATAAAGCTTTCGTGTGTCCGGGGTCGCAAAGCGACGTGTCGGTCTATCGGAACCTGTTGTTCGTCTCGGGCGAGGCGCTCAATGGGCGAACCGACTGCGGTACGCAAGGCGTCACCGATACGGTGAGCCACGACAGGCTGCGCGGGATCCGCATCTTCGACGGGACCGACCTCGCGAATCCGAAGCACATCACGGACGTGCAGACGTGCCGCGGCTCGCACACGCATACCGTCGTCACTCAGCCGGGCGACACCGACAATGTGTACATCTACGTCTCGGGCTCGGCGCCGGTCCGCTCACCCAACGAGTTGGCGGGCTGCGCGGTCGGCGCCGTCGATTCGACGCCGAACACCGCGCTGTTCCGGATCGAGGTCATCCAGGTCCCGCTGGCGCATCCCGAGCAGGCGCATGTCGTCAGCTCGCCGCGCATTTTCGAGGGTCTCACCGCGCCGAAGCGGCACGGCGACGCTCCAGAAGACAGCATCGAATTCAAGAAGGAAGTTGATTCCACGCGCGCGGCCGGCGGCTACGTCATCACGTTCGAAGGCCGCGACATCATCCTCGGCAACCAGTTCGTCGCGACGGCGCTCGACAGCATCGTCAAGGCGCGGGGCGGCACGGGAGCCCCGACGGGGGCCGACAGCGCCACGCTTCGCGACAATGCGCTCAGCATTGTCACGAACCGCATCGAAGGGAATCGCCGACGGCAGGGCTTCGGTCCGAACAGCGGCCCGACGCAATGTCACGATATCACGGTGTATCCGGCCATCGGCTTTGCTGGCGGTGCCTGCGGCGGGTACGGGCTGCTGCTCGACATCCACGACGCCGCGAATCCCACGCGCGTGAGCGCCGCCGCCGACTCCAACTTCTCGTTCTGGCACTCGGCCACGTTCAACAACGACGGCTCCAAAGTTCTGTTTACCGACGAGTGGGGCGGGGGATTACAGCCGCGCTGCCGCGACACCGATAAGCCCGAGTGGGGCGCGGACGCAATCTTCACGCTCTCCGGCACGACGATGGCATTCAAGAGCTACTACAAGCTTCCCGTGCCGCAGACGCGGAACGAGAACTGCGTGGCGCACAACGGCACCCTGATTCCGGTACCGGGCCGCGACATCATGGCGCAGGGCTGGTACCAGGGCGGCGTGTCGGTCTTCGATTGGACCGATCCCGCGCATCCCAAGGAGATCGCGTTCTTCGACCGCGGACCGATGGATTCGACCAAGCTGGTCGGCGCGGGCTCGTGGTCGGCGTACTGGTACAACGGCTACATCATCAGCTCCGAGATTGCGCGCGGGCTCGACATCTTCGAGCTGACGCCCAATTCGCTGCTCACGCAGAACGAGATCGACGCGGCCAAGCTGGTGCACTTCGATTACCTGAATGCGCAGGATCAGCAGAAGCTGGTCTGGCCGGCGAGCTTTGTCGTGGCGCGCGCATACGTCGATCAGCTCGCGCGCTCAGGCGGCCTACTCCGCAACCGCGTCGCCGCGACGCGAGATGCGCTCACGAGTGCCGAGCAAGCATCGGGGCCGGCACGGAAGACGGCGCTGAGCCAGCTCGCGACGCAGTTGAACACCGATGCCCAGAAGTCGACCGATCAGGCAAAGGTGCAGCTGCTGATCGGCGTGATCAACGACCTCAACAAATAGACCGTTGACTAAGCAGGCGAGCGGGGTTCACGTTGTCTCGTGAGCCCCGCTCGTTCTTCCCGCCAGCGTTACCAGGAATTCGTCGAGGACTATAAGCACCGGCGCCTCGATGCTAAGGCGGAAGCCGAAGAGAGTGGTCCGGCGCCGAGCACCGGGAGACCCGGTGTCCGGCGCGCGTACCTGCGGGAATACCTCAAGTGGCTAAAACCGCACCGCTACGAGGTCGCTGCGGTGTTTGTGATCGCGTTGGCGGTCGCGGGGCTGCAGATGGTCGAGCCGCTGTTCATGCGGTTCATCGTCGATCACGTGATCCTGAACCGCACGCTCGATACTCCTGCCCGTCTCACCCGGCTGAATCTCACCGGTCTCGTTTTCCTCGGCGTAATCATCCTGTCACACGTCGGCGGCGGGTTCAAGGACTATCGCCAGCGGATCTTGAACGTGCGGGTGATTCTCTCGCTGCGGCGCTCGCTCTACGAGCGGCTGCTGCACCTGCCGCTGCCGCGACTCTGGGACATGAAGACAGGCGGCATCCTGTCCCGCCTGACCGGCGACGTCGAGACCACGACCGGCCTGCTCCAGATGGCCATCATCTCGCCCGCCATCTCCGCCATTCGGCTCGTTATCGCTATCGGGATCCTGCTCGCCCTCAACTGGCAGCTCGCCGTCACCGCCCTGGCCATCATCCCGGGCGTGATGGTGCTGAGCCTGATCTTTACGCGTCGCATCCGTCCGATTTACCGCTCGGTCCGCAAGGATGTGGAGCTGGTCGACGGGCGAGTGGGAGAGACGTTCTCCGGCATTCGCGTCGTGCGCGCGTTCCGGCAGGAGATCCAGGAGCTGATCAGCTTCATGCTGGGCCGTCACACGGTGCTGCGCAAAGAGCTGTTTGCGCATCGCCGGGAGCTCTGGCTCTGGACGTCGTGGGGGCTGCTGGAAGCCGGCATCAGCGTGGTGATCGTCTGGTTCGGCGGCTACCTGAGCATCGTGGGTCGAGCGTCGGTCGGCGACATCATGGCGTTCCAGTGGTACATGTTCCTCCTGCTGAATCCCGTCTGGAGCATCGTCAACTCGTTCTCCGAAATGCAGCGCTCGCTCGCCGCCATGGAGCGCGTCTTCGAGGTCCTGGGCATGGAGCAGGACAAGCCCGACCGGCCGGATGCGCGCGACGCCCCGGCCCTGGTCCGTGAGCTCACGTTCGAGGATGTGGCGTTCGAGTACCGGCCGGGGATGCCGGTGGTCCAGGAGTTCAATCTTACCGCTCCCGGCGGGTCAGTCGTCGCACTCGTGGGGCGCAGCGGAGCAGGGAAGACAACGGTCACGGATCTCGTGGCACGGTTCCACGATCCCACGCGTGGCCGGATCCTGCTGAATGGGGTCGATATCCGCGACATCACGCTCCGCAGTTACCGCGACCTCCTCGCCATCGTCCAGCAGGACGTGTTTTTGTTCGACGGCTGGGTGCGCGAGAACATCGCCTACGGCCGCCACGATGCCACCGACGCGGAGGTCGAGGACGCGGCCCGCCGCGCCAACGCGCACGAGTTCATCGTGCGGCTGCCGCAGGGCTACGAGACCGTGATCGGCGAACGCGGCGTCAAGCTGTCAGGCGGGCAACAGCAGCGGCTCGCGATCGCCCGCGCGATCCTCGCGTCTCCCCAGATCCTCATCCTCGACGAGGCCACGAGCAATCTGGACACGGAGAGCGAGCAGCTCATTCAGGGCGCCATGGCGGACCTGCTGGCCGACCGGACGACGTTCGTCATCGCGCACCGGCTGTCCACGATTCATCGCGCCGACCTGATTCTGCTGATGGAGGAGGGCCGAGTGATCGAGCGCGGCACGCACGAAGACTTGATCCGGGCGCGCGGCGTGTACTTCGAGATGGTCAAGCGGCAGATGGAATCGCACGCGAGGGATGGGGATGAGGTCTTGCGGTAGATGAAAACGTACCCTTGTCATCGGGAGGCTCAATGACTGCGTTGTCCGCCCTGTGGCTGCCGATCGTCATCTCGGCAGTGGCGGTGTTCGCCGTCAGCTCCATCATCCACATGACGCCGCTGTGGCATAAGTCAGACTACCCGCGCTCTCCCAACGAAGACCGTGTGCTCGACGCGCTCCGGCCGATCGGGCTCCCGCCGGGTGATTACTTCATGCCCCGGCCTTCGAACCCGGCGGAGATGCGCTCACCGGCATTCATGGAGAAAATGAAGCGAGGACCCTCTGTGCTCCTGACGGTGATGCCGCCCTGGAGCGGGTCGATGGTGTCGAACCTCTCGCAGTGGTTCGCTTACTGCCTCGTGGTGAGTGCATTCACCGCCTTCATCGCGGGCTCGGCGATTCCGCTCGGCGCGCCATCGTTCAGCGCGGTCTGCCGCTTCGCGGGCACCGCGGCATTCCTCGGCTACACGCTCGCGCTCTGGCAGATGTCGATCTGGTACCGCCGGGCCTGGAGCATGACACTCAAGGCCACGTTCGATGGCATCATCTTCGCAATTGTGACGTGCGCCGTGTTTACCTGGATGTGGCCCCACTGATTTATCCACCCGGTCTCTGTTATCACCGCATCGGCGGCCCGCTCGAGCTCGGCGTGACTCGTGTGGGCCGCTCGGTCTTTGCTCGGCAAATGACCGCGTTGGCCCGCGCCGGATGGCGAACCCTCACTCTTGACGAATTCGCAGTCCCGCGCACGGCGCACCGCGCACCGCGCGCGTTTTTGTTGACGTTTGACGACGGATACGAGTCGCTCGCGACACATGCATATCCGATTCTCGCCGATCTCGGCCTCACGGCAACGACATTTCTGATCACCGACTACATCGGAAAGACCAACACCTGGGATGTGCGCTACACGTGGAAGCGACTCGCGCACCTCAGCTGGAGCCAGATCGAGCAGTGGCGCGCACGGGGGTTCGAGTTTGGCTCACACGGCGCAACGCACCGGCGGCTGACGTGGCTCGACGATCAGAGTGTGGACGCCGAGCTGCGCCGCTCCCGCGAGCTGCTCGTGGCGCGGTTGGGCGGAGAAGTGGGGAAGGCAATCGCCTATCCGTTCGGTGCCGTGGACGGACGAATCATCCGAATCGCCAAACAGGCCGGCTACGAATTGGGTTTTGGTGGTGTTCGTGGAAACGGGCATGCCCTGAACCAGCCGCGTGTGCCCGTCTACTGCTGGGATCGTGGGGACGTCCCGTTTGGCTTGAGAAGCGATGCCGTCGGCGCCTTGGGCCGATTCGTTGCATATACAGCTAATCGATGTGCGGTGGGGACGAGCGTGATGCTTCGCCTTAGACAAAGAACTTGGCGATTAGCGGAATCAGTTGCGGGTGCCTCACGACCGCGTGCGTGAGCACGCGACCCAAGGTCCGCTTCTCGGGCGCAATCTTCTTGACGGTGTGCGCCAGGGAATTCAGAAACTCGTTGTCCATGTCGTCGAGCGCCTGCTTGATCCGGTAGTATTTGAGGTGATCCTCGCCCAGTAGCTCCATCCAGGCCTTATGGTACGCCGCGAGACGGCGCTCACTCGTATCATTCGCCCGAATGGCCTCCGCGGCGGTCCGGCCCGCGAGGCGCCCGGCCTTCATGGCGTTGTTGATCCCGCCGCCCGACAGTGGGTTGATCATGTGGCCCGCGTCGCCCGCGATCATCACACCGTCGGTGTAGGTCTTCTTGATCGTGGTATGCACGATCACGCCGCCGACGGTAAAGCCGGTGCGAATGCCGCCCGGAAAGCGCCGCGCGACCCAGTCATCCAGATACTGCCGCGCGTTGCGGCCATCGGCTTTCAGCGCCACGATGCCGAGACCCACGTTCGCCACGCCGACGGCCTTGGGAAAAATCCAGGCATAGCCACCGGGCGCGATCGTCGTGCTGAACTGCAAGTAGATCGCATCGGGGTTGATGTCGATATCCTGCAACACATACTGCGCGCACGACTCCATGTCGCGCGCCGGGACGCGCGTGTCGAGTCCCGCCCAGCGACCGACCATCGTCTCGACCCCATCGGCGCCGATCACGACGCGGGCGCGGTAGAGATCCTCGCGGCCACGCTCCTTCACCCGCACGTGCCACCGCCCGTCGCCATTACGGGACATGGCCGTCGCCTCGGCGCCCACCAGCACGTGCGCACCGTCCCGCGCGGCCTCCGCCGCGAGATGGGCGTCGAAGCGGGTACGATCGAGAACCCAGCCCAGGCCGGAATTGGCGAGGACGAGCTGGGTATCGTCAGGTGCCTCGAAGATGACGTCGGTGATCCGGCGTGAGACCCAGTCGGCGCCTTCGGGAGTCGCAAACTCGCGCAGTCCCGCATCGCCCACCCCCTCGGCGCAGCGCACCGGGGCACCCACCGCGCGGTCGCGTTCCAGCAACACGACGTCCAGCTCCGGGGCCGCCTGCTTGGCGTGCCAGGCGGCGACGGCGCCGGCCGGCCCGGCACCCACGACGAGGACGTCAACGTCAGGCATAGACAACCATGGAGAGCGCTCCAACCGGGCAGGGGGCGATGCACTTCTCGCAGCCGGTGCAGGCTGCGTCATCGACCGTCAGGAGGTTCAGCTCGAGGTGGATCGCCTCCGGCGGGCAGAGCGGCAGACAGAGGCCACAACGATCGCAGGCGGCGAGGTCCACCACGGCAATTGTGTCGGGCGTCACGCGACGCATGGGCGAAAGCCTAGCCCGGCGTGTTAGGGCCGTCAAGCTTCATCCTTGCTTGGGGTTACGCATTTCATTACCTTGTGCCCGTTCTCAGTCCCGCCAACCTCTTTTACCGACGATCACGTGCCGCCACGCTGGCTGAATTTCAAAATGGGTGCCTGGAGCCCGGCGAACGAAATCGCCGTTGATCTTGGTACCGCTAACACACTCGTCTATGTCCGCGGCGAAGGGATCGTGCTCAACGAACCCTCCGTCGTCGCGATCGAAAAGGCCACCGGCAAGGTCAAAGGGATCGGGCTCGAGGCCAAACGCATGCTCGGCCGCACGCCCGATGGCGTGCTTGCCGTGCGTCCGCTGAAGGACGGCGTCATCGCCGACTTCGATGTGACCGAGAAGATGCTGCGCTTTTTCCTGAAGACGATCATCGATCGACATCTGTTTCGCGTCCGTCCCAAAGTGATCGTGTGCGTCCCTTCGGGGATCACGGAGGTCGAGAAACGCGCGGTGCGCGACTCGGCGCAGTCGGCGGGCGCGAAAGAAGTGTACATGGTCGCCGAGCCGATGGCCGCGGCGATCGGCGTCGGCCTCCCGGTCGAAACGCCGACGGGCAACATGGTGATCGACATCGGCGGCGGCACCACCGAAATCGCGGTCATCGCGCTGTCGGGCATCGTGTCCGACACGTCGATTCGCACCGGCGGCGACGAGCTCGATCAGGCGATCGTGCAGTTCATGCGCAAGAACTACAATCTGCTGATCGGCGAACCGACGGCGGAGCAAATCAAGATTCAGATCGGCTCGGCGGCGCCGATCGGGGAAGAACGGGAGATGGAAGTGAAAGGCCGCGACCTCGTCTCCGGCATTCCCAAGATCGTGCGCGTGCACTCGAGCGAAATTCGCGAAGCGGTACAGGAACCCATTCAGCAAATCGTAGACGCGGTGCGGCGCGCCCTGGAAATTACGCCGCCCGAGCTCGCGTCGGACATCGTCGACCGCGGTATCGTCATGACCGGCGGCGGCGCGCTGATCCGCGGGCTCGACCTCCTGCTGCAGCAGGAGACCGGGTTGCCGATTCACCTGGACGAGGACCCCATGACCTGTGTGGTGCGTGGGGCGGGGCGG
>Ga0134079_10000205_pt1 | contig 14947 bp, 20 predicted proteins | sample 15_taG_2_FD_119770 | JGI IMG/M metagenome (GOLD analysis project Ga0134079, IMG submission 119770) | Grasslands soil microbial communities from the Angelo Coastal Reserve, California, USA - 15_D_Rain_40cm_2_09182015 | ecosystem: Environmental > Terrestrial > Soil > Grasslands ...
CCCACCACGCCATAGAACGCGACCGGGATTCCCCACAGCACCGCCCACCGGCTCGTCTGCACGGTGTCGCACCCGCCGGTCCCGCATTTCAGCTCCCCACCGATGCCGAGCGCGTGGAGCCCCAGGTACACCGCCACGAACCACCCGACCAGCGCGAGGACCGCGATGGTTTGGCGGTGGCGCATTACTTCCGGCGGGCAGTGAGGCTGTCAGCCAACCGCTTGAAGTCGTCCGACGCGGGCATGCGGGACCCGGTGCGCAGCTCGGTCCCGTTCACGAAAAACGTGGGCGTGCCGTTCACGTTCCGGTTGAGCCCTTCCTGGCGGCTGAATTCGATGCGCGACGCGAAGCGGCCGCTGGACATGCAGGCATCGTAGCGACCGAGGTCGGCGCCGGCGGCCTTCGCGAAGGTGCGGAACAGGCCGGTCGGGTTCTGGCCGGTTTGCGCCCAGCTGTGATTGAAGAAGAGCTGGTCGTGCATCTCCCAGAACTTGCCCTGCTCTCCGACACACTGGGCGGCGTGGGCGGCGTACCGGCCGTACTTGTGGGTGGGAATGGGGAAGTCGCGGTAGCGCCAGCGGACCTTGCCCGTGCTGACCAGCTGTTCCCGGATCGTGGGCATCTGCACCGTCGCGAAGCTCGCGCAGAAGGGGCACTCGAAGTCCGAATACTCGGTCACCTCGATGCGCGCGGAGTCGCTGCCGAGCGTGAAGCCGCGGAACCCGTCGTCGAGCACGGTCGCGGGCGCCTCGGTGGCGGCGCGGGGCGCAGAGGGGTTGGAGCGCAGCAGGTACACCAGCATCGCGCCGAGGGCGAGCGTCAACACCCCCAGCATCATGTAGAACCGATTCATTCCCGCGAGCCCCTCCTCCAAGGTTCATCGTCGTCAGGCTCGTCGAAGGTCGATTCGTCGAGCCGCTGCTGCGCCTCGTCTACGATGCGCCGGCTTTCGCCCACCTCGGGCGTGTCGTAGGTGCTACGCACTTCGTAATGAAACAACTCACTGCGCGCGTTCCCCAGCAGCTTCTGCAGCTCGGGCGCCGCGTCCAGCAGGCGACGCCCTCCGGCTCGGTCCAACTCCTGAATCCGCTCGGCCAGCGCGCGGAGCAGCGCGACCAGGCGCTGTGCCCGCTCGGGGCCGTAGACTTCTTCGCTCATCGGCACCTCCAGGGGGCGCATCGGGAACCCACTCCCCCGCCGTGGCATTATACCACACAACCCATTATCTTGCGGCGCCGTCACACCAAACGCCCATCAGCCCGAGAGGACCACCACCCGCATGGCCAAGAAGCGTAGCGAGCCCCGGAAGATCACGACCCCCACGACATTCGAGCAGGCCCGCGACGAGTTGTTCTCGCACATCCTTCGATGCGGCGTGCTCGAGGCGAATGGCGAGCATCAGAAAGAGTGGTTCGACGATACCATGGGGTACCTCGCCGACCGCTTCGAGGACCTGAGCGACGTCGAGCTGGGCGAGCTGCGCGTGTTGGGCGAGCGGTACTGCCGCCCCGTCGTGGCCCGGACGGCTCCCGTCGGCGCAGACGCTTAAGGCTGAAACCAGCGGCTGCGCCATCCCGCGGCGACGCGCGCGCCGCCAGCCAGTCCCAGTTCCGCATACCATCCGCCGCGCCGGCCCGGCGCGGCTTCGAGTCCCAGTAACAACGCCAGATACCCGCGCCCCGGCGTCCGCCGGCGGCCGGCCATCGCGACGCCGATTCCTCCGTATACGCCGGTGCCGCGCCGCGCCGCCGGCGTGACGAGAAACTGCGCCGTCAACTGCGCGCGCGCTGCCGCCGCGCCATCCTCGCGCCCCGCATCGACGGCGAGCGCGATGCGCGTCTGTCCCCCCGGCCGATACCCGCCGCCGACTTCCACGGCGGCCAGCGTGTGGCGCCCGACGGTGAGCGCGCCGCCCGCGCCGGCCTCGACGGCGCTGAGGCGCTGCGCGTGCAGGGACACGAGCGGCAGCGCGAGCGCGAAGAACGCTCCCCTATGCAACGGTGACGTCGTAGCTGATGCTGATGTCGGGCGCGAGCGACGTCACGACCGAGCAGTACTTCTCGAGCGACAGATCGATGGCTCGGCGCGTCTTCGCTTCGTCGGCGCCCTCGCCCCGGAGGGTGAAATGAAACGCGATCGCCGTGTAGCGGCGCGGCTCCGTCTCACGCCGCGTCCCGACCACCGCGATCTCGAGCCGCTCGAGGGTGACGCGCTGCTTGCGCAGGATGATCACGACGTCGGCGGCGGTGCACGTCGCCGCGGCGACGAGCAGCAGCTCCACGGGAGAGGTCGCCGCGCGCGAATCGCCGTCGACCAGAACGGCCGGGCGGCCGTCAGGGCCGCCTTCGAACTGCAGCCCCTCCTTCCATCGCACCGTCACCTGCGCCGTCGGCGACGCCACGGTCAGTTCCCGCGCCGCGTCGTGAGGCCGATGTAAATGCGGTGGCGGCGCAGCGTGTCCATCCCGTGGTACTCGAGCAGCCAATTGAACGTCGACCGGTAGTGCAGCTCGAAGCCGAACACCAGGTTCAGCCACACGCCGGGACACTTCGGATCGGTGCCGCAGGCATCGTGACCGGCGAGCGAGAGCCCGGTGCCGATGTACGGAGTCGCGATCTCCTCGTCATCGGTGAAGCGCCACAGGGCTTCCATGCTGGCGACGTACGTGTTCTCGCCGTTGAAGACGCCGATCTCGCCCGACGGGCGCAGCCGCACACGGTTCGAGAACAGGTTGCCCATATCGAGCGTGGTGCCGAGCACCAGGTGTCCGGCGCCTTTGAAGTCGATCCCCGTGCGCACGCCGAACCCGAAGAGTCCGATCCGCGTACCGCCGCCCGACGCGCCGCTCTTGGGCGGCGAGAACTGCTGGGCCGTCAGCGAAGCGGCGGTGACTGCGCCGAGGAATATGGTCGCCAGCAAGCGCATCCCGTGTCTCCCGTTAGCGGTGCGCCGCGACCCGTGCGGCGGCCCGTCCGTAATCCCACGTTGCGTACACCGCGATGGCGGCGGTGGCCCACGCGAGCGGCCGCACCAGTGTCGAACCGGCGGTGTAGGCCACGAGCGTCAAGATCTGCGCGACGGTCACAGCCTTGCCGCCCGCCCGCGCGGGCAGCGCCACGGGACGGTGCAGCAGCCACGTGCCGAAGAATCCGAGTACCGCCAGAATGTCGCGCAGCAACACGCCGACCAGCTCGTACCACGTCAGCGCGCCGCGGCCGGCGATCGTGAGGAACGCGGCGGCCGCGAAGACCTTGTCGGCGATCGGGTCGAGCACCGCGCCCACCCGCGACGCGCCGACGTAGCGCGCCAGCTTGCCGTCGACGAAGTCCGACGCCGCCGCGACGGCGACGATGGCGAACTCCCAGCTGGAGCGATGCACGAGCGGAAATAGCGCCGCGAGCGGAAGGCGAAGCGCCGTCACGACATCCGCCCAGGTCCCCCACGGTTTCACTTGCCCGTGCCTCCCCGGAACCGTACTTTCAGCCCGTGGATCTGAAGCTGCTGAAGCAGGCCGCCATCTTTCAAGACCTCGACGAGGGCGAGCTCGCCCGCGTGGCTGAGGTGTGCCGCGAGCAGAAGTTTACGGTCGGTCAGTACGTCTTCAAGGAGGGCGAGCCGGGCAACCGCCTGTTCCTCATCTCCGAAGGCGAAGTCCGCATCTCCCGCACCATCCCGGGCTCAGGCGAAGAGGCGCTCGCCGTCCTGAAGCCGGGAGCCTGCTTCGGCGAAATGTCGATCTTCGACCGCTCCGAACGCTCGACCGACGCCATCGCCAACATCTCCTGCACGCTGATCACGATCTCCCGCTCCGACTTCGAGCTGCTGCTCGACTTCAACCGCGACGTCGCGTACAAGGTCCTTTGGTCCGTCGTGCGGCTGCTCTCCGCCCGGCTCCGGGTGACGAACGACAACCTGCGGTCGTTCCTCGCCATGTCCATGTTCTAGGTGGTCACTGCCGTCATCCCGTGCGGCGGCCTGGGCACGCGCATGGCCTCCGTCGCCGGAACCCTTCCCAAAGAGTTGCTCCCCGTAGCCGGCACACCGGTGCTGCAGTGGACGTTGGACGAAGCCGCCGCGGCCGGCATCGAACGCGCCGTGGTCGTCACCAGCCCCGGCAAGCCGGGTATCGCGCAGTTTCTTGCCAACGTGCCAACGGTCCACCTGTCCGTGAGTGTCGTCGTCCAACCCGAGCCACGAGGGCTCGGCGACGCGTTGACGTGTGCGCGACCGATTACCGGTGGAGACGACGTCGCCGTGCTGCTGCCCGACAACCTGTTCGAGCGTCCCGGCCCCATGGCCTCGGTGCTCGACGCGTACCGGCGCACGGGCGAGTCGTCGGTGCTCCTCGCCGAGGTGCCCGCCGCTCGGAAACCGGCGCGCGGGGCGACGGGGCGCGCGTCGTGCCGCCGCCGCAGCGACGGCCTGTGGGATGTCGTGGCCGTCGCGGAGAAAGCCCCGGCCGAACCCTCCACGCTTACCCCGATTGGCCGCTGGGTGTTCGCGCCCTCGGTCTTCGAGCGTTTCGAGCGGCTGCGCTCGCGCCTCCCCGCGGGAGCGGAGCTCGATGATGTGCCGGTGCTACAGGAGCTGGCGGCCGAAGGGCGCCTCATCGGTGTACCACTCGCCGGCGTGTTCTACGATGTGGGCCAACCCGCCGGTTATCTTGAGGCCACTCATGCGTTCTGACCGCTACGACCGCCTCGCAATCCTCGCCCTCACGGGTCTCGCGCTCGCCGCGGCGTGCGGCGACAACGGCCCCCGTGGCACGGCGCACGTCGTCATCGCACCGATCCTCGACTCGTTGTTCATCGGCGACACGATCGCGATGCGCACCGCGCGCTACTTCGACGCGAGTGGCGATTCGCAGGCGACCGGCCCGGTGCGCTGGTTCAGCGCCGATCAGGCGGTATTCACGGTCGACAGCGTGACCGGCGTGATCGCCGGCGTCGGGCGCGGGGCCGCCGTCCTGGCGGCGCGCGCGAACGGCGTGACCGGGACGTCGCTGCTGGTCGTGTCGCGCGCCCTCGACCTCTCGTTGCTGCTCGACACCGTGTACCTGATGGCCGGCGATACTTTCACCGTCCCCGTGTCGGTGCGCCGCAAAGGTGGGAGTCCGCCGCCGGTGTGGTTCACGCCCGTGAACAGCGGCGTCGTCACGGTCGACTCGGCGACGGGGCGCATCACCGCGATCGGCGCCGGGGGTCCGATCCCCTTCACCGCGCATGCCGACACCGTCAGCGCCTCGGGGTCGGTGGAGGTCGTGGCGCTCACGGACACCGTCGGCGGCAAGGGATCGTTCTCCGTGCTTGGCACGGTGATCCACCGCGCGCGCGCCGGGGCACGCGCCGTCAACTACCGGCGGCTGGGCGACACGGCGACGTTCCGCGTGTCGATGCCGGTGATCGTCGCCGGAGTGGCGATCGAGAACATTGTGATCACGCTGCGGGATTCGGTCGCGGCGGCGGGCGCGGCCTCGATCGACTCGATCTCCTTCAACGAGGCGTTCGCGACGAACGCCGATCCCGTGTGCCGGCCGCCGCGGTCGTGGGCCATCTGGTCGGTGTTGAGCAGCCCCCCGCTGCGCGGTCTGTCGCGTCAGGGGGGCACCATGGCGATCACGCAGGTGGTGGCCGTGGCGCACGGCCTCGCGGCGAGCGGACGGTTCAGCTTCAGCGGTCAGCGCACCGATCTGTATGACGATCCGTTGGGCCGGTTGCCGATCCGCGGCACGTTCGTCACGCCGATCATCGCAGACAACCGGCCCTGTTTTTGAGGTTCGAGCGGGCTTGGACGTGATCACCCTGGACCCGGAGCGACCATGAACGCACTGGCGCCGTACGCCGCTTTTTTCATGCGGATGGCCGTGGGTGGAGTGTTTCTGAGCCGCGGGCTCGACCGGATTCAAGGCGGCATCCCGTATCTGTCGCTCGGGACGCTCCTGATTCTGATCGTGATCGCGATCGAAACGGTGGGGGCGGTGAGCGTGCTGCTCGGTATCTGGACCCGCTTTTGGGCCACCGCCATGGCGGTGTTCATGGCGGTGACGATCCTCGCGACCAAACTGCCCCATCACGCCAACTTCGAGCTGGAGGCCCTGCTCCTGGCCGGTGCCGTCACCCTGATGGCGCTCGGCGACGGGCCCCTCTCGATCGGCATCCGCTTCAAGAAGGCGAGTTAGTGCAGGATTCTTAAGACTCCCGCATCCGCCCCGGCCCGGAGGAACGTCTCCGGGTCGGTGGCGGGAATGGCGAGTCCCGTCTGCTTGTGCCACCGCTTCGCACTCGCCTCCATGTACTGTTCCAGCGACCCGCCGGCCCACTCGGCAGCATCGTCTTTCATCTGCCACACGATCTCTTCCCAGGTGCCGACGTAGGTGACGCCGGACGCGATGCTGACGCGGTGTACGTCGCCGGCCGTCCCAGTCCCGCGCGTCCGCATCCCCTGCAGCTCGGTGAGCAGCGTGCCGAACAGCTCCAGCTGCCTGGGATCGCGAATCTGGCCGTCGGGGCCCATCGCTTCGATCTCCGCGAGCATCAGGTCGTCGGGGTGCGCGTCGCCGGCGAGGTCGCTCAGGCGATCGTGCCACGGCACGAGCTCCGGATCGTCCTCGGGGAGGCGATAGACGCTCTTCTTGAGTTCGATCAGCCGCCAGATCGCGAGGGCGTCGAAGTGCTCTTCGGGGTCGGTGCGCTCGAGGTGGAACAGGGCCGCTTCATACTCGCCGCGGTCGTACAGCAGGTTGGCGAGATAGACGCGCGCTTCGCCGAGGCTCGGGTCGAGCTCGAGCGCGCGGCGCAGCCAGTGCAGGCTGCCCCCTTCGTCGGCCAGACGATGCGCGGCGTATCCCGCGCACGCCGCGGCTTCAGCCGAATCCGGGTGCGCCGTGAGGGCGACTTCGAAGAACCGGCGCGCCTGATCGAGGACGCCCTCGCGGAACAGCGCCCGCCCGATCTGCAGCATCAGGTCGTGGTCGCCTTCGAACCCCAGGGTGAGGATGTGATCGAAGCAGGCGACGGCGCCGCCGCGCTCGCCGAACTTGAGGAGCACCTCGCCGAGCCCGGCCAGCGCGTCCTCGTGATCCGCGTCGAGACCGCGCGCCTCCTCGAAGGCCCGCCGCGCCCACGCGAACTCGTCGCGCGCGAGCCGCGCGTAGCCCATCCCCACATACAACTCGACGGCGTGCGGATACAGCCTGAGCCCGTCGCGCAGGGTCTCTATGGCGTCGTCGTACTGTCCTTCGTTGTAGAGCTGATGTGCACGTTCGTCGTATTCGTCGGAGCTGAGGAACGGATCCGACATCGAACGGGACCCTCCGGGAAGGTTGTGCTATGATACGAAACCGCGGCCGGTTACACAAGCGACCGGCGGCCGCTATCTTGACCGACCGATGACCTCCGCGATCGCTCCGCTGACCGACGGCTCCATCACTTCGCCGGCGGGGTTCACCGCCGCCGCGGCGCACGCCGGGCTCAAGGCGGATGGCGCGCTCGATGTCGCCCTGCTCGTCAGCAGCGCGAGCTGCGCGACCGCGGGCGTCTTCACGCGCAACGCCGTCCGTGCGGCGCCCGTCATCTATGACGCCGACTTGCTCGGCGAACGGCCTGGCAGAGTGCGCGCGGTCGCCATGAATGCCCGCGTCGCGAACGCCTGCACGGGAGCCGACGGGCTCGAGGCGGCCCGCGCCATGGCCCGCGCCGCCGAGGAGGCGGCGGGGCTGCCGCCGCGCACCGCGCTCGTGCTCTCGACCGGCGTCATCGGCATGCCGCTCCCCGTCCAGAAGGTGGCCACGGGCTTGAAGGCCGCCGCCACGCGGCTCTCCGCCGACGGCGGCATCGAGGCCGCGCGCGCCATCATGACGACCGACACCCGGCCCAAGCACTGCGCCGTCCGGCTCGAGACGCCCGCCGGGGCGATCACGATCGGCGGGATCGCCAAGGGCGCGGGGATGATCCATCCGGATATGGCGACGCTCCTGGGCGTGCTCACCACCGACGCCGCCTCCGAGCCCAGCGTGCTCGGCCCCTTTTTGAAACGCGTCGCCGACCGGACCTTCAACGCCATCTCGGTCGACGGCGACACCAGCACGAACGACACCGTGCTCTTGCTCGCCAACGGTGTCTCCGGGATCGATCCGTCACGCGACGGCGCGACTTGGAAGCTGTTCGAGGAGGCGGTGACCGAGGTGGCGCGGACCTTGGCCCTGGCGGTGGTCCAGGACGGCGAGGGCGCCACCAAGCTGCTCGAGATTCACGTGGTGGGGGCACAGACCGAGGCACTCGCCCGGGAGGTGGGGCGGGCCATCGCGCGCTCCACCCTCGTCAAGACGGCGATCTACGGTGCGGACCCCAACTGGGGCCGCGTGCTCGCGGCCGCCGGCGCCGCGGGTGTGCCGATCACCCCGGAGCGCGTCGGCCTCCAGGCGGCCAGCAACGGCGACTGGCTCACGCTCGCCACCGCGGGCGCAACCGCGCAGCCCGACCCGGCACGGGCGCGCGCCATTTTCCAGCAAAAAACCATCCGCCTCCGGCTCGACCTGGGTGTCGGTCGCGCGGAGGCGGTGGTGTGGACCTGCGATTTGTCCCCGGAGTACGTCCGGATCAACTCCGACTACACATCCTGAAAAGAACCAGGCGCCTAGACGTCTAGGCGCCTAGGCGCTTACGGCTTGGTCGTGTCCCGCGGAGCCGCAGCCGGCTTCGCCTTGGTGGTGGTATGAGTGCGCGACGTCCGCCGCGTGCGGTGCGCCTTCGCCTTCGTCGTGTCGGGATGCTGAGCCGTCGTGGTGTGGGCAGGCTGTTGCGCGGGCTGCTGAGCGAGCGCCGGCGTGGCGACAAGCACCAGCGCGAGCAGGGTGTGGCGAATCATGATGCGACCTCCGGTTGGGGAACGTTCCTACTGGGATCGCCCCTACGACCCCCGCCCCGCCCGGCGCGTCACAGTCCGGGGATGCGGCGGCGTCGCCACCGGAATGTTGGGCAGCATCGCCCGCACGCGTGCCAGCGCCTCGGTCGGCGTCCGCCCCCCCTCCCGCTGCAGCTCGTGCGACGCCGCCACGGCCACATCGAGCAGGCGCGTGCCGTGCAGTCCCTGTTGCTGCGCGGTCCGCAGCAAGTCGGCCGCCGAGTCGGCCGGGAACCTGTGCGCGACGAGGTCGGCGGCGGCGTGCAGGACGGGACCCGGAGGCTCGCTATCCGCGCTCAGCAGTCGTTCGATGAGCCCTGGATCGAGTCCGCGCGCCAGTGCCGCCGCGACGGCGGCGACGTCGCCGTCGAGCGACGCGCGCGCGGGCGTGGCACGGGACACGATCGCGCGCGCGTCGCGCAGCTGCACGAGCCCGTGTCGCACGCCGTTGACCAGGCGCGGAACCGGGATCCCCTTGGCGCCGCCTTCGAGCGCCTTCTGCACCAGCGGTTCCGTGGGCAGACTCTCCGCGACGGCCTGCCCGATGAGGGAGTCAAGCGGCGGCAGCGCGGCCGCCGGCACCCGCCCTTCGAGGCGCGCATGCGGACTCTGCAGCAGCAGGAGCAGGAGGAGGGTCACGGCCGGACGATCAACAGGGAGTTCTGCTGCCCTGCCCCAAAGCCGTCATCGACGTAGCGGCCCGCCAACGGATCGGCCACCCACCGCTCGCCATCGACCACGAACATGTACTCGTGCTGGCCGGCCGGGAGCACGACCGCCCCGTGCCAGATACCGTCATGATCCTCGTCGCGCAACGCCAAGGCGCCGCGCTGCCAGTCGTTGAACGAGCCGACGACTTCGACGGACCGCGCGCCGGGGAAGTGGCCCACGAACTGCGCGACGCCCTCCTCGGCCCCCGGGATCGCCGACTCTCTGAACGGCAGGAAGACGACGGCCGCGACCGCCGCCGCCACCGCGAGCGTCCACACCGGACGCAGCCGGAACGTCACGGGCCGCAGCAGCCAGTTGGAGCGCCGAGGGGGGCGCGTCGCGGGGGCCTCGCGCCGGATCTGGGCCATGACCCGGTCGGCGACGCTCGTCGCCGGCGGGTCGCGCAACAGCGTCGCGGCCGCCGTCAGACGTGCATAGGCTTCGCGCAGCTCGGCGGGCAGCGTGGTTGGATCACGCTCGCCGTCGAGTGCTTCCTGTACGCGCGGATCGATCGCAGTCATACGAGCTCCTTCAGCGCCAAGAGCAGCGCTTCGCGGGCGCGGTGGACGCGCATCTTCAGGGTCGGAATGCGAGCGCCCGTCACGTCGGCCATCTCCTCGTAGCTCAGCCCCTCCACATGTTTCAGCACGAACGCCTCGCGCTTCTCCGGTTGCAACGCCGCCAGGGCACGCTCGACCAGGGCCACCTGCTCACCACGCTCGAGCACCGCCCAGGTATCGACCGGATCGGCGAGTGGCGGCGCGTCGTCCAGGGCGACGTCGCTCATATGGCGCCGCCCGATGTGACTGCGGCAGCGATTCCCCGTGATACGGTACAGCCAGCTCTTCAGGTGCTGCGGATCGCGACACTGCGCGAGGTGCCGGTAGGCGCGCACCAGGCTTTCCGCCACAGCGTCGGCCGCGGCATCGGGACTCCCCAGCATGCGCGTGGCAAACCGCAGCAGACCCGGCTCGTAGCGCCGGATGATGATCCCAAACGCCTCCCCGTCGCCGGCCAGGACTTGGGCGACCACTGCGGCATCCGAAGGAGCGTCGCTCACTACGAGGGGGGACCCCCGTGGATCGGGTTTGGTCACGGTGGGGTGGTGCGGCTGGCGAGAACTTCGCGCGCGGCACCGAGGAACGTGGACGCCTTGACGCCGGCGCCGTCCACGCCGCCGGCGAACGCTTCGAGTACCGCTTCGGCGCGGCGGCGGTACGACGCATCGCCGGTGGCTTCCGCCAAGCGCAGCAACACGCGCGCGGTCCACGCATTCGCGCCCGGCAAGATATCGTCGAACACCTGCTTGGTCCGGTCGGACAGCGCCGGCGCGGTGGGGTCGACCGCCGCGGCGTCGAAGTACCCGCCGAGCGGATCGGCGTAGGTCGCCTCGAGCACGGCAGCAAGGTCGCGCGCGATGGCGAGGTAGCGCGCGTCCCCGCCGACCTGATAGGCGGCCACGCACGCGCCCGCGACCTGCACCTGATCCTGCAGCAGTCCGCCGCCACCCAGCTGCGCCGACCCGGTGACGGCGTGGCGCACACCCCAGCCGTGCGCGTACATGCGCTGCAGCAGCCCGTCGAGCGCGCCGCGCGCCCGCCGTTCCGCGGGGGCTTCCCCCAGGGTGGCGGCCGCGAGGATGACGGCTTCGATCACATAGGCTTCCTGATCCGCGAAGATCGCGCGATCGCCGGGATCGGCGACCTCGCGCGCGAGGCTGCGGGCGAGGGCGCGGCCGGCGTCGCGGTAACGCGCTTCACCGGTGACGACCCACCCCTTGGCCAAGCCCCGGAGCAGCGCTGCGCGCACGAGGCGCGGCGGATCCTCAGGCGCGCCCGTCGGGGGACCGCTGGCGACGGCCGCGGAGTCGATCAGCAGATCGAGCGCCCGCCGCGCCACGACCAGGGAGAGCGAATCGCCGGAGCGCGCGAATTCGGAGACGAGGAGCGACGCGGCTTCGGCGTGCATCACGCTCCCCACGGCGGCGTGGGTGCGCACGGCGAGATCGAGCGCGGTGCGCGCCGTGGCAACCTCGGGGTTGATGCGGTCCGCCTTGAGCACGCCGCGCCCCGCGCCGGTCCCGGCGAACGCCAGCTGCCGCACCAGCGCGGCGTGCTGGACGATGAACGCCCGGCGATCGCGGTAGCTCTTGGCGACTTCGGGCAGAATCTGTTTCAGGCCGCGCCCCGTGATCGGGTCGTCGGCCGGGAAGTACGTGCCGCCGAAGAACGCGGCGCCGTCGGGCGTGAGGAACACGGTGAGGGGCCAGCCGCGCAGCCCCGCCATCGTCGCGACCGACGCCTGGTAGCGCTGCGCCACGTCGGGACGCTCGTCGCGGTCCACGCGCACCGGAACGAACAGCGCGTTGATCAGGGCGCCGATCTCGGGATCGGTGTAGATCGCGCGGTCGGTCTGGGCGCACCAGCGGCACGCCTCGCCCCCGACGTACAGCAGGACGGGGCGGTCGAGCTTTGCGGCGAGCGCGAACGCATCCCGCCCCCACGGCTGCCAATTCACCGGCTGGCGCGCGGCGCGGGCGAGGTAACTCGTCGCGGAGTGAGCCATGCGGTTCGTGAACGGGCCGCGCTCGGTAATGCAGGCGGACGCGCCGACGAGGAGCAAGGAGAGAGGAAGGCGGGTGCGCATCGGATTAGCGCGGTAAGGTACCCTGCAGACCGGAATGCGTTCTATATTGGCCGCCATGAGCGATATAACGATCACCCCCAAGCCGAACGGCCCCCTGGTCGTGCAAGGGCCCGTCCGGGTCGTGACTCCCGACGGACGGGAGTTGCCGGTCCCCCCCCGCAAGGACGGCAGACCGGCGGAAGTCGTTGTCCTGTGCCGATGTGGCGGGTCCGCTACAAAACCGTTCTGTGACGGAACGCACAAGCGGAACGGGTTTACGGACTCCCCGGTACCCCCTTCCTGAGGGCAGCGTATTATGTTGTCTGGCGCTGCTGGACTCCCCGTGCCCCCGAACCTGAGGAGCGGTCGACCATGGCGAAGAGTGGAAAAGCCCCGATGGCCGCGGACGAAGGTTATTGCGTGAAGTGCAAAGCGAAGCGGAAGATCTCGAACGGCCAGCAGGTGAAAATGGCCAATGGCCGCCCCGCCCTGAAGGGCGTGTGCCCGGTGTGCGGGACGGGGATGTTCAAGATTCTGCCGCCGCAGAAGTAACCAACTCGTCCTCGACATCACGCGCCCCCGGCGAAACCGTCGCCGGGGGCGTGATTCATTTCATGACCCCCACCCGCGTGCTGCCGTTCCCCTGAAACGCGTAGCGGATCGTGTAGCACGCCGCCCCGACGTCGCGGCAGTAGTACGCGACGATCTCGAGCTTGGCGTAACGCCCGTCGCTGGTGCGCACGGCGTACACGTGCCGCTTCGACGTGAGCAGGTGCGATAGCATGCTGTAGGCGTACCACTTCCCCACGCCCGCGTTCACCGTATCACGCCCCAGCTCGGTCGCCGCGTAGCCGTCCGCCGGTACTTGGGCGACCGAGTCGAATGGCACCGCGCCGAGGTCGGCAATGCCCGCGGACGGCGCGGCGATGAGGTGATGGCGGCGGAAGGCGATGTCCCAGGGGCCCGCATCCACCACCGCGTTGCGGCTGAAGTCAAAACGGCGCCACGCCTCGCCCGCCGACGCGTCGAGCGTGTAGGTGCTCGGCCCGACGAGCGAGTCACCGACGGCCGCCGGAGCCGGAACGGTCAGGGCGTAGGGCGGGAACTCCGGCGTCGTGAAGGACCCAATGACGAGTGAGGCGACCAACAAGAGGAAGGCGGCCGCGAGCACGAGCACCAGAATCGGCGGGCGACTCAAGCCTCCGCCATGAAGGGATAGGTGGGATCGCGGGGCGGCACGAAGTTCTCCTTCACCGTGCGGGCGCTGGTCCAGCGCACGAGGTTCAGGAGACTCCCCGCCTTGTCGTTGGTGCCGCTGGCGCGGGCGCCGCCGAACGGTTGCTGCCCCACGACGGCCCCCGTCGGCTTGTCGTTCACGTAGAAGTTCCCCGCGGCGTAGCGCAGCGCTGCCTGCGCTTCGGTCACGGCGCGCCGGTCCTGCGCGAACACGGCCCCCGTCAGCGCGTAGGGTGACGTGCGGTCCACCAGAGCGAGGGTCTCCGCCCACTGCCGCTCGGGATAGACGTACAACGTCAGGACGGGTCCGAAGATTTCCTCGCACATCGTGCGGTACGCCGGGTCCTCGACCTGGATCAACGTGGGCTGCACGAAGTAGCCGTCCGCGTCGTCGCAACCGCCCCCGAAGAGCACCTTGGTCTTGGCGTCGCTCTTGGCCCCGTCGATGTATTCCTTGATCTTGGTGAACGCCTTCCGGTCGATCACGGCGCCCATGAAGTTCGTGAAGTCCGCGGGATCGCCCACCTTGATGGCCGCCAACATGCCGAGCACGCGCTCTTTGACCTTGGGCCAGATGGTCTCGGGGATGTAGGCGCGAGACGCCGCGCTGCACTTCTGCCCCTGATACTCGTAGGCACCGCGGACGATGGCGGTCGCCAGCGCGTCCACGTCGGCGCTGGCGTGCGCGAGGATGAAATCCTTGCCGCCGGTTTCCCCGACGAGGCGGGGGTAGTCGGCGTAGCCGCCGAGATTCGCCGCGACTTGTTTCCAGAGCGACTGGAACACCTCGGTCGAGCCCGTGAAGTGGATACCGCCGAGGTGCCGATCGGCGATCAACCCCTCGCTGATGGTGCTCGCCGGGCCGGGCACGAAGTTGACGACGCCGGGCGGGAGGCCCGCCTCCTCCATGATCTTGAGGAGGAAGTAGTTCGAGTACGCCGCCGTCGCCGCCGGCTTCCAGACCACCGTGCAGCCCATGAGGGCCGGCGCGCTCGACAGATTGCCACCGATCGACGTGAAGTTGAACGGCGAGATCGCGTAGACGAAGCCTTCGAGGGCCCGGTAGTCGAGCGCGTTCCACATGCCCGGTGAGGAGACGGGCTGCTGGGCGTGGATCTGCTCGGCGAAGCAGGCGTTGAAGCGCCAGAAGTCGATCAGCTCGCATGCGGCGTCGATCTCGGCCTGGTGCGCCGTCTTGCTCTGCCCCAGCATCGTGGCGGCGTTCACCGCGGCGCGGCGGCGCGTGGCGAGCAGGTCCGCGGCCTTTAAGAAGACGGCGGCACGGTCGGTGAGACTCGCGTTCGACCACTCACGCCACGCGGCACGCGCGGCGGCCACGGCGCCCGCCACTTCACCGGGACCCGCCTGATGCACCTTGGCGAGCACGTGCCGGTGGCAGTGCGGCATCACGGCATCGACGGTACGGCCGGTGCGGATCTCCTTGCCGCCGATCACGACGGGGATTTCGATCGGG
>Ga0134079_10000207_pt1 | contig 14902 bp, 14 predicted proteins | sample 15_taG_2_FD_119770 | JGI IMG/M metagenome (GOLD analysis project Ga0134079, IMG submission 119770) | Grasslands soil microbial communities from the Angelo Coastal Reserve, California, USA - 15_D_Rain_40cm_2_09182015 | ecosystem: Environmental > Terrestrial > Soil > Grasslands ...
ATTCGAAGTCGAACTGAGCGACGGCACCGTCGTTGACATCGAAGGCCCGCGCCAGCCTACGCCTGAAGAAGCTCAGGACTTAATCGCTAAGACCCCGCGGGTGGGCAAGGCTGAAGCCTTCGGTATTGGTGCGGCTCGGAGTGTAATACCCAGCGCAGCATTTGCCGCAGGCGCATCCGTTGGTGCTCCAATAGGAGCGGAAGTGGGATCACTGGGTGGACCAATAGGAACGGCGGTTGGTGCTGGCGTGGGATCATTGCTCCTGGGTGGAGGCCTCGCCGCCGCAGCTGAGTTCGGTCAGGATGCGGTGCTCAAGAAATACCTGCCCAAGGAGGCTTACGAGAAGCTCTCAGCTGAAACTGCGGCCGCGCAAGCTCAGCACCCTGGATACAGTGAAGCCGGTGGTATTGCCGGTATGCTGCCTAGCTTCGAAGTGGCCCCATTAAAGCTGGCTCAACTCCCATTCCGCACCGCGCTGGGAGCTACCGTTGGCGCTGTGCAACCCTTGGTCATGGGACGTGCGCCAACCAAATCAGACGTTTTAGGCGGAGCCGCAGCGATGACGCTGTTCGGTAAACCACGTTCAGCATTTGAGGGATTATCCTCATTAACACAGAAAGGAATAGGTTATGCCCGCGGTCAGCAAAAAGCAGCAGAGATTCATGGCGATGTGCAGCCACAACCCCAGCAAGGTGCAGGGCAAGTGCCCACCGAAGAAGGTGGCGGAGGAGTTCAGCCACAAGCCGAAGCAGTGGCCCAAGCAACACAAATACCACTGAGCCGCGAAGAGATTGCTGGCCGAGATAAGGCGCGCATGACTCCAGGAGAACGCGCTATCGCTGACATTGAATCCCAGAAGTACGAAGAGGCTGAGCGCGCCGCCATTGATGAAGCTGAGAATATGGGGATGAAAGCTACGGTGGTCGACATCCCACCGGCAGCGGAAGGTGATGAAAATGTTCCGTGGGCTAAGGGGCAATACATGAAACCCACCGCGGAAGGGGTTGAGATTAACCGTCCCGCATTCCGAAGCTGGGTCCGCAACACGCTCTTGAGGCTTCCACCAGAGCAGCAGGCAGAAACACTCCGGGCCGTGCTGGACGAAGAGCAGCGACACGTCGCTATCATCAATTCGCTTGGTGGCTTGGATGAGTCTAACGAAGCCATGGCGCAGTTTTGGAACGACCTAACCGAATTGGAGAAACGGTTTGAGTTCCGAAGTTACACTGGTGTGTGGACCCCGGAAGAGATGGCTAAACAGTGGGGTAAGAAGGCCCTTCCAAGCGACTACAATCTGGGTCACGAAGTGGTGCGTCGCCGCAGCCAAAAGCTGGCTACTGGCACCACCAGCGAAATAGCTCAAACTGTCGGTGCTGAGCGTTGGACCGTTAAATCCATTAACGCAATGTCCGACATGATCTATAACGCGCGCCAGATGCTGGGCACCAAGGCCAGCCAACGGCAGCGGGCGACCATGGAAAAGATTCTGGAGAACTTGGCGGTGGCTAGGGAGGTGGCTAGCGGCGCAGCACCCGCGGCCAGGGAGCGCCGCCGCATACGAGAAGAGGACTACGAGGGAATACCATACCGGGTTAAGGAGGAAGAGATCTCCCCTGGCGTGTTTGCTGACGAGTCAATCGCACCATTGATCAGGTCGCTAAACGCCGCTGGATATCCAACGCTGTATTCACACTCCGGAATTTCCTCTGAGCACTTCAGGGATTTGGGATACGACGCGGACCAAGGATACATATTGTTCGATAAGATGAGCCCGGAAAGGGAAAAGAAACTTGCCGAGGCCGCTATATCTTCTGGATTCACTGTCAAACGTATCAAAGGGCCATTCGTTCTAAGGGTTGGGATTCCCACGAGTTACGAACTAATGGGAAAAGTTGGTGGAAATCAATCCATGCATCCAGACGAGATCCGGATGAAGATGTTCAGCGATTTGGCCAACAAGCTAATCCCGTCATTCCCCGCAGCCCGAGAACGCGGCCGCCCCGAGCATTTCGATAAACTTCCATCAAACCTGCGTGATGATTTGTGGGAGAGTGCCATTAGTGCCGGTTGGGCACAACCTGAGTATGAGCGGCTCGGAAATAGCGACGACGGATTAATCCAGCTATTTGCCACATCCCCACATCGGCAATGGCCATTACCGGAAGGAACCAACGACCAATTGCAGCAATGGTTCCGGGAGCAGAAAGGCGGAAAATATGATCGCGCTGCATTAATAATGGATGAAATAGGTAATGTCACCGAACTGAAGACTAAGGCGGCGTACTCAAAGAACCAAGCAGCTCTCGATTACTGGACAAAGCGAGGTGACGAGTTGGCTCAACTTTGGAGAGATGTTCAGAAATCCACATCCTCAAGTGGATCTGACTACGCACCCGCCGCCCGTCAGCGCGGTAAGAGGCAGCCCTACGAACCAGAGCAAGAGAAGATGTTCGACGTGGAGAATATGACCGCACGCGGCGTGCCGGGCTCCACTGAAACTGTGCAACCGGTTTCTGCCACCGAATCGGGTGCCTTGCCAGCTACTAAGCTTGCCGCCTTGCGCCCCGAGGATCCTCCTGGAGCTGTGGATATAGCCGTAAATTCCGAGCGTCCATCGTTCCATGATTTCGTTTCCTGGGTGCAAAGAAACGTAGCTGGTTATTCTACAGCCAAAGAGCCACAACTGCGCGAGTTATGGGAAGATAAAGTCTGGGGCCACTTAGTTACTGCTAGTGGAGAACGGATTGAGCAGCTGCTTAAGTCGCTGCAATTGGAATCCAAGTTAAACCCTGCACTGCGAAAGGTGGGTGGTGTGCGCGGAGTCCCGCAACCTCGCAGGATACCGGACGAGTTCACAGCGGAAGCTGACAAACAACGGCGTTTGCAACGCGCTGCTGCCGCGATATTGGGCGAAGGCCGTGGCGGTGAGCAGCCCGACCTGGTCCGCATCGAACAAGATCGCAAGCAGATTGAGTTGGGGCAACGCTTGCGGCGTCACGCCATCACTGAGATTGGAATGAAGTTGTTGCGAGAATCCATGCCCGAACTTGGGCTGGACCGCGGGTCAATTGGGCTGGATGACATTGATTTCGAGAACGCTCGCGCTGGTGCTGGAGCGTACCATAGATTTACCGACCGTGAGGCTACAGATCCTGAGGCTTATACCAAGGCACTGGAAGACCGGGCGCGCCCCAACAAATGGTCTGCCTTAACCAAGACGCGCCGGGTGGCGGTGCTGGTGAATAAGCGGACCGGAGAAGTTGAACTGGTAGGCGCCTATAAGCACGGCCGACAGGGGATCGAAATCGTTGATCCGACCGGAGCCACCGGTGTGCGTGGGAAAGAGCACTTCGCGCTGTCCAATTATCTGGGCCGCTACCGGCTGCACGCGAGCATCCTGCTTCGTGACCCGGTCCAATTCTTTCACCAGCATTACGACAAACTGAGTGAGTTTTCTAACGACATAGAGGAAGTCGCCATGCAGCGGGAGAAGGTGGCCGAACTGGAAGACGCTGGTGAATCCGCCGACGAACGCAAGTTCATGAGCGCGCTATTCCCCGGCGAGGAATCCGATGTTCCTAGGGGATTGGAGCCGCAGGAAGAAGGTGCCTTGCCGCCAGTCGGGGCGGGAGTGAAGGGCGAAGGCGGAATGTTCATGGGGCCTGAAGCTGGCAAGGTCCGCGGCATGATGGCTATTGGGAGGGGATTTGCCCGCGGGCGACCGCTGCAATCCAGCGAGGCCAATGCGCTGCGTGAATTCGTGATGGCGCAACACGGCGAGGTTCACACACCGGAAGACATGGCGGCCGCGCTGGATAAACTGCGCGAGTTTGATCCCGCTCAATCCAGGAAGAAATTGCGCGAGCTGGCCGAGCCCACGCAATATCGCAAGGCCATAGACGCGCTGCGCAAGGTCGCATACCTTTTGCGCAAGTCCGATGAGGTTGCCCAAAAAGGCCTCAAGCCCAGCGAGAGAACTTATCTTAGCGAAGCCCAATACTATGAAAATGCCATCAACCATTTCTACGAAGCACTTAGCTCAACCCAAACCCCGGAAGACTACACACAAAAAGCCCTGGGCAGATTCAGCCGCCTGGTTGGCGAAGAATTACCCGCTACCCAAGGACGGGTCGCAGGCGCTCCAAGGGGTCCCGGACCAGCCCGAATCGCAGGATCAATAGCCAAGGGCCAAGCGCAGGACTTGCTACGAAGGCAGCAGGCGATTGGCCAAGGCCCCCTTCAGCCACGCGAGCTGCTTGGGGCTCCCCGGACAGCCCCGGGCACACTGCAACAGCGCCTGGAGCCAGCGGAGAAGCCGCAGAAGCCCTACATTAAGGCGCCAGCAGAACTAGGCACACCGATCATGGAGCGGCCAAAGCCGACCGGTGAGGGAAAATACTACCCGCGCCTGCAGCCCACCAAGCGAGTGGGCGGCGTCCCGTATTACTCGACTGAGGCCGCGCAAGCCCAACCATTGCCGCAGGAATTGAAGCAGGCCTGGCTGGGTGCGCTGGGCAAAGGCAAGGCTCCCGGAGCCTTCGACCGTTCTGCGATGAAGACTGTGATGAAGCGCAGCTGGGATGATTTCAAAGATAAGATTGCCGGGACCAGTCTGAGCCTTAAGGCCATCAGGAGCCGCGGCTTTACCATGCACGATTTGTTTGCCTACAAACAAGGCGCACGCAACCTCGCGGATAATCAGGCGCGCAATGTGGGTGAGATGGTGAAGCTGGCGACTTTCGAAGGTGAAGCCCGAAGCAAAGCTGCGCGCAAGAGGGCCGATATGGTGGACCGCTCCATAGCGGCGGTGCTGGCAGCGCGCGTTAAGGACAAGGAAGGCAACGTCAGTGTGAGCCAGAATGCGTTCGATAACTTCCTGCTACCCGACGTTGAAGTGGGGCGCCTCAAGGGATTACAGTTAATGAAGAGCAGCAATCCCAAGGAGCGTTTATACGGCCGCAAAGTGGTGGACAAGGCGGCCAGGTATAAAGAGGAAATTGAGTTTGCCCGGGAGAATTGGAACCACGCGGATATGCAGGCAGCGGTATGGGCCTTCGAGCATGGCGCGGAACAACATCGTGAAGCTATGAACGCGGCCGGGTTCCAGCTTGCGGCTAAGGAGAATTGGTTCCCGGGCCGATACCAGGGTGAGATGTGGATGGGCAACCAGATCACGTTTGGGCCCAACAAAATCCTGGGCCAAGGTTTCGCACGCCCCAAGACGTTCGATAACAAGTTCCGAGCTTTCGCCAATCCTTCGGTCTTATTCAATCGGCAGCGCAAGACTCCCGGCGGCCCGCCGCTTCATCCCTACATCACCGTAGAGGACCGGGCCAGCCAGCTATTGCAGCACACCGTCGCTCGCGGGTTGCATCTGGCCAACGACCAACACTGGATGGAATGGTTGCGCAGCCAGAAAGACCCGGCTACCGGAAAACCCATTGCAGTCAAGCCTAAGCTGGTGCAGGGAAATATTGAAGGAGAAGACCCGGATACCGGCGAGATTGTGGTTAAAAAGACTCTGGTGCCCAAGCCGCCTGGACCGGATTACACCCTGGTTCGCGCCACGGAGAATGGTCCAGCGATGGCCATTCGTGACGATTACCTCTCCGCGGTTAAAATGGCCCTGGCCCCCAGCCGCATAACAGAGATGCCGGTACTTGGGACAGCGCACCGCATAGCTTCCATGCTCAAGCACGATTTGCTTTTGATGCTGGACAGCTTCCACCTCATGCGCCTTGGCCAATACTCGTTGGCACTGGGCGCTAAAGATTGGGGAAAGTCCCTTGGATATAAGAAAGGGATCTCAGCCCTGACCTGGAGCGAAGGGGATTTGCCGGAAGCCCTTGCCAAAGGTCTGGTATCAAAAGAAGACTCGGATTGGGCGCTGGAGAAAGTGCCGGTGTTTAATCCCAACGGAACGGTGAAGCGGTACGAAACCCGCCACGCCAGGATTAGGGAAGCCTTGCTGCGCGGCATGAATGCAGCCGCCAATGCCGATACGCTTTACCGGGACGCCATACAAAACACACCGTTCGTGGGCGAAATGTGGAGCAAGATGCTATCCCCGGCCAACAAGTTCATTTTCGATAAGGTTACCCCGGGAATGATCGCTGAATCGTTCATCAAGAACTTCGAGCGATTGCATAAAGCCAACCCGAAGATTCCTTACGACGCATTGATGCGGGATGTCATCCGGGACACCAACGTTTTCTACGGGAACCTGGGCCGCCAGGGATTCTTCAAGCACCAGACATTCCGGGACCTGGCCAGCATCGTTATCCTGGCCCCGCTCTGGCGCGAAGGACTCTTGCGCAAGGAAGCTATGTTTTGGTCCCGGGCCAGCGGGCTGTCCTATCTCATGGGCAGGCGAGGAATGGGGGCTGATGCTTACATGGGAACCCTTGGGCGTGGCGTGGCCATGGGACTGGGCGCATGGTTCGCTGCGGCGCAGGTCATAAATCTGATCAGCAAGGGGCACCCAACCTGGCAGAATGAAGAGGAGGGCCACGCGCTGGATGCATGGATTCCTACGCCGTTTGGCAAAGAGGGCAGCGGAGTCTGGATTTCCACACTGGGTGTGTTCGCCGAGCTCTCCCACGACCTGATTCATTTGCTCGAAACCAAACCAAGGGCCTGGGACGCTCTCACGCAGGAAGCCAATAACTCCTTGGGTCCTATCGGCCGACTGTCCCGTATCCTGTTTACTGGAAAATCTCCCACCGGAGAGCAATACTCCACGACCGGAGGTGTGCTTTGGGGCGCGGCCAAAGAACTGGCCCCCACCCCGATATCCCTCACCACACCACTCCAGGGGATTGGAGTCGGACGACCCTTGCGCCCCGGGGAAGGATTGCAGCGAGGCATTGCCACTCTCACCGGAACCAAATCGAGCATGGCCACGCGGCCAACCCAGGATATCCAGCGCAAGGCCGAGAAATGGCTAAGGTCCGAAGGCCTCAAGTTCGAGCCAATGACCTTTAGCCCAACAGACCAAGATAGCTATGCCAAGCTTCGGGGAGCCGTCCGCAACGACGATATTAAAGGAGCCAGGAAAGTGTTGGAGGGACTGCGCCAGCATAAGACTGATGCCCAGATTCTACATGCACTGAAGGTGTTCTCGCGCCATCCGTTTACCGGGACGCTGAAGAACGAACGACAGTTTTTGTACAGCCTTGATAATAAGGATTTAGACCTCTACCAACGCGCAACCCAAGAACGCTTCGAGACTTTTGAGAAGGCTGCGGACTTAGTCCTCAGTCAGTGATTTCTATTTCTGTTCTCTCGTAGCGCCAGTGGTCAACTTGGATTTGTTCCACTTCGATTCGGCACCACTCTGGAGAATCGTCAACGAGGAGGCCAGCCGCAACGAGGCAGTCCGTAAAGTGCTTGTCGAAGAGGTTCCGCACATCGCACATTCGCTGGCGGTAGCTCTTAATGCGCACAACACGGAAACCCGCGTGAACATTTTTTCCCTCATCCTTTCCCGAAGGCTCATGGCCAGGATCTCGTTTACGCTCGGCAGCCGGTGGAACACTATGATCTTTAGGGGGAAGATACCACTCGTTGCGGGAGTTAATGCGGTATCCCTTTTTCCAGAGGATTGATTCAGTAATGTCATTTCCCATTCCAAATAGCAGCTCCGATCATAGAGTCCATCAACTCTTTTGTCCCGCCGAAACCAACAAAGGCCCTCAGGTCTTTGGCGGGCAATATCAGGATACATGAAGAACACGGCAGATGCTCCTGCAACATCTTGGCCCCAAGGATGCCGGGGGAATCATTATCGGCAACTATGACTACTCGCCTAAACTTAGTCCGCCTAATGAATTCCCTTATTTGCTCCGCGCCACCGGAGCAGCTTGGCCTTCCAATTATGTTTAATAACCCCAAGTCTAACCCAGCGGCACAGTCAGTGGGCCCCTCCACAATTACAAGATTTTCCGATGTGTTCCACACGGCGACACCTCCAATGATTGCTCCACGGTCCACCCACGACGTAGTCTTTGTTGAATAGTCTGGCGCTCAATTCCTGTTTCCTCAGCCCATTTTGATATGCACTGAGTCCTCCCATTATAGGTTAGGTTAACGTTGCTCCTCCTGTTCCTAGCCTGTGCCTTAGGGCTACCCCAAACACAGTTCTCTGGACAATAATTTCCGAGGTTGTCTTTCCTTTCAATAGTTAAGCCAACCGGTCTTTCGCCCATATCTTCTAGAAATGACGCGAACTCCATCCATCGCTGACAGACTTTAATTCCCCTTCCGCCGTAGTCCTTGAACCGACCGTATGTTTGGTTCGTGCATCTGTATAGCATTGCAAGCCAGCTTCTATAGGTTGGCGAGTTATGCGGAGTACAATGACCGTGCTTTTTATATCTTCCCATAATTTCTATTATAGAGACTTCCTGAGATAATCTGGTATGAACAATCCACTATGCGATCCAGGCACTGACCACTTAGCGCCACTCAAAGACCTAAGTCGTATCCCGACGCACTGGCCGTTCCCCTGGAACATGGGAAAAGCCCAGGCAGAATGCGGACTGGCCCAGCAGCAGTTGAGCGCCAAGAGCGATTGCGTAGTCATTCCTATTTGTTTACTGAATCGCTCCAGCCACTCCTCCCTGGTTGCCCTGGACCAGTCCTCGATAAGCTGTTTTGAATTGATTACCGGACGCGGCGCCGGTCTTGGTATGTCACGCTTCTGCGTATTACTTATGGGATGCAGCCAGCCTCCGTTTTTGCACGGTTGGGCTGACTGCACTCGCATACAGCAATAGAAGAAGTCGCCTACAGTGCACCAATCAGGCCGTGAGCATATACTGCACGGGTTTGATTTAGTTACCCGGACCCAACTCATCGGTATGGAACTCCTTTCTTTTTTGGTATGCTGCGATCTCCATCGTCGATTATCGGCAACAACAACGTCCTGAACTCAGCCAGTTTATCTCCCAGCCATTTGCAGCGCACATCCAACAGGGCCGTGGCCAGCTTGCGTTCGTGTTTAGCCATCTTTGCTTTCTCTTCTATCATCCATTCCTCGCTCGGGTTGCCACGCAGTTGCAGTGCCTTAATCTCCATCTCGTAAGTCTCGGCGTTAATCATGTGCCGCTTGGCTAACGCATGAGACTGGTCTATCTCAGCTATTATCTCTTGCTCGGTGTAAAACCGCTTGGAATCACTCATGCTTTCTCATTGGTTATTTCCCGATACATTGGGAGTTTCTTGCTCAGCCGATCCATCATCTCGTTGGTGATTTTCCGGTGCTCGACGCACGAAAACAGAACGACTCCGTGGTCGATGAAGTGATACGGGTCCTGCAGCTCCTTGCGGCAGATGCAGCACATTTTGTGGCGTTCAGGAATTTCTAGTTTCATGTAAATATGAAAATGTTGTGTAACCACCAACGGTCACCTGAGTTATGTGCCCACACTTGTGGCATCTGCCCTCCATATAAAGATTGTTTGGTTCGTCATACATGCATCTCTCTCCGCAGTTCTCGCACGTAAATTTGAAGTGCACCTCCGTGCGCACTCCTTTGGTTTTATCTAATTCTATTTGTTCGTTTGCCCTGGCCAGCAATACTTCCAGGGGAAGGTCGCCCTCCCGCGGTTTGAATTTTTGTTTCATTTTTTATCCTTTTCTTTTTGTTGAGTAGTTGATCTATCATTTTCGATGCATCTCTCTTGGTAAGTCCTATGGATACTAGGCCTCCATGCTTAGCTATCATCCACTTCTGTTTATCTGTAGCCGGAGTGTTGCTTAGTCTCTCGATCTCTTTGATGGCTCTCCAGTATGTCAGCTTGGACGGGTCCACGCCGTTTCGCTTTAGGTATGCGTATTGCCTCTCGGTTAGCCTAGCCGTACCTGAGTGCTGGGCTCCGCTGTAATTCCTATATTCCTCAGAAAATACATTAACCCACTGGTATCCGTAGGTGGCTGTTGGTTTAATCCTGGATCTTCGATCAGCGTCCAACTTCCTCCTGAACTCCGCCTTCTCTTTTTCCCTTGCAAGCTCTTCATTAGCTCGCTCAAGGGCTTCAGTAACGCTAACCGGAACCGTGGACGCTTTTGCTATCTTAATAGCGCGCGCCCTGGTAACATCCGGCATGTCGCCACCAAGCACATCAACAGCTGTGGCTAGTTTATGCTTCCCTAAATTACCACTCACGTCCACCACCAAGCAGTCCGGCTTTGCGCTGGATGCAATTGCCGACTTGCGCTGTTCAACGGTTTCTTTTTCAGGTCCGTCCACCACTCCTGGCAACGGTCTGTCACCACGTCCTATCATTTGCTCGCATAGAGAGGCTGACATGGTTGGTCTAGCCATGACCACAGCCCCGATGCCAGGATCGTCGAATCCCTCTGTGGCTATACCTACGTTGCATAGGATTTGGACCTTTCCGGACTTGAACTCTCTAAGCATAGCCCGCCTGTCCTCGCGGTTGGTTTCTCCGCATATCCAAATAGCGCACCCCGGTTTGTGCCGATTGAAGATTTCACACAGACGTTCCGCCTGCTTAACCCTGACCGTGTAAATTATTGCCCGGCGTTGGCCTATTTCCTGAAGCGTGACCGAGGCCACTCCGTGAAGGACTTTCTCTTCTTCCATAATCCTGGCCAGTTCCCCCTCAACAAAGTCTCCGTGGGCTGTGTGTATCCCACTTAGGTCTAAGTCCTTTACGAATGCCTCCTTGGCCTTTATATCCACCAACCAACCATCATCCACCCCGGCCTTCACGCCGTAGTCAAAGGCTACGGATTCACAAATGGGTGATAGCGCCAGTCCGTCATGACGCTTCGGTGTTGCCGTGCAACCCAGCACCCTTAGATCCGGGCTCTGCCTGAAATATGAAATCACATCCCTGAATCTCCGGGCCATATAGTGGTGGAACTCATCGGCGATTAGGCATCCAAATTGCAACGGATCAAACTTGCCCATCCGGCACCTGCTCCCCCGTCGGGCGTAAAGGGTCTGAACAGTGGCCACGATCACTGGGCTGGCCGTGTTTACGTGCAGCTCACCCATCTCGATTCCGACCTGTATTCCGGTGGTTTCCTCTATTCGCTCCTTAGCCTGCCACGCCAGCTCTTCCCGGTGCACCAGAACAATCGCTGGCATTGGTTGTATGCGCCGGATTATGTCGCCAAATACTATTGTTTTCCCGCCGCCGGTGAACAACTTCAATAGCGTTGAGTTAACCGTTCGCCACTCCCGCATCACGCTATCGGACGCTTCCCTTTGGTAAGGCCTAAGTGTTAGCACGCATCTCCTTTCGGGTTACGTCCCTAATCTGTTTTGACAGCCGATCTGAAAATTTCTCGAAATGATACTGGCTGACCATCCCAGTGCCGTGGCAGGAATCGCAGCTGCCGTTGGCCACATGCCCCTGGCAGGAGGTGCAGACCGCATAGGGCAGGAAGTTTTTAACCGCATAGAATGCGTTGTGCAGAGTTATCTCTACCTGCTGGGCTGGTAGTCCAGTCCATAGTGGGTCATTTTCCCTAACCCTTTCACGGAAGCTCTTTCTGAGATTCTCAATGACCTGCATGACGGCCTCCACCTCTCCTTTCCTATGCCAGAACGGCAGCGCGTGTGGTGGAATTGGCTCTCCTAGAGCGTCAACTACGACCGGTGCTAATGAGCCATTCTTATTTTCCTCAGGAGTTGTATTGCCGCGCAACTGAGATGCGCTTTGATTCTGAGTTGGCGCTGGTTGAGCGCTACTAATGATAACCTCTCCGGTGGTTTCGGTAATCAACCTGCGGGCTTTGGCCTTTCTGGCATTTGATAGCGCCATGCGGATAGTCCCCGGCGCCCACGCTGAATATTTCTCGCACCACTCTTTGAACGTGGGGAATTCGACCAGATACCACTCATTCTCCTTAACGGCGGCGATGGCCGTCCACCACGCTTTGGCGCTGGAGTTATGGGCTTGAACACTGAATTTAGCCTTCGCGTATGCGTCGGCATCAGCCTTTGGAAGGACCTTTTTTACGAATTGTGACATATGGGATTAAGAAAAGGGCTGCCGCCCGGGGTTGCATTGAAGAAACGCCCATAAGGTGGGAATTTCCCCAAACGGCAGCCAAAGTTAGTGTCAGCGCCTTCAATGCACCGACACTCTACGTCCAACGGTTGTTATTCGTCAACAATTTTTACCATTGATTCGACGAGCGATTTCATGGGGAGGATCAGTTGCGGATTGCCATCCATGATGTGTAATACGGCTGCGAGGCCTTCTTTTACGAGCTCCAGCCGGTGCTCCACCTCGGCCAAGTGGCGCAGTTCACGGGCAGCTTGTTTCAAGTCCATTGCGTCTCGCGGCGCATACGGTCTTGTGGGGATAACTGTGTCGGGATAGTCAATTCGACTGGCCAACTCGTTCAACTGCTCTGGTGTCATAGATTTTCCATTATCTTACGAAGTGTCTCTTTTGTTTGTGGTGTTCCTTCGTCTAAGGCCAGTTGCAAATTTGAATCTGGAAAACCATACAAGCCGCCGCATTCTGAGCATTTATTTGTCGAGAATTCTGTGTGTCCACCGTCTGCCAGTGGGCAGTGTTCCCAATTGCCAATTTCGATTATCTCGCGGTTGTGCCGACAAAAACAACGCTTCAACTGCTCGATACGCTGTGGTTTTGATGTGTTCATGCCTTTAGTCTCCCGCATCCCACATTTGGACTCCGCATGGGCAGTAGCGACCATGCTTGGTCCGATTGTATTGCTTGTGGTCGCACGGCGGTTGTCCCCCAACCCCTCGGCCCCACTTCGCAATGAATTCAAGTTTTGCCACCCGTGCCTTGAGTTCGGTATTCTCGGCGATGGCTTCGGCCATCAATAACCTCGCTTCTTCGATTCCCTCCGTCGCCTTTTTCAACTGGACCTCCCGTTGCACATAGGCCGATTCGAGTTCTTCGCGGGACCAGGATTTAATGTCGTCAGTCATTAGAAGTTCCTCCACTTACCGCCCTCGAACACTTGAGCGCGATGCGGCTCCACTGGACGGTCTTCGAGCACGTCGCGGATGGCGTCACAGAGCACTTTGGTGGTTACCTCGTTGGGAACGATACGATTCTCGGTGGCTTTTGAAATGGCGCATTGCCAGCGGTTGGATGGGGTTCGCCCAGTGGAGTCCTCTTTGTTCCAGTCGCCGACGGTTGAGTAGAACACCAACACGGCTTCAAGAGCCGCCTCCAAGCGTTCATGGGATGAGTTGCTCATAGTCTTATGTCCTTAGTCATATTATTGTGGTGGCGAGTGTGGCGCTTTTTGCAGCACCAGCTTTTCCAGGGTGGCAATGCGCCACTGAAGATCCGCTATGGTTTTGTTCACCAAGGTTCCATCCTCTCGAATTACCAACGCGGGTGTCCCCGGTTCTGAGGCACTGCACGCCATGTCCCCGTTCCCGGAGTAGAAACACAGGTCGTAGGAGTTTGGCATCATACCCCAGCGCCAGTCGTGACTGCCATTACCTTGATGGTAGTGATACCAACGCTTCGTCGGCGTGTCGTCGCGTTGTATTGTGATTCCGTCCGACGCAAACGACCGGCCATTGATACGAATGCCGTCTTGCTGGCTATACAGGTCTATACTCTGTTGCATCCAGTGGAGGTCATGCACACTCAGTTGCACGCCGGGAATAATCGCGTCAGCACCGACTGCCATCCCTCCAGCCCAGGGACCAACGATGCCGAATTTAACGAAGTCGGCGTCGATTTTGTTATCATAGAGAGCTAGGTAACTTCCCCTGGCGTCCACGCCGTCAACCGTGCCGGTCGTGGCGTAGTCCAGCCCAAGCTGGACGTAGTGCGTGCCGCCATCCGACTTTGGGTCGTTTGCAAGGTTGTAAAACAATCCACCGTCGACATCGACGGACGACTTGTGAAAGGTCAGGCTGCTCAGATCCTCGCTTTGGAAAATAGGTGCGCTCATTTTCCCTCCTTCACACGTTTGACCATGCGCCCATGCATGGCTTCGGCTTGTTCACGGCTGCCGGAGCACCGATCCATTTCGCCAGCCATCTTGCCTTCGAAGCACATGGTTTCCCACAGAACGGGACCCCCTACGCCGCTCCAGTTATGGTCCAACCCAAGGAACACCGTGGATACAAAGGTGTCGCCGACCTTTTCCTGTTTGACGACTCGCTTTTCGCAGCACTCGAACCAGCGAGCCCACTCCATTACGTCCGGCTGCACAACCGGAATACCGTGACTATTCAGGATGTAATTTCTGCTACTCATGCCTTGTCCTTTCCCAATGCTTCGTTGATTTTGTTGGCGATATCCTGCCACATGGTCATCACCATGGGCAGCAACGCCGGTTGCTTGTGGTTGGCCATATCGAGCGACTCGGCCCCGCCTTCCAGGGTCCCGATTTCAGTTAAGTAACCAAGTAACGTAGACTCCCGGATATTGTCCCGTTTAAGCAACTGTCTTATTTCGGTACAGATATCCTTGGGGCCTACTTCTGCACCCGGTATTTGGTCCTCAGGGCTCTCAGAAGCATCGGGCGGTTCAGGGGGTGTTTCGATACCTAATTCCCGTTTAAGTCGCTCCAGCGCGTCCCTGAGAGTTTCTGAGGCCATTCCCTCAACCTTGGTCCAGCTTCGTGTTCCGAATACCTTGGACAATAGGTCTGCCTTGGTCTTTTTCTCCTCGGCGGATTGCCCGGGGTACTTGGATATGATGCAGCCCTGAATCTCTTCGCAGAGAATCGTGCGGGCTTTCTTCTCCCGCTCCCAGTCGCCGCTGCCTTCCAAATCGGCGTTGGTTTGGGTCTTGGAAGCGGTGTTGACCGGAGCGTGGGCTCCCGGCTGCAGTTTCTTTACGTGCGGCAAGAAGAAGTCGAACGTTGGATTTACTTCCGTCGCACCGTCTAGAACTGCAAACCGGTCGCCCAAAAT
>Ga0134079_10000208_pt1 | contig 14885 bp, 25 predicted proteins | sample 15_taG_2_FD_119770 | JGI IMG/M metagenome (GOLD analysis project Ga0134079, IMG submission 119770) | Grasslands soil microbial communities from the Angelo Coastal Reserve, California, USA - 15_D_Rain_40cm_2_09182015 | ecosystem: Environmental > Terrestrial > Soil > Grasslands ...
ACTTCTCGATGTAATCTTTCGGCGCGTGGTGCGGCGCGTGGTTCGCGCCGGGGCAATACCAGAGGTACCACGGCTTGTCGGGGCGCGTCTGCTTCGAGTCGCGGATGAAGCCGATCGCCTTGTCGGCGAGGTCCTTCGAGAGGTGGTAGCCGTCCTCGGGCCGATACGGCTGCTCGACGTAGTGGTTGTCCTCGATGAGCTCCGGGAACCACTGGTTCGTCTCGCCGCCGATGAAGCCGTAGAAGCGGTCGTAGCCCAAGCCGAGCGGCCAGTCGCGCTTCGAGCCTCCGATGTCGAACGCATCGACCGGCACGTTGTGGTTCTTGCCGACCCACAACGTGCTCCAGCCCGCGTCGCGTAGCACGCGCGCCATCGTCGCGCACTCCTTCGGGATGTGGCCGCTGTAGCCCGGGAAGCCGACAGCGGACTCGGAGATCGAGCCGCAGCCGTTCTGATGGTGGTTGCGGCCGGTCAAGAACGTCGAGCGCGTCGGCGAGCAGACCGACGTCGTGTGCCACTGCGTGTAGGTGAGGCCGTTCTTTGCGAGGCGGTCGAGCGTCGGCATGTCGATGCGGCCGCCGTACGGGGACCAGGACGCCTGCCCCGTGTCGTCGTAGAGGATGACGAGCACGTTCGGCGCACCCTTCGGCGCCTTCGTGTCCAGGAACGCGTCCCAGTCGGGCTTCGAGTCGCGAATGTCGAGCTTGATGTTGCCTTTGAACTTTCTCGCCATCGTTATTCACCCCAACTTCGCTCGACCGGATGAAGTACCGCGGGCACCTCCGGCGCGGTCGGAGCCGGAGGTACCCTTTGAAGGAAGGCGGCTAGTCGGCTGCGGCCGCTTCCGGTTTGTTTGACTGGGTTGGCTTGGCGGACTTCTTGGACTTCTTCGCCATGTTGTTCTCCTTCTTCGTTGCGAGTCCGGCGCCGAGGCCGCGGCGACGCGTCGTCGTCAGCGCACGGACGAGGCGAGACGGTTCTTCTGCGGGCTGTCGCGCCCGGATGCTGGTTGCTCCACGCAAACATCGCGACCGTTCCTACGCCCGAGTGTGGCACCGGACGGACTCGCCGTATAGCTGTCTTTCGTGAGACTGCGGGAGCATTGCTGCGCCGGAAATTCAGCGCCGGCGGCGAGTCCCCCGCGCAGCAAGCTTACGTCGCGCCGCAAGGCGTGGCATGATCGCGCGAGCCGACCGTTCGTCACCGTCCAAGAAAACTCGGCAACAAGAAAAGGGGGCCTCCTTGAAACGCTCCATCGCTCTGCTGCTCGCCGCGGCTCTGCTTCTGACCTACGGCTCCTATGCGGCCGCGGACGACGGCGCCCTCGCGCGCATCGCGAAGCGCGGCGAGATGCGGATCGGCTACGACCGCGACACCGAGCCGATGTCGTTCGTCGACAAGGACGGCGGCCCGGCCGGCTATTCGGTCGACCTCTGTCGGCGCATCGGCGCCGCGGTCAAGACGGAGCTCAATCGCGACGACTTGAAGCTCACGTTCGTCCCGGTCGACTTCGACGGCGCCTTCAAGGCGGTCGTGAAAGGCGACATCGACATCGAATGCGGCGGGACGACGGTCACGCTCGGGCGATTCAAGCTCGTCGACTTCTCCGTCATGACGTTCGTGACCGGCGGGGCGCTCCTCTCGCGCGCGACGAGCCCCGTGAACGCGCTCGCGGGCCTCGCGGGCAAGAGCGTGGCCGTGATACCCGGAACGACGACGGAGTCGGCGCTGCGCGACCAATTGAAGCAGCAACTGATCGACGCGAAAGTCGTCAGCGTCAAGGATCACGTCGAGGGCATGGCGAAGCTCGACGCGGGCCAAGTGGCCGCGCTCGCCTCCGACCAGATGCTGCTGATCGGCCAGCTCATGAAGTCGCAGAACCCGAAGAACTACGCGCTCGCCGGGGACCTGTTCTCGTACGAGCCGTACGCGCTCGTCGTGCCGCGTGACGACTCCGCGTTCCGGCTCGTCGTCAACCGAGCGCTCGTTCAGACCTACCGCACGAGCCAGTACGTCGACATCTTCAACCGGTGGATCGGTTGGGCCGGGATCAAGCCGTCGCCGGTCCTCGTGAACATGTTCGCGATCCAGCAGTTCAGCGACTAGGATCGGGAGATCACGCCGCCAGGGCCTCTCGGTACCCGGAACTGCCCCCACGACGCCGTTGCAACGAGGCGCGCGCCCTCGATCGACAGGCTCACCGTCGATTTCAGGCGAATCGACAGGTCGGTTGTCTATCGGCTTGAAATCGACGCCGAAGTGGTCGATCGGAAAGGGACGCCTATCTCGAACAGCGCTGTGGGAAATCCCGGCTACTCTTCCGCCGCCGCCTTCTTCGACTTCTTCTTCTTCGTTTTCGTCTTGTCCGGCGTCTTCTCCGTCTTTTCCGTCTTCGCCGCCGCGGCCTTGGTCTTCTTCTTCGCGCTCTTCTTCGCGTCGGCCATGTCCTCCTCGGCCTTCGCTTGCGCCTCGGGCTTGGCCTCCGGCCTGTCGAGCAGCTGCACGAGCGCCATCGCCGCGGAGTCGCCGGGACGGAAACCCATCTTCAGGATCCGCAGATAGCCGCCGGGGCGTTTCTCGAAGCGCGGGCCGAGCTCCTTGAACAAGCGGCCGACCGCGACGTGGTCACGCAAGCGGCTGAACGCGATTCTGCGCCGCGCGACGCTGTCTTCTTTGCCGAGCGTGATCAGCGGCTCGACGACGCGGCGCAGCTCCTTCGCCTTCGGCAAGGTGGTTCGCACCTCCTCGTGCGTGAGCAGCGAGGCCGCGAGGTTGCGGAACATCGCGTGCCGGTGCGGCGCGTTCCTGTTGAGCCTGCGGCCGGACTTTCGGTGGCGCATCGAGACAACTCCGATCACGGCGCCGCGCGCATGCGCGGCGCCTTAACTGCGGGCTAGAACGCGATCGAGGACGGCGGTGGCGCAGACGACGGCTCGTCGCTGCGCAGACCCGGCGGCGGCCAGTTCTCGAGCCGCATGCCGAGCGCGAGCCCGTGCTGCTCGAGCACCTCCTTGATCTCCGTGAGCGACTTCTTGCCGAGGTTCGGCGTCCTGAGCAGCTCGACTTCCGTGCGCTGCACGAGATCGCCGATGTAGTTGATGTTCTCGGCCTTCAGGCAGTTCGCCGAGCGCACCGTGAGCTCGAGCTCGTCGACCGGACGCAGCAGGATCGGGTCGACCTGCGTCTCGGCGCGGCCGAAGCCGATCTCGTCCTCGCCCTGCAGATCCACGAACACGTCGAGCTGGTTCTTGAGTATCAGCCCCGCGCGGCGGATCGCCTCCTCCGCGTCGATCGTGCCGTTGGTCTCGATGTCGATGATGAGCTTGTCCAGGTCCGTGCGCTGCTCGACGCGCGCGCGCTCGACCGTGTAGGTCACGCGGCGGATCGGGCTGAACGACGCGTCGAGCTGGAGCCGGCCGATCGGGCGAGTCTGCTCGTCGAAGGTCTGGATTTGCGCGGCCGGGCGATAGCCCCGGCCGCGAACCACCTTCAGGAACGCGCGGATCTCGCCCGCGGAGGTGAGGTTCGCGATCACGAGATCCGGGTTCACGATCTCGACGTCGTGGTCGACGACGATGTCGCCCGCCTTCACGGGGCCCGGGCCCTTCTTCGCGAGCGTGAGCTCCGCTTCCTCGCGCGCGTGCATGCGGAGCGCGATCGCCTTCAGGTTCAGCAGAATGTCGACGACGTCTTCTTGCACGCCCTCGATGCTCGTGTACTCGTGCAGCACGCCTTCGATCTCGGCCTCGACGATCGCCGCACCCGGCATCGACGACAAGAGCACGCGCCGCAGTGCGTTGCCGAGCGTATGGCCGAAGCCGCGCTCGAACGGCTCCACGGTCACGCGCGCGCGATTGGTGCCGAGCGGTTGAACCTTGACGGCACGCGGCCGCAAGAATTCCGTTGCTGATGCTTCCATCGAAATGAGTCCTCGCTTTACTTGGAGTAGAGCTCGACGACGAGATTCTCGTTGATGTCCGGCAAAATCTCGTCACGCTCCGGTAGGGCCTTGAGCTTGCCCTGCATCTTCTGATCGTCGACTTCGACCCACTCGGGGAAGCCGACCTGACTCGCGATCGAGAGCGCGGACTTGATCCGCAGCTGCTCCTTCGCGCGATCGCGCACGCTCACCGTGTCGCCGGCCTTGAGCTGGTACGACGGGATGTTCACGATCTCCCCGTTCACCGTGATGCCGCGATGGCCCACGAGCTGGCGAGCCTCGGCGCGCGTCGACGCGAAACCCATCCGGTAGACGACGTTGTCGAGCCGGGCCTCGAGCATCCGGAGCAGGTTCTCGCCCGTCGAGCCTTTGACCCTCGCCGCCTTCTTGTAATACGTGCGGAATTGCCGCTCGAGCACGCCGTACATCCGGCGCAGCTTCTGCTTCTCGCGCAGCTGCACGCCGTAGTCGGACAGCCGCTGGCGGCGCTGCCCGGCGCCGCCCGGCGGCACCTCGAGCTTGCATTTCGACTCGAGCGGCTTCAGTCCGCTCTTCAGGAACAAGTCCGTGCCCTCGCGCCGGGCCAGCTTGCAGGTTGGGCCTCTGTATCGAGCCATGCTTCGTTCCTACACTCGCCGCTTCTTGGGGGGCCGGCAGCCGTTGTGGGGGATCGGCGTCACGTCCTCGATCTGCGTGATCCTAAAACCGGTCGCGTTGAGCGCGCGCACCGCGGACTCCCGACCCGGGCCGGGGCCCTTCACGCGAACCTCGAGGTTCTTCACGCCGTATTCCTTCGCGGCCGTGCCCGCCTTCTCGGCCGCGACTTGCGCCGCGAACGGCGTGCTCTTGCGCGAGCCCTTGAAGCCGCAGTTGCCCGCGGTCGCCCACGCGAGGATGTTCCCCTGCCGATCCGTGATGCTCACGATCGTGTTGTTGAACGACGCGTGGACGTGCGCGACGGCGTCCAAGATCTGCCGCTTTGCCTTCTTGCGAACCTTCGGCGCCGCGGCGCTGCCCGCGGCCGCGCCCTTCTCGGGAGCGGCGGGTGCGGCGGGCGCGGCGGGTGCCGCGGGTGCGGCGGGTGCCGCTGGAGTCTGTTGTTCGGCCATATCTTCGATCTCCCTGGCTTACTTCCTGAGCGCCCGGCGCGGGCCCTTGCGCGTGCGCGCGTTCGTGCGCGTGCGCTGGCCGCGTACGGGCAAGCCGCGGCGATGGCGGATCCCGCGGTAGCAACCGAGGTCCATGAGCCGCTTGATGTTCATCGCGTTCTCACGGCGCAGGTCGCCCTCGACCGGGAACTTCGCGACCACCTCGCGCAACCGCGCGACCTCGGGCTCGGTGAGATCCTTGACCGGCGTCGCGGCGTTCACGGCCGCCGCCTTGCAGACGCTCAACGCGCGGCTGCGGCCGATCCCGAAAATGTGCGTCAACGCGATGCCGACGTGCTTGTTGGTCGGGATGTTGACGCCTGCAATACGTGCCATGCGATTTTCTCTCTCGCTCGTTCCTGATCAGCCCTGACGCTGCTTGTGGCGCGGGTCCTCGCAAATCACTCGCACGACGCCGCGGCGCCGGACGATCTTGCATTTCCGACAGATCTTGCGAACCGATGTCCGAACTTTCATCGCAAATACTCCAGCGGGTGGCTCACGACGACGTCTTGCCGTAGCCGCGCAGGTTCGCCTTCTTGAGCAGCCCCTCGTATTGGTGAGTCATCATGTGCGCCTGCAGCTGCGCCATGAAGTCCATCGTCACGACGACCATGATCAGGAGCGACGTGCCGCCGAATGAGAACGGCACGTTGAACTCGAGGATCATGAACTCGGGCACGAGACAGACGACCGTCACGTAGATCGCGCCCCAGAACGTGAGCCGAGTGAGCACCTTGTCGATGTACTCCGCGGTCTGCTGGCCCGGCCGGATGCCCGGGATGAACGCGCCGGACTTGCGCAGGTTGTCCGCGGTCTCGCGTGAGTTGAACACGAGCGCCGTGTAGAAGAAGCAGAAGAACAGGATCAGCGACGCGTAGAACGCGATGTAGATCGGCTGCCCGGGCGAGAGGCTCGCCGCGAGCCGCTGGAGCCACGGCATGGCCTGCGCCTGGCCGAACCAGCTCGCGATCGTCGCCGGGAACAGGATCAAGCTCGACGCGAAGATCGGCGGGATCACGCCCGACATGTTGATCTTGAACGGCAGGTGGCTCGTCTGGCCCGCGTACATTCGCCGGCCCTGCTGGCGCTTCGCGTAGTTCACGGTGATCCGCCGCTGCGCGCGCTCCATGAACACGACGAAGCCCGTGACGCCGAGGATCAACAAGGCGAGCAGCAGCGGCATCGCCTGGTTCATGCCGCCGTTGTTCACGAGCTCGAGCGTGCCGCCGATCGCGGACGGCACGCCGGACATGATGCTCGAGAGGATCATCATCGAGATGCCGTTGCCGACGCCGCGCTCGGTGATCTGCTCGCCGAGCCACATCAGGAACATCGTGCCGGTCACCATCGAGATCGCGCCGGTCAGCACGAACGACCAATCGCCGATGCCCGGGAGCATCACGTTCTGCGTCTTGAGCGCGCTCATCGCGGCGACGGACTGGAACGAGGCCAAGAGCACGGTGCCGTAGCGCGTGTACTGCGTGATCTTGCGCCGTCCCGACTCGCCTTCCTTGCGGAGCTGGGCGAGCGCCGGGATCAGGTGCGTGCCCATCTGCAGGATGATCGACGCCGAGATGTAGGGCATCACGCCGAGCGCGAAGATCGACCAGCGCCGCAGCGCGCCGCCCGAGAACATGTTGAACATGGAGAGGATCGTGCCCGACTGCTGCTCGAAGAACCGCGACAGCTCGACCGGGTTGATGCCGGGCACCGGGATGAACGTGCCGATCCGATAGACGATCAGCGCGCCTACAAGGAAAAACAGGCGCTGGCGCAGGTCGGCGAAGCGCGTCGCGTCGCCGAGCAGCAGTGCCGGATTGACCGTGCCAGCCGCCTTCGCCATTGCGTTCCTACTCCAAAACCTTGCCGCCGGCCGCTTCGATGATCTTGCGCGCGCCGGGCGTGACCTTGATGCCGCTGACCGTGACGGGCTTGTCGAGCGTGCCGGAGGCGATCACCTTCACGCGCTCGGCGCGCTTGCTCACTAGCCCTGAGGCCTTGAGCGCCGCGAGGTCAGCGGTCTTGCCCGCGAAGCTCTCGAGCTCGTGCACGCGCAGCTCGTCGGTGAGGCCCTTCGACTGTGACACGAAACCGACTTTCGGCAGACGCCGTTGCAGCGGCATCTGGCCGCCTTCGAACCCGACCTTGTGATAGCCGCCCGCACGCGCGCGCTGACCCTTCACTCCGCGGCCGCCAGTCTTGCCGAGGCCAGAGGCGCCGCCGCGGCCGCGCCGCTTGTGCTCGAACTTGCTGCCGCGCGCGGGCTTCAGAGTGTTCAGCTTCATCTCAAGCCTCCTCGACGCGGAGCATGTAGCCGATCGTCGCGATCATGCCGCGATTCTCCGGCGTGTCGTTGACCACTACCGTCTGATGGCGCCGGCGCAGCCCCAAGCCCTGCGCGCACTCGGCGTGGCCCGGCGTGCGTCCGAACCTGCTCTTCAGCAGCGTGACGCGCAGTTGCTTGCCGCCCTTCGCCTTGGCCGATGCTTTAGCCACTTTGGACCTCAACCGATCAGCTCTTCGACCGTCTTGCCGCGCTTCGCCGCGATCTGGGCCGGCGAGCGCATCTGCGAGAGCGCGTCGAGCGTCGCGCGGACCACGTTGATCGGATTGCGCGAGCCGTAGCTCTTCGCGAGCACGTTGCGCACGCCCGCGCACTCGAGCACTGCGCGCATCGCGCCGCCCGCGATCACTCCCGTGCCCTCGGACGCCGGCTTCATGAACACGCGCGTCGCGCCGTGGCTCCCGTGCAGCTCGTACTGCAGCGTGTCCTTCTTCAGGTTCACGGTGTAGAGATTCTTGCGCGCGGCCTGCATCGCCTTCTGGATCGCGAGCGGCAGCTCGCGCGCCTTGCCGTAGCCGAAGCCGACCCGGCCCGCGCCATCGCCGACCACGGTCAGCGCCGTGAAGCCGAACTGCCGGCCGCCCTTGACGACCTTCGCGACGCGGTTCACCGCGACGAGCTTCTCTTGAAATTCCTCAACGTTTGCCATCGTTCCGCTCTATTCGCTCCGAGTTCGGACTAAAACTTGAGACCGGCCTCGCGCGCCGCGTCGGCGAGCGCCTGCACACGGCCGTGATACTTGAAGCCCGAGCGGTCGAACGCGACCTGTTCGACGCCGGCCTTCTTCGCGCGCGTCGCGATCTCTTTGCCGACGGCCGCGGCCGCCGCCTTGTTCCCGGTCGCCTTGACCGCCTCGCGCACTTCCTTCGTGAGCGTCGACGCGCTCGTCACGATGCGATTGCCCTCGGGCGCGATGATCTGCGCGTAGATGTGCTGCGAGCTGCGGTACACGCAGAGCCGGTGCTTGCCGTCGAGCTTGATGCGCACGCGGCCGCGGCGCGCGCGGCGCAACCGTTGCTGTTTCTTGTCCGTGGCCATCGCTACTTCTTCTTCGCCTCTTTGAGGACGATCTGCTCGCCCGCGTAACGCACACCCTTGCCCTTGTAGGGCTCCGGCGGCCGGTACCCGCGCAGCTCCGCGGCCACCTGGCCGACCTGCTGGCGATCCATGCCCCTCACGACGATCTCGGTCTGGCTCGGCGTCTCGATCGTAATGCCGTTCGGGATCGGGTAATCGACCGGGTGCGAGAAGCCGAGCGTCAAGTTCAGCTTCTTGCCCTGCACGGCCGCACGGTAACCGACGCCGACGAGCTCGAGCTTGCGCTCGAAGCCCGCGGTCACGCCCTTGACCATGTTCGCGATCAGCGCGCGCGTCGTGCCCGCGGCCGCGCTCGCGAACGTGCCGCCCGAGCGCGGCGCGACCTTCACGAGCGAGCCGTCGACCTGGACCTCGACCTCGGAATTCACGTTGAGCGCCAGGCTGCCCTTCGTGCCCTTGACGGTGACGGTCTGCCCCTGCACCTCGGCGCTCACGCCTTTGGCGAGCTCGACGGGACGTTTCGCTACTCTCGACATGATGTCCCTAGAGCACGATGCAGAGCACTTCGCCGCCGTGCCCCTCGGCACGCGCCTGCGCGTTCGTCATCACGCCGCGCGACGTCGATACGATCGCGCAGCCGAGCCCGCCCTGGACGACAGGCAGCTGATCGACGCGCCGGTAGATCCTGAGTCCCGGCCGGCTCACGCGCTGGAGCTTCTCGATGACCGGCTTGTCCTCGTAATACTTGAGCTCAAGCTCCATCACGTCCTTGCCGTCGACTTTCTCGACCTTGACCGAGCCGAGATAGCCCTCTTTCTCGAGCACCTTCGCAATCGCGAGCTTGCGCTTCGACGAGGGCATCTTGACGGACGGCAGGCGCGCGGTCTGCGCGTTGCGGATGCGCGTCAACATGTCGGAGATCGGATCGGTCATGCTCATCGGCGTTTCTCTTGCGGCGTTCTTCGTATGGCTCCGCGCTCGCGGCTCACCAGCTCGCCTTCGCGAGGCCGGGGATCTCGCCGCGCATCATCGTCTCGCGCAGCTTCGTGCGCGACAAACCGAACTTGCGGTAGTAGCCGTGCGGCCGGCCCGTCAACGCGCAGCGGTTGCGCAGGCGAACCGGGTTCGAGTCGCGCGGCATCTTCTGGAGCGCGGCCTGGGCCGCGGCCCTGTCCTCGTCTCTGGTCTTCGGGGCGCGGATCAGCTCCTTGAGCTCGGCCCGCTTCTTCGCGTACTTCTTCACCGCGCGCTCGCGGCGCTTCTGCCGCATCAACATCGATTTCTTGGCCATTAGCGATCGCTCCTGAGCGGAAACTTGAACGCCGCGAGCAGCGCGCGTCCGTGATCGTCGTTGCGCGCCGTCGTCGTGATCGCGATGTCCATGCCGCGAATGGCGTCCACCGAATCGAAATTGATCTCCGGGAAAATGATTTGTTCCTTCACGCCGAGGTTGTAGTTGCCGCGGCCGTCGAACGAACGCCGCGAGACGCCGCGGAAGTCGCGGATCCGCGGCATCGCGACGCTGATCAACCGGTCGAGGAACTCGTACATCCGCTCGTTGCGCAGCGTCACCTTGCAGCCGATCGGGACGCCGTCCCTAACCTTGAAGCTTGCGACCGAGATCCGCGCCTTCGTCGGCACCGCCTTCTGGCCCGCGATCTTGGTGAGGTCGCCGATCGCACTCTCGAGAACCTTCTTGTCCGCGAGCGCCTCGCCGACGCCCATGTTGATCGTGATCTTCGTGATCCGAGGCACGGCCATCGGGTTCTTGAGGCCGAGCTGCTTCATGAGCTGCGGCACGACTTCCTTCTTATAGAACTCTCGGAGTCTCGCGGTCATATCATCGATCCAGCACTTCGCCGTTCGACCTGAAGAAGCGGACCTTGCGGCCGTCCTGGAGCTTGCGGTACCCGACGCGCTCGCCCTTACCGGTCGTCGCGTTGAAGACCATCACGTTCGAAGGATCGAGCGGCCGCTCCATCTCGACGATCCCGCCGGCCTGGCCCGCCTGAGGGTTCGGCCGTTGGTGCTTCTTCGCGACGTTCAGGTTCTCGACGATCACCTTGCCGTCGGGAAGCACGCGCGTGACGTTGCCGCGCCGGCCCTTGTCCTTGCCGGCGATCACGATCACTTCGTCGCCTTGCTTGATGCGTTTCACGTCGTGCCCCCTACAACACTTCCGGAGCGAGCGAGATGATTTTCATGAACTGCGTGGTGCGCAGCTCGCGCGTCACGGGTCCGAAGATGCGCGTCCCGATCGGCTCGAGCTTGTTCGTCAAAAGCACCGCGGCGTTGCCGTCGAAGCGGATCAACGAGCCGTCGGGCCGGCGCAGGCCGTGACGCGTGCGCACGACGACCGCGTGATAGACCTCGCCCTTCTTGACGCGTCCGCGCGGAATCGCGTCCTTGACGGTGACTTTGATGATGTCGCCGATCCGCGCGTAGCGGCGCTTCGAGCCGCCGAAGACCCTGATGCACATCAGGCTCCGGGCGCCGCTGTTGTCGGCCGCGTTGAGCAGTGTCTGCGTCTGAATCATCGACCGCCCTCAAGCGCCTCCGCCGTCTCTTCCACCGGCGCGCGCTCGAGCACCTCGACGACCTTCCAGGCCTTGCGCTTGCTGATCGGCCGGCACTCGACGATCGCGACCGTGTCGCCCTCGCGGCAGGTGCCTTCCTCGTCGTGTGCCATGATCTTCGTCGTGCGGCGGATGAACTTGCCGTACGCGGGGTGCTTGACGAGCCGCTCGACCGAGACGGTCACGCTCTTCTTCATCTTGTTGCTCACGACCCGGCCGACCGTCCTACGGGCCGTGCCGCCGGTGCTCGTGTCGCTCGTGCGTTCCGCGCTCATTCAGTTCTCACTCTTGCTTCTTCGCCTGCTCGGCCAGCACGGTCTTGAGCCGCGCGATCGATCTGCGCACGGAGCCGTGCTGATCCGGCTTCGCGCCCTGGCCGGTCGCTGCCTGCATCCGCAGGTTGAATTGCTCGCGCCGCAGCTTGAGCAGCTCTTCGGCGAGCTTGTCGCCCGACAGCTCTCGCAGCTCCCGGAGCTTCTCTTTGATTTCTTTGAGCTTCATCAGAATATCGACCGCTTCGTGAACGACGTCTTGACCGACAGCTTCGCTGCGGCCAGCGTGAACGCCTCGCGCGCGACTTCCTCCGTGACGCCCGCGATCTCGTAGAGCATCCGGCCCGGCTGCACGGGCGCGACCCAGTACTCGACGTTGCCCTTGCCCTTGCCTTGCCGGACCTCGAGCGGCTTCTTCGTGATCGGCTTATCCGGGAAGACTCGGATCCAGATGTTGCCGCCGCGCTTCACGAAACGCGTCATCGCGCGGCGCGCGGCCTCGACCTCGCGCGACGTGAGCTGGCCGCGCTCGAGCGTCTTCAGGCCGAACTCGCCGAAGGCGACGCCGTTGCCGCGGTAAGCGAGGCCACGATTGCGCCCCTTGAACTGCTTTCTGAATTTGGTTCGCTTCGGTTGCAGCATCGTCGTCTACTCGGCCGCTCGGGACGGGCGGTCGGCCTGCGGACGCGGCGCCTCCGCGCCCTCGGCCTCACCTTTCGCTTCGCCGGCCGCGCCTTCGAACACCTCGCCGCGGAACACCCAGACCTTCACGCCGATCACGCCGTAGGTGGTCTTCGCCTCGGCGAGCCCGTAGTCGATGTCGGCGCGGAACGTGTGCAGCGGCACGCGGCCCTCGCGGTACCACTCCGAGCGCGCGATCTCGGCGCCGTTCAGGCGGCCGGAAACCCGCACCTTGATGCCTTGGGCGCCGATCCGCATCGTGTTCGTGACCGCGCGGCGCATCGCGCGGCGGAACTGGACGCGGCGCTCGAGCTGCTGCGCGATGCCTTCCGCGACCAGCTGCGCGTCGAGCTCGGGCTTGCGGATCTCGGCGATGTTCAACCGCACGTCGTGCAGCGGCATGCCGAGCAGCTTCGCGACCTCGCCGCGGAGCTTCTCGATGTCCTCGCCCTTCTTGCCGATCACGATGCCGGGCCGGGCCGTGTGGATCGCGATGCTCGCCTTCTTCGCGGACCGCTCGATCTGGATGCGGCTGACCGAAGCTTCTTTGAGTCTTTCGCGCAGGAACGCGCGGACCCGATGATCCTGCTCGACATAGTGGGGAAAGATCTGCGTACTGGCGAACCACTTCGAGGACCACTCCTTCGTGATCCCGAGGCGAATGCCGATCGGATGAACTTTCTGACCCATGTGCCTACTCGTCGCCTACGCGAATCGTGATGTGGCTGTTGCGTTTCAAGATCCGATCGCCGCGGCCCTTCGCGCGCGCCGTGTAACGCGCGAACGACGCCGCGCCGTCGACCTGCACGTTCGAGACTTTGAGCTCGTCGATGTCCGCGCCGTGGTTGTGCTCGGCGTTCGCGATCGCGGACTCGAGCACCTTGTGGACCATCCGCGCGGCCTTCTTGCGGCTGAAGGCGAGGACCTTGAGCGCCTGCGCGACCGGCAAGCCGCGGATCTGGTCGGCGACGAGCCGGCATTTCTGCGCCGAGATGCGCGCGAAGCGGAGTTTGGCTGCGACTTCCATCGACTGTTCCTCGCGCTCAAGCGCCCGGCGGCGGCTTCGGACCGGAGGCCGGTGGTGGCGCGCCCGGCGCGCCCGGCGGCCCGCCGCCGCCAGCCGCCGCGGCAGCCGCCGCTTCCTTCGCCTTGCGATCGCCCGAGTGGCCCTTGAACGTGCGAGTCGACGCGAATTCGCCGAGCTTGTGCCCGACCATGTTCTCCGACACGAGCACCGGGATGTGCTGGCGGCCGTTATGCACCGCGATCGTGAGCCCGACCATGTCGGGCACGATCATCGAGCGCCGCGACCAGGTCTTGATCGGACGCCGGTCGCTGGTCGCCGCAGCCTTCGCGACTTTCGCGAGCAAGTGGCTGTCGACGAACGGGCCCTTCTTGATCGAACGTGACATGGCGATTCCTGGCTGCTGCTCTCGCGTGCGTTACTTCTGACGGCGGTCGCGCACGATCATCGAGCGCGTGCGCTTGTTGCGGCGCGTCTTGTAGCCCTTCGTCTTCTGGCCCCACGGCGAGACAGGGTGCGGGTTGCCCTGGCCGGACTTGCCTTCGCCGCCGCCGTGCGGATGGTCGACGGGGTTCATCGCGACGCCGCGCACCGTCGGCCGGATTCCGCGCCAGCGCTGCGCGCCGGCCTTGCCGATCTTGCGCAGGTTGTGCTCCTCGTTGCCGACCTCGCCGACCGTCGCGCGGCACTGGATATGGACCTTGCGCAACTCCCCCGAGCGCAGGCGCACCGTCACGTACTCGCCCTCGCGCGCGACGATCTGCACCGAGGCACCCGCACTGCGCGCGAGCTGTGCGCCCTTGCCGGGCTTGAGCTCGAGGCAGTGCACCTGCGTGCCGAGCGGGATGTTCTTCAGCGGCAGCGCGTTGCCCGGTTTGATCGCCGCGTCGACGCCCGACATGATCGGGTCGCCGGGATTCACGTTGCGCGGCGCGAGGATGTAGCGGCGCTCGCCGTCGCTGTAGAGCACGAGCGCGAGATACGACGTGCGATTCGGGTCGTACTCGAGCCGCACGACCTTGCCCGCGACGCCGTCCTTGTCGCGCCGGAAGTCGATCACGCGGTAGTAGCGCTTCGAGCCGCCGCCCTGATGGCGCGTCGTGATCCGGCCCGCGTTGTTGCGGCCGCCGTGCCGCTGCAGCGGCGCGATGAGGCCCTCGTATGGCTCGCCCTTGTGAAGGCCATCCCGGACGACGCGGACGATGAACCGCTGGCCCGGGGACGTCGGTTTTTGCTTGCGTAGCGCCACGACCGTTCCCCGCGCCGACCTACTCGGCGTTCACGAAATTGATGTTGCTGCCCGGCGCGAGCCGCACGTACGCCTTCTTCCAGGCGCCGCGCTTGCCCTGGCGCGCGCCGAAGCGCTTCGCCTTCGCGGGCATCCGCGCGACCGTGACGCGCTCGACCTTGACCTCGAACAGGAGCTCGACCGCGCGGCGCACGTCGGACTTGGTCGCGTCCGTGCGCACCTTGAACACGACTTGATTGCGGTCGTCGGCGAGAGAGGTGGCCTTCTCGGACACGTGCGGGCCGATCAGCACCTGCGCCAAGCGCTCTTGATGAGCCGCGTTGCTCACTTGAGCCGCTCCTCGATGACTTTCATCGCCGCGGCGGAAGCGAGCACCTTGCCCGCGCCGACGAGGGCGACCGGGTCGACGAAGCGCGCTTCCTCGACTTCGACGTTCGGCAGGTTGCGCGCCGCGAGCCAGAGGTTCGGGTCGAAACCCTCGACGAGGATGAGCCCCGCGTCGAAGCCGACGGCGTCGAGCTGCGACTTCAGCTCTTTCGTCTTCGGCGCCTTGACGCCGAGCTCGGCCGCGACGATCACGCGCTCCTGGCGCAGGAGCTCCGACAGCACC
>Ga0134079_10000209_pt1 | contig 14878 bp, 30 predicted proteins | sample 15_taG_2_FD_119770 | JGI IMG/M metagenome (GOLD analysis project Ga0134079, IMG submission 119770) | Grasslands soil microbial communities from the Angelo Coastal Reserve, California, USA - 15_D_Rain_40cm_2_09182015 | ecosystem: Environmental > Terrestrial > Soil > Grasslands ...
CCGCCGGCGGCGAACCCGGCGGCGGGCAACCCAGCGGCGCCGCCGGCGAGCACACCGCCGGCGAAGGCGCCGAGCCCGACGAGCGCCCCGCCGGCGGGACCGCAACGCAACGCCGGCACCGGCCCCGCTCCCCCGCTCCCCCCACCCGGCCCGAGCCGTCCAAACCGGCCCCCGAGCGCGGCATCGGCGCCGGGCTCCGCAAGCTCCTCGGCAGCCGATCCGACCAAGAATCCGGGGGCGGAGAAGTCTTCCCCGGATGGTGAGGCGGACCGGCCGCTACACCCGGAGCCACCGGCGCCGCTCGTCGTCGACAAAGACGTCTTCGAGGCCGTCGCCGAGGGCCTCGTCGCGGCCGGCGCCGTCGCGCACGACCGGATCGCCCCCGACTCCGTCGACGTGTTCCTCCTCGACGACGGCGACGTCGAGAAGATGGGCAGCCCGGTCGCCCGGATCCTCACCCGGCGGATGCCGACCGGCTCGAACGGGCTCGGCGACCCCGACCTCGGCGACGCGATCGCCTTCGGCGTCGGGCTCGTCATCTACCTGACCAAGCAGTTCGGCCGCTGGCGCGACTGGCGTACGACCCGCCGCGCCGACGTGCTCGACGACGATGAGGAGGCGGCATGACGCACCCACCCCGCGACGACGAGCTCGCGGCCCGGTTCAGCTTCCACCCCGCAACAGAGACGACCGCGCCGCTGCATGAGGCGGTCCGCGCGACGTGCCTGTTCGCCGCGAAAAACATCAGGGAGAGGACCCCGCCGAGCCGTGAACAGTCGCTCGCGTTCACCGCTCTGCAAGAGGCGATGATGTGGGCCAACGCGGCGATCGCGATTCATGGGGCGCCGGCATGACCGAGCCGACGACGACCGAGCCCCCGAGCAAGCTCACGCCGTTGGTCGCGGTCCTGCTCCCCACCGTCGCGATGGGCGTGTGCGTCGCGATCGCCGTCGCGCTGGACCGGCGCGAGGCGCGGATCGCCGCGGCCGATGCCGGCGACGGCGTGCGCGCGGCGTACGTCACCGCGAGCGGCGAGGTTCACCCGGTCGACGACGAGCAGCTCGAGCAACTCGTCGAGGAGCTCGAGGCCGATGACGAGACGCCGGCGTCGTGACGGTCCGCTCTGCGACGTTGTCGCCGGCCGACGTCGAGAAGTTCCCGCGGCCGGACCCGTCGACCGGATTTATCACTGTGTTTGTTGGGAAAAAGGGCTCGGGCAAGAGCTTCGGCGCGCGGCAGACCTTCGACCGCTACCCCTATGACGGGGTGTGCATCGACCCGACTCGTGACGCGAAGCCGACCTGTGATTACGAGCTGCTCGACGAGCCGCTACCCGGCCGGTTCCCCTGGTCGATGGACAGCGGCCCGCGCAAGCTGCTCTACCAGCCGGATCCGCGGTCGCCGCGGCTCGTCGACGACATCGACGCGGCGATGGCGCTCGTCCTGAACCCATCGGACCGGCCGTGCATCGTGTGGTCCGACGAGGGCATGGCGGCGGCGAGCTCGGCGCATTCGACCGGGCGCAACCACCGGCTGTTTCTCACCCAGTCGCGGCACTACGGGCCGGCGTCGGGGTGCTTTTGCTTCGCCCGGCCGCGGCGGATCGACCCGCTCTACCTGCACCAAGCCGATCTGGTGTTCATCTACCGGGTTCCGTCGGCCGCGGACCGGCGGCACCTCGCCGAGAACATGGGCTACCCGGTCGACCGGTTCGAGCGCGAGTACTCCCAGCTCGTCCGAGCGGCGCCGTACAGCTTTTTGCTCTGGGACAACAACGAAAACGTGCTCTGGCAGTGCCCGCCGCTGCCATCGCCGCGCAGCTCGAGCAGCTCGTCGACGAGTGAGCCGGCGGGTTCACCGGCCTGACACAGTCACCCGGCGGACTCCCTTGTAGTCACCCCGCGGGGCGGGCAAGCGTCGACCGCTTGGTCCCCGTAACTTCCCCGCGGGAGAGGTTTGCTCATGGCGCGTCGTGGTCGTCCGTCAGCCCGCGGTCTGCTCTGGATGGCCGGCGTCTCACTGCTCGTCGTCGTCGGCTACGAGCGGGCGAAGGACAAGGCGGCGATCACCGGCGGCCGCCCGGTCGCCACGGCCCGGCGGGTGACCATGCGCCGAGGCGCCGCGTGAGCCGGACGCACGCCGCCCGGCGCGCGACGTTCCTCGCCGGCGTCGGCGGGATCTCGATTCTGTCGATGCTCGTGCTCAACCTCGCCGCGGACCGGATGCCGTCCTGGACCGGGCTCGGCACGCTCCGCGACTACGTGACCCGGAGGGCTGGATGACCACTGCGACCTACGAGGCCGCCCCGCCGATCAACATGCAGGGCGTGCTCGTCCCGCAGACGTCGGTCAACGGCGATCTGTTCATGGAGCGCACCAACCGGCAGGTGGTCACCGAGCGCACCCCGACGGCGTTCTCGGGGCTCGGCCTGTCCGACAGCGTCGCGCTGCGCCGCTCCGGCATCCTCGCGCGGGCCAAGCTCCGGTTCACCGGCTCGCTCGTCACCGCGAAGGGCACCGGCGCGATCGGCACGACCGGCCGCTGGCCCCTCGACCTCCCCAAGCGGATCCGTGTGTCGGCGAACGAGCAGTCCGGGCTCATCAACTGCTCCGGCGCCAAGCTGAAGATGCGCGAGCTCGCCCACGACATGACGATGAGCGACCGCGCGGTCTCCCAGCTCGTCGGCGGCGTCGCCCGCACCATCGGCACGTTCGCGACACCGGCCGAGAGCTGGGGCGTCGGCTCGCTCGCGACCAACATCGCCGACGGCACCTACCCGGTCGAGCTCGAATGGTCGATCCCGATCTGCGACGACGAGACGGACCTGGCCGGCGCGCTGTTCCTGCCGACCACGGCGACCGACGTCGAGATCGGCATCGACTGGAACGACGCCGGCACGCTGTTCACGCTGACCAACAACGCCGCGGTGACGCTGACCGGCAACTGGTCGATCGAGGTCGTGAAGTACTCCGTCCCCGAGGGCGCCGACGGTGAGGTCATCGTCCCGGACCTCTCGATGTTCCACCAGCTCATCGAGAACCGCGCCGCCGATGCGCCGGCCAACGGCAACAACGAGGTCCGCCTGTCCGGTCAGGGCCCGGGCAAGACGCTGACCCGCATCGCGTTTCAGGTGTGGAACACCGTCGGCGGTGTCCCCACCCCGCTCGGCATGACCGCGGCCAACTTCGGCCCGATCTCCTGGCTCTACTCGACGAACCAGGAGCCCGACCGCTTCCTCGACGGCACCGACCTGCGCGAGTGGAACACCCACCTCACCAGCAACGATCTCGGCGGCGTGTGGGGCTTCGGCGTGCACGAGTTCGCCGCGCAGAACGCGCTGCGCGACTCCGTCGACCTCGGCACCCACGGCGAGGTCCGGATCAACTTCAACGTGCAAGCCGGCGTCGCGCTGACGACGCCGCGCACCGAGGTAGTCCAAGAGCTTCTCTTCCACGCCGGCTAGGAGGCGGGCGACGTGTCGACGATGACGACGGTCGCGCCGAGCAGCTGGGGCGCGAAATACGGCGGCAGCCTTGCGAGGACCCGGCCGGGTGTCGCGCTGCCCGCCGACGCGCCGGAGTTCACCGGCTCGCTCCCGGCCGTGGACGCCGCCGACGCATCCTCGCTGCTGCATCACAGCTCGCCGTTGATGGCCGTCGCCGTGATCGTCGGTCTGACCTTCGGCCTGCTCGCATTCTCCGCCGGCGGGTCGGTGCGGGTCGGCAAGGCCACCGCGCACGCATCGGGCGGCGTCGGTAAGACCGGCGCCGGCAAGAGCGGCTGAGGAAGGGACTGGCGGGATGGCACCGACGAAAGCGGACCTGCTCGACCGGGCGTACGAGCTCGGGCTCGACGTCGACGAGGACAACACCAAGGCCGAGATTCAGGACGCGCTCGACGCGGCGGACGACACAACGGCGGGTGACAGCGACCGTGCGCCGTCGCGTCGGCACAAGCACAACCACGGCACCCTCGTCGCCTTCGAGCGTGACGACGTCATCACCGGCGCCAAGCTCGCCGGCACCGGCATCGTCGTCGAGCTCGTCGACGGCGGCGGCTACGGCATCGCCGCGCTCTCCCCCAGCGTCTATGTCGAGGCCGACGGCGTCTCCACGATCGACTGAGGGCGCGTCATGGCCCCTCGTCGTCCGACCTCGCGCGGTGCGCGCCTCGACGTCGCATACCAGACCGGCCGCCGCGGCGAGGACGAGCCGTCGTGGATGGCCGAGGACGACGAGCTGCACGACGCGTTCGCCGAGGGCCGCCGCGAGCATGACAACGACGAAACCGAGGAGCGCCGCCGGCGCGCGCAAGAGCGACGCGCGCACCCCCGAGCCCGTACCCGCCCGCGCGCCGGCGAGCCCCCCCGCGACGACGAGGAGCACCCGGCCGACGACGTCGTGCCCGTGCTCGCCGACGAGCGCCCGCCCGCGCGCGAGTTCGACCGGAGCCTCTTCCAGCCGGGCGACGGCGGCGGGCTGCTGCTCGGCGCGCTGCTCTACGCGCTCGGCGTCGCCTATCTCAACGAGGGCGCCTACGGCGTCAAGCGATGGGCCTCGGCCAAGTTCCTCAACCACGTCCTGCCCCCCAGCGGCGGCCGCGGCCGCCGAACACAGCGGACCCGGCCGGCCGCCCCCTCGAGGCGGGCCGCGTGAGGCCCGGCGGGATCGTCATGGCCGTCGCCGGCGCCTGGCTGATCTCCCAGCTCGTCGCCGGCAACCTGCTCGGCCGGCTCGGCCTGTTCGGCGCGAGCGCCGGCGGCGACTGGTGGGTCGGCTCCGGCAAGGGCAGCGGCTTCTCCCCCAACGCACCCGGCGCCGGCGGCGGCGGCAGCGGCGGCGGCGGGGGGGCCTGGTAATGGGCGCGATCCGCGGCATCATCACCGGCACCCTCGCCGTCTCCGCGCTCGAGGTCGTGCTCTCCTCCCCCACCGCGCCGGGCCGGCTCGGACAGCTCGGCGAGGACCTCGGCTTTCTCATCGCCAAGGTCGTGAGCCCCGACGTCCCCGCGATCGCCAACCACTCCGCGGCGCACTACGCCGGCGAGACGAGCACCCAGCCGACCGTGCTGCACACCAAGCGCCGCCGCGGGGTCACTTCGACCAAGCCCAAGAAGCCCGTCACCGTCACCGCCTGAAAGGAGGCGCACCGATGCAACTCAAGACGTTTATGCGCTACACGTTCGGCGCGGTCGCGCTCTACCTCGGCGTCGTCTACGCGAGCGGGCTCGGCACCGTCATCCGCGCCGGCGCCAACGGATATGCGACCGGCGTCGGCGCGCTGCAAGGCCGCGGCGCTGCGGCCACGCCGGCGCGGCGGCGGACCCGACGATGACCCGACGGGCCGGGCTCGGCCGGCGCGCGGCGAACGCGAGCCGGTCCGTCGTCACGCGTTTCGTCGGCGACCCCGCCGGCCATGCGCTCGCCGATCCGCTCGTCGCCAACGCACGCCGGCAGATCAACGGTCAGGTCGGCACCGTCATCGCCGGCGCCAACGGTGACATCGGCTCCCCAACCTTTTTCGGCACCGCAATCGGCGGGCTGCACGTCGGCATGAGCGCCACCCGGGCCATCGTCAGGGAGAACCCGCTGAGCGCCGAAACCGCCCGCGACACCCGCACCGACCCGATCCGCGCCGCGTTCGCCGCGCGCTACCAGCGCACCCGGAGGACCTGATGAACGTCGCGGCAGTGAAGGCGTGGGCCGTCGCGCACAAGACACAGCTGCTCGTCGGCGGCGGCGCCGCCGGCGTCGGCGGCTACGCGCTGCACAAGCGCCGGCAGAACGCGGGTGACCCGGCGGCACCGGCCTCGCAGGTCGTCACCGACCCGCAGACCATCCCGTCCGGCGGCGACGTCGGCGCGAGCGGCGACTACTCCGCGGTCTCCGACCGGCTCGACACGCAGACCCGCGGCATCGGCAAGCTCATCCGCCAGCTCGCGCACGCGCGCAACCTGCTACGCCGCGGGCAGCTCAACGAGCTACGCCGGCTGCGCCGGCTCCAGCGCGAGCAACGGCAGGTCCTCCGCGGCGAGCGTCAGCTCAAGCGCGGCCAACGACGTCTCGCGCAGCGCATCGCGCGGCTCGACGTCCCCCACCATCATCACCGCGCGCGGCGCGCGCCCGTGCATCGCAACCGGGTCACCGCCTCCCAGCGCGCGCGCCGACAGCACCGGCGCCGACGGCGGGCCGCATGACCTCGATCCCCGGGCACACCCGCACCGAGTTCGCGCATGACCTGCTCGCGCGGCTCGGCTTCCGCGTCACGCGCGCCAACACGCGCGCGCTGCTCGCGTGGATGCAAGCCGAGGGCGGCAGTGCGTCGTACAACCCGCTCAACACCACCCAGCCGGCCGCCGGCGCGAGCAACTACAACTCGGTCGGGGTGAAGAACTACACGAGCTACAACCAAGGGCTCACCGCGACCGCGCAGACGCTGCGCAACGGTCACTACGGGCCGATCCTCCGCGCGCTGCGCGCCGGCAAGTCGGCGATGGACGTCGCGCGCGCCGTCGCGAAGACGCCGTGGGGAACCGGATCCGGTGTCGTGCGCGTGCTCGGCGGTCACGTCGAGAGCGGCGACACCAAGGTCGCCGGCGGGGGCGGCGCGCACGCGAGCAACGCCGGACTCTCCGACGTCGTCACCGGCGCGGCCGGCCCGCTCGCGGGTTTCGTCGGCGGGCTGTTCGGCGGCGCGATCGGCGACAAGGTCAAGCAGATTGAGAACTTCGGACTTCGGGCCGGCATGACGGCGCTCGGCGTCACCGCCGGGCTCGCGCTCGTCGTCCTCGGCATCTACCACGGCGTGCAGAAGCCCGACAGCGGCTCCAGCGGCTCCGACGGTGGATCGGTCTCGCCGATCGCTCCCACGCCGTCTCCGGCGCCGTCTGGGGCCAACAAAGCCAACAAGGGGCCGTCGGCGGCCGCCGGCAAGACGGGCGCGGCGAGCAAGGCGGCGACTGTTGCCGAGGTCGCCCCGGTGGTCGCGGTATGACCTCCCCCGACCTTCACGTACCGCAGCCGGCGCACGGCCGATCGACGCCGATCGGCGGCCGGCGGCACCGGCATATCTCACGGCTCGGCGGCGTCGCCACCCGCACGCCCAACACGCTCTACGGCTGGGCGCTGCGCAACCTCGACGCCGACCCGGCCGGGCTCGCCGTCGTCAACGTCCGCGACGGCATCGACGCCGACGGCGCGCTCATCGCGCAGGTCACCCTCGTGTTCAACGAGAGCAACCGCGAGTGGTTCGGCCCCGACGGCATCGCCTGCAACGACGGCCTCTTCATCGAGCTCGAGAGCGGCGGCCCGGTCCGCACCGTCGTCTACACGGAGCGCTAGGTGGCGAGCTCCGGCGTCCGCGCGACCGTGCGCGACCCAACCAACCCGTTCACCATCACCAACGGGCCCGACGTCGCCGGTCAAGCCGTCGTCTCCAGCGGCGACGGGATAACCGCCGCGTTCGGCGACGCTGGGGCGGCCGCGCTGTTCGAGGGCGACGTCGTCGACCTCGACCCGGCCGCCGGCATCGTCTACGTGCTCGCCCCCGACCTGTCACCGGACCGGGTCGCGTGCCAGCCGATCGACCCGTCGCCGTCGACCGCGTACCAGCCGGCGGTCACCGGCGATTTCGTTGGCTTCCGCGGCAAGAGCGAAGGGGCGGGCCCCGACGGCGCCGCCGGTCTCGACGCCGCTCTACCCGCGGCGCGTGAGGTCGGCGACCTGCTTGTCCTCGGCTGCCAGCACGATCAGGCCGCCGATCTTGTCGTCAACGACGGCGACGGCAGCTGGACCAAGGTCGCCGATGGCGCGATGCCGCCGGTCGACCCGCGCTATGACCACCTGACCGTCTGGGTGCGGCGCTGCGACGGCACCGAGGTCACCGTCAACCTCAAGAGCGCCGGCGGGCACGTCGGCTACTCGTGCGCCGCCTACGCCGGCATCGGCTCGATACTCGAGGTGAGCGCGGCCGGCACGCAGGCCGGCGGCGAGTTCGACATGCCGGCCGTGACCGCGACCGCGGCCGGTCAGATCGTCGTCTACTTCTGCGCGGCGCAAGTTGGCGCTACCGGCCCCGGGGCTCTCAACTTCGGCGTCGGCGTGACCCGGCGCACAACGCCGGAACACGGCACCGACTCCAGCGCAATCGCCGACGAGGTCGCGGCCGGCGCCGGCGCGGTCACGACCCACGTCACAACGACGTCGGGATTCGTCGGCGACCAGTGGGTCGGCGCGACCCTGCTCCTCGACGCTGCCCCCGCACCGATCCCCGCCGACCATGTGCTGATCGGCGTCACCGACGACGGCAACGCCGTGATCGGCAAGCTGATCGATGCACTACCGTCCCCGTCGGGCACTTCGGGGGCGGTTGACGGGATCTACGTCGCGACCCTCGGCACGGCCTCCCTCACGCCCGGCGACGTGGCGACGGATCTCACCTTCGACGAGACCTCGCTCATCAACATTCGCGGCGACGGCGTCACCCCGGTCCCGTCGTGGGCCTCGATCAACGTGGACGGATCGTTGCATCTCCTCGCCGGGATCTATCAGGCGATGGGTTTCCACCGGCCCGGCTTCACCGACGTGACCGACTTCTACGAGTTCCAACTGAAACTGTCGCCGAGCCTGATCGCGGCGAACCTCGTGACGAAGCAGGGCGCGGGCGATGGCTGGCTGACCTTCCCGGGCATGGTGGGGCGGTCAGACGACCGGGATTACCTCCCGTCGTTCCTCTACGTCTCCGGCCCTGCGGCGACCTACTCGATCGGCAACGGCGACTTATGGTTCCAGATCGTCAAGCTCGCCTGACCGTTCCGTCCGATACGCGCAACCGCCCTAGAACCCCGAGAGGAGGCCGGAGCCATTGCCAGCGACAGACACCGACGTCGCGCGTGCGACGACGCCCGGCGACCTCGAGGGGCCGCGGCCCACGTCAATCCCGGCCGTCTACGTGTGGGCCGGCGTGCTCTCGCTCGCCGTTGTTGTCGCGGGCATCGTCGCGCTCTACGCGCTCGCGCCGGCGCGGTCTAAGCCTGACGTCACTCCGCTCTTTGTCGTCATCGTGCCGGCGTTCGGCACGTTGCTGCTCTCGCTCTCGACCTACCTCAAGCAACGGTCTACGCACCAGCTCGCAATCTCCAACGGCAAGCAGCTCGTGCGCATCACCGAGCAGACCAACGGCGGTCTCGACGCGCGGATCCGCGACGCACTCAAGGAAGTTGTCGACGAGTCGCCGCACCTGCTCACCTCGGCCGTCCTCGAGACGGAGCTCGGCAAACTGCTCGGCGAACGCGCAGCCGAGCGAGCACCCGCGCGCAAGCCCAGACCCGCGCGCGCGACCAAGAAAACAACCACCAGGAGAACGCGATGACGCCACGACGCCGACCATTCGTGAAGGACCGCAGTCTCGCGTTGTGGGGCGGCGTCGCGTTGCTCGTCGCCGGCAGTCTGTTGCTGCACGACGCCTACGAGGGCCGCGGCGTACGGCGGCCGTGGGCGTCCCGCCTCCTCCCCGGCGGCTGACGATGTCCTGGCGCCCCGCGCGCTCGCTCGTGCAGCTGCGCGCGCAACTCGACCGGCACGCCCCGCATCGATCGCTCGCGAGCGACGGAACCATCGGCGACTCCGCGCACGCCGCGCGCGCGTCGGACCACAACGCCAACGAGCATGACGTCGTCACCGCCGAGGACTTCACCCACGACCCCGCGCACGGCGCCGACATGAGCGACTTCGCCGAGCTGCTCCGCGCCGGCGAGGACCCGCGGCTCGCGTACGTCATCTGGGACCACAAAATCTTCGACGGGCCGAACAAGAGCGGCACCGGCGGCGGCGGCGTCGAGCCGTGGATCTGGCGCCGGTACGACGGCGCCGACCCGCACACCGGGCACCTGCACATCAGCGTCGCCGGCGACCCCGAGCTCTACGACGACCCCTCCCCCTGGCTCACCCACCCGCGCACGATGCGCCGCGGCGACGAGGGGCCGGCCGTCCGCAACCTCGAGCGGGCGCTGCGTCATGCGGGCTACTACACCGGCGCGATCGACGGCGACTACGGCCCGGTCGTCGCGGCCGCGGTCAACGCCCTGAAGCACGCCCACGGCTGGCACCAAGACGGCGTCGCCGGGCCCCGGGTGCTGCGCGCGCTCGGCCTCAATTGACCCGGAGAACCGGTACTTACCGGTTCCGCTAGACAGCACCTTTCTCACGAGTATGGTTACAGGCCAGGTCAGAGGGGTAGCGGGCCCCGGGTGGGGGGGCCCCAGCGCCCCCGGAGACCACTCCGCGGGGGGAGGTCTGAATGCGCCGCCACGCACACCCCGATCCCCTGCCCATGAGCACCGAGGTCCGCCAGGTCGGCTACGACGAGGTCCTCGGCGTCTACGTCCGGGACAACACCCCGCTCGCGCACGTTGACCGGCTCGGCCGGCGGCCCGGTCCGACGCCGGAGGAACGCGTCGAGTACCCCGCGCCGATCGCGGTGTTTTTCTCGAGGAAGCACGCCGATTATGGCTGGCGCGACGAGCTGCATCTGACCCTCGACGACGCGAGCTGGCTCGCCGGCGAGCTGCTCCGTCACTGCCGCACACGGCTGCCCGACCTGATGAGCGCCGACGTCGCCGCCAAGCAGCTGCACCTCGTCGTCGACGAGCTCGCGACGTTGCGGCAGCGCATCGACTCACTCGCCCGCGGACTGGAGGCACAACCGGCATGATCTATCTGAGTGACCGCAACGAGTTGCGATGCAACGAGGGGCACCTCGAGCTAACGGCCGCGCCCGAGGGACCTGGGCACGCCGTCAAGGTGCAATGGGGCATCAACCGCTGGATCGCTTTCTGCACCGAGTGCGACGTGATGCAAGGCACCGCGACGCCCCTCGAGGAGATCTACATCCCGGCGGCTGCCCGCGCGTGAAGCTGACGGGGTATGTCCGGGTCTCGACCGCAGGTCAGGCCGACGGGCTCGGCCTCGACGTGCAAGAGCGTCAGATTCGCAGTTACGCCAAGGGAAATCGGCACCGGCTCGTCGCACTGCACCGCGACGAGGGCTCGTCGGGAACGCTCGACGTCGTACGCCGGCCGCACCTCGCGGCCGCGCTCGTCGACGTGAGCGAGCGCCGGGCCGGCGGGCTCATCGTTGCGCGGCTCGATCGACTTGCGCGCGCGCTCACCGTGCAGGAAGCGATCCTCGCCCGGGTGTGGGCCGACGGCGGCATCGTCATCGCCGTCGACGCCGGCGAGATCCCCCGCGACGACCCGGCCGACCCGATGCGGACCGCAATGAGGCAGATGGTCGGGGTGTTCTCCCAGCTCGACCGGGCGATGGTGATCGCCCGGATGCGCGGCGGCCGCGAGCTCAAGGCACAACAGGGCGGCTATGCCGGCGGCAAACCCCCGTACGGCTACCGCGCCGCCGGCGGCGAGCTCGTCGAGGACGACACCGAGCAAGACGTGCTCCGCGACATGCGCCGGCTCCGGCAGCGCGGCTGGAGCTACCGCGCGATCGCCGACGACCTCAACGTCGCCGGCGTCGCCACGAGGACCGGCGGCGCCTGGCACCCCACCGTCGTCCGGCGGATCCTCATCCGATGGCTTACCCGGCGGGCAGATGCCGCTTGCGTCACCCCGCGGACTTGACGTAACTCGACACACCAGCCCCACGAGTTTCACCGACCCCGGCCCGGTGCCTTTCCCTAGCGGTCCGATGGGTCTAATGTCCCGCGAGTCCCCACCCTGTAGAGCTGCCAGGAGGTGCCCGAATCATCCGGATCCGCTGAGCGCCTCTGTCACGGCGAGTGGCCGACTAGACACATTATGTCAAGTCGTCTCGATCGCCGGCGATAGACCCCCCGCGGCTCCCGCCCCCCTGAGGGGGCCCCAACAAAGCGAAAGACCGCCCTGCCAGGGGCGGTCCTTCGAGGTCGCGATGGAGCTTCATCGCCAGGGCGGAATCTACAGCGTGCCAGCGCTGTAGACAAGCACGTCCGCGCCGGATTTCCGAGGCCCCATCGCCGTGTGCGAAGGGGCTTTTCGCATGGATGACGCCGACCGGGCCGACGCCCGGAGCCAGTGCCACATCTGCGGGGTCTGCGTCCGCTACCCCGCAACTCTCTGCCAGAACTGCCAGGACGTCCTGGCCGCGCCGGAGCGGGTCGCCTCGTGAGCCCGCGCACCGTCGCCGCGCTCACGCGGACGGCGCACCGGACCGACGGCGCGCTCGCGCTCGCCGAGCACGTCGACGCCGACGCCCCGGTGCCCTTCGAGATCACCGCGAAGGCGCACCAACTGCTCGAGGAACGGTTCGGCCCCGACGAGCTGCTCGAGGCCGACCGCTTCCGCTGCCGCGGCGCGTACAGCCGGCGGTGGTCATGACCGGGCCGGCGGCCGCGACGACGTGGACGTCGATGGCCCGCGCGATCGCGCTCGAGAACGAGCTCCGCAACAACGCCGACGCCGGCACGTTCACCCGCGGCACGTTCACCCGGGCCATCTGCTCGCTCGTCGACGACGCGATCGACAATGCCGTCAAGCAGCTGCGCGACGAATTTTCCGAGCAACTGACCGGAAAAGTCGACGTCGACGACGCGATCGAAACCGACCTCGAGCTCGGGCAACTACGCGCGTGGGTGTCGGCGGCGATGCAAGCGCCGCCCCCCGTCATCGTCGACACCCGCGGTCTGACGTGACCGCCCACCAGCGGCGACGTCGCCGGCGTGTCCTGCCCCCAACCGAACAGCTCTCGGCAAGGGGAGGACCGGCAAACGCCGGCGACGTCGTCTCCGCCAGTCCCCCGGGCGCGTCTACGTCGGCGGCGGCGATCACCGGCGCGCCCGGGCCCGGCGTACGGCGCTGGCGCCGCCATGTGCGGGTCGCGCTGACGGTGCTGCTCGTCGAGCTCGTCGGCGCGCTGCTCGTCTGGCTCTCCTACGGCTGGGGGGCGCCGGCGCGGGCGGCGCTCATCTGCAGCGGCGCGTGCGCCGGGCTGCTCGTCGACGGGTGGGTGCAGTTGCGCCGGGCCGAGGCCGCCGACGACGCGCGGTGCTGGCAGCTCGTCCGCGAGCGCTGGGGTGACGAGTGAGTCCGCGGAAGGTGCGCGGGCCGCACCTCGTCGGCGGGCCGGCCCGGACGGATCCGTCGCTCTCCAGAGGCGCCCGGGTGTGCCTGTCGGTTATCTCGGCGGCCCGGCCGAGGAAGGGCGGCCGCCGGGTCTGCGGGCAGCGATACCTAGCCAAGCGGCTCGGTCTGGCCCAGCCGCGGCGCGGTCAGCCGCAACGTCAGGTCTGCCGCTACGTCGACGAGCTCCGACGCGCCGGCCGCCTCGATGTGGCCCCGCCGCGGCACGTCCGGTCTGTGGACGGCGGCTGGACCTCAAAGGGCTACAACGGCTACCGGGTGATCCGCCCGGCGGCGCAAACGCCCTGCTCACACCGACGTGTCATCCATGGCACGTCGGTCCCTGGCGGGACCTGGGCGACGGCGCCCGAGGGCCCCGGCGCTGTGGATATCACCTGCGAACACGGCTCACCGCAACGACAACTCGCCTCGGGCGCGCCGGCGTGCCCGCTCTGCCGGGCCGGCTGGCTCGCAGCCCCTGGAAGAGCGAGAAAGACGCCCGCTGGCGCGGGCGGCGACCACCAGGAAGTTCCCGAGCAGAGCGGCTCTGAGCGCCTCTCTCGCGACGTAGGAGGCTCGTCATGACCGCCGAACTCACCTCGTGGCGGATTCGCCCGTCACGCTGCCCCTCGTGCCGCTCGAGGAACACCGGAGCGAGCACGGCCTCACCCGGGCAGCCGCCCGAACGGCCGAAACCGGGTGACGCGGCGGTCTGCGCGTACTGCTCGGTCCCCCTCGTCTACGACGAGCGGCTCGAGCTGCGCTGGCCGACCATGGCCGAGATCGCCGAGCTCCGCGCGAACTACGACGCCGTGCTCGCGATCGCCGCGGTCACCTTCACCCGCGCCGAGCTGCAACAGAGGGTGTGATCGCACGCGGACCTCACCTCGGCGCTAGTCGGCCGAACGACCGATTTCGACCCGCCCGGGCCCGACGTACCGTCCGCGGCGTGGGCATGAAGGGCGCCGTCATCGCGGCGAGCATCGGCATCGGCGCGCTGAGCCTGGCGTGGCCGGTCAAGACGTACGACGCCGACTGCGGCATCGCCGCGGTCGCGATCGCGAACGGCTACGGCGAGCACTCCACCCAGCCCAACGGCGGCTTCCTCGATGCGGCGCCGGCGCCTGGCCCTGCCCGACCGCCGTCGCTCTCGGCGCGAACCAGCGCGACTAGGCCGCCGGCATCGCGAGCAGAGCGATGACCCGCGGCCGCGAGAGCCGGGCTGCGGCCGCGACCGCCTGGAGCGTGTGCCCCTCATCGACGTGGGCCCGAATGTGCTCGTCGCGGTCGGCCATCGCCGCCTCGAGCTCCTCGCGGATCCGGGCGATCTTCGCGGCGTCGTCGTGCAGGTCGGCGAGCGGGCCCGCCGGCGGCCTAGTGCCCATAGGTGCTTTCCCCCGTGTGAACGGACGTCGATGTCACCCGGCGATTGTTGCCCTTTCGTCGGGTTGAGGCGACAACGTCCGCGGGGTGAAACTTCCGAAACACCCGCTTTATGTGCTCGGCTTTGCCGATGTCGAGACGTCCGGCAGTAGGAATTCCGGTGCGCGGGCAGTGCCGCGAGGGCCACTGGACCGAGGGCACGTCGGAGCCCGGCCGGGTGACCGCCCAAGTGCTCTGCGCCGAGCCCGGATGCGGCCTGCGGCTCACCGCCCGGCGGATCCCCGGCGTACCGGGGGCCGGCGAGCCCGTCGGTACGGCGACCGCGCCGACCGGCACCGACGACCCGCACCGAGCCCGCGTTGTCACCCCGTGGAGCGCGCATGAGCCC